>ERZ761602.40-NODE-40-length-303646-cov-80.164017_pt1 | contig 303646 bp, 270 predicted proteins | sample MGYA00512165_ERZ761602 | MGnify/ENA primary metagenome ERZ761602 (study PRJEB28899, sample SAMN02445085) | bioreactor sludge metagenome | biome: EBPR sludge; isolation source: Thorneside wastewater treatment plant | place: Australia: Brisbane, Thorneside... | reverse complement strand
GGTCACAAGGTCCAGGGATTCGGTCACAAGGTCCAGGGATTCGGTCACAAGGTCCAGGGATTCGGTCACAAGGTCCGGGGATTCGGTCACAAGGTGGGCGGATCGGACTACAAGGTGGGCGGATTCGATTGCAAGGTGGGCGGATTGGGTTAGCCCATGGGCGGATCGGTGCTCGCCACCTTCGGGCAGGGGGGCGGGCAGGGCTGCGGTTTGCGAGGTTCTGCGCGGAACCTCTGATACAATGAGCCGTAGGGAGAAGCAGATCCATGAACGACCTTCGAACGCTCTCGACCTTGGCCCTGGCAGGCCTTTCCATCGGTATCCACGCCCAGAACCTCCTCCGCAACGGCGACTTCGAGGCGATTCCTGGCCCCAATGTGGGGCAGGGCATCCTCCCCAGCGAGTGGATCGTCGTAATCGCGAGCCCGGACACCTACAGCAACGACGGCTCTTACGGGCTTCCGCCGAACGGGTTCGGTAACTTCCCTAGCGTCGTCGCCCATAGCGGCCTGCGATGGGTGGCGGGTTGGAGCGGAGTTCCGGAGGTCTTCGGGCAGGTGCTGACGGCCCCCCTCGTGGCGGGACGGAGGTATCGCCTAAGAGCCTTCCTGCACCAGGCCGTGCGTGTCGACCTCAATTCTCCAGGGACCTACGAAGTCACCCTGCGGCAAACCGGTCTGCCGAATCGGGTTCTCGGGCGCTTCGACAATACGGTCTCCGTGTCGGAAGGATGGGTCCCGCGGTCCTTCGATTTCGTCGCCCCCGCCGATGCCGGAGCCTATTCGACCCTGGCGTTCGACCCCAAGGCAAACCCCAGCTTCTTTTCCTACCCCGGGATGGATTCGGTTTCGCTCGTCGCAGAGGGCGCCACATCCGTATCGGTCCATGTCGACCTACAGGACTACCTGGCCAGCCCGGCTACGGTGTCGGCGGTGATCGAGGTTCGCAATCTGGGCTCCACGAGTCCGCTGGAAACCCACCAGGTCGCGCTGGACGCCTCTGGGAACGGCTCCTTCCAGACGAACCTTTCGGGCAGCTACGACCTGGCGGCGAAGGCCTCGCACTGGCTGCGGCATACCGTCCCCAACGTCGCCTTGGGCTCTGGCGCCAGCTTCGTGCTCATGAACGGAGACGTGGACGACGACAACGAGGTGGCCATCGGGGACTATGCGCTTCTTTCGGTCGCCTTCGGCTCGGAGCCCGGCGATCCGAACTGGAACTCGGACGCCGACCTGAACGGCGACGACGGCGTGGACATCGGGGACTTCTCGATCCTCTCGCAGAACTTCGGCGAGGCGGGCGACGATTAGACCCTCGGGCGATCTGCCCGACCACGTGCGTCGCAACCGCGAGTACTGGACGCGGACTCAACCCGACTGGATCGAGCCGGGGAGGCGGGCCTGGGCCAAGGCCGACATCGACTGGGGGATCTGGGGCGTCCCCGAGGCCGAACTGGGCGCCCTCGGCGACTTGTCCTGGTACCGCGGCAAGGACGTCGTCGAACTCGGATGCGGAACCGGATATTTTTCGGCGTGGATGGCCAAGGTCGGCGCTCGCCCCGTGGGTATCGATATCACCCCCGCCCAGCTCGAATGCGCTCGCGGCTTCCAGCGGGAGTTCGGGATCGAGTTCCCCCTGATCGAGGGGAGCGCCGAGGAGGTGCCCTTGCCGGACGGATCGTTCGACGCCGCGATCAGCGAGTACGGCGCGAGCATCTGGTGCGACCCGCATCGATGGGTACCCGAGGCCGCGCGGCTGCTGCGCCCCGGCGGCGTGCTCGTCTTCATGCGCAACACGACGCTCTCAATGTGCTGCTCTCCCGATACCGGCCCCGCCACGGAGACGCTGTGCCGCGATTGGTTCGGACTCGGGCGCATGGAATGGGGTGGCGACGAGGGGGTCGAGTTCCACTTGCCGACCGGCGCTATGCTTCGTTTGCTGCGCTCGTGCGGCTTCGAGGTGGAGGACCTGATCGAGGTCCAGGCGCCGGAGCAGGAGCCCGAGCGCCGGTGGGAGTACATGACCCACGACTGGGCCCGCCGCTGGCCGTGCGAGGAGATTTGGCGGGCACGAAAGCGCTAGAGGCGACGCGAGGTCATGGAGGCGCCCATGTTCGAGAACTGCGTCGGGCCGGAGAAGATCCACGGCACGTCCAAGGTTCCGGCGTTGAATGTCCCGCTTGCGGTGGGGACGCTTAGCCAGATGTTCGCATTGCCGTTCAGCATGGGATCACCCCAGGTGCCGAAGAAGCGGTCGGCTTGCTTCGAGACGACCGCCGCCGTCGGTTCGACCGGCACCCAGCCGTACTCTTCGAGCCAGACTAGCGTTCGCAAGTGGTGACCGGGCTGCCCGAGCAGGTTGCCGCTCACCACCCTGACCGGGATCTCGGCCGTTCGGAGGATGTTCGCGTAGAGTTCCGAGAGCCGCCAACACTCTCCGCTCTTCGTCTGGATCGAATAGACCCACTGACCGAATTCGCCATGCTTGCGGATGGCGGCTCCGTATGCCGGTTCCTCGTTCGGGATGCGATAGGTGTAGTCACGCGCGATGGCTTCGAGCACTCGACGAGCGAAGGCGATGTCGGTCTCGTCCGTGCGGCGTCGCAGTCCGGCGGTGTCGAGGTAGTTCGCGAACCATTCCCGATCCTCGCGCTTCGCCCAGCGGCAGTCGAGAAAGACCCGGCGATGCTCCGGGTTCAGTCCTTGGGCCTTGCCGGGGTCACCGAGCCGCGTCGTATAGGCCTGAACGACGACCTCCACCTCGACCTCGACCCTGGAAGGCTGCGGTACCTCGATCAGGAGCACCGGCTGCGCCAAGTGGGACGTGTCCCTGATCTGCCGTGCCTCGACCGTGCGCCCAGAGACCCGAGCGATCATTCGGCACGAGGTGACCGTTTGGCCGGGGTCGTCCGGCGGGATCGGATAGAGGATCGCTCCGGTGAATGCGGTCATCGAGCCGGTGAACCGCACCTGCCATCGATCAGCGGGCCGACGGATTAGCCCCGGATCGTCGCTGCCTTGCACGAGAAGAGCGCTGAGGAGTATAGCCAGAGTCATTCCAGTTACCAAGACGTGCAATCGGATCGAGAGATGCGGTCCTATGAATCGGTGGGTCGGCCCGGATACGGCTTGAGCGAGAGATGGTCCTCGACGTACGTATCGCTTTCGTCGGCGACCACGACGTGGACTCCCCAAAGGGGGTGCCCGCTCACATCGACGGCCGGCATGGGGGTCACGAAGCGTCGCTCATCGGCGTAAGTAAGCAGGTTCTCTCTCTCGAGTAGCTGGATGAAGTCGTCTCGATCGAGCGTCTCAAGCCCACGCAGCGGGAAGAAGAAGGTGATGCAGGTCAGTTGATCCTTGGCCCAAGCCTCTGCTCTCCAAGGGCGGCCGTCGGAGAGAATTCCCTCGTCCCATCCGAAGTCGATGGAGTCGTTTTCTGGCGTCTTCACTCGATTCGGGATCTTGGCGTTCGACCGGTCGGGTCGAGGCAAGCCGTTAGTGAAGGAAAGGTCGTAGAGACGAAAGGCCACCCGCATGACCTCTTCCGCCAGCGGGCCGGGCATCCGTTCGCGGTAGATGTGGCTCAGCTCCAGGTAGTACCAGAGGGTGCCGTCCTTGCCTCCCTTGAAGCGGGCCCAGAGGTCGTCGCCGAGTTGTCGATAGTCCTGCTCGATCGCCCGGAGATTGTGGAGCTTGTCGGCAGCGGAGACGAGGATCGTCGAGCGGTCCGCCTCGGGCAGGTGGGCGAGATACGCTTCCTTGCGAGCCCGCCACGCCGGTTTGGGCTCTGCGAGCGTGTCCGAGCAGCCCAGCACGATGTCGGCCACGCGGTCGCCGAATCTGGCCCGGATGTCGTCGATACGCTCCTGCCCACCCGCATCCTCGCCGGCGTCGTGGAGGACCGCCGCGACCGCCTCGTCTTCGTCGCCACCGTGCTCGAGCACGATCGCCAGGACCGCCAGCAGGTGGGACATATAGGGGATGTCAGTCCCCTTGCGGGCCCCATGGTGAATCTCCATGGCGTACCGTATCGAATCAGTCAGCCTGTCCGTTATGTGTGTCATCTATCTGTCAGTATGGCCGCCCGACTGGGGGGAGTAGGCCCAACGAACCAATCTCCGGCTGCACTCTTGGCATTAGCCGAAAGTTCGCGGATAATGAGTCCAGAGCTAAGCGCTCCAAGCAAGAGAAACAACCTCCTCCAAAACAACAACAGACGATCAACCGGCCGGCTTCCCATCAGAAGAAGCGGCCGGACAGAAAGAAAGCCAAGCCTCGCCGAGTCGGTCTCCTCTCCTCCCGACTCGGCGTTTTTTTGTGTAGTGGTCTAACGCCGCCGGCGCTTTCGAGCTATCAGACCGGCAACCGCAACCCCGAGGGCCACCAGACTCGACGGTTCGGGAACAGCCTTGATCCCGGTCCACCCGGTTACCCTGCGCGAGAGGGCGCGGTTGAAGGGTGTGAACTTGGAGATCGCGCCGTACCTGTCGTGGGCGACCCCGAGCCCGACCGTGCCCGAAGTGATCCCCACCATCGCCGTGATGCCGTTGACTTCGGCGAACAATCCTCCGCCGCTGTCGCCCGGGGCGATTTGGCCTTCGAGATCCAGCCAGGTTCGAGAGGATCGCTGGGAGTTCGGAAAGCCTGTGTCGTCGACGTCTTTCGCGTCCAGCATATTGTGTGCGCGATCGTTGCGATCGAAGTCGGTCAGATATCCGTGGACCGTCTCGTCGTCTCCGCGTCGCACGTTGAGGCCGTCGATTCGGTTGGTCATCGCGCGCTTGACCTTGTCTGCGTTGCCCATTCCTTTGGTACCGGTGCCGGGGCGGCCGAAGCCGACGGCGGTTCCGATGGTGCGTGAATCCACATTTGCAGGGATGGGGATCGTGTCGTTCCAGAATCGGGCGGGTCGTAGGGTAAGGCGAGATCGCGGATCGAGGATTCGGGCGACGCCGATGTCGTCCAGTCCCTCTTCTGGCGGGTCGACCCAGCGTCGGCTTTGGAGTTCGATGTCGTAGGTGTGCCCTCCGATCGTGAAGCGACACCAGTCCATTTCCTCGTTGAGGTTGTGGCCCGCCGTTACCAGCCATTTCTTGCCTCCGGTACCGACACCGATGTAGTTGGCGGTGCCGTATTCCGTGTCTCCGTCCGTCACCTTCCATTCGATCAGTCCGACTGCGGCGTACTTGTCGTTTGCCGCGAGTTCCCGGTAGAGGCGATCCGCCTTGTCGTGGCGCATGACGATCGCTTGTGATACACAGGTCGTGGCGGTGAGTCCGCAGTATGCGAGTGTTCTGAGTGCCGTGATGTTGAACATTGTCTTCTCCCGTCTTCGCCCCCCTTCAGGGCGACCGACAGGGTCAAGTTACAACCGGTCTCCCACCGTCACTCGATCTCACCGGAAGAGGGAACGATTCACGGAAAGTGGAACAGTGCGCATCCCTATCCGCGTGCCCGAGTGCATCCCTAGGACCAAGGGACCAATATCGCCCCCAGCCCTTGGCGCTGACCCAGAAGTCGCGGATAATGACCACAGAGCCAAGCGCTCTAAGCAAGAAAGTAAAACCTCCTCCAAAACAAACAGACGATCAAGCCGGTCAGCCTCCCACGAGCGGGGGCGACCGGAGCAGAAAAGAAAGCCAAGCCTCGACCGAGTCGGACTCCTCTCCTCCCGACTCGGTCTTTTTTTGTGTTTTTCTTGACCGTCCCAACCGAGAATCGAATTCGGCGGGTCGAAACACGGGTGTGGCGGCGTCTATAAGGACGGTAATATCCAAACGACCAAGGCCGAATGCCGCGAGAGCGGCAGCGGGGGAACCAAATCTGGGGTGTAGCGCACTGAGCGCCGGGTAGTTCTTGGCCCGAATCCGACAGCTAACCTCGTAGGCCGATGCAAGAACCGGGCAGAGACCCGGAGGAGGTACGAATGCTATCCGAATACGAAGTGCGGACGATGGTTCAGGCCATCGAAGCGAGTGGCGCGTCCCCGATGACCAAGGCGCGCGAGCTTCTCTCCCTTGTCCAAACATTGCGCAGGCAGCTTGCGTCGATCCGGCGCGGAGGCATGATTCTCGAAGGCGACCTCGACCATGACGCCGCAGCCCGGCTGGCGCGGCTGGAGCGCCAAACCGAGCGGCTCATGGAAGACGTGCGCCTGGCCGCTCTCCACGCGCTGCGAGCTCGACCCCAGAGGATCGGGTTCGAGACCACACCGACGCTCTCGGCGGTCATGATGCCGCCGCGCGACGTGGCTGCTTCGGCGAGGTAATTCCTTGGAGCAAGGAGCAGAAGAGCTCCTGGCTCCAAACCTCTTCATCGCTAGAACTTCTTCAACTCCCAGTAAACCGGAACCTCGTCGGATTGGCTCGACATCCATGCTGAGCCAACGATGATCGTGCCGCCGGCGCTGATGTCGTAGGCCGCGTAGTTCGTGTATGGCGTCCCCGCGGTGTTACTAGGCGCGGGCAGTACTTGAGCAAAGGTTGTGCCCGGAGCAGGAGTCTGGGTAAGAGGATTGAGGGACCAGTAGAGCGCCTTCGTCTGCGGGCCGGTTTGTCCGGTCCCGACGACGGCACTGCCACAGACACCCTCCGCGATTGAACTGGTGAACTTGAATGGTCCGACCTGAAACACATTCGCGCCTTGAAGATCGGTGAACTCCGCGATGCCCGCGCCATCTCGTCGGTACCACAGCCCCGCTCGACTGGCGCCGTTGATCGCGACGCTGCCGCAAGCGAAACTGTAGTAGGTGTCCGTCAGCCAAGATTCGCTGAAACCGGCCGGATGCCAGTTTTCGACGTTCCACGCTGGCCGTAGCCATGCCACGGCTTGCCTGAGCCCCGCTGCGGTCGGTCGCTCCCAACCAACGATGAATCGGGTATCGATGGCGCTACATTCGGAGTGATCGTTGATGTTTAGCATCGGCAGCAGTGATGGCGCCCAAGTGGTTCCGCTCCAAACGATGCCCATCCGTCGATTCGCGGAGGTTTCTACCGTGCCGCAAATCGTTGGCGTCAATCCCCCGAGCCAATAGCTGTCGCACCCGGAGGCCCAGCTCTCGTCGTAGGTGTTAGGATGGATATCATGGAGCCCTTCCCAGGTCGTGTTCACGACACTCCGGTCCCAGAGCACGGCATGGCGCTTACCCGTCGCCGTCAGGATCGCAAGACCGACAGTCGTGTAGCCCCGGGTCCCGTAGGCTTGGCTGAAGTTGTACTCCGTTGAATGCATGAATACGTACGGTGCATTGGGTGGCGTCTGCGAGAACTGAACGGCTCGACAAGTTGTCGAAGAGAAACTGCAGCCCACGATGATCAGATTGCCACTCGCGTCTTCCGCTTGAGATACGGCGTGGACATGACCGCGTACTGATCCCGTGCTATTCGTGATCACCGTCGGAACCCATTGCCACCGGGTTTGTCCTCGGCCCATCGAGGCCAAAGTCAGCGTAGTGCCTGCAACAAGAATAGGCAGACATGCATAGGGGAGATGTCTCATCGTTTCTCCTGCGAGAGTGTCGCAATAGAGAGTTTAGCCTCTGCAACGTAACAGGAACGTGACATATCTACGGGAGTCACACCGATTTCGACAACCACCGACCGCTCCAGTGAGGTGATGGTTCGTTCCAAGGCGAGGGGCGGATCATGCGAGCACGACCCCCACGGTCATCGAACCGGGGACGCTAGAGCGTCCCGTAGAGCCGGTCACCGAAATCCCCGAGGCCGGGCAGGATGTACTTGCGGGGATCCAGTTCGCGGTCGAGCGCCGCAGTGAAGATCGGAACGTCCGGATGGTCCGCCTGGACTTTTGCCACCCCCTCAGGAGCGGCAAGAATGCTGACCATGACCGGCCGTTCCGCACCGTGAGCCTTGAGAAGGCTGAGCGCCTGCGAAGCAGATCCGCCTGTCGCGAGCATCGGGTCGAAGCAGAGCGTGAAGCGGCCCTGGAGCCGCGGCAGTTTGCAGTAGTAACTATGCGCGATCGCGGTCTCGTGGTGGCGCTCAAGGCCGATGTAACCTACCGCCACGTCCGGGAACAGCGATACCGCTGCCTCCAACATCGCCAGGCCGGCACGAAGCACGGGAACTACCGCCAGCGACTGAGAAACTCGGCGGGCGTCGGCCTCCTCCAGCGGCGTATGCACCTTGCACGTTTCTGTCGGCACGTCGCGCGTGGCGTCCAGGAGGAGGATCGTCGTGAGCGTCCGCGTGAGATGGCGGTACTGCTCGGGCGGCGTTTTGCGGTCGCGCAAGGCGCCGACGATATGGGCCGCCAATGGATGCTCGACGACGAGGAGATTCATCGCGGGATTATGCGCGCCCCAACGCATCGCGGGTGCGACAGGATTCGGATCCGCGTGCTAGCCGGCCCCTTTCATCCGGGCGAGGTTCTTCTTGGCGTCCTCGTTCTTCGGATCGATCTTTAGTGCTTGCTCCAGCACCTTGATCGCGTCCGCGCGGCGATTAAGCTTCTCGAGGGTCACCGCGAGGTTGACGTAGGCCGGGAGATAGTCCTTTTTCGCAGCGATCGCCTGCCTGAAGTAGGTCTCTGCCTCGGTGTTCTTGGCCTCGTCCAGATTCCAAAGCCCCAGGCCGTTCATCGCACGCGCGTTGGCCTTGTCCTGCATGAGGACCTGCGTGTAATGGTACTTGGCGCCTTCCTTGTCGCCGAGCTTCCAAAGTGCGGCGGCGAGATCGAGGCGTGCATCCAGCTTCGAGGGTTCGGCCTTGACGACCTCCTTCCAAATCTCTGTGGCGCGCGTCAACTTGCCGGCCATCGCGAGCGCGGAGGCTTGGTTCAGCTTAGCCGAAGTATTCGCCGTGGCGATTCCGGCGAGCCTCCCGAAGAGGTCGGCGGCCTCGTCGTACTTCCGCTGCTTAAAGAGCAGCAGCCCCAGGTTGTTCAAGGTGTCCGGATCGTTCTCGTCGATCTGTAGTGCGTTGCGATAGGCGATCTCGGCTCCTTCCGCCTCCCCGGCTTCGTTGCGCAAGACCCCGAGGTTGAACCAAAAAGTCGCGTTAGCCCCGAGATCGGTTTGCATTGACTCAAGCAGTCGAAGGGCGTCGGCGCGCCGGTTGAGACGGGAGTAGCACTCCGCCAGGGCCAGCACGACAGATGCATCCTTGGGGTCGGCGGCAGCCTTTTCGAGGAAGGGAAGTGCCTTGGTGTCCTGGCGCAGGCGCAGATAGGCGAAGGCCGCGTTCCGAGCGAAGATACGGTTGTCCGGCCTCAGCGTCGCCGCCCGCAGGTAAGCCGCCGCGGCCTGCTCGGTCTGCTTGAGGGCCTCGTAGGTCGCGCCGAGGTTGTTTTGAACGAAGGCGTCGTCGGACTTGAGGCCGGCGGCCTTCTTGAAGGCGTCGAAGGCCTTGGGATAATCCTTCTCGGCCAGAAGAATGTTGCCGATGTTGTACCAGGGCTCGAACATCTTTGGGCTCAGCTCGGCCACCTTCCGGTACATCTCCAGCGCCTTGCCGTTTTCGCCCGTCGCGACGTAGGCGTTCCCTAGGTTGTTGAGAACCTCGAGGTCCTTCGGTCGGATGGCGGCGGCCTTCTCGAGAACAGGAACGGCTTTGGCGGGGACCTCGCGCCGCAGATACAAGAACCCGAGCCAAGCAAGGACATCGGGGTTCTCAGGGGCCTTCTCCTGCAGACTTTCGAAGGCGGAGATGGCCTCATCCAGCTTGCCCGCCCGGTAGATTCCCACCGCGCTTTGGACCGCCTGCCGTATCGCGTTGTCGTTCTGCGGGGGGTCCTGCGCGAAGCTGAAAGCCATGCAGAGCAGGGCGAGTAGGACGGTGAGCACTTGGGGGGTCTTCATGGGTCGTTGTCGTTCATTTTAGACGTTCATGGCGGCAGCGGGGTCCTCTTCGCACGGAATGGTGAGCCGGGCGGTCTGCCAAACTCGTGGCGATGATCCGGATGATCGCGCTCGACCTCGACGGGACGCTCCTCGATTCCTCGCGGCGAATCCCGCCGGAGAATGCGGCGGCGATCGAGCGTGCGATAGACCGAGGCATCGAGGTCGTGCTCGCCAGCGGTCGCAACGCGAGCAGTTTGGTGGGCTACTGGCAGGAACTCGGGCGTCCAGGGGCGATCGTGAGCAGCAACGGCGGGTATGTCCTAGATCGCGATGGGAAGGAACTGCACCACCGGGCATTGGACGATCCCTTGCGCGATTCATTGCTCACCTACGGTGAGGCCGAGTCGCTCCACACCGCACTCTATAGCCGTGACCGCATCCTTTCGGCACGGAGGAACGAGTGGGCCGACTTGTACGAGTCGCGCCTCCATAACGCGACGCCCGAGCGAGTGGACGTGAACGTTCTCGGCACTATGCCAGCGACGAAAGTGCTGTTCGTCGACGCGCCGAACCGGATTCTGGAGCACCGCGCGAGGCTGGGGCCTGAATTCGCCGATAAGACGTATATGACGATTTCGGAGCCAGAGTATCTAGAATTTCTTTCACCGGAGGCGAACAAGGCCGCAGGGTTGGCAATCCTGGCTTCCAGCAGAGGGATCGCGCGGGAGGAAGTCGCGGCGATGGGGGATGCGGAGAACGACTTGGAGATGGTTCAATGGGCCGGATTCGGGGCAGCGCCCGCGAATGCGATAGGCGCTGTCAAGGCGGTGTCGCAGCGGGTTTTTGCATCGAACGAGGAGGCCGGAGCGTCTCAATTCATTGACTCGATCGTCTACAATCTGTGAGAATAGGAGGGAGCCGTATGAAAGGAATCGCACGGATCGCCGGTTGTTTGTTCGTCTTGGTCGCTCAGATCGCCTGGGCGGGAACGCTCACCGTAACGTCGCCGAACAATGGCGACTTTTTGGGCCGCAACAACCAGATTCGCTTTAACATCCGAGAATCCGTTGTGCAGGTCACGGTGCGTGCGACGGTGACTCGCGACGCGAACCCGTCGGAGCGAATTCAGGTCGAGCGAAGATTCACTCCGGACGGCGACGGCAAGATCACCGGCGATCTTCAGTTGAACTTCAACGAAGGAACCCCGGAAGGGAACTACACCATCCGGGTCGAGGCTATCGAGCCGAACAACCCCTATAACTCGGAAACCCGAAACGTCGTGGTCGACACGAAGACTCCGCGATTCCTCGAATTCAATCCGATCAACGGAAGTTTCGTTCGCGGCGTGGTTCCTATACGCGTGCGCCTCGACGAACCGAACCTTAAGGAGTGGCGAGTTCAGATCGGCTCGCAAGACATTCCGAACAATTCAGGCAATCAGGCTTCGTTTACCGTACCGTGGGATACCCAGAACGTCATACGCGACGGAACGCAGACGATCAATGTGAAGGTGGACGACGAGGCCAACAATTCGGTGACGAAATCGATCAACGTCACCTTGGATCGGGTCGCGCCGGCGATCCAGATTCTTGCCCCCACGATCACGCCTGTGAATCCCGGCACGGATATTCCGGTGGCGATTAACATCAACGACCAGTTCGAATCCTCGATCCTTCAACCTGGAGTTACGGTCCAGCTTCGAACGATGTCGGGCCAGTTCATTTCGCACGTCGCCCGGCGGGGAACCCGCATCTCGGGCAACGTTCTGCAGTGGACGGGCCGGATTCGATGGCAAAACAACCTCCCCGGCCAGTTCAAGATGGTAGTGACCGCCGTCGACCGAGCGGGCAACCGCGCGGCGACCCAAGAAGTCGTGATTACGATTCGTGGGCGTGGGAGGCGCTAGGTCGGCAAATAGGAGAAACGCGTATGGATGCGAAAAAAATCGGAATGGCGACGCTCGGAGTCGCTGTGGGTACCTGTGCAGGAGCGCAGGTACCTGACCTCGTCTCGGCGTTGGACGCCGGAGGCCGAGCGATGGGCATGGGAGGCGGTATCTATACCGCAGGCGCCGACACGATGTCCTCGTACAACAATCCGGCTGGATTGGGCTACCTGAGCGACACCACGATCGGCCTCAATATCCGAAATCTGCCGGAGAGCGATACCGTGCTCACTCGGGACTTCCGCACTCCCCAGACCGAGACGACCTACGGGTCCGGCCCCCGAGCGATTACCCACGCGGGTATCGCCTATCCCTTTAAGGGCCGGGGCGGAAGAACCAACGGCACCCTTGGCCTGGCCTATACGACGGGCGGATACATGCGGGATTTTCGCTCGGGCACCGACCTCCGGGACGGCGACCTCACGATTCGGAACATGGCCGAGCTCAACAAGGTCAAGTCCGACTTCTTCACGATCTCGTATGGCACCGCGGGCAACTCGTTTGCATGGGGTGTGGGCGTGATCTTCACCGCCACGCAGGTCGAGACTCGGCAGTTCTATCAAATCTTCGACCAAGACAACCAGGACCGAGGCTTCGTGGACACCGATAATCGCGACACGGCCAACGGCGTCGGTGGCATTGTCGGCCTCCAGTTCATTCCACCCGGCGGCAACATCAGCGTCGGTCTGAGCTATCGCACTCCGATCGACCTGAACGGAAACGACAGCACGGAAGGATACTACGATCGAATTCCGGGTCGGCTGTCGGGCGGCCTCGCAATTCGATCGGGCGGTCTTCGTGGCGGCCGGGACTTCTTGATCTTCGGCGTGCAGGCCGACGGCTACATCGGAGGAAAGAAGGACGCCGTGCTCAGCCGAAAGGACCAGTGGGTGTTCGGCGGTGGTGTCGAATACAACTTGAACTTCGCCAACGCGCTCATTCCGTTCAGGTTCGGTTTCAACGCAGTGGGCAAAGGCGGTGACGGGTTCTTCGAGGAGCGGAACACCTTCACCTTCGGAATCGGCTACCGGCCCTTCGGGAGCACGGTCGGCCTCGACTTGAATTTCGCGACGACAGGTGAGGGCGGAGGCATGGACATGGCGCTCGGTCTCACCTACCGATTCGCGTCAAAATAGGAGCCAACACGAATGAAGGTTTCACGGACGATCGCTTTCCTCATTCTGCTGGCCTCCTGCGTCGGCGCCAGAACCCAATCCTGGGTCGACTCCTACGAAACAGGCCTCGCTGCCCTTCGCGCCCAGAGTTGGAGTGCCGCCAGGGCCGCGTTCAAGGAAGCGACGACCCTGCGCAAGGACGACACGAACAGGGGAACGACGCTACCTGGTCCCGTGACCGACCGGAAGCAGTGGCGCGGGGGCTTGCCTTATTCGCCGAACTTCGCCGCTGCCTACTGCGGACTCAAGCAAGCCTTCGCCTACCGCGATGATGCGGAGAGAACCGCTCTGCTAAATGTCGTGGCCGGTGAGTTCGAAGCCCTGATCGCCAAGAAGCAGCAGAGCCGAGAGACGTACTACTTTCTCAATATCGCCTACACCGCCATCGGGGAGAGCGAAAAAGTCCGCGACCTTGAGACGCGCTTCCAGAAGAACCGCAAGAAGCTGAACTGGAAGGTCGATCCGGATATCGTGGGTCCCGAGGAGATGGCGGCCATCGACGAGCTCGCCCGCGTGGACGCGACATCGACGACAGGCTCTGCCGCCGCAGCGATCCTCCCAGATCAAACGAACCCGACAAACCCGACGACCAGCCCGCGGACTCCGCCGAAAGAACCCAAGACATCCCCATCTGATCCTGCCAAAGCGGATCCGCCTCAGCGGCAAGATCCGACCAATCCCGCCAACCCGGTCGTCCCGAAGCCCGAACCGCGCCCGCCTCGAACAAGCGATGGAATCATCCGGCCAGGCGAAGGACCCGAGGGCCTGACGCCCGAAGGGAAGGTCGTCACACTGCCTCACAAGTTCGCCCTCGTGATTGGGAACTCGGAGGGGCGCATCGCGGAAGCGCCAGCTCCACCCTTTGCCAGCGGTGACGCACAGATAGTCCGTGATGCCTTGGTAGACAGTGCCGGATACGGCGAAGACAACGTCCAGATGTTGCAGAACGCGACTGCAGGTCAGATTAGAGGCGCTGCGGAAGCATTGGCCGCGCGGATGCCAGAAGGCGGAACCCTCTTTATCTTCTTCGCCGGCTCGGGTGTGAACATCGACGGAAAGGACTACCTCGCCGGGATCGATTCGGAGGGCGCCACCGACTCCGGCACGATGATCTCCAAAGACGACCTCTTCGCCCCCTTCATGTCGAAAGGCGCGAACATCTTCGCCTTCTTCGAGGTCAACCGCGGAATGAACTCGAGCGCTCGGTGCTTCGGGATGGACGTCCCAATGGTGGGCTCGATCGCCCAGGTTCAGGCGACGGTACCCGGCGGATCGGTGCTCGGGGTCGTTCGCGGAGGCAAGATGGTCGGTGTGTTCGCCTTGGCGATGACAAGCGTCCTCAATGAATACAAAGCGAATCGAGTTCCTGTTCTGGAGTTCTCGTGGCAGGTATTCTACAGGATGCGCCGGGGTGGGACCGGTGGAGAAGGCGGCGGCAGCCAGCAAACGCCGACGCTTCCGATCTTGACCAATATTGCCTCGGACGCCAAATTTTAGGCAATTGCGGCCCGGGGCCGCTTGGAGGAGTCCGTGTCTGTCGTGGAGTTGAATCCGCGGTCGGTCGCCATCATGAGACTGCTGGCGGGTGACCGAGCCGACCGGTACATCGGGGAGGTCTGGTTGCCCAGCCTTTCCGCTGCTACGCGCTCGGAATCCGCCACGTTGAAGGACCTCCGGGACGCGTTCTCTCACCCCTACCGATGCCTTCAGGCCTTCTACCAGCACTACGCTTTCTCCCGGCGTGGAAAGGACCGGGATGATCTTGCGTACATGGCCGTTCAGGCTCTAAGGCGAACCACCGCCGAGGACCAGATCGAGCGCCTTCTCGCCGAGCCCGATGGAACCAAGGTTTGGGAGGCTTTCGAAACCGTCTGCGCTGAGCGCAAGCGAAAGAACTCAGAGCAGCTGAACCGGGGCCTCGTCGCAGGCATGGTCGAGCTCGCTCAAGAAATTTACCGCCTCGACGGTATCGGGAGTATCGCGGGATGGATTGTCCGCGGCGTGATGCAGACCGACCGACTCGAACCGCAGTTCCTCCGCATCGTGGACATCCGCGGCGTGGGGCCAAAGACGACGTCGACTCTACTGCGCGATGTCTGTCATCTCTTCACCCTCGAGGACCAGATCGACCACGCCGACCGGCTCTTCCTCCAGCCCGTCGACCGCTGGCTCAGGATGGCCGTCGAGGAGATTGCGCCCGAACTCGACGACCTTGAGGTCGTCGATTGGATCGTCGCGGGCAAGGTCGCCAAGTACACGAGGCACGCCGGAGTGAGTGGGATACGCTTCAACATGGGGACCACGTACTTCGGAGTCCGCGAAGTTCACGAGACTAGCCGTTGGGACGAAGCCATCCAAAACCTCCTCCGTCCCGGCAAGCCGGCCCGAGTCTGAGACGGCGCATAATCGTCCATGCCCAGACGAGCGATGATCATCGTGCTCGACGGATGCGGAGCCGGTGAGGCGCCCGACGCGCCTGAGTTCGGTGATCACGACCACCCGGACACATTGCGCCACATCCGCGATGCCGTCGGCGAGATCGACGCTCCGCATCTCGCGGCGCTCGGGTACCTGGCCTCGGCCGGCTATCCCGCGGCGGAAAGGCTCGCCGACCGGTGCGTCTGCTATGGTCGGCTGCGCCCCCTCTCGATGGGCAAGGATTCCGTCACCGGGCACTGGGAGATGATGGGTGTCCTCGTCGAGCGCCCGTTCCCCACCTATCCGAGCGGCTTCCCGATCCCCCTGGTCAAGGAGTTCGAAAGCGCGATCGGACGGCAGACCCTCGCCAACCGGGCCGCCAGCGGGACCCAAATCATCGCCGACCTCGGGCAGCAGCATGTCGATACGGGCTTCCCGATCCTCTATACCAGTGCCGACAGCGTGTTCCAACTTGCCGCCCACGAGGAGGTCGTCCCCATCGAAACGCTCTACGAATGGTGCCGGATTGCCAGGGCCTTGTGCGTGAAGCCGAACGACGTCCAGCGCGTGATCGCCAGACCATTCGTCGGGGACACCGCGGGCGGCTTTAAGCGCACGGAGCGGCGCCGAGACTTTCCCCTGCCGCCGCCCGCGAACCTCGTGGACAGGATCGGTGATGTCTACGGCATCGGCGTCGTGCCCGAGCTTTTCGACGGACGTGGCTTTCGCTCGGTGCCGCGAACCCAGAACAACGCACAGCACTGGAAAGAGATGGAACGGGCCCTCGCTTCCGATGCGCGGTTTCTCTTCGCGAACTTCGAGGACTTCGACATGCTCTACGGTCACCGTAACGAGGCCGACGGGTTCGCTCGATGCCTCGAAGAGTTCGATGAGCGCCTCGGTGGCATGATCGCCGCGCTGAGGCAAGACGACCTCCTCATCCTGACCGCCGACCACGGTAACGACCCGACGACACCGTCGACCGATCACACTCGCGAGTTCGTCCCCATTTCGGTCCTGACTCCCGTCGGGCCCCCGTCGAGGTTGGGCGACCTCGAAGGGCTCGCGGCCGTCGGGGAATTCGTGGCTTCCTGGCTCGGCATACGGTAGCCGAGCCCGCCTGAACGGCGAAACCACCTAGGGGGCATGCTAAACTCCAAGCCGCATGGAGCACTCGACCGGCTTTGGGCTGCTGAGCCTCGTCACGTTCTTGCCGCTCATCGGCGCGATCCTGTTGATGTTCGTGCCGCAGGAGTTCTCCAAGCTCGTCAAGTACCTCGCATTCGGGGTGGCGGCGGCGACCTTCGCCGCAAGCTTGGTCGTCGTCAGCCGGTTCGAAGGGCAGACCTACCACCTGCAAATGATGGAGACGATGCCGTGGATCCCTGCCTTGGGGATCCAATACAAGCTCGGGATCGACGGGATCAGCGTGTGGCTGGTGGCGCTTACGACGTTCTTGACGCTCATCAGCGTGTGGTTCAGCTTCTACGTCGAGAAACGGATCAAGACCTACATGGTCATGATGCTCATGCTGGAATCGGCGATGCTGGGGGTGTTCCTGGCTCAGGACATGATCCTGTTCTACACGTTCTTCGAGGCTTCGCTCATTCCGATGGCGCTGCTCATTTACATCTGGGGCGGCGAGAATCGGAACTACGCGGCGGTCAAGTTCTTCATCTATACCTTCGCCGGCTCGATCTTCATGCTTTTGGGGATGATCGTCCTCCACAACCTGCACCTGTCGGCGACGGGTGTGAGCACGTTCGACATGGTCGCGATCCAGGACTCGGTGGCGACAGGGACCTTGTGGAAGGGCGCGATGCAGCTTCAGCCGTGGATCTTCTGGTCGTTCGCGGTCGCCTTCATGATCAAGTGCCCGATGTTCCCGTTCCACACCTGGCTGCCGGACGCTCACGTCGAGGCGCCGACCGCGGGCTCGGTGATACTGGCCGGGGTCTTGCTGAAGATGGGGACTTACGGGTTCCTGCGGTTTTGCCTGCCCTTGTTCCCGGACGTGATCCGGGCGCAGGTCGTGTGGATCATGGCGCTCGCCGTGGTCGGCATCCTTTATGGTGCGCTCGTCGCAGCGGTCCAGCCAGACGTGAAGAAGCTGGTGGCGTACTCTTCAGTCGCCCACATGGGCTTCGTCATGTTCGGGATCTTCTCGCTGACCCACGACGGGCTGGTAGGTGGCGCTTACCAGCAGCTGAGCCATGGCATCAGTACGGGTGCGCTCTTCCTGCTGATCGGCCTCATTTACGAGCGACGGCATACGCGGCTCTTCAAGGATTTCGGGGGCCTGAAGGCGCAGATGCCGATCTATGCGGCTATCTTTCTGATCATCATGCTGAGCAGTGTCGGCTTGCCTGGGCTAAACGGCTTCGTCGGCGAGTTCTTGGCGATGCTCGGCGGTTTCCAGGCCTCTTTCGCGGGGGCGTTCGGGTTGAACGTTTGGTTCGCCGTACTGGCAGGGTTCGGGGTGATCCTCGCCGCGGTCTACCTGCTGATCATGTTTATGCGGATGTTTTATGGGCCGAACGAGAACCCCGAGAACCGACGGCTGCGCGACCTCAAGCCTTGGGAGATTGCGATGGCGGGAAGCCTGGTTCTGTTCGCCGTTTGGGGCGGGCTGTATCCGAACACGTTCCTTAAGCCGATGGAGGCCTCGCTCGGGGCCGTGCGCATGATGGCGCTCAACCCGGTCGGAGCTCGGCCCAGCTACGCCGACCTCGGTATGGAGATCGACTCGAAAGGCAATCTCGTGCAGGTCGAGCCGCGCAAACGAGACGGCGAGCTCGGGCAGTTCACGACGATCCGCGAGATCGCGCCGGCGAACTTCCATTTCCCCTATCCGAAGGACGACGATGAACGGGTCGCCGCTCGCTAGCCGATGGACGGGCGTGAGCGACTCACGGTAACGGTTCGGGGCGGCACGGCAGACCGCAAACCGATCGTCGTGCGCTCGATCTCTCCCGGCCACCAGGCCGACGGGGTGATCGTGCCTGCGCTCGACATCGTGGATGCCATCCGCAGCTACGCGGACCAGGCGGTGCTAGCGGAAGTGAAGAGCCCCTTCGGATTGGCGCTGGAGCGAGGGCTTCCGCTCAACGATCTGCTGCGGGACCAGCCCGCGGAAGGCGAGGCAGTCCTGCGGGGCCTGGATGAGACAGTTCGATCCGCGATCGACTTGGCACTCGGAGCGGGCGCGGACGGCGTGTTCTACGTCCTCGACGGCGCTTATCCACCTGCCGCGAGCCCCATGCAGTATGGCGGCCACTATCTCGAAGTCGATCGCGCGATCTTGAGCGGCATCGCCGAAGCGAGGCTGAACATCCTGTACGTTCCCGGCGGTCCGGAGACCTATTTCGATTGTCTGACCGACCTCTCGGCCCACGCCATCGCCTGGGATTTAGCCGCATCCGGGGTGGCGGTCGAGCAGATGCGAGCGATGCGGCCTGGCGCACTGGCAGCAGCCGACTCGGCGGCAGACATCCTTCTGCTAGAGCGCTTCGAAGACGCCGAACTTCTTTAGCGGCGCGGCTATACTGGGCCATGCAGGGAGCCTGGAAAGTCGGTCTGTTCCTCTTGCTCTTCGCCGGACTTGTCCTCGGCGCGTACAAGATTCTCGGCAAGAGCATGTTCGCACCGGAGACGAACCAGTACGAGGCCGATTTCGACGACGCCGGCGGCCTCTCGGCCGGAAGCAAGGTCGTCATGGCCGGCGTCCCGATCGGACAAGTCACCAAGGTCGAGCTTGCCGGCCCGCGCAGCGCCATCGTCTCGCTCGCGATCGAGAAGGATTTCCAGATTCCCGCCGGCAGCGTCGCAGTCCTGCAGACGGCGCTGATCGGCATCGGCGACCGCCAGGTCGAGATTGCGCCTCCCCTGGCGCCGACTGGACAGTATCTCAAGCCGGGAGATCGCTTTAAGGGCGTCAAGAGGAGCGCCCTTCAATCGATCTTGCCGGAGAGCGATCAGATGCTCGGCCAGATCAACGATACGCTGACGGCGGTTAAGCAGGTGCTCAACGACCGGGAACTGAAGGGCAAGGTCGAGGGTGCGGTAGACGAGACGAAGCTGCTCATCGCCAAGACCAACAAGATGATCGACAGTTTCACTAGCCTCTCGAATCGGGTCGACCTCCTGCTGGCCCAAAACCAAGCGACCGTCCGCCGAATGCTCAGGGAAGGAGTGGACGTCCTCACCAGCGTCCGAAAGACGAGCGCTGAGATCGCGAAGCTGGCCGACGCGGGGAAGTTCGAAAAGAGAATCGACGTCTTGCTCGACAACATGAACAAGACCATCGCGAACGGCAATCTGCTGGTCGAAGACATGCGCGGACTCGTGACCGATCCCGAACTGCGGCGGTCGATGGAGGAGATTCTGGCTAACGCCAAGGAGATGACGACGAGCGGTACCAGGATCGCCGCCAACGCAGAGAAGATGAGCGAGAACGGGGTCGTGGTCAGCGAGAAGGCGATCGAGATCGCGGACAAAGCGAGCAAGCTCGCCGACGAAGCCAGCGAACTGATCCAAAGCTTCAAGAAGACTATCGAGAAGCTGCCCTCGACTCCGAAGGGCGCCGACATCCAGGCCTCGATGACGGTTACTCGAAACACGCGGCCGAACTATTGGCGTACCGACTTCGAAGCGAGCGCTGCGATCGGCAGACAGCGACTGCATCTGGGGCTATGGGACGCGTTCGAGTCCAACAGACTGAACCTACAGCTTGGCCAGCCATTCGGGGATGGGAGCGAACTCAGGTACGGAATGTACGCAGGGAAGCCGGGGGTTGGGGTAGACTTTCGCCTCTCGCCGCTAGTGAGTCTACGCGGCGATCTTTTCGGGTTTAACGAACCTCGCCTGGACCTGAGGGCGCGGATCGACCTCGGAAAGGACTGGACCGGGTGGGTGGGGATAGACCGGGTTTTCGAGAAGAACTCCCCGTCCATCGGAATAGGAATTCGGCGATAGGCGATTGTGCGCCGCCGCCACAGCGAGACGACGACCATGAAAGTGATTTTGAACCAAACCGTGCCCAAGGTTGGCAAGGCAGGCCAAGTGGTGACGGTGGCCGGTGGATTCGCCCGCAACTACCTTTTCCCGCGTGGCCTCGCCGTGGTAGCCGATCGTGGCCAGCTGAAGGCGCTCGAAGCTCGGCGCAAACGAGTGGACGCCCGGCTCGCCGAAACCAAGAGTGACGCTGACACCGTGAAAGACCAACTCCACGGGAAGAGTGTTCGGATCGAAGCGAAAGCTGGCCGAGAAAACACCAAGCTGTTTGGCGCGATCACCGCTGAGAAGGTCGCCGAGGCGATCAAAGAACAGCTCGGCGTTATCGTCGAGAAGAAGCAGGTCGGCGTCCTGGAGCCGATCAAGCGGCTCGGTAGTTACGCGATCGAGATCGACCTCCACCGCGACGTGGACGCAACGGTGACGGTCGAGGTGTTCGACCCGGAGGCCGTCGTCGTTGCCGAGCAGGAAGCGACTGGGACCGCCGAACCGACCGACACACCGGAAGGCGAGGCCGAAGAACTCGTACAGGCCTAGCGTCCGGGCGGTGGCGCCGCCCCAACCTGGACCGTCACCGAGACGATCTGCCCGCGTACCCACGCCTCGATGGTCGCTGAACCCTGCCCGAACGCTCGCAGCATGCCGCCTTGGTCGATCCATCCGGCTCCCGATGCTCCCCAAAACACCTCGGCAGTGGGAATCGTCTTTCCATCCTCGCCAACGATCGTGTAGAGACCTCGGCCACCGGCGTCGATTCTTGCCGGTCCCCTGATGACGACGGGCGAAGTCGAAGGCTCGGCCAGCTTCCCGACGAACAGGATGGCATTGCTGAGCGGCCGCTCCTTGCCATCGCTGGGCCTATTCATTCCCACGCCGTAGAGATTCAAGCCAGTGCTGCCGCCGCCATCGAGATTGATGGCGTCGATGCAGCCGAGACCGAGCATGACCTCCGCCATCTCGTCGAGCGTCGCGCCCTCGCTCATAGGCTGGCGACCGTCGACGGCGACGAGCCAGAGATCCCCTGCTTTCGTGCGGCCGATCGCGGTGCGCGGATGCCGCTGCAAGGCGAAGTTCTCCTTGAAGCCAGCCTGCTTCCAGTCGATGAACTTCATACCGTTGACGACGAGGAACGGCCCTCCTCCGATGACGTTATCGACCTTCTTCCAATCGAGCCCGAGGGTAGCGACGTCGATGGTCACCTTCTGCCCCGGCTTGAGTTTTGAAAGGCGTGAGATTCGAGCCTCGCCGCGCGCAACCAGGATCGCCCGGCCCTCGTCGATCTGAACGGCTTCTTGGTCGGTGATGACGCTCTCGAAGACACCGGTCACTTTTCCGGAGGGCGGCACCAGGCCTTCGTCCAATTTGATGACGAGATGCGCGTTGGGGAGCTTGGCCATCGAAAGCCCGGACGAAGCGGTGTTGAGGACAAACCCGTCTTGTCCCCATTCCTCGTTCATGGCGTCGATATCGAACTTCTCCGCGCCATCCGGATAGAGGGTGGCCTTCCACTTCAGGCGGCCGACCGCGGCGGCTTTCGGCCCCCAGGCAAAAACGGCGCGATCCGGGAAGGGTGGGCTGATGAGCTCGCCGTTGCGAACCATCGCTCCTAAGGGATCACCGGTAAACGGGTGGAAGTCGCCGTTGATGCCGGCCACCGCGCCGACGCGCTTGACGAGCGACGACAGTTCTTCCCGCCCTTTCGTCTCGTTGGGCGTGTAGACGACCAGGTTGGCAACCTCGGGTCGTGGGCGAACGAACGGGCTTCCCGGACTGTAGCGCAAGGCATGGATCACCCTGGGGGTTGCGAGATCGACCTCCATGCGGTAGCTCAAGCCGGGCATGACGAGCTTTTCCCAGGCCTGGGCTTGGGCGGCAGCAACGCCTAGGGCGAGCGCCGCGCCGGCGACGAGTCTTGATCCAACAAGCATCACAGTTAGTCCCCTCGAACCGCACAAGGTTCGAGGTAAGTAAGGGTACCCGCCTCGGCGTCCAAACGGGCTCGAATGCCGAGCGGCATCGTCAGCATGTTCTTGGCGTGGCCGAAAGGATAGTCGATCACGCAAGGCAGACCGAGCGGGATGAGTCGCTCGGCGACGATTTCTCTCCATGGCTTGCCGCCGATACTGGCGTCCGTTTTCTCGTCGGTGGAGGTCATTTCCCCGATGACAATGCCCACCGCCTTCTGGATGATGCCGGCTTGGATCAGGTGGGTGAGCATCGCGTCGACCCGATGCGGGTGTTCGTCCACGTCCTCGATGAGCAGGATGCGGTCGGTGACGTCGAGGGCGTCGGGAGTGCCGATGCTGTCGGTGAGCAGGCAGAGGCATCCTCCCGTTACGATTCCCTCGGCGTTTCCAGGGACCAGCGTACGGCCGGGCGGCGCCGCAACAGGCGTCCTCGTCTCACCGGCTAATGCATTGAAAAAGGACTCGTGGACCCAAGGGGCTCGTTCGATAGAGAACGAAAGCGCCATCGGAGCATAGAGGGTCGCGAGCCCGCGGCGGTTTAATGCAAGGTGAAGGGTAGTGATGTCGCTGAACCCCAGAAACATCTTGCCTGTTGCCGCGATGGCGTCCAAGTCCAGGTAGGGCAGAAGCTTGGCGCAGCCGTACCCACCCCGGGAGCAGTAAACGGCATCGACTCTAGGATCGAGGAAGGCCGCCTCGAAATCGGCGGCGCGATCGGTGTCGCTGCCTGCCAAGTAAGCGTCGGAATCGAGGGCATGCGCGGCCAGTTCGATCCGGTACCCGGCTTCGCGAAGCCGCTGAAGGCCTCGCTGGAGTTTTTCCTCCGCGATCGGTGAGGCGGGCGAGACGACACGGATGACTGCGGGCGGTTCGATGGCTCTCGGCTTGGTCATCGACTTGTACCGAACCGCCCGCTGAAATGAAGGACTTAGCCGATCTTGGTTCGGCTGCTGCGAACCGTCTGAACCTTGCCGGCGACGATGCCCTTGGCGATCATTTCCTGGCGAGCGGTGGCCGCGGAGTCCTTGCAGCCGAAGAAGTGATACTTGCCCTGGGCGTAGACCTTGAATTTGGCCTTGACGCCGACTTCGTTGCAGCAGCCCTTGTCACCCTTGGCCATCGGCTTGGCGGCAGTGGACTTGCAGCAGGCCTTCTTGCCTTCGGCAGCGAGAGTCATGCGCTGGGCTTCCTGCATGAACTCCTTGTCGGCCATGGCGTGAACGGCGGGCTTCTTGGCGTCGCAGCAGGCGCTCTTGCCCTCTTCGCACTGGGCGAAGGCGATGGCGGCGACGAAAGTGGCGAGCAGAACGGTGATCGATTTCATGATGCGTCTCCAGAAACAGGCGGACTGCGAGAATCCGCCTTTCACGATTATTGTACCGCCTGTGAGTCGAGAGGCCTCCTAGGTAAATTCGCGGTTATGGTCGCGATCGTCTTTCCTGGCCAGGGATCTCAGCGACCCGGAATGGGCCAGGACCTCTACTCGACTCACCCTGAGGCGCGGGCCGTATTTGACGAGGTTTCGGAATCGGTTGGAATGGACCTGGCCGCACTTTGCTTCGAGTCCAGCGAGGAGGGTCTGCGTCAAACACAGAACGCCCAGATGGCGCTCTTTACTTGCGGAGTCGCCGCTTACAGGGCTCTCGGAGTAATGCCGGCCTCCTTTGCCGGACACAGCGTTGGCGAGTACGCCGCCCTCGCGGCGGCGGATGTCGTTTCCCTCGCCGATGGCGCGAAGCTCGTCAAGCTCCGTGGGGAAGTGATGGCCTCGGCGGGAGACCAGCGCCCCGGGACGATGGCGGCGGTTCTCGGGCTCGAGCGGGAAGAACTTGAAGCCGTCTGCAGGGTCGTTGATGGAACCTGTGTCATCGCCAACGACAATTGTCCCGGCCAGCTCGTTATCTCGGGTGATGTCAACGCCGTTCAGGCTGCAAGCGCGCTCGCCGTCGAACGAGGAGCGAAGCGGGCGCTCCCGCTGAACGTGAGCGGTGCTTTTCACAGCCCGCTCATGGAGGAGCCCGCGCGCAATATGGCCGTTGCTTTGTCGCAGGTGGAGTTTCGTTCTGGGATCGCGCCGGTCTATTCCAACGTCACCGCTCGCTCGGTTGCGGACGCCGCGCAATGGCCCGATCTCCTGGAGCGCCAGCTGAAGAGTCCTGTTCTCTGGACCGAAACCGTTCGCAACATGATCGCCGAGGGCGTCGATACCTTCGTCGAATGTGGCGCGGGCGAGGTGCTCGGTGGCCTGATTCGAAGAATCGACCGCGAAGCGAAGTGCTTCCGCGTCGTCGACTCGGCAACCCTCGAAGAGACCCGGGCGGCGCTGAGCGGCTAGACTTTCCGAGCATGAAGGATCATCCTCGCTTCCAGGATAAGGTCGTCGTCGTGACCGGCGCGAGCCGCGGTATCGGCAAAGAGATCGCCGTTCGCTTCGGAGCCGAAGGAGGGAAGGTCGCTTGTGTGGCGACGAGCGAGGCCAACGCGCTGTCCACCGCGACCGCCATTTACGATTCCGGCGGTGTGGCAAGGGCTTACGGCTGCGATGTCGGCGAGGCTGATCAGGTGGAAGCGACCTTCTCCAGGATCACCGAGGAACTCGGCCCGCCTGAGATTCTCGTGAACAACGCCGGCCTTGCGCGCGATGCCCTCCTCATGCGCATGAAGGACGAGGACTGGGAGCGCGTGCTGGCGGTCAACTTGAAGGGCGCCTACCTTTGCATCAAGGCCGCATCCCGGGCCATGATGAAGGCCCGATACGGGCGCATCCTCAATGTGACCAGCATCATCGGTACATCGGGCGGAGCGGGGCAAGCCAACTATGCGGCAGCCAAGGCCGGCCTCATAGGGCTGACGAAGTCGGTTGCCAAAGAACTGGGCGGGCGAGGAATCACCTGCAACGCGGTAGCCCCGGGCTTCATCGAGACCGACATGACCGCCGACCTGCCGGAGGAGATGCGCGAGAAGATCGCGGCGACCGCGCCACTGGGCAGGCTCGGGCAGGCGAGCGACGTCGCCGGGGTCGTGCTCTTCTTCTGCTCCGACGATGCGGGCTACGTTACCGGCCAAACGCTGGTAGTCGATGGCGGCCTGACCCTTTAGTGCCCAAACGGGTCTTTCGTCCTGGGGCTTCGGACCGTGTGGCCGGTTTAGCCCTCGCTAGACTGTAGACATGACGGACCCGAGCATCGAATCCTTCTTTCGTTGGGCAAGCGGCCTGCTGTTCCTGGCCAGCGGCCTCATGGTGGCCGTCACCCGCGACTTCGGCCTCAAGGAGAGCCAGATCGCGACCGGTTGGCCCGCGTTCGGGGTCGGTCTTGCGATGACGGTCGCCGGAATCGCGATTCTTGCCTCATGCGTCAGGTCGCTGCGCGAGCGCGGCTAGTGGCTCAGACCGTCGCGAACGACGACTTCACCAACTCCAGCACCTCGCGGAAACGAGGGTGGTCGGACGCCTCCAGCCACTCGTAGGCAACCGACTCTGAGTGCGTGATGAACGCTCCCGAGTCGGACATCCGCCTCAAGCCGATCTCGTGAGCTTCTCGGCTCCTTGCCGAGACGGCGTCCGCGACTACGAAGACGTCGAATTCGGAGGCGAGCAGATCGAGGGTTGTTTGACAGACGCAGATGTGAGTCTCGATGCCGCACACCACGATCTGCACCTGGTTCGAGCGCTCGAGTCGCTTTAGGAACTCTTCATTGCCGGCGCAGCTGAAGGATTGCTTGTCGAGGATGTCCTTGGCCCCGAGCCGGGCCCCGATCTCGCGATCGAGGCCACCCATTCGCGGAGCGACCTGTGTGGTGGCGAGAACCGGCACTTCGAGGAATCGGGCGACATCGAGGAGAAACGCGCTTCTTCGGAGCACCTCGTCGGCGTTCGGGATCGCGGCGAGGAAACTGGGCTGCAGGTCGATCGCCAGGACCACGGATTCGCTCGAATTGGCCGTTTGATCGTTCATGGCCGAACCACGAGAACCGAGCACGATGCGCCGGCGGCGACGTCATAGGCCACGCTCCCGATCAAGAATCGCTGGATGATCCCGTGGCGGGTCGCGCCGACGACGATCAGGTCGGCAGCGATCTCGCGCGCAGTTCGAACGATCTCGGTGGAGGCGTGCCCGTGGGCTCGGAGCGCCTCTACCTTGGGGGCGATTCCCTGAAGGTCTTCGGCGGCCTTCTCAGCGACCGGGAGAGCATCCTCGCTTTCGGGGAAGCTGAGGGCGGCGACCGCGGGACCGATCGTTGCCGGGAAGTAGGGGACCGCGTCCACAGACAGGGCAATGACTCGCCCGTAGCCGGGGCCTCGCTCCTTGAGCCAATGGACGGCCGCCTGAGCGCCATCGCCCGCATCTACTCCCACCAGAAGCGTCGGGTCCTTGGGCCGCAGTATGGCACTGCTTTCCTCTGAGGTCTTGTCGTCGTAGTTCCGTGCGACCAACACGGACTTCTTGCAATGGGCGACGAGTTTCCTCGCCACGCTGCCGAGCAGCATCGCTGCCAGGGCGTTCTCGCCTCGATTGCCGACCACGACAAGGTCGAGCGGCTCCCGTTCGGCGTAATCGAGCAGCTCGCCGGCGATATCGCCGTCGAGCACGACGTGCCGAGCCTGGAATCCCGCCGAAGTGAGCCGCTCGGCTGATTCGCGAGCGGTTCGCTCGGCATGGGCGTGCAGCTCCTCCCAGAGTTCTGTGGATTGCTCGGTGTAGGTCGGTTCGGCGATCGCGGGAACGCCGACGCCGAGGATGGGGAGCGGTGTACTAACCGACACCACGTCGACCGCCGACCCGGCCAAGCCGGGGATCTTGGCGAGGACCGTTTCGGCGAAAGCCGCGTGCTCGGAGCCGTCGGTGGCGAGCATGATCCGCATGGTGGCCCTAGTCTAGCACCCGCCCACTCTGACCGACATTCGCCTGAAATCTTGTTCGCGGCGGTTCATTTGCCTTCGCTAGGCCGTACAATAGAGTGAGAGGCGGACGCTTCCTGCGTGCCGCTAGGTGACTTATGAAGAAGGTTCTTTTTCTGGCTTCGGCCGGCTTGCCCGGCCTCGCGATCGCGGGCCTTTCGGGGGAGTACGTCCCGGGCGAGGTGATCGTCAAGTTCAAACCCGGCACGACCGTCGTGCGTCAAGCGGCGCTTCAGCATGTCGGTGGCGTGGTGATGAACGAGAACACGGCAATCGGGACCATCCTGGTTCGCCTGCCCGCTGGCAAATCCGCCGAACAAGGGATCAACCAGTTCCGATCCCTCAGCGCCGTCCAATATGCGGAACCGAACTACATCTATAGGGCAGCCTTCACGCCCAATGACCCGAGCTACTCCAGCCTCCAGTGGGCGCCGCAGAAGATCGAATGCCCGGCGGCCTGGGACATCTCCCGGGGTGACGCGGGAACCGTCATTTCCATTATCGACACCGGTGTTCAGCTCGATCACCCCGATTTGATCGGCAAAACTCTTCAAGGCCGCGATTTCGTTAACGGGGACAACGATCCGACCGACGACAACGGCCACGGTACTCACTGCGCTGGCAACGCCGCTGCGAACACCAACAACGGGGTCGGCATCGCCGGCATCGGCTTCAACTGCCGCATCCTGCCCGTGAAGGTCCTCAGCGGTGGTGGAGGCGGCACGCTCGACTGGGTCAACTCGGGTATCACGTGGTCGGCTGACGCCGGCGCACACATCCTCTCGCTGAGCCTCGGAGGTCCGAGCCCGTCACAGGCGATGGAAGATGCGCTTCGCTATGCCTTCAACCGCAACTGCACGATCCTCGCCGCCGCCGGCAACAACGGCAGCTCGAGCCGCTTCTATCCCGCCGCATACGATCAGTACGTGATCGCCGTCGGGGCCACCGATCGGAACGACGCTCGCGCCGGATACTCGAACTTCGGCAGCGACTGGGTCGACGTCGCCGCCCCCGGCGGACTCGGCCAGGGCTCGAACCCGCAGCAAGAGATCTACGCAACTTGGATCGGCGGCGGCTATACCGCGATCTTCGGGACCAGCATGGCCTGCCCGGTCGCGGCAGGCGTGGCAGGCCTGATTCGATCGATCCTCGGAACCGGGGCGACCAATGCCCAGATTCGCAACATTCTGGAAACCACCTGCGACCCCGTCGCCAACTGGACCTTCTACGGCCGCGTGAACGCTCGAAGGGCCGCCGACCTCGCTGCCCAGCAGGTTCAGCCTCCGATGGATGTTTTGCCGAGGACGCTCTCCATGATCACCGGTAGCGGCGCGATCGGCAGTGCGCAAGAAATCGGCAACTCCGACAACATCTACTATGTGGTGAACTCCGTGATGTCGGGTGCGCTCGGTCAGGTGTCCGAATACCAAGCCGGATTCATTCTGCCGTCAGGGAACATCACGCAGGTCACTCTGAACCTGGAAACCTCCGGCGTGTACGGCGGCACCGGCATGATCTATCTCTGGAACTTTAGCCAGGGACGCTGGGTCCTCGTCCGATCGTTCGCGATGAACACTTTCGATACCACGCTGACCTATCGCCCGAGCCCGCTGAGTTCCTACTTGCGAGGTGGGGAAGTGCGCGTTAGAGTTCGAGGCCTGAATCCGTTCCGGCGATCCAACCTCGGACCGCTGCCTAGTCCGCAGCCGTACGCCTTCAAGACGGACAAACTCACCGCTCAGATCCGCATGCAGTAACCACTCCGGATCGAACACCCCTCCCGGCCACGGAGGGGTGTTTTTGTTGTTGGCCCAGGACCCTCATTCCGACGAAGGTAGCCTCGCAGATTCCCCATGCTCTTCTCGATCCTGCAGCGGCTGATGTTCGCACCAACCCTGACGCTCGGCGGTTCGCCGAGGTGGTTCTGGGTGTCGCTTCTCCTGCCACCGCTGCTCGGTCTCACGGCGGCGGCGGTCTGGCTGGTGGCGCCCTTCGCGATCTGGACGGCCTTCGGCGTTGGCTGGCTATGGCTGTGGCTCGTCCCCACCGGCGTGGCAGTGTTTTCCGCCGGTGGTAGCTCTTCCGAATTCGGATGAGCTCCGCCTGACGACGCGGACGGTTCGTCCGCGTGGGAAAACGCACCTGAGGACGCCGTAGAGTCCGAAGCACCGGAAGAATCGGAGACCGAGGCCTTCACCCCGCCGCCGAGATGGACCGGCATCGCGTTCCCTGCAATCTGGGGCTTGCTGAGCCTCTTGCTCGCCGTCACCGTCATGGCCCAGTGGTTCCTTTGGTTCGTGGCGACGTCCGCGCTGTTCGCGCCGTGGGGAATGGGTCTGGGGATCGTCGTGGTCGCCGCCCAGATCTGTGCGCTCTTCCTGCGAAAGACGCCCGAGAGTTGCTAAACCTCGGCGGATGTCGGCAAAGTGTCGTGTAGAATCGAACCGATGCCGACGATCGACGACTACGCCCCTTACGCTCCATTCACCATCGAGGAGCTCGTACGGGCGCTCAACTCCATCTTTCGGGACCGTCGGCGTTTGCACGTGCAGGCGCGGACCGTGCGCTATTACATCTCCAAAGGCCTGCTGCCTCCACCGAGCGGCGGGCCTAAGTTCGCTCGCTATAGTCTGGAGCACCTAAAGCGGCTCGTCGCGATCCGAACTTGGCTCGACGAGGGGATCAGCCTCGAAGAGGCCATGGTTCGGCTGGGCGGTCAACCGCTGCCCAACGCCCCCGTGGCCAAGCGCAGTCCCGTGCTTCGCGTCGAAGAGCCTAAAGCTTACTACGGCAACGATCGCGTCGTGCGGCGCATCCAGCTGAGCCCTACCTGCGTTCTCGAAGTCGATGCGAGTGCGGACCTCCGCGAACAGATCAGGGCGATCCTGCCCATTCTCGAGAAAATGGTCCCAAGCTAGGTCCCATTCGACACTATACGCCAGGCGATGCGGTATACTGTCGCCATGAGTACTGCCAACACACCCCTCTCATCCCTGGACGTCGTCCTCACCGCCCACCGCGACCCCGAGCAAAGCCTCCTACTCGCTACGGTCACCGCCCACGAAGCTGCAGATGCCGCTCCGCGAACTCCTCTGCAGGTCGCCCTCGTCATCGACCGGAGCGGTTCCATGTCAGGCGAGAAGCTGGCCATCACTCAGCAGGCAGTGGCGCAGTTCATCCGCTCCCTCGCACCCGATGACCGCGTCGCGGTCGTCGTGTACGACGACTCGGTCGATGTCGTCTGCGGTCTCGTAGCACCCTCCGAAGACCTGGCTCGCAGGATCGAGCGCGTCCAGGCGGGCGGGTCCACCGACCTCTATGGCGGATGGGTGACCGGCGCCAAGATCGTCGGCCCGGGCGGTCGCGTAATCCTCCTCTCGGATGGGCTCGCCAACCGCGGTCGCTTCACGGATGCGGCATCCCTGGCTGCCAATGCCGCCCACTCCTACCGAGAGTTCGACGTCACCACCACCACTATCGGCGTCGGTCGGGACTACGATGAGGCCCTCATGGCGGGCATGGCTCGCGAAGGGGGCGGCGCACACTACTTCGCCCACGACGTCAAGGCAATCACCGACGCGTTCAGCCAGGAACGCTTCTCGGCTGAGAGCATCGTCCTGTCCGGCGTCCAACTGTCGGTCGGCGATCAGACCGTCGAACTCGGACACTTTTGGGGCGGGGAGTGTAAGAGCGTGGTATTGCAAGTCGTCGGGTTGCCGGAACTCGCGACGCTGCGGTATACGGAACGGGCGAACGACACGGTCCACGCGAACGATCTCACGTTGCCCACCGCCTTCGGCTATTCGGAAGAGGCCCGCCTGCAGTACCTGGTCCAGGAGGCCGCCCAAGCCGAGGCCGATATGCTCTGCGTCCGCGATCCCCGGTCCGCTGGCGAAATGAAAGAGCGCTTGCGTGCGATCGTCCTCAAGATGCTCGAGCACCCCTCCAGCGACGAGCCGACCACTGCCGCCACCATCGACCGCCTCCGGGCTTCCATGGAGCGCCTCGAGCAACTGGAACGGCACTACTCCGAGCAGGAGGCCACGATCCACCGCAAGCGGAGCATGCAATCCAGCCACAATCTGCGCGAGAGCGCCAAGGCCTTCTCCTCGTTCGAGGAAGACCGGGCCTTCGTCGAAGGGCAGGTTCTTTACCATCGACCCAGTTCAGCGGCACCCGTCGAGCTGAGGTTCGATCGCGAAGCTCTCTCTCTTGCGCCGATCGAGCAATGGCGCGCGTGGGGCGTCCTGCCGATCGCGGTCGATCCCCACGTCGTACGGGTCGCGATGGAGAACCCCCGCGACGGCTTCCTCCTCTCGGAAATGCGCGCCGCGACCGGCCGCAACGTGAAGGGCGTCTTTGCGCGGATGTCAAGCGACGAACTCGTCCGCATGCTCGTCTGACTCCAACCCGACCGAACCCGGTTAAGACCCTCTTCCTCTCGCACGCGAGAGGAAGAGGGTGGGCTGCCTAGCCTTCGCCGGTCTGGCTGAACCTCGCCGAGAGGATCGCATAGTCGCCGATGTCGACCGTGAGGTCGCCGTTGAGGTCGGCGTTCACGTTCCAGTTCCCGTCGCCGGGCGAGCTGCCGAACGCGCTCGACAGCAACGCATAGTCGCCGATCGCCACTTCGTTGTCGCCATCGCAGTCACCGTTGATGACCGAGAAGGACTGACCGGTCGCGCCGCTCGAGCCGATCACGATGTTCCCACGCTTCCGGCGGAGCCAATGCGTGGGCTTGCAGTACAGATCGTAGTTGCCGCTGGCGATTGTGGTGAGCAAGACGTAATTGCCCGCCGAGTCCAGTTGGACGTTATGGGACTGCAGGACGATCGAACTGCCCACGTTTCGGATCTGGAAGTTGACCAGCGGCGACGTGTAGTCGCCCTCGTAGTCCTCGAGGCGCACACGACCGGTGATCGCTTTGCCGATGTAGATGCCGTTGCTGACGCCCCACGTGTCGAGGCCGCTCATGTTACGAGCCACCACGGTGACGTAATAGGTGGCGCCGGCGTTCATCGTCAGCCCGGTTATCGTGTGGTCGAACAGGTCGATGTCGCCCGTGGCGTGGAAGACCCAGTCCTGCTCGTCGCCCAGGTAGGGCGCGGTGCCGACTCGAGTCCAGTAGCCACTGATGCAGCCGTCGCCTTCACTCGACGTGGCGACGAAGTGGATCTGCGTTTGATCGGTTTGCGCGACGCCGTCGTCGGTGACCGTCACCGGCCCAGGCGCTGTCGCGTCCCACGCGATGATGCCATCGGTGTAGGCCCAGGTGTCGAGGCCCTCGATGTTCCGGGCCACGACGGTGATGTAGTACAGGGTGTTCGCCGCAAGGCTCATCCCCGTGAGCGTGTAGTCGTAGTTGTTTTGGTTGTTCGCCGCGTGGAAGACCCAATCTTGGGCATTACCGAGGCCGGGCGCCGTCCCGACGCGCGTCCAATAGCCCTGAATGCTGCTGTCTGCGTCGAATGCGCTTCCATAGACGCGCAACGAAGTCTGACTGTTGACGCAGTCTCCATCGTCGTTTGCCGCGCAGAAATCCGGTGGATCGGTATCTCGTATGACGTTGACCGAAACCTGCTGGTTGGTCCCGGGTTCCGCCGGATCGAGCAGTTGCCAAGCGTTGTCCGAACGGTAGTGCCCGGCCGTAACGGTATAGAGCCCGTACACGAAGTTCGGAGCGCCTGAGTTGTAGCCCGTCTGATCGGCGGTTAGCCAGACGTTACGGGTCGCTCCGGCGGCCAGAGGGGTTCCGTTGCCGTCCCCGCCGAACTGCCCGACGTCCTGGCCGCCTGGACCACGCAGCCAAACATAGCACTGGTTGAGGTTGTAGGCGATGCTCGAGTAGTTCTTGATGTCGAAAGAGCCTCGTCCGTAACCCCCGTAATACCATGTTCCACCATAAAGGCTCACGCCGCTGTAGAGGCCAATCGTCGGCCGTGTGATGCCTTGATTCATTCCGTGAACGTGCATCTGGGCGTTGATCTGCGGGCGGTACGCCCAGCCTCGCGAATACCAGCCATTGAAGAACTCTTGGATGCTATGGCAGTGGTGGCCGCCGGTCGTGTAGAAACGGAGCACGTCCTGTATCTCGTTATCACCCAGCGTCGTCCAGTCGTAAGGGTCGGTCGCGGAATTCCTCGCATCATCGAGATCGAGGAGGAAGGCGAGTACCGCGGATTCGGTGTCGTATCCCCAGTTCGGGTTATTGCTCAAGTTGTCGGCATTGCCGTTCGCCGCGCCATTGCCGTCCCAGTTGGCGTCGCAGTCGAAGTGAATCAGGTTGCCAGGGTTGTTGTCGTCGTACCACTGCTCGTCGCCCTGGGCGCTGCAGGAGTAATAGGTCGCATACCCCTCGGTGATCGCCAATCCTGGAGTGTAGTGGTTGGTAAACCAGTGGGATCCGCCCGCTCCCGGGGGCCAATCCGTTTCTCCGTAAACCGAGTCGTGAAAGCTGTGACCGAATTCGTGAATCACCACGTCCGGCGACATGAAGTCGGGTTCCTGCAGGAAGACCCGATCCTGGGAACGGGTGTAGTAGGTTCCGTCCGTGCTGTTGTCGTACCACTGAAAGTAAGTGTAGTGCGGTGTGAAGCCCAGCGTGTAGTTGCCATGGGCCCAGCCGGCCGACCCGATGTCGCACACCTGGTAGGCCCGCTCGATGCCGTCGGCCACCCCGGGAGTGCCCGTATCGTAGTACCAACTTCCGTAATCGAAGTTCCCGTTGGGAATGTTCGCGACGATCGAGCCCGCTCCCGTGTACCAGCCGCCTGATCCGGAATTGTCGTGAACGCTGATCGCTCCGTTATAGGTGCGCCACTCCACGTAGAGATCCGTCGTTCCCCCTTCGGGGTCGTTGTTGTCGAACGTGGCCGAATAAAACCCGTTGGAGTCGCAAACGACTTGCGCCATCAGGTCGTCGGGACTCAGCGTGTCGTCGTCCCATAAGAAGGCTTGCGTTCCGTATGCCCCGTGAAGGGTGCCATCGTTATGGCGATATCGAAAGTAGCCGGTCACGGTCACCGGCGCCTGAATTCCGACGCCTCCGCCTTCTTCCTGGAGAGGCTCCCCGTTGGGGTCGGTCTTGATCTGGCTGCGCGGCGTGATCGGCACCGGACCCCATTCAGCCGGTCGCTCGACGTCAGTGATCGTCTCGTTCAGCTGAGTTCCCATCGGAACGGGCGGGCTCTCGTGATCGGCTTTCGGTCCGGTCTTGCTTACCTTGATCGACGCGCCGTCATAGTCGATGTAAAGCGATTCGCGACGACCGAAACGCGCTTCGGGCACGCCGGCGACCGCCGAGGCGCGCACTTCGAACTGTCCGGGCCGCTCGATGGAGACGGTAACCGCGAACTCGTAGGCGCGGCCTTTCTCCAACGTGCCGCGCATGGTGGTTTGGCCGCCGTGGAGGGTCATCTCCGGCGGAATCTCGAAGTAGATCTCGGCATCGCCGCCCGCCTCCATCGCCATAGCGCGGAATACGAGGCGCACCGGCTGGTGCGGCGAGGGGTCAGAGACGAATCCGAACTCGGTCTCCATCGGCGCTTTCGGGGCGCAACTGATCGAGCGCTTTTCGAAGGCGCTCCGCATCCTCTCGATGGCTGAATCATCCCGAGTGAACGGATCTTGCTGAAGACTCAGGAGCAGCAAAGGCAACAAGGAGAGCGCGGCGCAACACCGGCTTAAACTCAATATGCGGTTCATATAGACTGTCCTCCCGGGCACGAAGCCCGAAGTCATCGCCGGTAGTCCGGCACAATTGACAGTATCAGTATAAGGCACTTTTGGAGGTTTGAGGCTCCGTCGCACAGGAACTTCAATGAAACTCGTGGAGGATCGGCGCAGACGGGAGAGAGTCGCCTCTTCGGGTACCGGGCCCGAACGCCGGCCCTACTCGGGCTTGGAGCGGGAGTAGAGTTCGCGGAGGTCAGCTTCGATCTGGCGGCAGCCCTCATCCCCGAGTTTGGCGAGCGTCTCGAAGACGAACGTCCGGATCAGCCAGCCCTCGGGTTCGCGGTTCTGGTTGAACAAAGCAATCGGCAAGTCAGCCTGATGGCACGGCGCCGAGGCTTTGAGCGCCCAGTTACCCGGGTGCTCGTGTCCAAGGCGGCGTATCTCTTCGATAACGCGAGGCATCAGGCAAAGAGGGCCCTCGAAGCGCCAAAGCACATGCCGGTTCCAGTGGAATTCCGAATCCCCGGGTTCCAGCCACCCGTGGGCGACCTCAATGGTCTCTACCCCCGGGCCGTTGACGCTTGCCCAATACACATGGGCGTAGTCGGGGTGACAACTCAGGTAGATGACCTTGTGAACTCCACCCGGCCGGTCCACCCGATCGTTCACGTGGACGACGGGAACCTCGAAGTTGCTCCGCTCCCAATCCTCGTCCTTGGGCTCGTTTTCGGGTTTGGCCCGTTTCTCGCTCGGCAAGTCGCCCTGGAGCGGAAGCTGCATCATGACGGGGACGATGTCGCCGTCCGTTCCCACGTCGAAAAACTCCCGCCAGGGTTGAAGCTGAGTTCGGGCGCATCTCTCGACCGGCGAGGCCCGAAGGAGCATGTCGATGAGCCCGTTGTAGTCGCGCGCGCGGATTTCGAAGGCCGGCTCTCCGCCCGGGAGCATCTGCTGCCAATAGACGTAGGGCTCCTTGAGGCGCAGCACGGCATAGAGAGGGCAGGAATCGAAGAACTTTCTCCCCTCCTCGTCCAGCCAAGCGCCGGAGTCGTTCGGGTCGGGCGGAGGCTCGGGATCGGGCGGGGCGAACCCAGGCGGCATGGCGTCACAGACCGCAAAGCGTCGCCCGGCTTCGTTCAGCAGGGCACAGGTGCCGGGGCGGCTGTTGGCAATGAGCCCGAGCGGGACGGCCCGGTAAGTGAACACCATCGCTCCGTCCTCGTCGATCTCCGGCTCGCCCTGAGGGCAAAAGCCGAAGTTGAAAATGTCATCGATCTCAATCTTCGTGGTGTCGTCGTCCACGGTTGTTCCTTGTACCCCTTTGGATAAACGATCGGTCCATGCCGCAGTCCCTCACCGCCGTGACGCCAAGAACGCCAGTAACGCAGCTAATCCGACGAATCCGTACTGGAGCAGGCGCACCACGAGAGGCGACAGTGTGTCGCGGATGGGCAAGAGGAAAAGCAAGATCAGCCCGAGGATTGTCGCTCCGAGGGCCACCCACAGCCATGTCGACTTCCGGCGTCGGGTGGCCGCCTCCCGTTCCGAGAACCGGTCGACAAGCTGCTCGACGATTGCCTTGGGCGGCCTCGGGTTTCCCAGCCCCGGCGCAACGAGCGACCACACGACGAGTTTCAGATCGTGCTTGGCATGGGCCGTCCCGAGCAAACGTATCTTCGCCATGTGCTCCGGAAACGGCTCCAAGGCCTGAGCGGCCGCATCGGAAAGCAGCACATGGCCCGGGTCGCCCACGTCCATGATCCGCTTTGTCTTAATCATTGCATCCCCGACGACGTCTAGCCGACCGTTGATGTCCCTCACGATATGTCCCGGGCCGCAGTGAATCCCCATTCGCAGATTCAGGGTGGGGTGATTTCGGATCGCCCGGTCGATCTCCATGGCGCACAGGAACGGCGCTTCGATGCCCGAAAAGAACGCAATCGCCATTCCGTCCCCGACCGGTCGACAGACGAGGCTGCTCTCGGCGGCTGCCTTGCGATAGACCTCGGTATCCCGAACGATGCTGTTCAGTTCGTCGCTAACGTTCAACAGTTCGGTCGGTGAGAGGCGAGACGACCCCACGATGTCCAGAAAGAGGACAGAGACGTCTGCCGAGTCCGTCCGCGAGAGCATGAGAGCCTGCACATCCGCGCGCTTGACCCTCGGGTACATGGCCAGGAACTCCTCGATGCTGTGCCCCCGCGCCAGGTGCTCGTCCAGCAGCGCGACCGGAACGAGGGTGTCGGGAAAGTTCTCGCCCCCGGGTTTTCCTTTAGGGAAGGCTGGCTCGTCGCCGCTGGTCACGCTGCCCCGAATCCTACCTTGCCGTAAGCGGTAGATCCGCTCCTCTTTTGGAGTGCGCGGGCCCGCCCGCGCTTTGCCGTCTCCCGCTCGCCCGGCTGAGAGTGCGCTGCCTTTCCTGGCGAAGTAGAATGATCGTGCTGACGCGGCGCGCGCCAAAAGCCGGGGAGATCCGTCCGCCTGCCATCGTTCCGGTCGGGATGCTGGGCGTGGGATCGCCCTGGCGATGATCCGGAAACAACAGGTCCATCCGACTTGGATTCCCCCGTATGACGGCAGTCATAGTCCTAATAAGCGCTGCCGCGAATCATGAGGCAAGTGGTTGGCCTCCTCGCCTAGCCTTGGTGGCGGACAAGACCAACCGTCGAGGTGTAACGTGAACAGGTTTGCATGTCTTTCGAGCCTCGTGCTCCTTTGCGTAGGCGGCGCCCGGGCTCAAGACTTCTGGACGAAGCAAAGTCCCATTCCCACGGACCGGAGCTTGTCGGGTGTTCACGCATTCTCCGGCGATCGAGTATTCGTCTCCGGCCTGAACAGGCACCTCTTGGAAACCAAGAACCGCGGCCGCTCGTGGATCACTCACCGATCGGCCGACTATGGCGCCGATCCGTTCTACGCGGTCCGATTCCGCAACGCCGAAGTCGGGATGGTCGTCGGCAACAACAACGACGCTCTGCGAACGACGAACAGCGGCGCATCGTGGTCGCCTGTTGGATCGGTCCTGCAAGGGTCTTGGTATCACATCGACTTCGTGTCGGACTCCGTGGCCATGATCGGCGCGAACGGAGCTTGCATGGCGAGCACCGACGGAGGGGCGACTTTTGCCCTGCGGTCGGCCTACCCCACCTGTCCGGTGATGTACGGCATGGACTTCCGGGACGCCGACGTCGGCTTGGTCGGCGGCTGGCAAAGCTCCACCCAAGAGTACGGGATCTTCAAGACGACCGACGGCGGACGCAACTGGGTCCGCAAGCACTCGGACGCTGCCAACGCCGTGCTGTGGATGAGTCCGCTCCGCGCCATCGCCGATAGCGGCACGACGATCCTGCAGACAATGGACGCCGGTGAAACGTGGTTTCCGATCGCCGTCGGCATCGGGTCGGGCATCCTGAACTTTGCACGGGCCGGCTCGGGCGAGGTCGTATGCGGCGTCTCCGGCAAAGGCGACATTTGGCGCAGCGAGGACGGCGGCTTTACCTGGGTTCAGACTCTCGACGGTCCGGGAGCCCTCCCTGCCGAATGGAACATGCACTTCGCCGATGCGACCCACGGTTGGGTGGTGGGCGACATCGGCTTCATCTTCGAAACCAGCGACGGCGGCATCACCTGGCATCAGGTCAATCATGGATGCGGGGCACAGATCACCGATATCCAATTGCTCGACGCCGACTTCGGCATGGCTGTAGGGCACAACGGCTACATCTTCCGGACCACGAACGGGGGCGCCTTCTGGGACGTGAAGAAACTCGAAGTCACCGGCCAAATCTGGGGTCGAGACGAAGACCTCGTCGCCATCGACGTCGTCGATCGCTCCTTCGCAGCGGCTGCGGGACCCGGCGGTACGGTCTTCAAGACGATGGACGGCGGAGAGAGCTGGGTCTCTATCGGCTATCCCGCCCTGTCCGGCAATCTCTGGCTCTATGACGTCGACTTCGTCGATCACGATCTCGGCTACATCTATGGGGTGGATTTCGATGGCACCCACACGCACTCCCTGTATCGCACCACGAATGGCGGGGCGAGTTGGCAGTGGATCGACCTCGGCCAAAGAGGCGGGGGCACGACCGTCCAGTTCATTGACACTCAGACGGGATGGATCTCTGCAGACAACGACTTCGGACAGCGAACCCTGGATGGCGGAGTCACTTGGATCGACTTTCACCTACCCGGCTACTTCACGGGCCCGGAAGTCTCGAAGGTCCGGTTCCTCGATCGGCTTCGAGGTTGGGCCGTCGGCTGGTTCGGCTACGCGGCAAAGACCTCGGACGGGGGAGCGACCTGGACCTTGGTGGACATGGGGACGATCGGCGACAACCTCTTCGACGTGGTCCCGGTCAGCGCATCGGAAATCTGGATGTGTGGTCGGGTGGATTCGTCGTCTGCCGGAGTGGTCTACCACTCGACCAATGCCGGCCAAACCTGGAGCCGGCAGGTGGTTCAGCCCTGGCCGACCTACCCGTACCGGATCAGCGCACTGGATTCTGGGCACGTCGCGTTCGCCGGATATGGAGGGACGATCTTCCGCCGGTCCACGCGGGTGACCGGGACCCTCACGCTGGGTGACTATCCGATCAGCCCGGCGGGGCGAGAGGTTCGCTTCGACCTGCTGCAGGGCGGTCAGGTCGTGGAAACGCGCTGGGCGGTGCTCGATTCGCTGGGTCGCTACTCGTTCGAGAGCGTGCGGCGCGGGCCGACGACGATTCGGGCAAAGGCGAGCCACTGGCTGGCAAGAACCGTCGCGACGGTTTCTCTGGCGAACGGGACCGTCGCCGCCCCGTCCGTCGCGCTCGTCAACGGCGATATCGACGGTGACAATGAAGTCAGCGTCGGCGATTACGCGCTCTTGTCCGTGGCGTTCGGATCGAGCCCCAGCGAACCCGCCTGGAACGCCGAAGCCGACTTGAATGGAGACGGCGCGGTCGACATCGGCGACTTCGCGATCCTGAGCCTTCGCTTCGGGGCAATCGGCGACTAAGCCCCCCGGCCCCGACTCGACAGTGCTTCGTGTGGAGTGGGTCGGCCTTGACGAAGCCCGCTGTGGAGTGCGCGGGCTCGCCCGCGCTTTTCCCGTAGGAAGCCTCATCCTCGCCGCGTCGAGGCATGTAGGGGGAATAGTCGAGATCTGACCGGGGAAGGAAGGCATGATTTGACACCTCTCCCGCGTCATCGGGAGAGGGCGCCCGAAGGGCGGGAGGGGGCAAGCAACCCAGTGCTCACACCACGACCATTCCGAGCTCCATTGGCGCTACCACCTGCCCTGTGCTTGCCCGAACGAACCGCGCCGCCACCGCCCACACCCCCGATGCGACGGGCAGCACCACCGAAAGCCCCGCATCGAACCCCGTGAAAGTGCCTGTCCGGTATCGCTGCAAGTAGGTTCGGCAGTGCACCGACGGCAGCCGCTGCTGCATCAGCTCGGTCACCACCCCCGGCGCGTTCGGCCGGTCCGCGGACACCTGCACTCCGCCCGACACGGACGCCAAGGTGAATGCGAGGGCATCGCCCCCGAACGGATCGCTCGGCGGGGTCAGGGGAATCTCCGCCTCGGGATCGATCTGCAGGAGCTTGGTGGCGAGGGCGTTGAACGCCTGCTGCGCACTGATCCCACCCGATCTGCGGCTTTGGGGCAGGTCCCCGTTCAGCGCCACGGCATACGCCCGCCACGCCGCCGCCTGCTCGAGCGTCATCGCGCGGAACGCTGCCGAAGCGCGAGCGAGCCGCATGCGGACTTCGGCCTGTGCGGCGCTCACCCGCGGGCTCCGTTCCGGCAACTCCCGCATCGTCATGCCCCAAGGGGTGTCGGCAAAGACCACGCCCCCGAGGCGCCCCGAGATCGGGCCTACAATCGCCGCTTTGACTCTCGCCATACTCCGATCTTCGGTCGCTATCCATCGGTTCTAGAGGGCTGCAGTACCGAATCGGCAGGAATCCGTAATGCTCTCCTTTCGGATGCCTTACGCACGCCTTTCGAACGCCTTTCGGAGGGAGGGCGAGTCACAAGCCCCCACTGGTCCCAGGCGCTTTGGTGCTCCTGTCGAGACGCCGCAGTTCAGCATCGCACTCGGCGACACCCGCCGCATCGCCGACCGTGAGGAACCCGTCGCGGGCTTGTTCGAGCCACCAGATAGCCTAACTTAGCACACTGGGCTTAAGTTGGGCTAACTTCGGCATCGTCGGAGAGCGGGCCAAGTACAATTCCTAGTAGGAACTTCGATTTTGTGACCGAGGAAGATGTCGGGTCCCCGGAGCCAGCCGCACACTGCGGGAGAGAGGATGGGGCCAGTTGCCCCCTTGGGAACTGCCAAAATTTCCTGCGAGTGGCGGCATGGCGCGGCAGATTTGTCTCTCTTCTAAAAGTAGCACGATTCCTTTTCCGGAGTTTGACGCATGACATACCCTAAGCAGCAGTTTCACGATCGCAATCACCTGTGGTTTGCAATGACCGTTCTCCTTGCGATGCTCAGCACGAAGGCCCCATGTCAAGGCGACACCTTTGCTGATGCCTCCGTTATCCGAAATCACCGAGTGCTGGTTCGCACGGGCACGCTGGATAGCTACGGACGCACACTCACCACGATTGACCCGTGGGTGTCGGTCAACCGCAATGGCCTGGTGGCCTTCAGTGCCCGAACGACCCGTGGCGACGGTCGGCGAGTTCAGAACATCTACGCTTTCAATAGCCGCATGTCTGGCGCCGTTCCCTATCCTCTGATGGCTCCAGGGGTCGAGTTGGGTAATGGCTCATATACATTGGAGTTTCCCGATTCTGGAGATAGGCCGTGGCAGGAGTTCACCCCACCGGTCCTGAACGATAGCGATGTGGCTGTTTCCCGGCGCCGCATTGATCCAACCCTCTTCGTCAACTACTTGATTGGCGGGATACCAGAGCAGCAGGTTCAGTATCCTCCGATGACCTACATCGAAAAGTGGGATGCAACCCAAAGCCGACCGAATAGCATCCTCGTAGAGGGTGCGGACCCTGGCATACGTGCCCTCGTGACCGCTCCCTTCCACTGGTTCTCTCACTTCGACGTGTATCCCATGGGCAGTTGGCCCCTTGGGATCGACGGGCGACCGACCTGGGAGAACGGCCTGCCGGCACCCTTCCGTCCACTCGGACCGAATCGGTGGCTTGCGTTCCAGGGACCACGCAACGAGGCGTTTCCCACGATGAATAACGACGGCCAAGTCCTCTTCACCGGACTCGGCGACGACAACCAGAACTATCTCTCCTCGCCTGGCAGGACGCGACAGCAGTCCTTACTGACGCCTGAGCCCCGGCGGCCAAAAGCGGGAGGCGCGTCTTTTGTCACTTACCGCGACCAGGGTCCTTCGATCATCAAAGGCTCGGTGACAAACCCTGCCTCGTTCACGACGATCGCGGCATCGCCTACGTTTCTGAACATCGGGCTCAGCCCCGGCATCTCAGATGATGGAAGTGCCGTAGTCTTCGCAGCCGACAGAGCAGCCGCCAGTTCCTCCGAAACAGCTGGCCCCGGCATTTGGCTGCACACAACAGGAACCCCGATTCGGGTCGTCGGCACGCGCGTACCATATGATCCCCGAAACGCGTATGTCTACGATCCCGGCGTTGACTATCGGGACACCGATCTCGATGGCCAATACGAACCAGGCGAGCCCCTCCGCTCGGTTGTGAAGTCCATCCTCAAAGATGAGCGAATCTGTGTCATTTCGAGCGCGGAAGGTGGCAATACCGTTTACGAGGTTCTCTTCGTCGCTCTCGACAGTCGGGATCGTAAGACGATCTTCCGATCTCGTGTCCAGCCGGGTAACGCCCAATATCGGGCTTCGGACCCGATGCCCATACTGTCGGTAGGGGACACTGTGTCCGGCGTCGGCGTCGTGTCCAACGTGGCTCTTTTCGACTCTCTCACCCCGAATAACGAGAGCCTCGACGGTGAAGCGGTCTGTTGGGTGGAAGCAGGGGCTGCTCAAGCAGTGGTGGAACTCCGTGCTCGATACGAACCCCTCATCTTTGTGCCAGGTATCGGAGCAACGATGATTGTCGACGGCACCGGTGACGTGAAGTGGATTGATGCTGGCACATTCTACGATAACTCCTACGCCCACGACCTCCGAGACATGGCTATGGGCATGCCCGTCGTACCAGACACGATCTACCACGACGCTTACCGAGACCTGATGTCCTTCATTCAGTTCAAACTTGGCTATCGCATGCTTGATATGAGCCGAACCAATCGAGAGACGTGGACCAACGATTCCAGATTATCGTACAGCGCGTTCACCTTTCCTTATGATTGGCGATTCTCGAATGCAACGTCCGCAGAAAGTCTAAAACAACTGGTTGACCGAGTTGTCCAATACTACAAGCAAGGGATGGGATCGGAGACAGAGCCGTCATTCTCTGTCATCGCTCATAGCATGGGAGGACTGGTTTCTCGCCGCTATTTACTCGATCACCGCACAGACCATCGTGTTCGCACGATGACGACAATTGGCTCGCCGTTCTTAGGTGCATCGAAGACCGCGCACATTTTGGCGACCGGCGAGTGGTTCCGGCACTGGCTCCTTGGATGGCTGCCAGTAGACGCCATACGGGAGGTGGCTCAGGACTATCCGGGCGCACACGAACTCATATCGAGTTCGGCGTACTTCGACCTTGGAGGCAGGCCCTTCCGCGAAGAGGGATGGGACGTGGACGGAAACAACGTCGCCTGGGAAACTTATAATTCACAACAGTACTTCACCTACGTCGACGGACTTTCAGTCCGTACTGATCCTGGCTCGCACTCTAAAGAATTTCATAAAGCATCCGGCCAAGACGATTGGAGTAGTTCTGGCCTCGGAGTCAAGTACCTCCACTTGGTGGGGAATCAGGCGGAGGATCAAACGATCTTGGCCGTCGTAGCCCGACACACTGCTTGGTTTGCGCTTCCGGATGCACTCGGTGGCCGGGAAGTAATGGCTGATGATGTTCTCGTTACGGAGACTGGCTCAGGCGATGGAACCGTCCCACTGTTGAGCGCCACCCGACGCACTGGAAGTACGGACCTCAATGCTCCAGATGCCGTACTTAGTGTGTTCAATGGAGGGTCCGATTATGCTGGCCAGGATGGTAGCGTCGAGCATACAGAACTATGCAAGAACACGGCGACGTTGCGCAATGCGTCTTCTATGATAAGATGGGAGACACCGTTTGAAGTGTCCCCCACCGTCACCGGCCCGATAACTCCGCAGATCCAAGTCGACGCGCAGGGTCTCGGCAACCGCTTGACAGTTATCGATAGTTCTGGCCGGCGGACAGAAGATGTTGGCGAGGGAGTCTCGGAGCCGCCAGGGGTCACCCGCAGTACGGGTTCTCCCAGCGCAATCACCTATCGTATGCCGGCAAATCAGTCCTATGCGTTGGAGTTCCGGACCATGACCGGACCGTTTGGGTTGGATATGATCCGGCGCAACGCACTGGGTGTGCCGAATCGGGTCGTACGGTTCCATGACGTCAGTTTGCCACCCGACACATTCATACGGATCGCCATCTCCGAAGACGGATCTGTACTTGCCCTCGTCGATTTGGATAGAAACGGCACGCCAGAACTGCCGCTCAACCCAGACTACAACATCTCTGGGCCAGAAGCAGCCGACATCGACCCACCGGTCCTCCGAGCACAAGCCGCGGGTCAGAACATCACGCTGCAAGCCACGGATACAGCGGGTGTTGATGATCTCTACTACTCCCTTAACGGCACGACGGCGTATCCTTACACCGGTCCTATTCCCTTCGATCCATCGGAACAAGTGTTCGTCTATGCGCTTGCAGTCGACGGCGTCGGGAATCGATCTGCCTTGCTAAAGATGGCACTCTCTCCGCCCATTCGAATCATAGGATCCATTGATTTGCAGGACTTCGTAGGAATGCCTCCTGCGGTCGTCCTCGAATTCAGGCGACCTGGTTCCATGGCGAGCCTGGGCACCGCGCGAGTGTCTCTGAACACGGATGGGACCTTCGAGACACATGTTGTGCTGCCGCCCGGAGCGTATCAAGTCCTTGTGAAGAGCGAGCATTGGCTCCGGCGCGCGGTGTCGGCGTCTGCAAACACTATGGAGATGACGCCGATTACCTGCTCCCTGTTAAACGGAGACTGTACAGGGGACAACGTGATTGATGTCCAGGACTTCACCTACATGAGCCGATCATACGGCTCGGTTCGTGGCGACGCGTCCTACGATTCAGGATCAGACCTCAATGGGGATGGGCAAGTGGCTCTGACAGACTATCAGATTCTTGCCCGGAACTTCGGACTCGATGGGGACTAAGAGATCTAAAGCGCTTCTCGGCTCGATCAGGCTTCCTTAGACCTGAAGAAGCCACTCCCGGTACGTCTACTCCGATGGAAACTAGATTGAACTCGGAGATACTCCGGCGCAGCATGTGGCGCCGGAGTATCCTTGTCCTCAGTCCTGACCGACTGCGCCGCAGGACGGGAGAGGTTCGAGAAGTCCTGTACGTCGACTCGCCCGAGACCGTTGTGGTCGGCATCGGGATGGTACAGGCCGTCGCCTTCGACTGAGCCGGAAGACCGGTGCGGGGAACCTGTTCATGGTGTTCGGGGAGCCGGATATCACGGTGCGCGGGGCGCCCCTCACCTCCAAACCGACCACTCCTCCTGGACCTGGGGAGGAAGGGCTAGAAGTCGAGCTCCATGGCCTAGACGTGTTCGACCCTACGACGGGCGAGATTCGCAGCGCGAGCACGGACGATACCGCGTGCTGGTTCATCGATACGGAATACAACGGGGAGTCGTTCTTCGTCCGACACGCTTACTTCACTGGGTCCAACGAGCCTTACGAGAAGCTGAAGAAGGCCCTGCGTGCCGATATCGACGAAGACGCGTGGGCTTCGCTGTACTCGACGAGATCTCGGCCTTTTCCGAAGCCGGCCTCGGGGAAGATCGCGGTGAAGGTGATCAGGACTTAGGGGTCTTTGGGGACTCGGGGGACACTGAGTCCCCTTAGTCACCTGAGCCCCAAAGACCCCGAAACCCTAAAGAGCCCCGCAAGATTGCCGACAATGCATGCTAGCGCGGGCGCCATCTAGGTAACCATACGGCGCTCGGCTAGGTGAACAGAATATATGGCTCGACTGAAGTTGGCGCCGCATCTCCTGGCTATGTCCGGTAGGATGGCGAGCGTCGTTTACAAGGTCACTCGATTCGGTACGGAAATGGCCGAGTTCGAAGCTCCCAGTAATCCGAATACTCCTGCGCAGCAAACGGTGCGCAACAACTTTCGGAAGTCCGCCCAGCAGTGGCGGACACTGACTAGTCCTCAGGCAGCGGCTTGGCGCGCTTATGCGGCAACGAAGCATGTCGAAGAAGAGATCACGACCGAACGGTACAAGCCGACGGGGTTCAACATGTTCGTCAAGCTGGCGGCCAAGTGGTTCGCGGTGAACCCGAACCAGTCGACGGCTCCGTCCAATCCTCCGACGAGCTCGTTCGCCGGGGATACGATCTCTCTGATCGCCTCCTCGGAGGGCGCAGGGACGATCGAGTTCACGGCATCGGGTGCGAACGCGGCGAACATGACGACGGCGATTCTGTTCCAACGCGTGAGCGGACCGAACAGCGTTCCGGTCGACGGGGCGTACAAGATCGCCAAGTACTTCCGATTCCAGTCGGGATCGCTCTCGACGACGATCAGCGTTCCTCCGGGCTACTACGCGGTGGGCTACCAGTTCGTGAATACGGCGACGGGCCAGACGGTCACGCCGGTTCACCTGGCGAACCTGGTGGGTCCGGTCGGCTTCACGATGGTGTCGAGCGGTACCTCGGGCAAGTCGAAGAAAGCGGCTTAGTTCGGTTTACTAGAGGGGCCTTCCTTCGTGAGGAGGGGGGCCCTGATTGCGTTTGTAACTCGCGGCGAGCCTTTCTCTCAGGGATGCCGGCGGGTATAATGGACGCTCATTCCGATGCGCCCGCGCGCGCATCGACGAGGACTTTATGAAACCCACCCGACTGCTCGCCCTTCTCGCCATTTCGTCCGTTGCTATCGCCGCCGTCCCGCAGGATATCCAACTCAAGCGGGAACTGAAGGAAGGGGCGACCGACTCGTATCTCGTGACCTCTAAGACGAAGCAGGTCATGGACATCCCGCAGATGGGAGAGCAGGAGATGTCGATCAACACCACCGTCAAGCTGGCCTACAAGTTCGGCAAGGTCACGGACGGCAAGGCCGACCTTCAGGTGGTTATGACCGACGTCAAGGTGACCGCGGAGGGGATGATGGCGGAAATGATGGACCAGGTCGCCGGCCAACTGCCTAAGGAAGTCAAGAGCACCGGCAAAATCGACGCCTTGGGACAGGTGAGCGAGCTGAAGGCGGAGAGCACCGGGATGGCCGAGATGATGGTGCTGGGCAGCCAGCAGATGTCGAACGCCTTGATGATGATCACGTTCCCGGACAAGGCGATCAAGATCGGAGACACCTGGAAGATGCCGGTGCCCGATAGCAAGATCGCCGGCATCAAGGGCGCCAGCCTCGACGCCAAGCTGGTCGGACAGAAGGACCTCGCGGGCACCCTCTGCTACGAGATTTCCTCAGAAGGAACGGTGCCGATGAAGCTGAACATCTCCGACATTGCCGGGGACGCGGGTGTGCCCGAGGGGATGGTCATGAGCGGCAACATCGTGATGAAGGGCACCTCGTTCGTCGAGGTTGCCAGTGGCCGACTGGTCGAGTTTAACGGAACGATCAAGTCGACCAATTCGATGGACATGGCCGGACAAGGCACTATGAACATCTCGGGGAACACGACGATCAGCGCGAAGCTGCAGAAGTAAGGCTTTCGAAGGGCCCTTCGCCGTGGTGAGCGGCCGAGGAGCCTTCTTGGGCTTGCCGGGTCTGGCCAGCAGGTATCTTGTAGCCGAATGCGGTTTCTCCCCTTCCTGGGTTCGAAGCAGCGAGTTTCGGATCCGGATGAGTTTCGCGCCTCTTTGGTCGAGCACCTGGAGGAGCTGCGAACCCGCATCTTCCGCATCGTGCTCCTGCTCGTCGCTGGGTGGGTGGTCGGCTGGCTCACCGAGCCGTGGATCTACGATCAGTTGAACAGCCTCGTCAAGCCCCACTTGGCGAAGCTGCCCGACTACAAAGAACCGTTCCGTAGCTTCACGGACCCCTTCATGCTGAAGCTGAAGCTATCGTTCTTCATCGGCCTCGTTCTCGTCCTCCCCTTCTGCGTGCTGCAGGTATGGGGGTTCGTCGAGCCCGGCCTCAAGGAGAACGAACGTCGCCCGCTCCGGGTCGTGGCGCCTCTGAGCGTGCTTCTCTTTGTCATCGGTGCCGGCTTTTGCTGGCTGATCCTGCCCAGTGCCTTCGCCTGGTTCATGAGCTACGTCGAGGATTTTCCGGGCACGGTCCTCTATCCCGAGCCGGGCACGATGGTGTTCTTCATTCTGAAGATGCTGCTCGCGTTCGGCCTAGGCTTCCAGCTTCCGCTTCTCGTCTACTTCCTGGCGAAGATCGGGCTGCTCAGCCAGGACGCGCTCAAGACGTACTGGCGCCAGGCGACCGTGTTCATCTTCTTCGGGGCCGCGATCATTACTCCGAGCAACGACATCTTCAGCATGCTCATGATGGCGGTCCCCCTGACGCTGCTGTTCTTCATCAGCATGTGGGCCGTCCAGATTTCGGCCAAGAGGCGAGAGCGACAAGAGGCGGCGGCGCTTTCCGAGAACGAGGACGACGTCCTCAGCGCCTGATGGGCTGACCGGCGAACGGCCATAATGAGCCGTGCCGGTCTGGGGGATCGTGAATCAAAAAGGGGGCGTCGGAAAGACCACGACAGCCGTGAACCTGGCCGCCGGATTGGCACGCCGAGGCTGCCGGACCCTGCTGGTGGATGCCGATCCGCAAGGGAACGCTACGACCGGACTCGGGATCGACAAGACGGCGGTTTCTGCGACGCTGTACGACGTCTTTGCCGCTCTCGTCGATGATCCGGATGCCCCAGATGCCTTGAGGAAGGCGGTCGTCCGGACGCCAGAAAACCTGGACGCCGTCCCGGCCACGCTCGACCTCTCCGGCGCGGAGGCGGTCCTGATGAACGCAGTGGGGAAGGAACTGCTCCTGCGCGACGCCCTCTCGCCGGTGCGAGACGAGTACGACTGGATCATCATCGACGCACCGCCGAGCCTGGGCCTGCTGACCGTCAATATCCTGGCCGCCAGCGATCGGGTGCTTGTTCCGATGCAGTGTGAGTTCTATGCTCTGGAGGGCCTGAGCCAACTGATCAAGACGATCGAGGTCGTCAAGCGCCGCATCAACCCCGATCTCGAGATCGTCAAGGTGCTGCTTACCATGCATGACCCACGGAATCGCCTCAACAACCAGGTGGTCCGCGAGGTCGAGGACTACTTTGGCCCGAAGGTATCCCGAACCGTTATCCCGCGAAACATCCGGCTCAGCGAGGCGCCCTCCTTTGGCGAGCCTGCCATTGCCCGGTTCCCGGAGTCTAAGGGCGCCGCCGCCTATGTGAAGTTCGTCGACGAGGTGCTGAGCGAATGCGGCGCGCGTTAGGGAAGGGACTCGCACAACTGCTGGGCGAGCAGGCGGACTCGGGAGTGCTCGAGGTTTCGGTCGACAGCCTCGTCCCGAACCAGAGGCAGCCTCGGACGAGCTTCGACGAGCAGTCCCTCGACGACCTCGCCGCGTCGATCCGGGAGCATGGCTTGCTTCAGCCCATTTTGGTCCGCCCGATCGCAGAAGGGAAGTACGAGGTCATCGCCGGCGAGCGCCGGCTGCGTGCTTGCAAGAGGGCCGGGCTGGCTCAGATTCCTGTGATCGTCCGAGCAGCCGGAGCACAGACATCGCTCGAACTGGCCCTTATCGAGAACCTCCAGCGAGAGGATATCGGTCCGCTTGAATCTGCGCGCGCCTACCGCCAGCTTGCCGACGAGTTCGGACTCAAGCAGGAAGAGATCGCGGTGCGCGTGGGAAAGGCCAGGGCCACGGTCACCAACGCGCTTCGGCTCTTGAAGCTCCCGGAGGAAGTGCGGACCGGCTTAGAAGCTGGAGCGATCACCGAGGGCCATGCAAGAGCGATCCTTGGCGTCGAGGGTGCCTCGGCGCAAGTGGCGCTGTATCGGAGAGTCGTCGCCAAGGGGATGAACGTCCGCGAAACCGAGCGCGCCGCTCAGCCCGCCGAACGCCAAAAACGGCCGCCGTCGCGGTCCACTCGCCCGGTAGTGGAGGATGCAGATCGCCGCGCCTTGGAGGAAGGCCTCTCTATCTACCTCGGCAGCCCGGTTCGGATCGAGCGAGCCGAGGCCGGCGGCCGTATGGTTATCGAGTTCTACTCCGATGACGATCTCCAGCGAATTCTCGATGTCCTCTGCGTTCACCTTTAGCGTGCGGCCCATGAGCGAAGATGACCTCGCCGGCGCGGTTACTCTGCAGAGGTCGTGCTTTCCGCTACCATTCCCAGAAGAGCTACTCTGGACACTCGAGCATCTTACCCGGCACCTTTCGGTCTTTCCTGAGGGTCAGCTCGTGGCCGAGCAGGGCGGCGATAGTATGGTCGTCGGCTCTGCTTCGAGCCTCATCCTATCGGAGGACAACTGGCAGCGACACTCAAACTGGGACGAGACCGTCGGAGGCTTCTTCTTCGCTAATCACGATCCAACCGGCACCACGCTTTTCGGTGCCGACATCTCGGTGCATCCCGACGCGAGGGGACAGGGCATCGGGCGGGCACTCTATCAGGCTCGGTTCGATCTTGTCCGGCGACTCGACTTGGATCGCTTCGGAACTGCTTGCAGGATGCCGGATTACCGAAACTGGGCCTCGGCGACCGGGGGCGAGCCCGCCGAATACGCCCAAGCCGTCGCCCGGGGTGATCTGCGGGACCGGACGCTGACCCCGCTTCTCCGAGCCGGGCTCTCGTTCACCGGCGTCATCCCCGACCACATGGAAGACCATGAATCGGGAAACGCCGCCGCGATTCTGGAATGGAGGCCACGATGAGGGTTGCGGCGGCCGCTTGGAAACTCCGGCCGATCAAGGAACCCGCCGACTTCTTCGCCCACCTCGATGAGTTCTTCCGCCGCGCGGTGGCTGAAGCCGCCGACTGGCTCGTTCTACCGGAGCTGCCGGTGCTGGAACTGCTCCACCTGCATTCCGGAATCGCGGAAACGAGTGCCCCGGCAGTGCTTGCTGGTTACGCCGTCGCCTACGAGGAGGCGTTAGTCGAGTTCTCCAGCCGGACGGGGATCTCGGTTGTCGGCGGCAGTCACTTCGAGGGCGAACCTGTGCGCCACGTCAGCGCGATCGTGGAGATGGGCCGGGTCGTGCGGCAGACGAAGAACAAGACGACGGGCTACGAGCGCACTCCCTGGGGGCTTGGCCCCGGCGATGGCCTGCGGCGACTCGCCGATCCGAGGGTCGGCGTTCTAGTCTGCTACGACTCCGAATTCCCCGAGGCCGTGCGCGTGCTCGCCGAAGCAGGGGTCTTGGCTTTGATGGTTCCTGCTTTCACCGAGACGAGGCGCGGCTTTCAACGGGTTCGTTGGTGCTGTCAGGCACGAGCCGTAGAAAACCAGATCTTCGTCGTGCACGCCTCGCTGGTGGGCGATTTGGGTGGCGAACCCGTCCCCAGCACGTTCGGCAGTTCGGCTATTCTCACACCGAGCCACGAGTCGTTCCTCGAGACCGCCATCCTGGCGGAGACACCGGTCGGCGAGGAAGGGCTCGCCGTCGCCGATCTCGACTTCAGCCTGCTAAGCAAATGCCGTTCGGCCGGCGACGTCCGAAACTGGAGTGACCGTGATCCGTCCGTCTGGCGGCTCCTGCCTTAACCCTCTGTGTTACTCGTCGCCTTCGACGCCGAAATTCGAACTGAGAATCGAGTAGTCCCCAATGTCGATCGTGTCGTCACGGTTGAGGTCCGCGTTCAGATAGAAACCCGGATCGCCGAGGTTGGTACCGAAGGCTTGCGAGAGCAGAGCGAAGTCAGCGATATCGATGGCTCCGGGGTCGTCCGCATCGACATTGCCGTTCACCATCGTCATCGAGGGCGCCATCCGAACTCCGGGTGTACCTGTTACCGCGATCGGACCCACCGAGCGGCGAAGGAAGTGGCTGTCGATGCACGAAATCGTGTAGCTTCCTGGCACACTGGGGGCCGCCAATCGGAACTGCCCGCTGGCCGGAATAGAGACGGTTTGCACGGAAACGATGTCGAGCGGGTCGCTGGCGACGCGGATGTAGAAGGTGGCGCTATCCGCGGGCCGCGTCGTGCCGGGGTCGATCCCCGAAAAGTCGATCGTGCCGCCGATCAGCTCTGCATTGGCATCGACGAAGAGGGCTGCCATGCCACCGAGCACTCGGGGTGGTACGAACGAGCCGAAGTCGTAGCTATATCGCTCGCCGAGAGGGCCGGGCGTGTGGTCGAAATCGGTCGGGTTGTCGTCGTCCCACTGCCACTGGTCCGAGCGGCTCGGGTTCGTCCCCGGATAGGAAGGATTGCCAGACCAGCGCGTGCCCCATTGCATCGGCTGGGCCAAGGTCGCAGGCACGAAGTTGCCGGAGATGAGCGTGGAGTAGTAGATGACGATCGCGCCGCTTCCGTCACTGGGAAGGGCGAGTGAATCACCGGTCGATCGAAGGTCGACATCCGCATAAAAGTAGTCTTGGCTGGGCGCAGTCACGCCGAAATCGATCGCGACTCCATGGAAGCCGGTCGCCCACGACGGCCCGGCATCGGTAGCCCCGAATCGGTCTGCGGCAAAGGCCAGCACGACAAGCGACTCTGGCCCAGGCGGATTCCAGAACCAGGCGATCTGCATCCGCTGGGCGAGGAGGCCGCCGGTGCCCGTGGCGAGGACCATGTCGTTCGAGATGTAGGGGTTTCGGAAGAACTCGCCCGAGAAGTACCGCTGGCTGCCCAGACCGAGCGCCGGACCGTAGATGTTGTCTGCCGGTACGCCCGTGGCGTCGCCCTCGTAGCAGTCGAACGCGACCTGCCAGTTCGGTGTTTGAGGCCACTGTGTTTGAGGGGTGTAGGCCCTCCACGGGCCCAGCAGACGACCATGAGAATCGATCGGCGCAGCCCGCACCGGCTCGATCCGCCTTGCGCCGCCGGTGAAGAGCGTCGGCGTACCCTGTGCCGAGCATACCGAAGCCGTTGCCACCGCCAATGCGGCACCTAATCCGAATCGCACGAAGCCTTTCAAACCAGAGTCCTCCTTTCGCCGAAGTCGGCGGGCCCAAAACAAAGATGCATTCGGCCGCCCGATAGTTCGGCGGGCTCCCCTCCAGTGTATCACCTGAATCGGCGAGGAGACCCCGTTTTTGGCCCGGACCCGGTCTGTGGGCGGTTGGGCAAGGTACGCCAAAGCCGGGTCTCTCCTCGAATCATTCGCGCTGCCTGGCCGACGAGCCAAAGGTAGTGATCATTCGAGCCGTCTTGAGCGAGGAAACGGACCGAACCGACTGGAGGGTCGCTGGTGACTTTGAAAATCGCCGTGCCCTCGTCGACCTCGTCGAACATGGCTTGGTACACCATCGTCGCACCTGCCGCCTTGGCCTCTGCGTATTGGGCCCAAAGGAATCGTCCTCCGCTTCGCGGGATCTTGTCGAAGGTGTCGCCCGGATAGAGGTTTTGCCAGCTGAAGCCGGGATAGACCACCGGCATGAAGTCCTTGAAGCGCTTGGTACACCAGGCGATATCCTCGCGCAAGCGTCGTTCGCCGTATTCGCGTACCTGCTCGACGTTCTTGAACCGCCCAACCGTCCACGGACTGATGATATCGGCCGCCTCGGCGATTTCTAGCAGCTTCGGGTCGGCAACGCTGTCCCCATTGAGCGTACGCCAATAGGTGGGCACGCCGACCATCACAGTCAGCCCTTGGCGCTTGAAACACTTCACCAGATCGAGGCATTCGTCGAGCGTGTAGTCTCGCCGGTCGTTGAAGCCCATCCCCCAGAGCCCGACGACGGGCTTGCCGCGGTGTCGCTGGTAGGCGGGGTCGCTGGTGATCCGCATCCGATCGACCAGCAGCTTCCAATCCTCCTGAATGATGCTCGTTCCCCCCTTGGGAAGGCTCGACAGGTCGTACATGATGGCGTAGGTTCGGCCGTACTCATTGGCGCCGGAGCGGCAGTGACCAAGAACGGTATTGGTGAACCGAAGATCGACAGGTCGTTGAATTCGGACGCCGAAGCGCTGAACGAAAACGCCATCTATGCCGTACTCCTCCATCCATCGGAAGTGCCGAAGGACGGTCTTGCGCTTATACGAGCTGAAAACTTCGGCGATACGGCCATCGCTATGGCGGAACGGGGTCGAAAACCGCTCGTCCGGGTCCAACTCGGAAACTTCGGGCCACATCTCGACATTCACGTTGTCCGTTCCGAAGCCGTTCTTGTCGCCCCAGTGGAACCAGCCCATCTCGGATCCGTCCCCGGCGGCGGCGAACCAGCCTTGGTAGCCGCACATGACTTTGCCGGTAAGGGTTCGGGACGGAATCGAACGTCGAGACTGTCCGGAGTACGGGGTCATCGTGGCCCGGATCACCGTCTCCCGGTCCAAGACTTGGAGATCGAGCAGGGCGGTGAGGACCACGCCCGTCGGCACGAGCATGGTCCTACTCTTTCTTCATCGGCATGAGGAGCGTGGCAATGAAGCCACCGTCACCCAATCCGCCGCGAACGCGGACTTTGGCGCCTGCAGTCAGCAGTTCGAAAATCTTGTCCTTGTCGCTTGCCTTGCCGGCGAGGTCTCGGAACAGCGTCTTTGCGTTGATGACGATCGGAAGCGTCTGCGCGTCAGAAGAGAAGCCAGAAATCTTGGTCGGGTTGATGGTCAGGGTCCCTGCAGCCTTATCGACGCTGACGACTTCGCCGATGATTTCTCCGGCGGCGGCGCCACCGCGGAGAATGTTGTCCTCGGGCTTGTCCGGTTCGGCCTTGCCGTCGCCTTGTCCTTCGGCCTTGGTGCCCGCGTTTTGGGCCGGGGCTGTCGCCCCGTCAGTCGCGGCGGGTGCCTTGGCCACGGTGATCGGGCCGTCGATTTTCAACCGGCTAGCTTTAATTCGGTCGCCCGCCTTGTCGAAAGAGCCGTCCACTTCCACGTGTGCCCCGGTCGCAAGCTTGAGGAACTCTTCTTTAGAGACCTTGCCTCCACTCGCCTGAAGATAGACGGTCTCGCCACTTGCGTCGATATGCAACTGGTGTGCGGCTCGAGCGGAGCCGGTAGTCGTTCGCGCGGCAAGAAGCAGTTCACCCTTTTCGACTGCCGCAGGATCGAGAACTCCGGTCACTTCGTCCCCCGCGCCCTTGCCCAGGACGGTGACCGCTCCGGCGTTAAAGGTCTTGGTCTGAAGGTCGAAAACGCCGCGTACTTCGACTTGAGCGCCGTTCGTCAGCTTAGCGATCGGATCACCCTTGGCGTCCAGGATCGGACTCGATTCGGAGGTCACCACCCGGAGCGAGCGGTTTGCGCCTAGGTTGAGTCCGAAGTTGTAAGTCGGGGGTTGGCCGTTCACGGCGACAACTTTGCCGGTGAACGAAGTCAAGGCGAGCCGGCTCGTGTCGGAGACGGCAGCGTAATCGGCTTCCTTAAGCGCGACGAGGGTCTTGCTCTGCTTATCGTCGGTCCCTGCTCCGAGGTTGAAATCGAGCACGATTGCCGGCACGCCCTTCTTGGTGAGGTTCAGGGTCAACTTGGCCTTGTTCTTTCCTTCGGCGAGCGAATCGGCGAACTGGCGTACTTCGCTCTCGGACTTGCCCTTGGGAACGATCACGAAGTCCTTACCGACCTCCATTTGGACTCGCACGAGGTCATTGGGAGTCGTAGCGGTGGCGCCGAGGAAGAGGGCACTATTGGTCAGACCCTTGAGGTCGACGACGAGACCCTCGCTTGAAGAGAAAACCGGGGTACTCGCCTTGGCGCCGTAAAGGCTTACCTCGTAAACACGCACGTACGCGTGATCGACCTGCGAATCGGAGGTGTCGGTGAGATAGACGGCGACGCCGCCAGCCAGCGGTGCTTCGGTCGTCGGTCCTGCCTGTCCTGCGCCTCCGGGCTGGTTGCGGGGCCCACCCGCTTGATTCGAGCGAAGCCCTCCGCCGGAGGTCCATGAGCCGGAGGATCCCCCGAAGCTGCCGGTTTGCGAGCCGCCACACCCGATGAGGGCTACGAGCCCGAAGAGTCCGATCCACCATCCCGCGCGCATTTGTTTCATAAGCATTCCGTCGCTGGAAATTATACTTTCCCCTGGGTCCAACACCCTTCTGGACTCAGGAGTTCCATTCATGAGACGTATGAAAACCGCCTGCGATGCGTCGTGACATGCAACCGGCATCAATGCCGGAGTAGGAACGGGGGCCACTCCAGAACGGAACTCTCGTTCGACAGCATAGGTAATCTCGCTCGGTATGAAGTGGTTCGGTCTCGTTCTTCTGTTCGGTTCGGCGTTCGCGCAAGCCCAAGTCGGTCCCGGGTTTTTCGATAACATACGGGCGCGGCAACTAGGGCCGACGACCATGGGGGGCCGCATCACCGATCTGGCCGTTTACGAGAAGGAGCCTCGCATCTTCTACGTCGCGAGCGCTTCGGGCGGGCTTTGGAAGACCACGAACGGCGGTTTGACGATGACTTGCGTCTTCGAGCGAGAGAACTCGATCTCGCTCGGTGCGTGCGCGGTCGGCCAGAAAGATCCGAACCTCGTGTGGGTCGGCACGGGCGAAGCGACAAGCCGAAACTCTGTCGCTTGGGGCGACGGCGTCTATAAGTCGACCGACGGAGGGAAGAACTGGGAACACATGGGGCTTACGGCGACCAGACACATCTCGAAGGTGATCATCGACCCCACGAACCCCGACGTCGTCTACGTGGCCGCCATGGGCGAACTCTGGGGCTACAACGAAGACAGGGGAGTCTATAAGACCACCGACGGCGGGAAGACTTGGGCGAAGGTTCTCTACGTCGACGATAAGACCGGCATCGCCGACCTGCGCATGGACCCGAAGAACCCCAAGGTGCTGATGGCGGCTGCCTGGCAGAAACTGCGAAAGGCGTATGACTTCACGAGCGGCGGCCCGGGCAGTGCGATGTATAAGAGCACCGACGGTGGCAAGACCTGGCGCAAAATCACGCGTGGCCTGCCGACTACGAGCCTCGGCCGTATCGGCTTGACCTACCACAAACAGGACCCCAGAGTGATGATGGCGATGGTCGAGTACTCCTTGCCGCAACGTCCCGCCGGAGAAGCTGCACCTGCTAGCCAACCCGGCCAGCCGGCCCAGCCAGGCCAGCAGGCTCGTCGCCGCGGGAGCGGGACCTTCCGCAGTACCGATGGTGGCGAGTCGTGGAAAGAGGTCAATGCTCTCAATCCGCGCCCCTTCTACTTTTCTGTCGTCGAGATCGACCCGACGGACTCTCAGCGCGCCTATGTGCTCGGCGTCGATCTGAGCGTAACGACGAATGGCGGCGAACGGTTCCAGACGCTCAATCTCAGAGTCCATTCGGATTGGCATGCCCTCTGGATCAACCCTGCCGATCCCTACCACATCATTGCGGGCACCGATGGCGGCGTGTACCAGTCTCGCGATCGCGGGGAGCGGTGGGAACATATCGACAGCTTGCCTTTGGGCCAGTTTTACTGCGCGACCTACGACATGCGCAAGCCCTACTGGGTTTACGGCGGCCTCCAGGACAACCTGTGCTGGGCGTTTCCGACTCAGACCATCCGGGGAGGGGCGATCGCATCGGACGCCTACACCGTCAATGCCTCCGGCGACGGATTCCACGTTGTAGTCGATCCGAACGACTGGACGACCGTGTACGCAGAAGCCCAGGGCGGCTCCTTGACGCGCATGGATCAGCGCAACGGAACGAGCCGCGGTATTCGACCAGGTGCGAACAACACGACGCCTCGCTTGGCGCAAGGCGAGCGTTGGCGGTTCAACTGGAGCGCCCCCATCTTCCTCTCGCCTCACAACTCCAGGACGATCTATTTTGGGGGCAACAAGCTGTTCAAAAGCATCAATCGTGGCGACAATTGGAGGGTCATCAGCCCCGACCTGACGACGAACGACCCGACCAAGCAGCGCCCGGGGGCTCGGAGCGTCACGCCGGAGGACACCGGCGCCGAACGACACTGTACGATCATCACCATCAGCGAATCGCCGCGGCGGCAAGGACTTCTTTATGTCGGCACCGATGATGGACAGGTGCAAGTCTCGATGGACGATGGAGGTTCTTGGACGAATCTTACGCGGAACATTCCCGACCTGCCCCTGAACACGTGGTGTTCCCGCGTGATTGCCTCCAAATGGGAAGAAGGGCGGGTTTACGCTACCTTCGACGGCCACCGGAACAACGACTACAGGCCCTATGCGTACGTGTCCGAGGACTACGGCAAGACCTGGACGCGCATCACGGATGGGCTCCCGGACTATGACTGCCTCTACGTGATCCGCGAGGGCGAGCAGAACCCGAACCTTCTCTATCTCGGCTCCGAGATGTCGCTTCGATTCTCGCTAGACCGAGGGAAGACATGGGTGCGGTATCGAGGAGTAGGGTTTCCAACGGTTGCCATTCACGACGTGCAGGTACACCCCCGCGAACTCGATCTCGTCATCGGTACCCACGGCCGGAGCATCTGGATATTGCCGGTTGCCGCTCTCGAGCAGCTAACGGCTGAAGCGCTGGCTGCCGACGCCTTCGTCTGCCGACCCCAGAACGTCTGGATGATGGGCCGCTCTACTTCGGGCGGCGCCGGTTGGAATGGCGATCGCGGATTCACTTCGCCTAACACGCAACCGGGAACCAGCGTCTATTACCACCTCAAGCAGGATGCCAAGGACGAGGTCCGGATCGTGATCACGGACATTCTTGGTCAGGAGATCGCCAGCCTACGCGGGCCGCGATCCGCCGGTTTGCAGGCCGTCGTATGGAATCTGCGCGGGCGCCGCCTGGCCGCAGGCGATTACCGGGTCACGCTGACGGTTGACGGCAAGGACTACATCTCGGCGGTGAAGGTGGAGGACCTCGTCGCGATGGGTGACGTGAAGGAGGGCATCGGCCTTCCTGCCGGAGACCAAGGAATGGACGATGGCTCCAAGGAGTTCTTCGCTCCATGGCCGGTCAGTCGATAGGCTCTCGTGTAACGATCGGCAAATTCGTGAGCTCGGCCAGTTCGGCCGGGCTCAGTTGCTCCAGGCTCATGAGGCGGTCGATAAATGGAACGGGATCGGTCAAGGCAAGGCTGCCGAGAACCTGGAACTTGTGTGTGAGGATCGATCGTAGGTCGGCGCTCGTGTTTCGCGCGTGACCGGCGGGATACATCACGAGCCCGGAATCGTAGGTGCGACCACGACTCGTGCGGATCACGACGCGGGTCGGAATCCCGTCGGGGTACTTGGCGTCGTATTCGGGGCCACCGTGCTCGAAGCGGATCCGCTCCATGATCGCGCGTGTTTCTGGGTCGAAGATAGCCGCCTGGGAATAGTCTTCCGGCGCGAGCATGAGCCTCTTCCATACGCCGTCGTGGGAAGGCGAGGAGTCCAGCGCGAACGAGCCCTCCATCCTGGACCGAAGCGCCTTGCGCAGAAGGGTCGCGACGATGTATACCATCGAATGATCCGCGCTTTGACGGGTGTGTGGGTCGCGCTTTGCCAGGTCGCCGATGATGCCGAACGCAGGCTCATAGGCCGTGATCACGATCTCGTCGATTGCCCCGGGGTCGAGCACTTCGGGGTGGTTCGATACGATGTCGATCACTCCTTGGAGCGCGCCCGCGCTTTGGTGCTCGTAGAGCCCGAGTTTGAAGTGCATCCCCATCACCGCGAAGTCGTCGCCCGAATAGGAAAGTTCGAGGTCGAAGGCTGAGTCGCCTTCGGTCCTCACGAATTGGCGAAACATGGACTCCGGGTTGCGGAAGATGTCGCGGGGGCCGAGGAACCCGGCCATGGCACGCTTCATCGAGAGGACCGCGGCTTCCGCCGAGATCGCGGCGCTGGCGCCCTTGGAATCGCTAAGCTGCTTTCCTGCTCGGATTGCCCGCCACGGGATGTAGTGCGCGACGAACATCCCGATCGCGCTCTCGATTTGTTCAGGGGTCGCTCCGCAAAGGGCGCCATAGGCGGCCGCGCTCCCGATGGCTCCGTGGACGACATGGTCGATCTTGTAGGTCTTGAGACTGAAAACCTCGGCCAGGCGGCCCCGAATCTCATCGAGGAGGATCATGCCCATGAGGGCGTCTCGGCCACCGAGGCCGCGCTCTTGGCAACCGGCGACCACGACGGGATAGAAGTCGTTATGCCCGAACTCCCCGGCGACAGCGCCCTTTTCGGGGCGGAAGCCGAAGTTCGTGCCGTTGCTGTCCCACTCTCGAACAGCGGCGGAGTTCGCGACGACGGCCTTTTCGGCCTTCACGCGGCTGGATGCGCCGAAAACAGTCGCGCCAGGTGTATCGGGATAGGTCAGGGCCTCCGCGCGAAGCAGCGTCGGCGCATTGGTTTGAAGGGCCAACGCAGAGAGCCCGCATAGAACGGCATCGGCGTGGAACAGGATCGTCCGCTCCCGAACCACGTCCCCCGGTTCTCCGCCGAGCCTGCCTCGGACGAAGTCCACGGCGAACTGGCCGATGCCGAGGGCTTGGTTGGAGGAACGGGGGAGGGCGACGCTGCTCATGGCGACGGATTTTAGCCGTGCCTGTTCGCTCGGCGCTCTAGCGGCGTCCGGCAGAGTAAATGGAGGTCGCCCTCTGGTTAGGAAAGCCCTTCTCGACAGCGGTACAAAGCTTCTCGAACTTGGCGACTTGGGCCGAGTGAGCCGCTCCGGAGTAGGGCTCGACCTTGCGACCGGCGATACGCAACGGAATGAAATCGGCGCCCCGGTAGTTCGCTCCGTCGAAGCGTAGTCTCATCAGACCGGTCTCGCCGGGCAATGGCGAGATGAGATTGCCCATCGAGTAGAGAATGGGCTTGCCCTTGTAGATTTCAGCTCCTTGGAGGCGATGCGGGTGGGCCCCTGCCACCACATCGGCGCCCGAATCGATAAAGGCACGGCCCAACGAGACTTGGTAGCGTGTCGGAACCGTCGTTCGTTCGACGCCCCAGTGCATTGCGACGATGAGGAAGTCGCACGATTGCTTCGCTTCGCGGACGATGGTCTTGACCTGCGCTTGCCTGGCGGTGTCCATCTTGCCTTGGAAGGCAAGCGCCGCCAATCCCGGGGAAGTTTTGGTTGCCGGCCAGGTCGCCCAGTTCGAAGAGTCATCGACGAACGACATGAACGAGATCATCCCCACGCGCAGATCGCCGACCTTCCGTACGGCGGGGCGAGTCGCCGCGGAAAGATTCTCTCCCGCCCCCGCATAGTCGATCTTGGCCCTGTCGAGTGCGGCCGTCATTTCACGCAAGCCTGCTGGACCGAAGTCCATCGAGTGGTTGTTGCCGAGGCTGACGATGTCGAACCCGACGTCGGCGAGGTGTTGAGCGTGGGCGGGCTCGGCTTTCAAAACGAACTGACTCTTCCGCGCGATTTGTTCCGCGGTCTTCCTCGGCGTCTTGCCGGTGGATGTCGTGAGAGGGACCTCTAGATTCGCGTAGGCGAGGTCGGCGGCCCGCACGTGCTTGGCGATCGCCGCCAGGGGCTTGTTGCGGGCGGAGATGCTGTTCATCATCACGTCGCCACCGCAAATGAGGGTCCAGGTCCGAGGCGCCACGACGAGCGCGATCAGCGAGATCATGAGCCGATTATGCGTTGCCCGCCGCGGCGGGCGATAATCGGGCGTGTTCACCGGGCTTGTGCAAAGTGTCGCTCCAGTTCTTTCGATCGCGCAGAGGCGCCTCGTCGTCGAGCGTCCACGGTCCTGGACCGGCGAAGATCGACTGTGTCCAGGCGAGAGTATCGCCGTCAACGGGTGCTGTCTGACCGCAGTTCCCGACAGCGACGAGCTCGCCTTCGATCTCAGCGCAGAAACACTGACCAGGACAACGCTAGGATCGTTATCGGCCGGCGAACGGGTCAATCTCGAACGAGCGACCCGGCCGATGGACCGTCTGGGTGGACACCTTGTTCAGGGGCACGTCGATGGCGCGGGACTCGTGCGGGCGATATACGAGGAGGGTAACTCCCGCGTACTGAGGATCGCCGTCCCCGAAGGCTCCGGCCGGTACCTGATCGACAAAGGCTCCGTTGGCCTCGATGGCGTCAGCCTGACGGTCGTGCGCCCTCACGGAGACGAGTTCGAAGTATGGCTGGTGCCCCACACCCTCGCGGAGACCAATCTCGGGGATCGCTCCCCTGGGGATCAGGTCAACTTGGAGTTCGACATGATCGCCAAGTACGTGGAACGATTCGTAGGGGCTTGGCAGGATCGCATCCGGTAACTCTTTCGGCTCGGCGACCGTCTGTATCATCGGTGAAACGCTCGGACGGGCGTACCCTGTTTCCCGATATACTCTTCGCCAACAGACTTGGAGGTTCTCAGGTTTTGAACGGAAAAACGACTTGGTATCGCGCGACGCTGGCCCTTATGGCCGTCGTCGCTTCGGTCGCCAGCTGGGGTCAGTTCGAAGGACCCGCCCCTATGGCTTGGCGGTGGGCGCAGAGTGGGAGCGTTCCCCCGACGGGTTCGCCGGTGGTGGGCAGTGACACGGTCTACTGCGCGATCGGACAGCGAATGTACGCTCTCGACAAGGCGACCGGCAACCAGAAGTGGCGATATCCGGTCGGCGACCCGCTTCCCGGTAACTTCCGCACCAGCTGCGTTCTCTCCGACGGCGTCGTTATGGCGGTGGCCGACAACAAGACGGTCTACGCCGCCGACGCTCTCTCCGGCCAGCCGAAGTGGCAGTACGCGTCCACCCAGCCGGTGGTCGGTGCGCCGGTCGTGGTCGGCAAGTTCCTCGTGTTCCTTCTCAGCGACAACAGCCTCATGGCAGTCCGTATCGCTGACGGTCAGCCTGCGTGGGAGAATTCGCTCCGCATTTTCGACGGAGTGCTCGGCAGCCTTGGCTCTCATCTGGGCAACATCCTCGTCTTCTCGAACAGCTTCAAGCTCTACGCCATCGATGTGGCGACCAAGAAGACGACGTGGGAGGCTTCCTTCTCCACCCTCGCGCCCGAAGTGAGCGCGACGGTCTTCGGCGACATCCTTTACGTGAACAGCGGCGATTTCGTCATCGCCCTCAATGCCGGCACGGGCAGAGCGCGCTGGCAATCTAACATCGGCGAGCGGCTGATGTACAACCCGGCGGTTTCGACCGAAGGGATTCTCGTTTCGACGCGAGACGGCAAAGTGTACGGCCTCGATCCGAACGGACGACGCACTTTCCGACAACCCGTCGATCTCGGGTCCATACCGGTTTGCAACCTGACCGTCGTGGACAAGCTTGCGGCGATTTGCACCTCCAACGGATCGATGCAGCTCATGAACATGAAGAGCGGCCAGGTCGTATGGAACTTTGTCATCCGGCCGATGACCGCTTATCAAGCCCAGCCTGAAGCCGGCGGCGGCGGCGCGGGCGGCGGTCTCGCCGGCGCGGGAGTCGGCGGGGCGAGCAGCGGCGGCGGCGGACCGGTCGGCGGCGGCACTGGACGAGGTGGCGGCGCGGGTCGCGGTGGCCTCGCTGGGGGCGGTGGCGGTGGTGGCGGCGCGACGGCTGCGGCTCCTCCGACGACGGTGAACGCGGCGGGTCCTCCGGTTCTTGCCGGGCAAACCCTTCTGGTCGAGGCTCGCGACGGCAGCATTCTCGCCTTCGACAAGAACGAGGGTGTCGACCTCACGGCGCCGCGCGTAACGATGATATTCCCGAATCCCGGTGATCAGATCAACGGCAATCCGCCGTTAGGATTCACCTTCCGGATCGTCGACGAAGCGACCGGCGTGCATGAGAGCACCGTGAAAGTCGACATCGATGGTCAGAACTACAACTACACGATTAGCCGTGACGGCTTCCTCTTCGTGGACATCGGCCCGACGGCGAAGAACCCCGCGCTTTCGAATGGACGCAAGACCGTCACGGTCACCGTATCGGACTGGATGGGCAACGAGCGCAAGGCCAAGTTTTCGGTGACCGTCGACAACCAGTTGCCTCCCACCGGTCGCGGCTCGGCGCCGCCTAGCCGAGGGACTTCTGGCGGCGGCGGCGGTGGTGCCGGCGGTAACTCACGCGACGGATAGCAAGTCAAGGGAGGCCCTCGACGACTCGGAGAGGGCCCTCCTAGCGTACGTTGAAGTACTTTGCCGCTGGGTGGTGGACGATAATCGCGCTCGTCGACTGCTCCGGCACGATCATAAACTCCTCGCTCAGCGTGACACCGATCTCCTCCGGATGCAGGAGCTCGAAGAGTTTCGCTTGGTCCTCCAGGTTCGGACAAGCCGGATACCCGAAGGAGTAGCGCGCTCCATGGTAGCGCGCGGCAAACAGGCTCTTGATGTCGGGCGGGTCCGCGTTGCCGATCCCGAGTTCATGACGAATCTGCTTGTGCCAGTACTCGGCGAGCGCTTCAGCGGTTTCGACGCCCATTCCATGAACGTATAGATAGTCTTGATAATCGCCTTTCTCGAATAGCTTGCGTTCATAGCGACTGATCTCCGGGCCGACGGTGACGATATGAAATCCCACTACGTCGGGCCGCTCGGAGTCGCGCGGGAGAAAGAAGTCGCTTAGGCAGAGCCGGCGCATGTCGGACTGCCTTGGAAATGTAAACCGGAGTCGTTCCGTGATGGCGTCTTCTTCGTATATGATAAGGTCGTTGCCTTCCGATCGACACCAAAAGTAGCCCCAAGCAACTTTAGGTTCGAAGATGGACGCCAACTCGCGCTGTAGCCGCTCGAAGATTGGGCGTGCGGTCTCCTCCAGCCACGCATTGAAGGTCGGATTATCCATGTCCGCGCCGCGCTTGAACTGCCACTGCCCACGCCACAAGGCAACAGGATTGATGTACTTGTAGAGCTCGAAAAGGTCGAAACGTGAGTTTTTGCGCGCACCGTAGAAGGGCAGATCGGGGATATATTCGGCAGGCGGCGTGTCGCTCTTCACCCCGTCGAACACGTAGAGGTTCGCACTCGTGTCTGCCAGCCGATGGCTGGCGACCCGGACGGCCTCCTCAGGTTCCGCGGTCACTGGTTCGCCGCCTCCGCAGAGGTCGCCCATGAGGTGCAAGCCTTCGAAGGCATCCTGTGCATAAAAGACGTTACCTCGATAGATCCGTCGCAAGTCCTGCTCGACGTAGGCGCGAGTGAGAGCGGCACCGCCGAGAATGACCGGATAGTCGTGAAGACCACGCTCATTGAGTTCGAGAAGATTGTCGCGCATGATGAGCGTGCTCTTCACGAGCAGGCCGCTAAGGCCGATCACCTGGCATTTCGACTTCTTGGTCTCTTCGATTATCGCGTTGATCGGCTGCTTGATGCCGATATTGACGACACGATAGCCGTTGTTGCTGAGGATGATGTCGACGAGGTTCTTCCCGATATCGTGGACATCTCCCTGCACGGTGGCCAGGAGAATGGAGCCCTTTTCATCGCCTTCGACCTTCTCCATCAGGGGCTCGAGATAGCGAACGGCCGTCTTCATGACTTCCGCGCTCTGGAGGACGAACGGGAGCTGCATCTTCCCGGCGCCGAAGAGTTCGCCGACGGTCTTCATTCCATCGAGGAGAATGTCGTTGATGATTTGAAGCGGGGCATAGGTCTCTAGTGCCTGCTCCAGGTGCCGTTCGAGGTTCTTCTTGATTCCGTCGACGATATGCTTCTTGAGGCGATCCTCGATTCCGAGCCCGGCGAAGGGGTCCGCGCTCGAGTCTATGGCGCGCACGTTCTCGAAGCGCGCCATAAGCTCGATGAGTGGGTCATACACGCAGTTCTGCTCGACCGGATTATCGCTCACCGAAGCTAGATTATGGCTTTTCCACCGTTTGCCCGCACTCCGTGGGCGAATGGAATGGGACGAAGGGCGCATTCGAACGCGGGTGCGGCACGGTTTCCCCTAGACTGGTATACGGCCCGCGGCGTGGTTGACCCAACCGAGGAGGAATGCGTCACAAACCCCTTGTCCGCCCCACCCGCCGCTGGGCCTCCTCGGTAACATCCGATGGCATGACGATCGCCACCTTCAACGCTAACTCGGTGCGGGCGCGGCTAGACCTGATCCTCGACTACCTTGCCGAGCATCGACCGGATGTGATTGCGCTGCAAGAGACCAAAGTGGAGGATGCCAAGTTTCCGGCGGAAGACTTTCACGAGGCCGGGTACAACGTCGTCTTCCACGGCATTCGAACCTACAACGGCGTGGCGATCGCCAGCCTCGATCCTCCGCGGAACGTCGAGATCGGGTTCGGCGACCTCGAATTCCAGGCCGACGCCCGCATCATCGCGGCCGACATAGGCGAGGTACGGATCATTGACACCTATGTCCCGAACGGCAACGCATTCGGCAGCGAGAAATTCGCCTACAAGCTGAAGTGGCTCGATCGTTTTCGCGAGTACTGTGAGGGCCTGGATCCCAGTCGGCCCATCGTTTGGCTGGGCGATGTGAACATCGCGCCGACCCCTGACGACGTCTACGACTCCGCCCGGAAGCTGGGCGGAGTCGGTCACCATCCCGACGAGTTCGCGGCACTCGACGCGATTCTCGAATGGGGCTGGGTCGACGTCTTCCGTAGGTTCCACTCCGGGCCTGGACATTACACGTTCTGGGACTTCCTCATTCCCAACGGCGTCGACCGCAACCTGGGGTGGCGGATCGACCACATTTACGCGTCGCCTGGTGCGGTGGAGAAGTGCGTGCGCTGCGAAATCGATCGGCAGCCACGCCTGCACGCCCGGCCTTCCGACCACACCGTCGTCTTCGCCGAATTCGAGCTCTAGGCGATCTCGAAGCCGTCGCGGGCGGCGAGCAGCGCGGGTTCGAGTCCCGCTTGCTTCTCCTGCAACTTCTGATAGTGTCGCTGGGCGTCGGCGAAGTCCATGGTCGGATTCTTATAAACGATCTCGCGCGCGGCAAGCATGACATCGAAAAAGCTCGTGTTCTGAATCAAACCTCCGCAATGCTCCTTTCCGGGGCCGAGCGCGGTGACCATCACGTTGTCCGAGGTGTGGTTGGTGCTGGTAAAGCCCGCCTTCGAATAGTTGCCGAGCACCATACCGAGTGTGCCCTGGAGGTTCGTTTTGAAGCTCGAGAGCCGGAACGGCGACCTCTTGTCCATCGAGTCCACCACTGCCTGCGCCTCGGCGCCAGAAAGCTTCACCGCTAGATCGGTTTCGACGACGTCCTGAACCTGCTTGGCGTTCGGTTTGACGCCGAACTTGGGGATCATGCGTTCGTAGCTGGCCTTCATGCGGGCTACCGATTCGAGCCCGGCCGTGCTTTCGATGTATTCGTTGCCAGCACCGTTGAGGGCGACGCCTCCGGTGGCATGGTCGGCCGTGATGATCACGAGCGTTTCCCCATCTTCGAGGGCGAAATCCACCGCTACCTTGACGGCCTCTTCGAACGCGATTTGGTCATGGATCATCGCAGCCAAGTCGTTGCTGTGGCCCCCGTGGTCCACGCGGGCGCCCTCGATTTGGAGGAGAAAGCCGTTCGCGTTGGAGAGATTGCGGATCGCAGTCCTCGCCATTTGGGCCAGAGTCGGGGCCGAGCGCTGGAGTGCGACGTCGTTGTCCCGGTCGACCGTATAGGGAAGATGGCCGTTTGCGAAGATGCCCAGAAGCTTGCCGTCACCGGCGCTAAGCGCTTCGTCGCGGTTGCGTAGCACGGTGTATCCCCGGGATTGGAAGTCCGCGTAGAGGTTCCTCTTGTCGGTTCGCTTCTCGGCGCTGAAGAAACGGTCGCCTCCGCCGAGGAGGACGTGGATGCCCGAGGAGAGGTATTCCAGCGCGATCTGGGCCTCGAGGTCGCGCTGCATGCAGCAAACGGCGAAGCCGGCGGGCGTGGCGTGAGTGATCGTTGCCGTCGTCACGAGTCCGGTGCGCATACCCGCCTCTTGCAGGAGGCTCGTCAGGGTCCTCAGCTTCGTTCCATCGGGGAACATGTTGACCATCCCGTTCCAGATCCACCGGCCTGATCCCCACGACGAACTCGCCGCCGACGAATCAGTGACGAGCGAGTTCAGCGAGCGCGTGTCCTGGAGGCCGTTCACGACGAACGGCTGGTTCATCAGCCAGCGCCAATAGGAGCCCTTGCCGTGGATGCGCTGCTGAAAGTGGTCCACCATGGTCGGCACGCTTGCCGCCATACCGTCGGAGACGCAAAAAATGACGTTCTTCGGGCGCTTGCTCTTTGGGATGCCCTGCGCAGGGCTCGGCAGGCTGCATGCGGCGCTGGCCAAGCCGGTCGCGCCGAGGGCGAGGAGATCGCGTCGAGAGAGGCTCATCTGGTGAGGATACTCCGGCGTTCGTTATGGCGTGGTGAAGGTGTGCCGCGGGTTGGGATTACCGTCACAGGAATCGCAGGAAGTTCAGGAGCATGCTGCGGTCCAACGGGGAGAGCGCCTCGTACCGCGTGCGGGCTTCCAACGCCTCGCCCCCGTGCTGCCGGATCGCCGCGTCGATCGAGGTTGCACGACCGTCGTGAAGGAACAGCGACCTGAAGCGAAGGCCCCAGAGCGGTGCCGTCCGGAACTCGGTCGGGGTCGCCATCTCCTGTGGCGTTCCGTCCGAAAGGTCGGGGCCCATGTCATGGAGGAGCAAGTCCGAATAGAGATTTACGTCCCTATTGGCGAGAGCGGCGATCGGGTGAGGGCCGGTTTTCAGCGTGGGGATGTGGCACTTCGCGCAACCGATATTCGAGAAGACGTTCCTCCCCGACTTGTTTATGATCTGTACGCTCGGCGGAGCGAGAAGGCGCTGGAAGTTCGTCACCGAATCCACCAGGGAGCCGTCGTCTTCGGGGTCTGGCACCAGATCTCCGCCAGGGGGCATCGCTTGTCCTTGCGGCAGATGCTCCATCGGGAAGGTCTGATTCGTGATCCCCATTTCGTCTTGGAAGGCCAGGCTGGTGAAGTAGTGGATCGTAGAGACCTGAGCTTTCCAGCCGAAACGCCCCAACTCCACCTCGTTTGTCTCTGGATTGAGCACATTGTTCGGGCGACCGGAGATGCCGTCGGCGTTGAGGTCGAGCGGATCGGCGTTGATCAAAATCGCGCTGTCGGGAATCGCTTCGATGAAACCGAGCCCGAAGAGCGGCGTGGTAATGCGCCGGGCCACGATGGTGGCTTCCGCTGGGACGACTTCCGGAAAGACCGGGTGGTTCGGAATGATCTCGCGCAGTGAGCGCCGTTGAATCACAGGGCCACCGAACGAGGGCATCGTACTGAAGTTTCCGTTCACGATGCGCCCGATCCGAGTTACCCTTCCGAGCACGAGATCGTTTCCAGCTCCCCCTGGCGCACCTGCGTTATGGCACTCGAAGCAGCTGATGCCATTGAAAACGGGGCCAAGGCCGTCCTCCGGTCGCATGACGTTGAGGAACTGATCGCGGCCCGCTCCGAACTGGGCGAGTTGGGCCGGAGTCAGGCCTGCTAGTGGCCCGCCCGGTGCTGGAGCCTCGGGGAGCGACAGCTGTGCCTGTCCGCGCCATGAAGGGAGTAAGACACCGAGGACGAAGATGGCCAACGGCGTCAGATATCGCAAGAGGCTAAGCCTTCGACTTCGCTTCCACATAACTGGGTGACCGGATCGCGACATGGCGTTCCCGATTCATTGTAGGCCAAAAGGGGGCCAATTCGGCCTCTCTGGAGCTTCCCGACCGCGATTCCCGCAAAAGATCGTGCCCACGGAACGCCAGGGCTCGCTCGTTCGCTCCTCGCCATTCGATTCGCGCCCTCGCTTCGGTACCATAGCGGCATGGCTGGAAAACTCGAAATCTCACAGGCCACCAACGGCGAGTACAAGTTCAACCTGAAGGCCGGCAACGGCCAGATCATCCTTACGAGCGAGCTTTACAAGGAGAAGCGCAGCGCGATAGCGGGGGCGGAATCGGTGAAGGCGAATGCCGACGACGATGGCCGGTACCAGCGCAAAACGGCCAGCGACGGATCTCCCTTCTTTAGCCTGACCGCCACGAACGGGCAGGTCATCGGTCGGAGCGAAATGTATTCTTCCGAGTCGGCGATGGAGAACGGGATCGCCTCCGTGAAGGCAAACGGCCCGGAAGCCGAGATTGTAGACACGACTGAGTAGCCTCTTGGACGACCAGTGTCTGCGACCCGACGAGGCCTACGCCCGGATTACCCAGGTGTTAGGTTGCAAGTGGTCGGTGCTAATCCTCGATGCGATCCGGCGCGGGGTCTGCAGGCCGGGCCGTATTTCACGGGAGATCGAGGGTTTGCCGGTACGGGTGATGCACCGCTGCATGAGCAGGCTCACCAAGGACGGCCTGATCGCGAAAGAGAGCTTAGAGGGTAAGACTCTCCACGTGGAGTATTCCTTGACCGACCAGGGCCGCCAGTTCTTGGCGGTGGTCGATGCGGTCAAGGACCTCTCCGAGTCGTGGCAGGGGAGCCAAGGCGTCCTGCGCCTGCGCTCTTGAGCGGCGGCCTTCCACCTGTCAGAATGGCCGCCATGGGGAAAACGCGCGTGGCGGTGATACCGGGCGACGGGATCGGTCCAGAGATCATGGATGCCACTCTGGGCATTCTGGAGGCTACCGGCTTCGAGGGGGAGTGGGTCTATCTGGATGCCGGCCTCGCGGCGATCGAAAAGGGCAAAGACCCGGTCCCTCACGAAACACTCGACGCGATTCGCGAGATCGGCGTTGCCCTAAAGGGCCCCACGACGACGCCCTCGGCCGGCGGCCACAAGAGCGCGAACGTCCAGCTTCGCCAGGCACTCGACCTGTTCGCCAACGTTCGACCGGCGAGAACGCTTCCAGGCCTTACCGGCCCGTTCGCCTCGATGCACCTCGATATGATCATCGTGCGCGAAAACACCGAAGACCTCTACGCCGGCATCGAGTACAAGCCGCATCCGGATGTCGCTCAGGCGATCAAGGTGATTACCCGGCAAGGATGCGCTCGCCTCGTTCATTACGGATTCATGATGGCGCGCGAACAGGAGCGCAAGCGGGTGACGGCTGTCCACAAAGCGAACATCATGAAGATGACCGACGGGATGTTCTTGGAAGAGTTCTACAAGGCGGCGGAGGACTTCCCCGAACTAAAGGCGGACGACATCATCGTCGACAACTGCTGCATGCAACTCGTAACCAAGCCGGAGCAGTTCGACGTGCTCGTAACGGAAAACCTGTACGGTGACATCGTGAGCGACCTTTGTGCGGGGCTCGTGGGCGGTCTCGGGCTCGCGCCGGGAGCGAACATCGGCGAGCACTGCGCCGTCTTCGAGGCGGTGCATGGCTCGGCCCCCGATATCGCGGGGAAGGGCGTCGCGAACCCGACTGCTCTCGTCCTCAGCGCAGTGATGATGTTGAGGCACCTGGGATTCCACGAGCAGGCGAACCGCATCGCGAACGGTGTGCTCCGCGTGTGCTCGCAAGGCCAATGCCTCACCGTGGACCTTGGTGGCCGGGCCAACACGAAGGAATACACCGTCGAAGTGATTGCCCAGGCCCACTAAAGCAGCATGGGCCACCTCTCCGGCTGGATCGCGGCTCCCCTCCTCATCGTAGTGGTTGCGTCCGCCTCGGTGTGGTTCTCATTGCTCGTTCGTCGTCGCCACGCGCTCGAGAAACTGATTGAGAACAACGAGATCGCGGGCTTCAAGTTCGGTGTTGTTGGGGTGCTGTACGCGGTCATCCTTGGCCTGGCGGTGGTGGCGGTGTGGGACGACTACAAGACGGCTCAGGCGACGAGCGCTATGGAGGCGAACGACGTTGCCGACATCTATCGCGATTCTGCCAGCCTCGACCGGAAGATTCGCGACCCGATCCACCACGAACTCAGGCGCTATGCGAAGGCGGTGATCGAAGAGGAGTGGCCGACCCTCCACGAGGGCCTGGCAAGCGTCAACGCTGAGAAGAGCCTTGACCACCTTTTCCCGATCGTGCTCGGCATCGATCCCATTGGAGCGCGAGAGCAGAACGTGGCCGACGAGTTGGTTCGAAGGCTGAATTCACTCGCCGATCACCGGCGCGGACGTATCCTCGATGCGCAGTCGAGGATGCCGAGCTTGGTTTGGGCGGCGTTGATTGCGGGCGGGGCGATTACCATCTCATTCACCTTCTTCTTCGGAAACCGCAACGCGCGCGCTCATTCCTTGATGACCGCTCTGCTCTCGGGGTTCATTACGCTGCTCCTCTATGTCATCCACGATGTGGACAGCCCCTATTCGGGTGACGCGCGGCTCGAGCCCGATGCGATGAAGGCCGTCCAAACACGGATCGCCTCCGATCTCGACTAGCTGGCCGATACGAAGAGCGTATTGAAGAGCAGCTTGAAGCTGCCATGCGGCTGGGCACGGAAGTTGATCTCCGGCCCGACGAGCAGCAGGGTTCCTTTGCCGACCGGAACCTCCACGATGGCGGCGGCGCCGGCTAGACGCTCCTGTCCCCACGCCCAGCCCGATCGGAGGGTCTTCTCGCCCTCGTAGACGCCGACTGCCTTTGCTGGGGCTTCGATCCGGAAGGCTGGGGAGTCGTCGAAAACGACGTCGACGAACTCTCGCAGACCGAGCGTCCATCGGCTGGGCAGGACTCTCATACGCATCAGCGATCCTGGAATGTAGAACTTGCTGTTCGGTAGAGGCTCACCGTTCTCGACGAGCGCATCGTTGACCGGAAGCTTCCAGTGCCGAGTGAGGTTGAGTGCGCTCGATCCGATGGCCATCACGCGGCCCCCCGCCTCGAGGAATTCTTTCAGCTTGGGCAGCGTGGCTTTGGCGGTGACGCTGCCCATGCGTCGCCGCAGATAGAAGGGGATCGTGGGGTCGTCTTCGAGACGGCTGGGGCGCCCGGGGGCGGCATCACGAGCGGGGACCGCGCCGGAGGGAAGCAGTACGACATCGTACTTTTCGGCAAGCCGGCCATAGTCGAGATCGGGAGGGAAGACGACTTCGTAATCGAAGCCGAAAGCCTCGAGGGTATGGCGCATCCAGCCCGACGGCATCGATCCGCCGTACCGATCCCACAGGGCGATCCGGGCGGGTTTCACACGGTCAGAACCGGGCGGCGGTGAACCGACGCCGAAGAAGTCGCCGTAATGGGTCATCGGCAGGAGACGGACGACCTCGTCTCGGCTCGCCTCTACGACGACCGACCCCGGCTCGAACGTGCGGTCCCCGACGCGTAGGGGTTGGGTCGTGCGTGATATGGGCAAGCGGACCTTCGCCGCCGCCGTGGCAAGGGCGAAGGTGTCGTTCTGCCGAGCGTCTCCGATCCATGTCCGGGCCGCGGTATCACCTGCGAGCGTGGCACCACCCTGCGAATCCAGGTCGATCCGCTCGGTCGGGCCCAGGAGGCCCGCTGGATCATCGAGCACTCGTTCGAACTGAACGCCCATCTGGAAGGCGAGGGTGTAGCCGGCATTGTCGTATGGCGGGATAGGAGGACCCCCCGGGTACTGAAAGTCGTTCGGGTGGTCTTGCGCTTCGAACATATCGAGCACATGAGGCCGAAATGGTTGGTTCCCGCGTACCACGAGCGAGCCTTTCGGCCACTTGCCGTCTGCAGTCGTGCGCTCGATCTCGATGCCGGTGAACATGAGGCGATCGGCCAACTTCTTGGCCGTCGAAAAGTCGGGCTGGTCGGAAGGCAGCACGTAGGCGCGAGCATCGCGCAGCGCGGGATCGGAGAGCGCTTCCTCGCGGCGCTCGCGAACCCGTGAAGAGTACCGAGTCCAAGAATCGCGCGAGCCGCGCTCGATCGAGTTCATGGCCATCGTCCAGTTGTCGAAGAGCACTCTCTCGCGATAGCGCGAGGCGTAATCGAGGAGGGCGTAGTTGGCGAGGACTTCGTACCGGAGTGAGTCGCGCAGATGCCACATGCGCACATCGATCGGCTTCGGCAGGTCGGAGATGGGAACCTGACGCTCCACTACGAACGGGACGCGAGTCGGATTCGGGCTTCCCCAGGTCTCGGTGAGGATGCCGATCATGTTGTGGAAGTACGTCGTCGTTCGCAGCCCTCCGTTCCACCAGCCGGAGTAAGGCGCCCCCCCGCGCATCACGGTGCCCCCGAGGCCCTCGGCGATCAGGCGCTGATGCATGTGGACGCCGGCAAGGTCGATGCCGATCTGGTTGAGCGGATCGACGTGATAGTTAAACGGATTTCGGAAGGGCGGAATGAACATGATCGTTCCGCTCGGTGCGCTCTGGTGATGGTTGTAGACGATCTGAGGCAGCCACTCCCGGTAAAGGATGCGGTTCATGTTTCGCGTCTCGGCCAGGTTGCTGGCGAAGAAGTCGCGATTGTTATCGTGACCGGCGTACTTCTGATACAGCACGGGCACCCCCTCGAGAGCGCGGTCTTCGGGCTTGGGCCTTCGCATATACCAGTCGCTGACCAGGTCCATACCGTCGGGATTCGCGTGCACGAGGAGGACGACGCAGTCCCTGAGAATACGGCGATTCTCTTCGTCGTTTCGGCTGACGAGGTCGTAGGCGGTCTGAAGCAGTTGCTGGGCGCCGAGAACTTCGCTGGCGTGAAGCCCGCCGTCGATCCAGACGATCGCCTTTCCGCGGCGGGCGATGGCCTTCGCTTCCGCCATGCTGGTACGTCCCGAGGCCAGCCGAACGTTGTCTCGGCGAATGGCCTCCAACCGTCGCAAGTTGGTGGGCTCGCTTACGATGGCCATGAACTGATCGCGGCCTTCCTCGGTTTTGCCGATGCTCACGATCTTGATTCGCGGCGATTCCTGCGCGAGGCGTGCCCAGTACGAGGAAAGGCCCCGGTAGTTCACGAGTTGGTAATCCTCGCAGATCTCGTGCCCGAAGAAGTCCTTCGGACTGGCAATGGTCTGAAAGGCGAGCGCGGCGATCAGGAGGGAGGTCATGCGCCTAAGTGTTCCTCACCGGGGCGAGCCCATGTCGGCGCTTCCTCTGTAGTAGTCGCCGAGGAGGTGCTCGGCGAAGTACTCCATCATCAACCGGGTGAAGTAAGGCTGCATGTCGCCGAAACCGTGAGCCTTGCCGGGGAGCATCATAAAGTCGAACCGCTTGTTCGCTTTGATGAGGGCTTCCACGAGACGCATCGTGCCTCCCGGATGGACGTTGTTGTCCATGTCGCCGTGAACGAGCAGGAGGTGACCCTTTAGGTTCGCCGCCAGTTCGGCGTTGGTGGGCACCTTGATCTCGAACTTTTTCTCGGCGGTGTCCTTGCCGTCCTTGTCCTTTACGGGGACTTCCTTCAATCCGTGGTGCTGCTCGCTCCAGTTAGCGTTATAGATGTTGTTGTCGTGGTTGCCCGCGCTGCTGACGCCGACCTTGAAGAACGTATTGTAGGGTGGCAGAAGGAGCGCCGCTGCAGTCATGAACCCTCCGCCAGAGTGCCCGTAGATGCCGACTCGGTCGAGGTCGATCCAGGAGTAACGGGCGGCGAGCTGCTCGATGCCGGCCTTCTTATCCTCGAGTCCGTAGTCGCGCAGATTGTAGTAGCCGTAGCTGTGGTAAGCGTTCGAGCGGGCCGGATTGCCGCCTCGGTTGCCGATCTGGATGACGATGAACCCCAATTGGGCAAGCCGCTGGTTCGTCGCCGTCGCAGAGAACCCTGCGGTCACACTCTCGGTCTGAGGTCCCGGATAGACATTGGCGATGATCGGATAAGACTTCCTGGGGTCGAAGTCGGTCGGCTTCCACATGTTGCCGTAAATGTCCGTGACACCGTCGGCCGCCTTCACGACGAAACGCTCGGGCATACGCCAGCCCACCTCGACAAGACGGCTGATGTCCATCTCCTCCAGTTCGAGGATGACCTTGCCCTTGCGATCTCGCAGCAGGGCCTTCGGCGCCATGTCGGTCCGGGAGCAAACGTCGACGATGAAGTCCTTGCTCGGTGAGAGGCTCGATTGGTGATCGGCTTCGTCTGGGTCGAGCAGTTCGAGGTCGGAGCCGTCGAGTTTGCTGCAGTAGAGGTGACGGTAGTAGGGGTTCTCGCCTGGTTCGCGGCCCATGCCCCGGAACCAGACCATGCCCTTGTCGGCGTCGACTTCAACGATCTGAGCCGCACGGTACGGGCCACTCGTGACAGCGTTGAGGAGCTTGCCATCGTTCGAGTATCGGTAGTAGTGCCCCCAGCCGGTGCGTTCCGAGAACCAGAGGAACTCGCCGCCGGGCTTGACGTAGCGAACGTCCTGGGTTTCCAAGAATGCGTTCTCGACGGACTCGCCTAGGAGGACCTTGATCTTCTGTTCCTTGAGGTCGATTTCACATACCTCGAGGTTGCGCTGCAAACGGTCGCGACGAATGAAGCGGAGGGCGTCGGAGGTCGTATCCTGCCAGTGGATGTTTATCAGGCGTTGGTCTTTCCATTTCTCGACGGGCAGCTTCGCGAGGGCCTTCTTGTCGGGATCGAACGCGTGAAGTTCGATCTGCGACACGTCGGTATCGCCAGGCATCGCGTACTTGTAGGTCAGCAGGGTCGGCCGCGGCTGCGATAGTGAGTTTACGAGCCAGAGTTCCTTCACCTTGCGAGAGTCGCTCCGGGTGACGTAGAAGCGCCGGGAATCCTTGGACCAGGTGACATTCGCTCTCACGCGACGCTCCTGACTTTGAGCAGTCGTCTGCTGTTGGGTGGTCTGTTCCTGCTGGTCTTGCTGGTCCTGCTGCTGCTGCTGTTGTTGTTGTTGCTGTTGTTGCTGGAATTGCTGCTGGGTGTCGCGGCTTCCGAAGCTGTAGTCCTTCTCCCCATCCTTCGTTAGCTGAATCGGTTCGCCTTCCTTCCCGTCGACCACTTCGACGAAGTAGAGGTTGTGGTCCATCGCGTATACGAAGGCTTTGCGATCGGGGGAGTAGTTGCGGAAGTTCTGGGCTCCGGCGCCGGGAGGACCCCCTTGGCCACCTTGACCGCCTTGCCCTCCGCCGCCGCGTCGTCCTTGGCCGGGCGCGCCGCCGGGGGCAGCACCGGGCGCCCCCGCTGCGCGAGGGAGCACCTTGAGAGTTTCCTTGACGAGGTCGTATTCGTAGCGGACGTTCTCGAGCGTGAAGCGCATCAGGTTCGCATCCTTCTCGTCGAAGGTCACGGTCGTGATGGGTAGATTCGTCGAATCGTAGGGCTTCTTGGTGGCTTCAGATAGCAGGGCAGCCATCTTCGCAGAGTCGAACAGCATGGTCTTCTTGCGAGCCTTCGAGTCGACCTTCCAGAACTTAACGCCCTTGTCGTCACGCCAGGAATACCAGAAGGTATCGGTCCGGTTGATCCATCCCGGCGTGAGCGATGAGCTGTAGACGAAAGGCCGAAGGCTCTCGGTGGTGAAACGGTCGGCGAGCTTCCAGTTCGCACGGTTGTTCTTAGCGAGCGGGCCCTGGGCGTGGACGACGACGGCCAGGGAAACAAGAGCGAGCGTGGCGAGGCCAGGACGAACGAAACCCTTCATAGCGCAGTAAACCCTCCTACGCAAGGGCCATCGGACCCTGCGCGTTCTGTGACGATACTATGGTCTATTCCTCGCGAGGTCGTCTCGGGTTCCCCGACCTCGGGCCAGGGGATCGTCGCGACCGTGAAACCGCTCGCAAAACGGGTGCAACTCGGCTCCAGAGTGCGTTGTATTATGAAACGGAGCGATGTTGATGCACGCCGACGCCGAGCCCGTGATTACTACCGAAGAAGCGCAAGCCGTCTTCGAGCTTTGGGCGCGGCGCAAGCAAGAACTCGACGCGCTCCGGCAACTTCCGACATCGGCAGACCTCGCCGAGGCGATGGGGGTTACGACGGAGGAGGTGGAAAGCCTGCTCCAGGAGGTTCGGCGAAACCGGGTCGTCACGCCGCCGCCTGTACTCCCCCGTCGCCGACGCAGAAGGGTCTTTCTTGCCCTCGCCGTCGTGGGCGGATTCGTCGTCGCGATGGGGCTCGGCTTCATGATGGGGGCCGAATCCTCGCCGAGCCGTTGGAGACCGGTGTTTCCAACCGCCTACGCTCGCGTACAGATGCAGCGGCTGCCCGCTGGACTGAAGGCTGAATATCGCGGGTATACGCTCATCGGCGAGGATCACGGCCATTGGGATGCGGCGGCGCTCGAGGCCAACCTGCTCGAATCCCTGGGGAGCGTCGTCGAACGGATGAGCCCGAGCCCTCCCTTTGGCACCCGTGGTGAGCCGATCGACGAAAGCGAAGTGATTCGCGCCCTGAGGGGCAACGAAGCGCCGCCTTCCCTCAGCAACGTCCTGGCCTTCGAGCCCATCGAGGTCTCTCTCGGCGCCAAGTCGACGAAGGTGTTCGTCCCAGTCGCCCTCACCGGCGACTACCAGCTTAGGACGCTGGTCGACGCCGAGCGTGAGCGCCGGCTGCAGGTAGCCGCAAACCAGGCCGCAAGGCTGGTCGTGGAAGCGCGCGCGGACAAGCCCGCCGTTGCGCCGACTCCGCGCTAAGGCAATCTCTCCAGCTCGCTTCCGGTCCAACACCGTGCGAATGGACTGTGCAGGGACCCTACGAGGACATAACAGGGACTCTTATGCGGCTTAAGAGTCCATAAAGAGTCCTGATCCGCTCGCTGAAGAGTCCACCCGCGAAGCCCCCGCACCGAGGACTCAGAGCACCTGCTCCGCTTCATCATTCTGCTGGGCGGCGGTGAATCGCGCGGCGAGCGCCGATCCGTCGAGGACCGTCTCCCATCTTCCGGAGTCCAGTTTTACGGAGAAAGCGATGGGCTCCACCTCGAACTCCAGCGAAGTCCCGTCTTCCAGCGAGAAACGAAGCACCCCGTCCTCGAATGCAGCGGTCAGGATCGCCTCCCGGGCAACCCGCAGCTTCCGCACCAAGCCCCCGAAGGCGAGTCCGTTTTCGTCGAGGAGCAGTTGCCCTGAGCCGAGGGGGGAGCGATTGTCGCCCGATCCCTCGACGCGTGCGGCCGGACCCCTCCAGATCACGCGAGCGTCCCGCGAATCGAAGGGAAGTTCGCCCGAGACATAGGCCTCGCGCAATGCGGTCGCCACCTGTGCGGTCAACGTGTCCTCTTCGCCGACCAGGGGCAAATCGCGAGCGATCCGGTGCCAATTTGCCAAAGTCAGGCTCTGGCCGATTCGCCCGCGCAGCAGGTTATGCGTCGATCGTGCGAGGGTCAGAACGTCGCCCGAGCCGTCGAACTCGGCCTCGCAGTCCCCGCAGACCAACCCTTCGCGGCCGCTGGCTTTGCCAACCGCTAGCCACCCGACGTCCTCGCTTCGCAAAAGGCGGCCCAGGTAGGCGCCGGCGAAGCCGAAGGGATCGCGGGATGCCGAAAGGAGGGTCAATCGGTCACCATCGAGAAAGTAATCCGCTTCGCAGGCATCGCACGTCGCATTGCCCGCGCCGGGATCGAGTCCGGCCGCAATTCGGGCCCACTCGTCGAGGAACAAGTCGTCGAAGTCGTCGGGCTTGGGCGCGGGCACGATTTGGCGCATGCGATCGTCGGGCAGGCGATCGAACTGGGCGGCACAGACGTCGCATCTCCGGACGTCCATCGATCGGCCGCAACGCTCGCGCCAATCGGCGGGCGACAGCGCGAGATCGTCGGACTCCCGCCGCCACGGGTTTCCCTCTACAACGTACGACTCCCCACAGTCGCTGCAGACCCGACCCCGTTTGCGGAGGCCGAATCCTCGTCGCGTGAGAAGCCCGACCCGGCAAGTGGGGCAGATTCGCAGGGGATTCGAGTTGACGATCTTCTGGAGCACTCCCACACGGCAGATCGGGCATGCCGCCTCGCTGATCCGCCTCAAGCGGATCGTGCCTTCGCGACAGACTGGGCATCGGAGACCTCCGCGCGCGCTGCGAAGGGGCAGCGGCTGCTCGAGCACTCCTCCGCAAGCTGGGCACTCTCTAACGCCATACCAGAACTGCTGAAGACGCACCAGCCGCTCGTCGAGTTCCCTGAGCGGACTCTTGGCCGGCGAGCTGGGGGTCGGCTCGTCGAGCATGGCACGCAGGGCGCCGGCGCTCGCGGGGCGGCGGTCGAGTTCCATCTCGAGACCGGCTTCGATTGCGGCGGCGACCCTCGGTTCCACATCCGGCCGGACGGCTCGCAGCGGAATCAGAGGGGCGCCCCCGGCACGATCCACGGCGGGCGTCGGCGGCGATCCGGTCAGGAGCGCGTATGCCAATGCGCACAGGCCGTAGAGATCGGTACCCGGCCCCCGCCGCCCAGACTCGCTCATCTGCTCGATGGGCGCATAACCCGGCGTGTACTCGACCGTATGGTGGGCCGAGCGGTCGGCATGCCACTCCCGTGCGCTCCCGAAATCGATCAGGTAAGCCTCTCCCTTTGGACCCAAAAGGACGTTCGAGGGCTTGAGGTCGCGGTGAAGCAGCCCCCGTGCGTGAATCGCCTCGAGTGCCTCCAGCAGTTGGTACACGATATCGAGGACCGCGGACACGTCCATGCGGCCTTCGGAGAGCAAGACCTTCTGAAGGGGCATCGCGCCATGGACGTAGTCCATGGCGATGTAGGCGGTGCCGTTCTCTTGCCATGCGATCCGGACGGGGATGATCCCTCGGATGTTGAGCCGCCCCAAGACATGAGCCTCATGGACGAACTGGTGTCGAAGCCGCTGAGCGGTGGTCGCCCCGAGCGGTCGGAGGTCAAGCCGCCCGTCGGAAAGGCGAACGGCACTGGCCGGGGCCAGTTCCTTCACCACGCACAGGTCCTTGCGATCGAGGTCGGAGGCCACGTAGGTGATGCCGAAGCCGCCGCGACCCAGCGGATGATCGATGCTGATCCGTCCACGCAGCACGAAGCCGTGATCGAGAGCCTCGGGCAGCGCGGACATAACCGAAGTTTATCGCCCCGCCGCGATCTGGCATGCGAGCAGGGTTAAACTAAAGGCATGGGCGCCATCAGCCGTCGCGATCTTCTTGCCGCAACTTCCGCTGGCATCCTCTTGCCGAACCTCGCCGGGGCCGCGGTGAATCCCAACCGCAAGCGGACGATTCGCATCGCACACCTGACCGACATCCACGTCCAGCCCGAGCGCGGGGCGCCCAAGGGAATGGAGGCCAGCATCGTCCATGCGCAAAGCCAGGTCGACAAGCCCGACCTGATCCTCACCGGTGGCGACCTTATCATGGACTGCTTCGGCGCCGATGCGGCACGCACCAAAACCCAATGGGACGTCTTCACCGCGGTGATGAAGACGGCTTCGCTTCCAGTCGAGCACACGATCGGTAATCACGACGTATGGGGCTGGGCCAACCCGGACAAGTTCGCGAAGGAGCCCAGATACGGGAAGGCGTGGGCCTGCGAAGTCCTCGGCCTCGAGAAGCCCTACCGCAGCTTCGATCGCGCGGGCTGGCACTTCGTGATCCTCGACAGCACCTACCCAGACGGCAAGGGCTATAAAGCCCGGCTCGACGACGAGCAGTTCGAGTGGCTCAATGGAGACCTCGCCGCCGTTCCGAAGACGACTCCGGTGATGGTCGTGAGCCATATCCCGATCCTCGCGATCTGCTCGCTGTTCGATGGCGATAACGAAAAGACCGGCAACTGGGTGATTCCTGGCAACTGGGTCCACATCGACGCGCGGCGAATCAAGGACCTCTTCAGGCAACACCCGAACGTCAAACTTTGCGTGAGCGGTCACGAGCACCTCATTGACCAGGTGGTCTACAACGGCGTGACGTACTTCTGCAACGGAGCGGTCTGTGGAGGCTGGTGGGCCGGCGACTACCACGAATGCACATACGGGTATGCGCTGACCGACCTCTTCGACGACGGTTCATTCGAAAACCGGTACGTGCCGTACGGCTGGAAGACGGTCGAGAACTAGCGGCTCAGCCCGTCGCGGGCCCGGCCATATACGGCTTCGAGGCGCTCCACCATCTGCTCCAGCGTGAACTTCTCCTCGATGAGCCGCCGCGCGTTCTCCCCCATTCGGGTCCGCTCCTCCTCGTGGTCGAGCAGGAACATCATTCCGTCGGCGAGTTCGGTCGGATTCTGGTCGACCAGCAGACCTGTCTGCCGATGCACGACGAGCTCGGACAGTCCTCCGACCCGAGACGCCACCAGCGCCTTGCTGCGAGCCATCGCCTCGAGCGCCGCCAACGGGCAAGCCTCCATCGAGGAAGGCAGGATTGAGAAGTCCATGGCGTCGATGAGCCGAGAGACATCGTCTCGGTTGCCGGTGAAGGTGACCCGGTGGTCAACGCGCAGGTCGAGAACGGCTTGCCGAATCTCTCCCTCGTAGCCAGCTTCGAAGCGCCCGACGAACATGAGATGGGCTTCGGGATGGGCCGAAAGCACGCGCGGCAGAGCCTGCACGGCCAGCATGTGGCCCTTCTCGCGGCACACGCGACCCACCAGGCCCACGACCTTGCGTTCCGAGGGGATGCCGAATTCGGTCTGGACGCCTTCGCGAGGTTCCGCAGAAAAGCCGGCGAAGTCGGTGCCGTTGTAAACGACGTCGATGAAGCGCTCGGGGATGCCGCGGCCGTGGAGGACGCCGCGAACATAGTTGCTGACCGCCACGAGCCGATTCGATCGGCGCGCAGCGGCCTTATAGATCGCGTCGTGGGTCGCCACGTGGACCGAAGCGACGAGCGGCACGCGCCGGAAGAGGCCGGACACGAAGCCGAGGTAAGTCGCCCGCGTGAGGTGGGCGTGGATGACGTCGAACTTGCGACGATGGACGAAGCGCAGCATCCATCGATGGGCGGCCAGCGTCGAGCGCCCCTTCATTTCGATCGGATGGACAGGAATCCCGTGCCGCTGGAGGTCCGTGACCATCCAGCCACCCTTGGGGCAGACGACCTCGACCGCATGCCCGCGTTTTCGGAGCAGGAGCGCGAGCGTGAGTGCGTGCTTTTCGGCGCCCGACGTCGCCGAACTGGAGATCACCTGCAGGATTCTCAGGTTCGCCCTCTGCCCTTCCCTCACGCTCGCGCGAGTATACCGGAGCCCCTCCTCTGGGCCGGTGCTAACGTCCGCTGGTTGCTCCCAAGGCGAGCATTCCGCCGAAGAACAAGATCCAGAAGAGGAATGCCGCCGCGAACAGCGCCACGCCGACGATGCCGAGGATTCGTCCTATCTGCACGAGGGAGCGCTCGTTCGGATCGCCGTATCCGCTGTCGATCGCCTTGAGGGCGTTGTTGCCCATGATCCAAGCGGGTATGGCGGTGAATATCCCGCACGCGATAATCCCTAGGATGCCGAGGATAAGGATGAGGGTGCCTTGACCAGATTTGGCTGCCATTCGAATGTGACCTCCGTTACGTCAAACGACGAAACCGGCCCAGCGAAAGTATCGCTGGGCCGGTCGGCTCCCCCGACGGCAAGCCGGCGGGGCAGGAGTGTTTTCCTCAGCCGTCCCGTCGCTGGGGTGCAGGAAACGTGAACGGAGCACCTTTCATCTGCGTCCACTGGCTCTTCTGAGAGGCCGTGAGCACCCCGAGGACCTTGCTTTCCACTTCCTTACGGTGCTTGTCCATCGACTCTCGGCTCGGGGGCGGCGAACCGGGTTCTGGTCGCGGCGGTCGGTTCTCTTCCATGACCTTCCGGATCTGGTCGATCTGGCTCTCGGAGAGCCCGAGCTTCTCGGCGATGTCGGGTCGAGTGACCGCCATCGGGCCTTCTGCTTGGAGTTCGAGTTGGAGCAACCGGTCGAATTGGCCAGCCGTCAGCGCCGCCTTCAGGTCTTTGTGGATCTTCTCCACCAGTTCGCGACCCTGGCCTTCGCCGCCGCCGGGAGGACCACCCGGTCCGCGGCCTTGGCCCCGTCCAGGTCCACCGCCTTCACCCCGCGGCGGACGGTTCTTCTCCATGATCTCGCGTACCGAATTCTTCTGTGCTTCGGTCAGCTTCAGCTCGGTTTGGACCTCGGGGATCATGACGATCCGAGGGCCACCCATCATGCCGCGGCCACCTGGGCCGCCCGGGCCACCGGGACCACCGGGTCCACCAGGTCCGCCTCGCGGGGGACCGCCCTGCCCGAGCGCGAAAGCGGCGAGCGCCACTCCGACGATCAAGAGAGAGATTCTGTTCAGTTTCATTTTCTAACCTCCACGGGATCCCGTCGCCGGGTTCCCTCGATCGTCACTATAGGCCTTGCGTATGAGAATTCTGTTTGGACCCGAAAAATCCACGGGTCACGAAACTTCACGAGTGACCGAAGTCAGCTTCCTCCGGGTCCGAGCCTCAGGCCCCCTTCTCGATCTGGGCGGCCTCGACGATGATCTGGTAGGCAAGGCGGGCGGTGTCGATCAGGTCTTTCCGCGAGACGTACTCGTCGTGGGTGTGGATCTTGTGCATCCCGGTGGCGAGGACGATGCTCTGGACTCCCTTGGCATTGAAGATGTTGGCGTCGCTTCCCCCCAGCGTGGTGCGGAGCGTCGGCTCGAGCCCGAGCGCCCTGCTCGCGCGCTGTCCGATCTGCACCACGTGCTCGTCGTCCGGCACCTGATAAGCGGAGTAATGCCGCCGATGGTCGATCTCCACGGTCGTGTTCCATTCGCGGGCGGCCCGCTCGAACTCAGCGATCATGTGGGCGATCTGGGCATCGAGCTTCTCCACCGAGGTGCTTCGCGCTTCGGCCTTGATCTTCACCGACGGGCAGACGACGTTCACGGCCGACCCGCCTTCGATAAGTCCGAAGTTCGCCGTGGTTTCTTCGTCCACCCGTCCGGACTTGATCCGCGCGATCGCATCCGCCGCGACCTCGATGGCGTTGATGCCTTTCTCGGGGTCCTTTCCGGCGTGCGCGGGGCGGCCCTTCACGATGAAGTCGATCTTGTCGTGGGTCGCGGTGCGCGTCACGAACGAGCCGACAGGTGGCCCGGTATCGAGCACGTACCCGAAGTCGAGGTCCAGCGGCTCGATATCGAGAGCGGCGGCCCCCTTCAGGCCGATCTCCTCGGCCACCGTGAGCAGGAGGACCACGTCGCCGTGCGGTTCGCCGGACTCGATCAGCGCGCTGACGGCCTCGATGGCGGGCGCCATCCCCGCCTTGTCGTCGGCACCGAGAATCGTGTCGGAGGCGCTATAGAAGACGCCGTCGCGCTCCTCGATGACGAGCCCAGCGGTAGGTTCTACGGTGTCGAAGTGTGCGGAAAGGTAAATCCTCGCCGCTCCCTTCTTGTTGCCCTTGAGAGTGGCGATGAGGTTGTTCGCGTTCCCTCCGATCTTCGAGCCCGCGTCGTCCTCGTAGACCTCGAGGCCCAGCCGCTCCAGGTATTCGCGGGTAAAGCGCACCGACTCCTTTTCGGCCAGTGCGGGAGCGTCGATCAGACAAAGGTCACGGAAGAGCGCGACCAGCCTTTCCTCATTGATCACGCCCGGATTATGGAGGAACAGTCCCGGTTGGTGGAGTTGGCCCGCCGACCGCGGAGTTCAGGCTACGTGCATTTCTGCCCTTCAAAGGAGGACCAGCCTGCCGTGGCAATGGATGGTGTATAGAATGCAGGGATGATTCTGTTTGCCGCCCTCTTCGTACTCGGCGCATCAGCGCCTTCCACGATCGAGCCCTATGTGCCGACGCCCTCGGAACTGCGCGAGAACTACCGGCGTGCCGACCGGCTGGGAGGCGAGGCAAACAAGCTCGTCGACCGGCTCAGCCTCACACCGAACTGGGTCGATGACCAAACTTTCTGGTACCTGACGCGCGATCGCAAAGCAGGGAAGCGCTTCGTTCTCGTGCGGTGCGTGCCACCCGGCAAGGGGCCGGCCTTCGACCACGAACGAATGGCCAAGGCCTTGGGCGAGACCCTGAAGCGCGATGTGCGGGCCGGAGAACTGCCCTTCGACTCGATCGAGATGGCAGCCGACCGGAAGTCGATCTCTTTCCGGATAGACGACAAGCGCTATCGCGTCGACCTCGACAAGTACGCCGCCGTCGAAGAAGCCCCACCGGCCGCAGAGCCTCGGACGCGCCGCGAGATGACCACGCGGATTCACGAGGGCCAGGTGCAAGTCCGCAAGAGCGGGGAGTGGACGACCATCACCAAGGAAGGGAACTACTCGTCGTTTTCCCCTGCACCGGACGACAAGCGCGGGGTCGCCTTCCGCTTGATTCCCGGAGAGCGGCGGAAGACCTTCCTCCTCCGGAGCACCAACGAGAGCGCGCGCGCGGCACTCAGCGAACGACTCTACGACCTTCCGGGCGATGTGCTAGATACCTTCGAGACCTGGGTGATCGACTTGGAAGCGTCGACTGAGCGCAAAATCGACCTCGACCCAATTATGGGGGGCGGCCAACCTTGGTCGCGCCCACCGAACTTGCAGTGGACGTCGAAGGGTCAGGCGATCATGCACTTTCCGATCCGCGGCTATCAACGGGTGAAGGTGGTCGGCATCGACGCGGCAGCGGCGACGGCAACGACCCTGGTGGATGAGCGCGCGGAAACATTCGTCGATCTCGGGCGCCTTATGCTCCATGTGTTGGGGGACGGCTCGCTCATCTGGCGCTCGGAACGGAGCGGATGGGGGCACCTCTACCTTGTCGAAAGTGGTCAAGCGCGGGCCATCACCTCGGGGGACTGGGTCGTGCGCTCGATCGAAAACGTCGACGAGGCCGGGGGGACGATGGACATCACCGCGAACGGTCGCGAGCCAGGACAAGATCCCTATCACATCCACCACTACCGAGTCGGCTTGAAGGACGGAAAGACTGTGCGGATCACCGAGGGCGATGGGACGCACCGCGTCTCGTATTCACCGAATCGCAACTACGCGGTGGACACCTGGTCCAGGGTGGACTCGCCGCCGAAGCACGTGCTGCGCCGCACTCGCGATGGAGCGAAACTGCTCGATCTGGAGCAGTCGAGCGACGAGGAACTGCGCAAGGCTGGGTTCCATGTCACCGAGCGGTTTACAGCTAAGGGCCGCGACGGCAAGACGGACATCTGGGGCGTCGTCGTTCGGCCCACATACTGGCAGGCAGACAAGAAGTATCCCGTAATCGAGAACATCTACGCCGGACCACACGATAGCCACGTGCCCAAGGAGTTCCGCGCCTACACGGGTATGAATTCGCTTGCCGAGTTAGGCTTCATCGTCGTGCAGATCGACGGCATGGGCACCAACAATCGCGGCAAGGCCTTTCACGACGTGTGCTGGAAGAATCTCGCTGACGCCGGGTTTCCCGATCGGAAGCTTTGGCTCAGGGCGCTCGCTGCAAAGGACCCGACCGTCGACCTCTCTCGCGTCGGGGTCTACGGTACGTCGGCCGGGGGCCAGAACGCGGCCGGGGCAGTGCTCTTCCATGCCGACTTCTACCATGTCGCAGTCGCCTCCTGCGGGTGCCACGACAACCGAATGGACAAGCAGTGGTGGAACGAGCAGTGGATGGGCTACCCAGTCGGTCCACATTATGCCGAGCAGTCGAACATCACCCATGCTTCAAAGTTGAAGGGCAAGCTGCTGCTGATGGTGGGCGAACTGGATCGCAATGTCCCGCCGGAATCGACGACCCGGTTCGCGGACGCGCTGATCAAGGCGAACAAGGAATTCGAGTTCGTCTTGCTTCCCGGCCAGGACCACACGGGCGGCGGAACGTATGGCGAACGGAAGCGCAGGGACTTCTTCGTAAAGCACCTGCTTGGCGTCGCACCTCCGGATTGGAACGGGGGATAGCCTCGGATCCCCTATCCTTGGATAGGGACCGTTTTGTCCATTCTTGATTCTGCCGACTCAAACCGACCAGCATTCGACTACGCCCCGACTGGGCGAAGGAGAACCTAGAATGCTGTGCACAAAACACTCGTTTCTGACCGGCTTCCTCGCGGGAACGTCAGCGACCGCGATCCTCTTCAGCGCCGTCCATCTTGGACCCAAGGCCGAACACAAGTCGTTCAAGAAGCCCGACGAAACACGGACTTTCCCGAAAGGCAAGCTCGAACTGGTGAAGGTGGGTGGCGCCATGATCGGAAGGGCGACCTTGGAGCCGGGTTGGCGCTGGTCGACGTCTGTCAAAGATCTCGCGAAGACCGATTCTTGCCTCGCGCCCCACTTTCAGTACCACGTCTCCGGGACGCTGCGGGTGCGGATGGACGACGGTACGGAATTCGACTGCAAGCCGGGCGACATTAGCCTGCTTCCGTCCGGGCATGACGCCTGGGTCGTCGGCAACGAGGCTGCCGTGGTCGTGGACTTCCAGGGCATGCTCGACTACGCAAAGGCGGACAAGGAGTAGTTAATGAAGAGGCCTGACTCGTGCTGCGGTCGGCGCGTAGCCGCCGCCGATCACGCTCAGTCCCGGCATTCCTCAGGCTCGACCCAGAAGGTAGGCCTGGTGAACGCCACGGCGAAGCCGTTCTTTTGGGCGTTCACGTGGGAGACCGACCCCGGCAACGCTCCCTGGCAGATCAGTTCGCAGCCCATCTCCTTGGCGAGCATCATCCGGTAGGCCTGCATGGCCTTGTGTAGACCCCGGCCACGATAAGGAGGATCGACCGCACCGCCTCCCAGCCAGGCGATTCCGTTGGCCAAACCAACGGAGCAACTCGCTACCGGAACGCCTTCGAGGAACACCTCGAAGGCGTTCGTTCCCTCCGCTCTGGTCATTGCGGAGACGACTCCAGCAAGTCCGGGAGGCGGTTCGCTTTGGTAGAACCGCTGTGCAGATCGCTGTCCGTAAGCATCCGCGTCGATATCGGGTACGCGCCGGATGTCGATCTGGGGTGGGGCGGCGTCGTAGTCGGAAAGTGCCTGCACGAGGATGGTCTCGAATTCCGGGATTCCGATCGCCCGCCGAACGACCCATTCCCGCAGCGACATCGGCGAGAGTACCGAAAGCTTGAATTCGAACCGGGCGCAGTTTCGATAGTGCGAGATGATGAGGTCGAAGTCAGTTTCTGCGAGATCCACCCCGCTAGCCACGCCTATCGCTTGGGTCATGACGTTGCCTTCGCCACAGTTCGCTGCGACGCCACCACCAATCGGCAGGACGGACCCACCGAATGTCTCCGCCGACACGCGTACACGCTCTGCCTCGGACCGCTCGATGCGTCGAATGAGCTCTTCGGTAACAAACATAAACCCGGAGATAGCGACGGATGCCGGCGACCCGGGGTTGCTTACGTCACTTCATTTCATGCCATAACGCTCGCATGTCCTGGTTCACGAACGATACGATGGCCTTCTTTCGGGAGCTCGAACAAAACAACGATAAAGTCTGGTTCGAGGCCAACAAGAAGCGGTACGAGGGCTCGGTAAAGCGGCCGATGGAGGAGTTCGCCGCTGAGATGATCGGGCGGATGCAGGCGCTCGACCCGGCGATCGACACCACGCCGCGGCAAGCCGTCTTCCGCATCTACCGGGACACCCGCTTCAGCAAGGACAAGACCCCGTACAAGACGAACGCCGGGCTCGCCATTTCGCGGGGCGGTAAGCACAACCCATCGACTCCCGGGCTCTACTTCCATGTCGACGGCAAGGAGGTTGCGGTCGCTAGTGGCTGTTACGCGCCAGACACGGCGCAGGTGCTCGCGATTCGAAAGGCGATCGCGGCAAACCTCGACGAGTTTGGCAAGCTCATCGGGGACAAAGGTTTCGTGGACAAGTTCGGAGAGGTTCGCGGCGAGCGCAACAAGGTCTTACCTCCCGAGTTCAAGGAGGTCGCGAAGATTCAGCCGCTCATCGCGAACAAACAGTTCTATTACTGGGCTACTTTGGATTCCAAGGCTTTGGTCGCCGACGACCTGCCGGATCGAGTCATGGGATATCTGGCTACAGCCGCGCCCCTGAACCTATTCTTAATGAAGGCATTAGGAATCTAATGGATAACCGCTCATTGAAGCGAGCCATAAGAGGCCAATATCATGCCGGTCTCGCTATGCTGCGGGAGACCATCGAGAAGTGCCCGGACGACCTATGGCTCGCAGGCGAGCATCCGCGCAATACGTGGCGCATCGCGTACCACCTCCTCTTCTATACCCATCTCTATTTGCAGACCAGAGAAGAGGCGTTCCGCGCTTGGGATAAGCACCGCGACACGATTCGCCTTCTCTGGGAGGACGAGGAGCCGGTCCCGGTGGACCCTGCCTATTCCAAGGCGCAGTTGTTGGACTACCTCGACCTCGTGGATCGGAACGTCGACGGGTGGGTCGAGGCGATCGATCTCGATTCGCCGGAGTCGGGGTTCGATTGGTACGACATGCCGAAGCTGGAGCATCAGCTGCTCAACATCCGCCACCTGGGAGTTCACGTCGGTCAGCTGCAGGAACTCGTGATGGCCCGCGGCATCGACCTCGATTGGGTGTCCACCGGCTAGCGATGCAACACAAGAACGACCAACTGTTCCTGTCGGCGTCCGACTTGGCCAATCATCTCGGGTGTCGCCATCTGACGCAACTCGACCTGCTGGCCGCGTACCGCCAACTCCGCCCACCCGTGTGGATCGACCCCAAGCTCGAAACCCTGCAGCGACGAGGTCTCGAGCACGAGGAGAAGTACGTCCGCCATCTGGAAGACACCTTCGGCATGCAATCGCACCGGGTGGAAGAGGGTCTCGAGGGACTCGCTGCGGTGGAGCGTACCGTGGAGCTGATGCGGCGGGGCCAGGACGTCATCGTGCAGGCCTCGCTTACCCAAGCGACTTGGCGGGGCAGGGCCGACATCCTGCTCAAGACCGACGCGCCCAGCGACCTCGGCGGCTGGTCGTACGAGATCATCGACACCAAACTGGCCCGGCAAACCAAGGCCGAAACGATCCTTCAGCTTTGCCTGTACGCGGAGCTCGTCGAGGCGATCCAGGGGCGTCTTCCCGAGCGGATCGGCGTCGTGACTCCGCTCAGTCAACAGCCGGAATGGTATCGGACGCGGGACTTCATGGCCTACTTCCGCTACGTGAAGCGTTCTCTGCTGGCGGCGATCGATGCGCGCGAGGAGACCAGCGCCGATCCGGTGGTCCGGTGCGAAGTCTGCCGCTGGTGGAGCCATTGCCGCCAGCACTGGCGCGAGATCGACCACCTCTCCCTCGTCGCCGGCATTTCACGGGGGCAGCGGCGAGAGTTGGAGGTCCGTGGCGTCGTCACCCTCGCCGCCTTCGCCGACGCCGAGCTCGACTTTCCCCGAAAGTCGCGAGAGTCCTTTGCGCGGGTGCAGAACCAAGCCCGGCTCCAGCTGACGAGCCGCCGGAAAGGGACAATCGTGCACGAGCGCAAAGAAGCCGTCGAGCAGAACGTGGGGTTGGGGAGGTTGCCCGAGCCGTCGGCGGGGGACTTATTCTTGGATTTCGAGGGCGACCATTTCGTCGGTGAGCGGGGGCTCGAATACCTCACCGGCGTGGCGTTCCTGGAGGAGGACGGGAGCGTGGGCTTCGCCCATCGTTGGGCGTTCGCCGCGCACGAGGAAAAGGAAGCGTTCGTGTGGCTGGTCGATTTCATTGAAGAGCGGCGTAAGCGCTATCCAGACTTGCACGTCTACCACTACCACCACTACGAGCCAACCGCCATCAAACGGCTGATGGGGGCCTTTGCGTTGCACGAGGACACCGTCGACGATTGGCTGAGAGAGCACGTCTTCGTCGACCTGCAGCGCGTGGTGCGGGAGGGGGTCCAGGTGGGGGTAGAGGGGTACTCGCTGAAGGATCTGGAGCCTTGGTTCGGGTTCGCCCGCGAGGTGCCCTTGGACGATGCTCGCCCCGCGCGAATGGGTCTGGAAGTGGCCATCGAGGTCGGCCTCCCGAGCAAGGTCGACCAAGAGACTCGCGACACGGTGCTGGGATACAACCGCGACGACTGTGTGTCGCTGATCGCGCTACGCGATTGGCTGGAGGGCCTGCGCGGAGATGACGATCCGCGACCGAACTACAAGGAGGAGGAACGCAAGCCGCTCACCGATCGCCAGGCACTCATCGCGGAGAAGACCGAGCGGCTCGTCGCCGGCATATCCGATAACGAAGGGGAGCGAACGCCCGAGGAGCAGGCTCGATGGCTCCTGGGGCATTCGCTCGGCTACTACCGCCGAGAAGAAAAGGTGTACTGGTGGGAGTTCTTCCGTCATAAAGAGATGGCTTATGAGGATTACGAAGGTGAACCGCTAGCCCTTTCAGGGTTGGCATTCGATGGCGAAGAGTTAGACGGCAGGAAGGTTTACCATCGCTACAAGTTTCCGCCACAAGAGTGCCAGATCAGGAAGGGAACCGTCTACGACGAGGAGGGCGAGAAACTGGGCGGTTTAGTCTCGATCGATACGGTAGCCGGACTCTTCATGTATAAGCCGACGAGGAGAGCCCGGGAGAAGCGGCCTAATGGCGTCTACGTCCTCGAGTCCCTCATCGGCAGCGGAGAGCTCGAGGAGTCCCTCATGCGCATGGCTGATTGTGTCGCCGAGCAGGGGCTCGGCGGTGACGGCCCCTTCCGCGCCGGTCGCGACCTCCTGATGCGCGAGAAACCACGCCTCAGCAGCGGTGCATTCTTGTCGGACGAGGGTGCCGACATGATCGAACAGGCCAAGGTCGTGTGCCTCGACCTCGACGAGTCGATCCTGCCGATCCAGGGACCACCGGGAACCGGGAAGACCTATCTGGCGGCGCGCGTTATCCTCCATCTCGTCCAGAAGGGGAAGAAGGTCGGTGTGACCTCGAACAGCCACATGGTGGTCAAGCACCTGCTTGCAGGAGTCGTCGATGCCGGCAAGGAAGTCGGCATCAGCCTCAGAATCGGAAGGAAGGGAGACGAGGACGAAGAGGGTGAAGAGTCCATCGAATGCGTGAAGGCGAACGATGAAGCGCGGGCGGCCCTCGACGACTGCCATGTCTTCGGCGGGACGAAGTTCCTCTGGGCGCGTGAGGAGTTCATGAACTCCGTCGACGTCCTCGTCGTCGACGAGGCCAGCCAACTGGCTCTCGCCGACGTGCTCGCCGTCTCCCCTGCCGCCAAGAGCGTGGTCCTAATCGGCGACCCGCAGCAGTTAGAGCGCCCGCAGAAGGGCAGCCATCCGCCGGGGGTCGATGTATCTGCCCTCGACCATTTGCTCGGCGAGGCGGCCACGATCCCTTCGGATCGCGGCTTCTTCTTGCCGACCACGCGACGCCTCCATCCGAGGATCGCCGAGTTTACGTCGGAGCTATTCTACGACGGCCGCCTCGTCTCGCTGCCGGATTGCGAAAGACAGACCCTCGCTCAAGCCGGGCCCTTCGACGGCGCCGGGCTTTGGTTTGTGCCGGTGGAGCACGTCGGTAACCGCTCGAGTTCGGCGGAGGAAGTCGAAGCGGTGCGCCGCCTCGTCGACCGCCTGCTCGCCGGATCGACATGGACCGACGCCGAGGGCAACACTCGCCGCCTGGTGAGCGACGACATCCTCGTAGTCGCACCCTACAACATGCAGGTGCAGGTCCTACGGGATAGGCTGCCCAGCATTCGGGTCGGCACGGTCGACAAGTTTCAGGGCCAGGAGGCCCCCGTCGTGATCTACTCGATGGCGACATCCAGCCCGGACGAGGCACCTCGCGGGCTCGAGTTCCTTTACAGCCTCAACCGCCTCAACGTGGCGACCTCGCGCGCGAAGTCCACGGTCATCCTCGTCGCAAGCCCCGGCCTTTTCACCGTTGACTGTTCGACGCCCAAACAGATCCGCTTAGCGAACGCGCTTTGTCGATACCTCGAAATGGCGACCACTGAGGCGAGTAGCTTCAGGAGAGCCTCGGACGGCGGGGTAACTTAGGGTGTGCCGAGCCTCGTTCACATCGCCAAATCCGACGTCCGTTGGGCGATGATGCGGCATCATTTCACCCCGTGCGCCGATCAAGTCGGCGTGTTCGACCGGCTCCGCAGTATCCAGTTCGACCCCATCGCACCCGTGGGCTGTAACCATGATCTCGTCTTGCAATCTCGGTTGAAGGACTACCGAGTCGGCGATTGGCAGAAGCTTGCCTATGAGGATCGTCACGTCTACGACGGCTGGGACAAGATGGCGTCGTTAGTGCCCTTCGAGGGCTGGCCCTTGCGACGACACATCTACACGGTTCATCGTCGCGCTTTCGAAGAGAAGATCTTCGGCGAACACAAAGACGCCGTCGACCGGGTCCTGAAGGAAATCGAAGAGCGCGGTCCCCTGATGCCGAAGGACTTCGACTTCCAACAGCGCAAAGAGGAGTGGAAGGGATCGTGGTTCGGCCCCAGCGTCACCAAGCAAGTGCTTCGAGCCCTCTGGCACTCGGGCCAGATCATGACCGCGGGGCGCAAGAACGGTCAGCACATCTACGACCTCACGGAGAGGGTCGTGCCGCAACGCCTCCGCGAGGTGCCGCCCCTTGCCGCCAAGGACGCCGAACGTGAGTTGGTCTTGGAGCGACACAGGGCCATGGGGATCGTGCGACCTGCCGCTCCCGGTGAGGTCTGGTCGTACTCGGTGCTCGCGTACGCCAAGCACGAGGCGATCGCGGCTTTAGTGGAGCGTAGGGAACTCGTCCCGGTGAGCGTCGAAGGCGTGAAAGCGCATGCGACCCCGGCATTCCTTTCTCTCCTCGATCAGCCCCTGCTAGAACCTCGCGTCGTCTTCGTGGCGCCCCTCGATCAATTCATGTGGGACCGGAAGATGATCGGCCATCTCTTCGACTTCGAGTACGTGTGGGAGATCTATGTGCCGGAGGCCAAGCGCAGGTGGGGGTACTACGTTTTGCCGGTCCTATTCGGCGATGCCCTTGTCGCGCGAGTGGAGTTCCATTGTCGGGAGGGCGCGCTCGAAGTGAGGAGGTGGCACTGGGAGCCGCGTGACCCGGGCCCCGGCTTCCTGCCTGCGCTCGAAACTGCTCTGCGCGAGTTCATGTCCTACTGCTCAGCGACGAGCATCCGAGTCGAGGCAGGCATCGACGAGAAGATCGGTTCAGTTGCTGCCTCTCTTAGTGGCGAGCGACGCCCGATCAACGAGTGATCGGGCGTCGGGAGGACGCTATTCGATGCGACGTACCTCCAACTTGTAGTTTCCGATTCCCCCGAACATTCCGATGAACACCGGGAATGGTCCTTCTTCGATCGTGAAGGTGGTCGGACTGTCGATCGCGGGGACAGTACCGTTTCCTCCACCGATGTCCAAGAAGTAGTTGGAAGCGCCTTGCGGTTTCTCCAAGACTCGTACCACGTAGGTTCCGGGGTCCAGCATGATGAGGAAGTGGTCCTTGTCTTCCAGATCGCTGAGTGATCCGCCTGCGGTCTTGACGCCACCGACGTTCTCGATGGGAGGGATCAGGGTCGCGGTGTCTTCGAGATCGTTCGGCTCGACCTCACGGACATCGACTCCGCCGCCGCCGCCGCCACCGCCCCCACCACCGCAGGGATTGCCGGGGGCGCCGGGCACGCCGTTGGGAACGCGAGTGCCCATGCCCATTGCACCGCCCGCGCCGGGAGGCATGCCGTCTCCGCCTGCGCCCCCGTCGCCGGCCACGCCGTTCGTCATTCCCGCGGCGCCGTTCGGATTGCCCTGACCGGGGTCTCCGGGCGTCGCGATCGCCTCGCCGCCGCCGCCGCCATTACCGCCCTTGTCGGGATCGTCTCCGCAGCAGTCGTTGCCGTCTCCGCCTCGGCCGCCATTGGTGGTCGCGTTGCCGCCGTTGCCACCCGGACCGTCTGCGAGAGCTCCGGCCACTCCGCCGGCGAGCGAAGTCGTCGCATCGCCTCCGTGGCCGCCGATCGAAGTCGCCTTGCCGCCTTTCCCACCGTGGGTGCCCGGTTTGGCGAGGTCGTTACCGCCTCGGCCTCCGGTGGTCGTGGCATCGCCCCCGTCGCCGCCGTTGTTCGAGTTGACGATCAGGTTGAACAGACCCGTGACGTCGCTTCCGGCCGATCCCGGAAGAGCGCCGAGCCCGCCATCGCCGCCGGTCGCCTTGGCGCTGTACCCATCTTTGCCCGGCTTGCCGTCTTCTCCGGGCAGGCCGGTGGCGGTGGCGTCGCCACCTCGTCCTCCGCGTCCGAAGTTCAGTGTGAGCGGCTGTTGGATGTCGATGCCGTGAAGGATCCCCAGGAAGGCGCTGGCCATGATGAACTTACCGGTGTTGCCTCCGTTCCCGCCTTTGGCAATCGCCTTGGCGGACGTCGCGGGTCCAGCGATCGCGCTGCCGCCGTCACCACCGCTCCCGAGGTTGAACGTGACCGGACCGGTGACGAGAATCCGGTCGGCCTGCAAGGCCACCGAACCTCCGTCTTTCCCGTGTCCTCCAACGGCGTTGTCGCCGGTTCGATTGGCGCCCGGGGCGCCGTCGGGAAGAGTGTAAGTGATCGGAGGGGCGCCCGCAGTGCCGCCGACGTGCAGCGGTCCGAGGACGTTCACCCAGAGATTGCGCTGGCGTGCGCCGGGCAGCCAGACGATGGGTGGCAGATGGGTGGGGTTTCCGAAGAGGTCGCGTCCGCTCGGCGCCATGCGGGACTTCGTCTTCTCGGCGCCGATCGCGAGCTTCTTGTCGAAGGCCTCCTGCATTTCTGCGTCGGTCGGCACGTCGGTGGGCGCACTGACGATGACGACATCGCCGTCTCCCGCTTCGATCCCGCCCGCAGAGCCGACGTCCAAGCCTCCCTGAGGAATGAGCGTGAGTTTGCCGGAGGCGCTGATCCTTCCGTTCAAGGTTGTCTTGCCCGACACTTGGATCACGACGTCGCTCGGGACGGTGAGCTTGGCGCCGGCGGCGATCGTCAGGTTCCTGGCCTTGACCTGAGAGCCGAGCGTCCTGTCACGATCGATGACGAGATCGGTCGCGAGGTCGTTGCCTCCACCTCCCGATCCGCCTCCGGTCGAACCGCCTCCGGTCGATCCCCCGGAGCTTCCGCCCGTCGATCCGCCGCTGGAACCGCCGGTCGATCCTCCGAATCCGCCCGAGCCTCCGCAGCCGATGAGAACCGCGAGGGCGATGGTGAGAAGGGCCCCGCCGACGAATCGTCCGCCGACCGGTCCTTTGTTTTGAGTGTTGAGTTGCATTGTATTGTCTCCTTGATCCGATTTCGCATCGGTGAGGAGACCGTAGCCGCCGACTCTGACAAGACTCTGACAGGCTTAGGCCGAGAGTCCTACATCGGGATCCGCCCGCTTCCCGCGCGGGAAGCGGTCAAACTGGCCGGCATGGAAGTTGCCCCATCCGAGGCCCGCGCGGAAAGGCGCGGATACGTCATCGAACTCGTCACCGCGCTCGTCATCGGCGCCGCCACCGTCGGCGCGGCCTGGGCGACGTACCAGGAGTCCCTCTACAGCGGGCAGAGTCTGGACCGCTACAACGAGGCCATCGCCAAGCTGGAGGACTCGAACACCAAGAACCTGGAGGCGCTACAGGGCTACTCCTTCGACATGATCACCTGGATGGAGTGGCAGAACCACACCATCGCCGCCGACAAGTCCACCGGGCCCGCGGCAAAGGTCGAGAAGGAGATTGCCGACACCATCTTCGCCGACTTCATGGAGGAGCGGATGCGCGACGCGCTCGCCTGGGCCGAAGAGGAGAGCCAGAAGCAGAAGAAGGTGGTCCATCCCACCGACTCCGACGAATACGCGATGAGCCTCTTCGGAGACACCTTCCAGGTCCGCGAAGAGAGCGACCAGGCCATCGAGGCCGCCCGAAAGGCCAGCGAAGTCGGCGACCAGTACACCTTGATTACCGTGTTCTTCACGATCGTGCTCTTCTTCGCCGGCATCGCAACGGTCTTCAAGCGAGACCCGATCAAGGTCGCGATGCTCATCATGGCGGTCGTGATTCTCGTGGGGACAGGGATCATGCTCATCGGCCAGCCGGTCGCCGGCTGAGTGGCGAGCGACGGCCCCTCCCTATTACTCCCCCTGCCGGCACGGGCTGCGCCCGGCCAGCTTCCCCCTCGTCGAGACGAGGGGGAGCCCGGAATCCCTCTCGCAACGGCGAGAGGGACCTTCGCCGCGGAGCGCGCGAAGAGGGAGAGTAATAGTTGAAAGCTCCCTATTACTCCCCCTGCCGGCACGGGCTGCGCCCGGCCAGCTTCCCCCTCGTCGAGACGAGGGGGAGAGCGACGGCCGCTACCGATTACTCCGCACGGCGCTATCACGATCCGCGCCGGCGCTACCCTTCCCCAGCCCTCCCCCGCAAACGGGAGAGGGAACCGGAAGGAACCGGCGGGAGAGGGGACCGGACAGAACCGGGGGGAAAGGGGAGCGGGCGGAGCCCGTCAGCCGCCGGTCGGGTTTCCCTTCGGTTTCAGCGTCGGCGGCTGCCACTCGGCTTCCAATTCGTACTGCCGTGCGACCTCGGGGCTCAGCGAGAAGCGCTGGGGAGCCATGTCGTAGGTCACCTCGGTCGAGACGAGTTCTTGACCCTCCTGGGCCAGCTTCCAGCGGATCGTGGTTCGCAGGCTGCCCTGCGCTATCCGGACGAAGTAGCGAAACTCCTGACCCTTGGGCAGATTCACGCGGTGGCGGCTGTTCCCGCACCAGGCCCAGTGGTGATACTCGATCGGCCGCCACTTGCCGGTGGCGTCCTTGGCCTCGAGCCAGCCCTGCAGGCTGCCGTCGGAAGCGCGCAGCCAGGAATCGCTCCTGTCGTTGCCGATATGAAGCACGACGCCGGCCTTGGAAGGTAGCAGGAGCGCGGTCAGGCCCTTTCCGCGAAGTTCCTTGCGGGTGATGGGGGCGGGGAAACTGTCGGAGGCGCCATGGCCACCCGGAGCCTCGGGATCGGCGATGGCTGAACCCGCGGGATACGAGGCGAGGCTCATGTAGCCGGCGTTTTGCAAGGCGACGAAGACGAGGTTGGCGAGTACCATCGAGTTTGGGACGGATGGCGGGCCGCCCGGGTTACACGAGTCTGCCAACATACTCCCAGATGTCCGAAGCGATCCTTATCGTCGACGGCGACAACCTCGCCCATCGCGCCTACCACAGCACTCCGAAGTCGCGCGACGGGGAGCCGATCAATGCGATCATCGGGTTTTTCTCCATACTCCTGCGGCTTTACGAAGCCGAGCGGCCAGGCCGCGTGTTCGTCGCGTGGGACACCCTGGGAGTCGATACGTACCGGAACGAGCTCTGGCCGGCGTACCAGGGCGGTCGGGAGTTCGACGCGGACATCCTCGTGCAGCTCGATCGACTCCCCGACCTCTGCCGATCCTTCGCGTTCGGGGTCGGGAAGGCTTCGGGCTTCGAAGCCGACGATCTGATGGCGTCTGCAAGGGCCGTCTTCGACGGCGAGGCCCTCCTCTACACGACCGATCGCGACGCCTACCAACTCGTGGACGAGCGGACCACCGTCCTCTCGCCGCGGCGCGGGGGCGGCGCGCCGGAACGCATCGGGGTCCCACAGGTCGTCGAGCGACTGGGCGTTCTGCCTGCGCAGGTCGTGGACTTCAAAGCGCTCTGCGGCGACCCGTCCGACCGCATCCCGGGCATCAAAGGGATCGGACCGAAGTCGGCGGCCTCCCTGCTGCTCGCCCACGGGACGTTGGATCGTGTCGTCGAGGCGTGGAGCCGTCCGTCCGAGGACACCGAACGGGCTCGGCTTTTTCGGAAGGTCGTGACGATGCGCCTCGACGCGCCGGTCGTGCTGCCCGAGTCGGCGCCCGATTGGGTCGGTGGGGCGGAGGCCTTGCGGGCGGTGGGGGCGGCAGGGCTGGCGGCTCGGTTGGAGCGCGCCAGCTTGGATCTGCATATTTACTGAACCCAAACGATACCGTCCGATCAGCACACCGAAAAGTACGAAAGTGCAGGCAATTCAGATTGGGGCTTGACTGAGCCGGGGGGGGGGTAGGATTTGTTTCATGGAAAGTGGCCTGTATCCGAAACTTGCTATGATCTTTGTAGGGACTCTCGTCTCCTCAGCTGGCTTAGCTGGCGACTGGAAGCAGAGTTCGTTTTCGCTCGTTTCTGCGAGGTGGACGAAGATCGTTCATGAGGTCGGCAATACTGGTCCCTCGGCGATCACGGTCATGGGTGTAAAAGGCAATGATGTACAGTACCAGCGCGTAATCGGCGCTGCGGTTCAGAACCCGCCGACCTGGCACGCGAAGTTCACACCCCTATCTTCTACTCAAGTGACATACCAGTGGGACATTGTTCAGTATGTCTTGCCCTCGATGCATGTCGGAAGAGGTATCGTGCTTTGGGATCGCGAACTGGGATGGCAGGAGTTCGAATGGCACGAGGATGACCTGGGGACAGGTTTGAAACTTCGGCGTGATCGCGAGTGGCATGAGAACCCGGGGTTCGTGTTTGGGATTTTCCCGATAACTGAAGAGGATTAGGTAATGTATAGCGTTTTTTATGGGCTCGCGGTGCTAACGAGCCTTGCCTCCGCGAATCAGGCATCGACGTCTCTTGAGAACATACCGAGACCGATCGCGAGAGTGATTGCGACCCTTGACGATGGTGAAATACCGACCTGGTTCCAACAGCGCCAGCCAGAGGGTGCGGATCTGCAGAAGAACGCCCGGCAACACGAGTTCGATTTCGAGGTTGTCAACGGTCGAGCCTATCTGGTTCACCAGCAGCTCTACGACCTTCCTGCCAAGGAGCGGCACCATGCCGCACTGGAGGAACTTCAGACGGCTCTCCGGTCGTCCGGGGTGTTCTCGGTCGGGAACCACCCAGAACTGTCCCGGCTGGTTCGGGCATGCTTCGGCCCACCGAGCATGAACCATGAGGACGTCGGCGACGCTAACTATACGGTGTTACCCTCCCTTGCTCTGGCACTGAGTGACGGCTCCAAAGCAGTCACGGTTTACCTTCAGCCAACGCCTTCTCCGGAGACGGTCCGCTCCCTGCAGGAGCGACCAGTGCGGCCAAGCTCACGCGAGGTTCCAGCGGTTGCCGCGGAAAGAGAAATCGGCGTTGGGTATAGCACACTCAGGGGTTTGAAGTTCGAGGTCCGAGGCCGAGATGCCTTGAGCAGAGATCAGCGAGCTCGTGATCTGCACGTCATCACCCGCCTGATCGTGGCCAAGGAAGAGGAGTGGGCAGCCAAGCTGAGAGATCGCCAAAGTGCCGTACTCGATTCGTTGATGAAGTTCTATCCCGAATTCGAGAGAGTCGAGAACTTCAATGGCAGCGCGGACCGATTGCCGGAACGCGTGCGTGTTCAAATGACGACCACCATCCTGGGAGACTTTCAAGGTTACGGCTTTAGCTCCGAGGCCGAAGCATCGGCGTTCCTTTCCCGCGCAAACGCCCGGACGACACCCTTCCTCGCTCTGGCGGCTGGCAGTCGCATGGCTACTGGTTTCGGTCTCGTCGTCTATTCTCTTCCGATCCCATAGGATCTGCCTCGGAAGGGGAAAGGCACGAACAACATGATGCAAACATGCCCCCAGACAGGGGTAGAAAGAGGCATGATCGCTACCCTTCTCGCCGCCACCCTCGCCCAAACGGCCACGATCGAGGTGTTCGTCGTTTCGTTCTTTCCCTGCAGAGGCGACGAGATCGACCAGAGCGTGACCCACGATGTTGGAGGCAGCTACGCCGATCTCCGGGCGAAGACCCGCGCGCTGACCATCGATGCCGCCAAGGCGCTTGAGGAGGGCTCCCGCTTCCGGGGCTACAAGACCCAAAATCCGCCCTCCCTGCGCTACCGGGTCGTCGGCCAGGTGGAGTACAAGGAGGCTATCCCCCTCCGTCCCGCCCGAGGGAACGATGCGCCGCTGCCCGACTATAACGCGATCATGGAGCGCATCGACGCGAAGAAGCTGGTGGAAGAACAGGGCGTCGACGAGATCTGGATGTGGGGCTACCACGGCAAGATCGGCTTGTGGGAATCGAACATGTCGAGCCCAACCGGCGACGTAAGCAACTCGAATCGTGACCAGAAGGACCTGCCGGTCTTCTCAAGAACTTACACCGTTTACCACTACAACTACGGCCGTGGCCTTGGTGAGATGCTCGAGAACCACATGCATCAGCTGGAGCACCTCCTCAACCACGTCGACGGCCGGGAGACCACGCCGCCGGACAAGTGGAGCGAGCTTCTTTTCTGGGGCAAGTTCGTGGGCAGCGACGCCTCTCACAAGATCGTAACGAACCCTGCCCGCTGTGGCTGGACCCACTATGCCCCTAATAGCGAGAAAGACTACGACTGGGCCAACCCGCGCTATGTCGAGACCGACATCGAGGATTGGAAGCCGGAGGGGATCGGCAAGACCCAGCGGATGAACGCGGATCGCTGGGATCGCGACCCGATCAAATGGCGGATCTACTGGCTACAGGCTATACCCGGGCTAGGACACAAGCTAACCTATCAGGGCCGCCCGCTCAGGAACTGGTGGAGCTTCGTCGCTGACTGGGACAAGGCTAAGAAGGAGAAGTGGACTCTCGTCGAATAGGCCTGGCCCAGTGTCTTCCGGATCGTCGCCGCCTCTAGTGGCGGGCGCGTTGCGGAACGACCGCACCCGAAGCGTCAGCGAGACTTGCCCTCCACCCAGGCATGGGCGCCGATAGCGCGCGCCGGGCTGTTCGAAGGAACGGTCACCGTGCCGGGGGGTACGAGCGTCGCCTGTGGGTTCACCCCATAGGTGCCCCCGATCTCGGCGGTCGGCAGGGTCGGCGTGCTCCGGTCCGGGCGATCCGTGCAATACCAGAAGTTTCCTTCGAAGCGAAAAGAGCGCGGATAGGTGTTCGGCCCGATGTTCACGCCGCCTTCGCCCCATTGCGTCGAAGTGAAGACGACGAGGTTCTTACGAAACGCGCCCGACCGGCACGGGACGAATCCGGCGGCGACCGTCTCCTGAAGAATCCGCATGGCCCAGCGCTCGGGTTGGTAGATCGTGCAATAGGCGACGGTCGCCCTGTCCACCCCGACGAACGCGACCGGCGCGCGCCCGCGCACGAAGGTGCATCCCTCGACGGTGAGGTTCTTGGCCTCGTACTTTTCCGTCATGGTCTCGATCGGGGGGCGGAAGAACTCGAAATCGGTCGAGCCGCCGAGGTTCACGCCTCGCTGACCGTAGTCCACGAAGCGGCAGCCGTAGACGGCGACGTCGCTCGACCCGCCCTTGGCCTGGACGCCGCTATCTCCGCCGTTTTGGAATAGGCACGCCCGGATCACGCCCTTATGGCAGCCCACCATATCGATCGCCGAGCCACCCCAGGCCTTGACGATGCAGTCCTGAACGACGAAGTCGTCGACGCCGCTCAATTTGATCCCGTCGTGAATGCCCGTGGGTAGCTCGGAAACGTCGAGCCGTTCGATCCGAATGTGGTGAGAGGGCTGTGTTCGAACCCCGCCGTCGTCGATGTTGATCCCGTTGTTGGCCATCCGCCGGATGACGAAGTCCCTCAGGACGATGTGGCTGGTCTTCGAGATCTGGAAGGCGGTGCTGCCGTCCTGGATGATGGGTGGATTGGTCGAGCTTTGGCCGGCGATCGTGATGGGCTGTCCGGCCTGACCGTGGATGTCGGAGAGAAAGATCCCGCCCGTATAGGTGCCCGGAGCCAGAAGGACCGTGGCGCCGGGAGTCGCCGACTGAACGGCCGCGCGGAGCGAGGCAAGGCTGTTGACCACGATCGGTTGACCGGCGACATTCAGCGAGAGCGCGAGGATCAGGGCCGTCATGGCCTTAGCCTACACCATCGGCGGAATGAGCCCTAAAGATTTCCGGCGAGACCTCCGAGATCTTCAATAGGCCGCCATGGGGCGTGCCGCCGGAGCGAAGGATCGGGCCGGCTCGCAAGCGTAGGGAAGCGCGGGAGGGAAGACCGACCGTGCCAATGCTGGACAATCTGTTTCATCCGAACCTGAATAATCTGACTCGCGCCCTGCAAAGAACCCGGGATCGCCAAGGCATGCTTATGGCGAACCTTGCGAACGTGAATACGCCGGGCTACAAGCGTCAGGACATCGACTTCGCGATCGAACTGGAGCGGGCGGAGGGCCGGCCCTCGGTCGGCGCCACCCGAATGCAGGAGCGCCTAGCGCGCTCGACCGCGAACCGCGTCGACGGCAGCACCGTCGATCTCGAAGTCGAAGTATTCGGATTGGCAGAGACGGAGCTTCGCTACCGCACGCTGACCGAGATGACGACTCGTTACTTCTCGGGGCTCAAGAATGTGATTCGGGAGGGACGGTAAATGACTCTTAGCCAATCGATGCGCGTCAGCGCGACAGGAATGTCGGCAGAACGGACGCGAATGGACGTCATCTCCGTAAACATTGCCAACGCAAATTCAATGCGTACGGGTTCGCAGGATGCCTATCGGCGAAGGAACGTCGAACTGGCTGGAGGGCCGGATGGGGTCCGCGTCGTGCGAATAGCCGAGGACCAGAATCCTCTGCGGCAGGTCTACGACCCAGGTAACCCCTTTCGGGACGCTAATGGCTTCGTTTACTACAGCAACGTCAATCCGATACAAGAAATGGTGGATATGCTCGCTGCGGGTCGTTCTTACGAGGCGAACATCGCCGCCTTCAACACCGCCAAGTCGATGGTACAGGCGGCGCTAGGAATCGGTCGAGTCTAGGTAGTCTGGAATGAGAATAGACGCCACGCCAAACGTCACGAAAGTAGCTACCGAACAAGTTCTATCGCCCAAGAGCGAGAAATCGGGCGACTTCGGGGAAATGTTGATGGACGTCCTAAAGGAAGTCAACCAGGGCCAGCAGGATGCTCGGTCCAAGGGTGAAGCCTTTATGGCGGGTCAACCGGTGGACATCGACGAAATGATGATCACCATGGAACGGGCGAGCGTTGCCATGCAGCTAACGCTGCAAGTACGAAACAAACTGCTCGAGGCCTACCAAGAGATCGCTAGGATGCAAGTCTGACGAGCGAATGATCCGCCGGACGTCATGGCAAGCCCATGAGTTCGATATTCTTAAAACTGAGAACGTGGTGGGAAACCGCGGACCGCACCCAAAAGGTGGTCAGCCTCTTCGGCGGCGCCTTCTTGATCGCGATCTTGGGGATGACCTTCTTCTTTGCGAGCCGTCCGAAGTACGAGCTGCTCTACGCCGGCCTGACCCAGAAAGACATGGGGATGGTGACCGACGAACTCGGCAAGGCGGGAATACCAAATCGCTACGACGTCCGTGGAAACGTCGAGGTACCGAGTGACGTGAAGCCGGAAGCACAGGCGGTACTGGCCCGAGCGAACGCCCTTCCGAGCAGCGGCCACGGCGGCTATGCCGACTTCGAGAAGATGGGCTGGATGAACACCCCGACCGTCGAGCGTGAGCGGATCAAGGCCGCCATCGAAGGCGAACTCGCCAAGTCCGTCGAGCAGGTCGAAGGGGTGGGCTCCGCCCGCGTCCACATCACGCCAGGCGACGACTCGCGCTTTATGAGCGATCGCAAGCCTCCGACGGCCAGCGTCTTCGTGACGCAGGACGGCAATGGCGGCATCGGCCCGGACGAAGCCCGCGCCATCGCACGGCTCGTCGCAAATGCCGTTCCGAAACTCGAGATGAAGCACATCGCTGTTATCAGCAACGAGGGACTCACCCTCTGGGACGGTCAAACCGAGCAAGGAGCCGATGGACGGGCTGCCGGCAAGGTGCAGGCCGAGATTCAGGAATCCAAGCGACGAGAGCAGGAGATCCAGCAGAAGCTCGATGCGGTTCTCGGTCGAGGAAATGCCGTCGTGAGCGTCGACCTCACGATGGACTTCGACCAGACCAGCCAAAGCGAGACGATTGTCACACCGTCGGATGGGCCAATCAATTTCGAGCAGACCAAGGAACAAATGGGACCGGGCGAAGCGAGCGGCGCAAGCGGCGACGCCTTCAATAGCAACACATCCGGTGGAACGCCCAGCGGTCCTGCTGAAGGCGGGTCGAAGGCGGGATATTCGAGCGAACAGACCGCCAAACAGTTCGACCGCAACGTGACACGCAGGAACACCGAAAAGGCCGTCGGGGCTATTAAGACCTTGAGCATCAACGTGCTCGTCAACAAGTCGAAGGTCGAAGACGTCGGTCCGGTCAACGAGTTTCTCGACGGCTACCTCGGCCCAAACCTCGACCAACCCGGGTTCAAGGCGAGCGTCACCTCGCTCGAATTCGATACGGCGACGGCCAAGAAGTCGGAAGAAGCGTCTTCGGCGGTGGCCAGCCAAGCGCGGATGCAACAACTCATTTCGATCTTGCCGATCACGGCCTTGCTCTTGGTGGGCTTCATGGTCGTCAAAGCGATCGGGAAGGCGGTTAAGCCGAACGTGATGGTCGCCGCGATGCCCGATGGCACGATGATGTCCATGGGGGTCGGTCCGGCCAATTCTGGAACACGAGCCCTCATGGAGCCCGTGACCAGGGTTGTCGGCCCAGATGGGCGCGAAATGGTCCAGGTCCCGAACGGACCATTGCTCGACCCAGACACTGGTGAGCCGATCGTCGGCATCGCGGAGAGGGTCGACGTGCCCCTCGAACAGATAAAGAAGATGTCCCAAGAACGCCCGGACGTAGTCGCGATGCTTCTTAAGAGTTGGCTGTTGGAGGAGCGCCGATGAGAAAGGTTATTCCCGGTGAAATGTCCACGCGGAAGAAGGCCGCGATCATCCTGACCGTGATGGGACCGGATGCTGCCGGCTCAGTGCTCAAACGCTTCGACGAAGATACGGTCGAAGCCCTTTCGCTGGAAGTCGCTCGACTGGAGAAAGTAACTCCCGAGCAGCGCGAGGCCGTCGTGAACGAGTTTCACGACATGGCGATCGCGCAGGACATCATCGCCGAAGGCGGTATCGATAACGCCAAGAAGGCGCTGGAAGCGGCCTTTGGATCGGACAAGGCCGAGAACATGGCCCAGAAGATCATCACGGCGATGCAAGTCGTCCCCTTCGAGTTCCTGAAGCGGGCGGACCCGCTCCAACTGCTCAGTTTTATCCAGGACGAGCACCCTCAAACGATCGCGCTGATCCTCTCGTACATGCCGATGAATCAGGCCGCCATGATCCTGACGAGGCTGCACGGGGAACTGCGGGCCGAGGTTGCAGAGAGGATCGCCTCGATGGAGCAAACGCCGCCCGAAGTCATTCGCCGCGTCGAACAGGTCCTTGAGAAAAAGGTCAGCAGCCTCCTCAACCAGGAGATGGCGAAAGCGGGCGGACCTAAAGCCCTCGTGGACCTTCTCAATCGGGTCGATCGCTCGACGGAACGCCTGATCCTCGAGTCACTGAGCGAAAACAATCCCGAACTCGCGGATGCGGTCAAGAACATGATGTTCGTTTTTGAAGACATCGTCACGCTAGATGACCGGGCGATCCAAGCGGTGCTGAAGGAAGTCGACGCCAAAGACCTCGCCACAGCCCTAAAGGGCGTCGGCCCCGAGGTCGCCGACAAGATCTATCGGAACATGTCGGAAAGGGCCGTCAACATGCTCAAAGAAGACATGGAGTTCATGGGCCCGGTGAAGCTACGGCTGGTCGAGGAGGCCCAACAGAAGATCGTCGCCGCGATCCGACGCCTGGAAGAGTCAGGCGAAGTGCAGATTGGTCGTGGCGAGGAGGACGTGCTTGTCTAGGAACATCCTGGACAGAGCCACGAAGGCAGGCAGCTTTGCCGAGGCGATGCCGCCACTTTCGGAACTGCCTCCCCCCGAAGCTCGCGGAAAGAGCAAGATCGCCGATTTCGTCAATCGACAGCGTGAGGAGGTCCGGCAAGCCGCCAGAGCCGAAGGCTACGAGGAGGGCTTCCGACGCGGGCTCGAAGACGGTGCTGAGAAGGCCCATGTCGAGGCCGAAGCCCGCTATCGGGAGGAGATCGCGGCCTTCGCCGATCGACTTGCGGGGCAGGAGAAGGCCTTCGACGACTTCATCCGTGCCTGCGAACATCGGCTGGCGATCCTGGCGATCGTCATCGCCGAGCGACTCGTCCGCCGCGAATTGGAACATAGCCGTGAAGCCGCCTACGATATCGCGCGAGACGTGGTCTCGGAGATTCGAGACGGGACGAGAATTCGGATTCGAGTCAATCCGATGGATTCCGGCCTCATCGAGGGCCGGAAGGCGGAGATCCTGGAGGCCTGTTCGGGGCTCCGCTCGATCGACGTGGTCGTCGACGGCTCGATCGAAGCCGGATGCGTCGTCGAGACTGATGCCGGGCTCATCGATGGCCGGATCGAGGCCGCGCTGGAGCGACTTGCCGTCGGCTGGAGAGGTGAGACGACGTGAGTCTCTTTGCCCGGCTCGACGAGTGGGTCCAGCACCAACCGCTCACCCAGCAGCGTGGCCGAATCGAGCAGGTGATCGGGCTCGTTGCTGAGGCGACCGGGCCCATCTCGCGGATTGGAGATTTGTGCCAGGTCGTGCCGGAGGGAGACGAACCCGTGATCGACGCGGAGGTGGTCGGCTTTCGGGGCGAGCGAATTCTCTTGATGCCGCTGGGGGAGATGACGGGCGTCAAGGCGGGTTCTCTGGTCGTCAACTCTGGCCACTGCCTGAGAGTCCCTGTTGGCGATGGCCTGTTGGGGCGAGTCGTCGACGCCCTGGGACGCCCTCTCGATGGTCTCGGCCCAATCAGCGCCGAAGAGTCCTACCCCGTTATTGCTGCGCCACCGAACGCAATCGAGCGCCAGATGATTGCTCGTCCGTTTCCGACGGGAGTGCGGGCCATCGACGGCATGCTGACCTTTGGACAGGGCCAGCGCGTCGGAATCTTCGCAGGCTCGGGAGTAGGGAAGAGCACCCTGCTTGGCATGATCGCGCGAAGCGGCAGTGCCGATGTGAACGTTATAGCGCTCGTCGGCGAGCGTGGTCGCGAGGTCCGCGAGTTTATGGAGAACGATCTTGGAGAGGAGGGTCTCGCGCGGAGCGTCGTGGTCTGTGCAACGTCGGACGAGCCGGCCTTGCTCAGGATCAAGGCCGCTCAGACCGCCACAGCGATCGCCGAGTACTTCCGCGACAGGGGCCAAAACGCGATGCTGATGATGGATTCGGTCACCCGCTTCGCGATGGCCCAACGGGAGGTCGGCCTCGCCGCTGGCGAGCCGCCCAGCACCAAAGGCTACACACCAAGCGTCTTCGCCCTGTTGCCACGCCTGATGGAACGCGCTGGCTGCGGACCGAGGGGCGCGATCACCGCCATCTACACGATCCTCGTCGAGGGCGACGATACGAACGAACCGATTGCAGATGCTGCCCGATCGATCCTCGACGGGCATATCATGCTCAGCCGAAAGCTGACGAGTCGGGGCCACTACCCTCCGATCGACGTGATGAACAGCCTCAGCCGCGTGATGCCGATGGTGGTCGATCCCGAGCACCTGGCGGACGCCAACGCCTTGCGTGAACTGATCGCCGCCTATCGCGACGTGGAGGACCTCGTCAGCATCGGGGCCTACAAAGAGGGAAGTCGACCGGCCAGCGATAGGGCGATCGAGCGGTGGGAAGCCGTCAGCGCCTACCTGCGCCAGGATCGACGCGAATCCTCGACCCTCGACGCGTCGGTGTCGGCGTTACAGGAACTGGTGAGCTGAAATGAAGAAGTTCGAGTTTTCTCTTCAGCGCGTCCTCGACTACAGGCAGATGGTCGCCGAATGGGCGCGTGATGCTTACCTCGAAGCGCGGAAGCGCCTTGAGGACGCCCAGGCCGGACTGGTGGAAATCGATGATCGCCGCCGCCGAGCTTCGGAGTCGGCTGCCGCGACGGTGTCGGAACTTCTCGACCACGAGCGCTACCGCGTTCGCTTGGATGACGAGCGTCGAGCTCAGGAAACGATTATCGCCATTCTCGATCAGGAGGTCGAGGCCGCGTATCGGGCGTGGGTGGAGAAGCGAATCGAGGCCGAGGCCCTCGAGAAACTTCGCGAGCAAGCCTTGGCCGAGTACGAGGAAGAAGCGCGAAGGGCCGAGCAGCGCGAGCTGGACGAGTGGGCGGTCCTAAGAAGGAGGGCGGCATGACGCTGAAACTCAAGGGTCCCGATGCAATCCAATCACGGATGAGAGAGATTCAAAGTCGCCTCGACGCGCTCTACGGTCGCCGCTCGGAACCCAAGCGGGATCTGCCGTCAGAGTCGCCAGGCAGCGGCCTGACCGGCGCAATCGGCGCTGGCGGGCCCGGCGGATTTCGTCCGATGAGTCCGTTTGTGCCTGGCTTGGACACCGGAGGATCGCTGGCCCCAGCAGACCTAAGGCCCCTTATCGAGAGCGCAGCCGAGAACGCGGGCGTCGACCCGCAGCTGTTCGAAGCCCTCGTCGCCCAGGAGAGTGCCTTCGACCCGCACGCGAAGTCGGCCGCCGGCGCTATGGGTCTGTCGCAGCTGATGCCCGGAACCGCCAAAGCGCTGGGTGTCGAGAACCCCTTCGATCCGGTTCAGAACCTGTTCGGTGGCGCACGCTACCTGAGCCAGATGATGACCCGATTCGGAGGCGACATGCGACTTGCCTTGGCCGCTTATAACGCAGGCCCGGGTGCAGTCGAGAGGCACGGGGGCATTCCACCTTTCAGAGAGACGATGAACTACGTCCAGCGTGTGATGGGCCGGTATGAGGCCATGAGGAATCGATGAGCGAAATACGGAAGAGCCCGGCCCGGCTGATCCTGATGATCGTCGGCCCACTGGTCCTGATCGGCGGAGGCGTGGTTGGCGCGGCTCTGTTCGGCGTAATCAACGTCCCGGGTCTCACGCCCGCCAAGAAGGCGAAGGCGACCGCTGGGGCGCACGAACTCTATGCCGATGTCCCGACGCCGAAGGAGCCCGCACCTGCCGCCAAGAGAGTAAAGCCGCCCGTTCCGAAACCCGAACCACCCAAGCCGGACCTCGAATCAGGTGCGAAGCAGGTGGCGAAACTTTGGAACGGCATGCCGACCAAGAGTCTGCTTGCGGTCATCAAGGAATGGAGCGATGAAGACCTGGCTCGCGTCCTTCGCAAGATGGACACCGACAAGGCCGTCGAACTCCTGGCTGCTCTCGATCCCAAGCGGGCTTCCGCGCTGAGTCTGCTGATCCAGAATCAGACCGCTCTCGCGATCGCCCAGCCGACGGGCGGGTAAGAGGACCGCAGAGCAAGAAGTCTAGTTTTCTGATAATCATTATTATGTCTTGATACACTCTCACGTGCGATTGGACCGCCCCGCGGTACCCTCTGGCTAAGATGTTCCTCGACGAGGCGATCGTGACTTTCACCTCAGGCACCGGAGGCTCGGGCGCGGTTTCCTTTCATCGGGAGAAGCACGTGCCGAGAGGCGGGCCCAACGGCGCCGACGGCGGCAAGGGTGGCGACGTCATCCTCGTGGCCGATCGAAATCGCCGCACCCTTTACGATCTGAAGCTCAACGACCACATCGAGGCGGACTCGGGCAAGCACGCTCTGGGCAACAAGCGCGGCAAGAACGGCGGCGATATCGTTGTGAAGGTGCCCGTCGGGACGGTGATTACGGATGTCATCCTCGACGAGGTGCTGGTCGATCTCAGGGTCGACGGAATGAGATACGTCATTTGCAAAGGTGGGCGCGGAGGCTTCGGGAATCTCCACTATGTCTCAAGTGTACGCCAGGTCCCGAACTTTGCTCAAAAGGGAGCCCCCGGTGAGACTATCCGGGCCAAGCTCGAACTCAAGCTGCTTGCCGATGTCGGCCTCATAGGGCTTCCCAACGCCGGCAAGAGCACACTCCTCAGCCGGATCAGCGCGGCCCGGCCCAAGATCGGGGATTACCCCTTCACCACGCTCGAGCCGAACCTCGGGGTAGTCAAACTCGGAGATGAGACCTTTGTCGCCGCCGACCTTCCCGGCCTCATCGAGGGCGCCAGCGAGGGCCACGGCCTCGGCCATCGGTTCCTCAAACACACCGAGCGAACCAAGGTCCTCGTGCACGTCGTCGACGCTTTCCCCATCGACGACTCCGACCCGCTGGCGAACTACGGCATCGTCGAGGAAGAGCTCCGCCTTTACTCGAAGGACCTCTATGACAAGCCGCGCCTCATTGCCCTCAACAAGCTGGATCTCGCTCCTCCAGACGAGGCCGCGAAGGTCGAGAGGAGGTTCTCCGAAGCCGGACAACCGGTCTTCCCTATCAGCGCCGTCAGCGGGCAGGGAGTGGAGAGGCTTCTCTACCGCGTGCTCGAGTTGGTCCGAGCCGCCGAAGCGACCGAACCCACTCCGGTCGTTTTTTCTCCGGAAGAGCGAGAGATGGATTCGAGTTGGGATGTGGTCCGCGCGGAAGACGGTTTCGAGGTCACCGGCAAGCGGATGCTGCGCATGGTTGCGATGACCAACCTGGAGAATCGAGACGCCGTGCGGTATCTTCATAAGCGGTTGGTGCGTTTGGGAGTGATCGATCGACTGAGGGAGATGGGAGCGGAAGAAGGAGACACGGTCTACATAGGCGAGGCGGTCTTCTCGTTCACCGATTGGTCATGAAGATCGGATTCCTTGGCGGTACGTTCGATCCCCCCCATGTGGGTCACCTTGCCTTGGCTTCGGCCGCCCTCGAGCAACTCGTACTGGACGAGGTCATGTTCGTGCCTGCAGGAAGGAACCCGTTCAAGGCCAGAAGCCGAACGACGCCAGCCAAGACCAGGCTCGAGATGGTGGAGCTCGCCATCGAGGGTGAGCCCCGCTTCTCGGTCACCGACATCGAGACCACTCGGCCCGGTCCCAGCTACACTGTGGACACCCTAGAGGAGCTCGCAATGGCTCGCCCAGCGGAGTATTGGGTTCTGGTTGGCGCCGACGTTCTCACGGGGTTCGCCGACTGGAGACTTCCCCGCCGCGTTCTCCAACTGGGCCGTCTCGGGGTCGCGAACCGGCCACCCAGCACCCGCGAGACCGCCGAGCGGGTCCTTCCCGACTGGATACTGGAAAGGGTGGACTGGATCGCCACCGACCTGCCCAACATCTCCGCAACCGACATTCGAAGTATGATCGTCAGAGGAAGGCGCATCGATCGATGGGTTCCCCCGAAGGTGGCCGCTTTTATCGCCGACCACGCCCTATACAGAACCATGGAAGCATCTTGACCTCCAAAGAGAAAGCTGACCTTATCGTCGGGTACGCCGATGAGTTGAAGGCAGAGCGAATCGAGACCCTTTCGGTTCGCGATAAGACCTCCATCACCGACTACTTCGTCGTCTGCACCGGCAACAGCGACACCCACATGAACGCCATCGCCGAGAAAGTCCGCGAAAAGATGAGTGAGCACAAGGTCAAGCCCTTGCGGAGCGATCAATCCGGGGGAGGATGGGTCTTGCACGACTACGGCGATGTCGTTTTCCACGTGATGCGGGAAGAAAAGAGACAGTTCTACGATCTGGAGACCCTCTGGGGATCGATACAGGCCGACCCGAACCTTCTCGAATAGGATGATGAACACCGACGACCGCAAGCAGCACGAACCGGAAGAACCGCTTCCTGCGCCTCCAGATGCGGAAGCCCTTGAGAAAGCCGAGCGGCTCATCCGCGAAGCCAGGCTCCTCAAGATGCGCGGCAACAAGGCCGCCGCTGGAAAACTCCTCGAGGAGGCCCTTGAAACTGCCCCTGGATCGGCTGCGATCCTCGAAGCGGTCGCCGACGACCTTATCGAACGTCGGCAGACCCGCGCCGCGATGGATATCTACAAGCGAGCCATGCGGATTGAGCCCCAGAATGCCTCGGTCGAGCGCAAGTATGCCGAATGCGTGCTCGGAACCGCGAGGAGCCTCGACTTCCCTACCCCTGGCGGGGACGGCATCGACGCGGCGAGCGGGAAGATTGCCTTGTTGCTCTCGATTATCGTCCCCGGCCTCGGTCAGATCGTTACCGGGGCGACGGGTCTCGGGGTCGGTCTCCTCGCGGGCTGGTTGACCGGCTGGGGCCTCGCTTGGCTGATTCCCGGCGGAATGCAGGGCGTGCTAAGCCTGTTCGGCGTTCGTGGGCAAGGGCCGACTGCGGAGTTCAACGGCATAGTCCTCCTACCTCTCCTACTGGCCGCGATCTGCCATATCTGGGCAATTTTCGATGCCGGAGGAAAGGCGAACCGCTACGAGCGCAAGCCGATCGAGCGCCCGGTTCCGCCAGTGGACAAAGACTTCGAGCTCTAGGGTCGTCCGCGCCGGCGAGTCTTGCGACCAAGCGGAGCGAGAGGGCCTTAAAGAGCACCACTACTTGATTAGGGTCGCCGATTCGTGCTCGCCCGGAGCGAACCGGGCGAGCACTTGATTCAGCTATGCTTGCGTTCTACGGCCGCTCAGGAACGAGAGGAGCGCGAAGACCAAAAACACTACAAACAGAACCTGTGCGATCCAACTCGCGGTTCCCGCGATACCACCGAACCCCAAGAAGGCTGCGATGATCGCGATGACTAAGAAGACTAATGCGTAATGCAGCATACTGCTGGTCCTCCTCTATTTCTGGATTTTCTCCTTCAGCTGTTCAGCCCACTCGCGCGAGCGGCGTCCCGCTGATTCAATCAATATCGCTTTTGGATGAGGCCCTCAAGTTGGTCGCGCTTGCCTTCAAGCTGGGTAATCTCGTCATCCGTAAGATCTCCCCACTTCTCGCGGATCGCTCCGGTGAGCTCCTTCCAATGGCCTTCAATGATATTCCAGTTCATCGTTAATCTCCTTATGGCAGCGACGATGTGCCTAGATATCGGTTAGACCCCGAACGCGTTAGTGATGTTCCCAAAATGCCACACGGCTTCATCCAGCGATCGCGATCGCTCCGGCTATCCGTTTGGGAAGGTCACGATGATGCATTGTGGCTTGTGATGTTGCTGAAAAAATGGTCCGCTTGTCAGACGTGCCACAAGGATAGCGAATCGACGTTGTCTGGAAACTCCGTCGACAAATCATCGAGTACTATGGGAGTCTTGAGTGTTCGCTTCCTCTTTCTTAGTACGTGAACTTTGTGGAGCCTTCGAACTGACGCCTGGCTTGCGTGATGGGCGACGCGGGAGGGCCGTTGTCGGCAAGGTCGCCGAAAGGCCGTAATCGGCCTTCGATCAGCGATGACCAGATTACGTAGCCCCGCGTGCGACGGATCAGTGAAATGGCCGAACTTCGACTGGAGCCCGACAGGCTAGAGCGGCTTTGCGGCCCCACTGCAGTGCCTCGTCCATGTCGGCGCACTCTAACACCCAGAAGCCGCCAACGTGCTCCTTGGTCTGAAGGTAGGGCCCGTCGTCGATGAGTAACGTGCCATCGGGATGAGCCCTGAGCGACTTTGCGCGGCTTGCCGGGTGCAGGCCGCCGACGAAAATCCGGACCCCCGCCGCCACCATCTCGTGGTTGAGCGCGTCGATATCGCGCCCCATTGCTTCGTCCTCAACGGACTGGTCGTAGTCGTCGGGGTGGTGAATTGCAACCAAGTATCCTGCCATTTTTTCTCCTGGAGCAGCCACGGGTGAGCGGTTTATCTTCTGCCCTGAATGCCGTCGACGAGGCCATCAACTGGTGCGGGTTATACCTGGCAAGGATGACGACGAGGCGTCGCGAACAAGCCTGACCTCGATGGTGTCGCCGTTCGGGGACGGAATTCCCTCTGCATCAAGGAAATGGCCGTAGCCACAGAAACGGGCTGGCGAGCCTGTCAACTCGCCAAGCCGTCATGCATACGCTAAACTGAATAATGCACTCCCCTTCAGACGACTGAAGGGGAGTCCAACTATCAGGCCTTTCGTCGGCGACGAAGCAGCGCAATGGCGCCGAGCGTGAGCGCGGCCAACGACCCTGGCTCAGGTACGAGGCTCATGTTGTCGTAGTACACGTTCGAAGTGCCGTTAGCGAACAGGTCCACGTTCGCCAAGTTCAGTGCCGAGTCACCGTCGGTGGTCCAGGTCCCTGCCGAGAGCAATGCACCGTTGATGTAAGTGGATTGCGTGTTGGCAGTGAGATCGATGTCGACCCGAATGACGTTCCACGCATCGAGTACGAGTGACCGAGGGGTCTCCGGACGGAAGTCGTCCAGCACGGCGCCGGTGGCGGACATGGAGAGCTCGATGCTCCAATGCCCGTTCAGCCATGGGCCGGACGGACTATACGTGTTCATGAGGATAAAGTAGGTCGTGCCGGCACGCCCGGACGGCATGTAAATCCCCGTGCTGAAAGTCCAGGCGCCGGAATTGACACCCGAAAACTGGTGAACGAGGTCGCTGCCTCCGCCGATGGCGGCAGCATTCGGGGCGCTGAGTGCTTGAGCGTTCGAGGTGAGAGCCCCTGCGCCGGGATCATTCCCCCAACCTTCCCACCCACCTTGGCCGATGAGTTGCGAACCGGTTGCATAGGAATCGAAGTTGTCGCTCCAGACTGCGAAGGCATTAGCCGACAGCGCGGCAAAGGCCACCAGACAAGAATAGAATTTCAATGGAATCCCTCCCTAAAAACGGGCCAGAAGCCCAAGTCGAACCAACTAAGTCAGATTACAGCAAACTGGGCGAACATGGGCGCCCTCATAACATTTACTTGGCTAAACTAGCAATCTTTACAGGCAACGACGAAGACCTGCGCAACGGTGGCACCGAGGGAACCTCTCCTCGGTTCGCCCGAGCATGGACCTTCTTCGCGATAAAGGTTCTCGTTCAACCGCCGTTGAGCGGCCCCATCTTGACGACCTCGAATTGGTTTCCGCGAATCTGCTTGAGTTGGTTCATTTCCTCGTCGTTCCATCGCGAATCTGCGGTGCCGGAGAGGAACCAATCAGAGCCGTTGTCGGCCACCATCATGCCGTACTTTTTGAGCGCGCGGAGGATCACCTGGCAGCGAGGCGAGAAGCCGGAGATGTTTACGCCGGCCTTGAGGCGAACGCGCATCCCCATCGGCGGTAGGTTCGGATTCGTGTCCGAGCTGGCGAAGTGCCTTGCGGGATGGATATAGGCTCGCCGGGTCTTGGAGACCGTGAAGCGCAGGGCGTGGGCGATCTCACCCGCTTCCACCTCGTCGTAGCGAACGAGTCCGGGGAAAATCGGGAGCCCGGCGGCATCTGCGGAGGTCCACCCCGCGGGCCGCAAGGCATTCGAGTTCAAGGCCCAGATCGCACCCGAGCCACAGGCCCAGCCATTGCCAGAACGCTCAGCATCGAAGACCTCGTAGAGCCTCCAGTTGTCACGATCGACGACGAGGATGTGGCGGTCGCCGCCCGGCTCGATCGGTGGGTTCGAGGGGATCGGGTACGGGCCGGGATCGCTTTCATCGGGATAGTAAAAGGAAACCGGCACCTTCGCTTGGCTACCGGAGACGACGACGTAGGGAATTCCGAAGGGGCCGCCGTTCCAGTTCGCGCCGAAGTCCGGATGCAGGTTGTCGTCGAGGCCGATGCTCGCGATGAGGGCGGCGGAATTCGGGTCCACCGGTTCTTTGTCGATGGGAGTGTTCCAGGGGTTGTCGTCCGGGAAGGGTCGGCGGCCCCTCATGTCGGCATTGGGTCCGAGGTCTGGGAGGCCGCCACCGCTCGATCCGGTCGTTCCGGTGGTCGAACCGGTATCGCCGCCGTCGGTACTGCCGGTCGTCGCTCCTGTGGTGCCCGTGGTAGACCCGGTGGTACCGCCGTCTGTGGTCCCTGTGGTCGATCCCGTGGTGCCACCGTCCGTGCCTGCGGATGTTGTGCCGCCATCCGTGCCCGCCGTCGTCGTACCTCCGTCGGTACCGGCGGTCGTTGTTCCGCCGTCGCTGCCGGCGGTCGTCGTTCCGCCGTCGGTGCTGGCCGACGTCGAGCCGGAACCTCCATCGGTGCCGGCATTCGTCCCGCCGTTTGTTCCACTGTTGGTGCTTCCATTCGTGCTGCCGCCGTTCGTGGTTCCTCCGCCGGTCGAGGTGTTGCCTCCGGTGTTGCCGCCGTTGGTCATGCCGCCCGAGGCTCCGCCGGTCGTGTTCTTCGCTCCGCTAACGCCACCACATCCAATCACGATCACGAGAGCGGCAATCGCCACGATTCCCCAGGGCCTTTCCATCCTGTCCATGATACAAGGAAGACGCGCGAAAACCGAAGATTAACCATATGCCGGCAGAATCGACGGCTCGGAGGCGCCCCGAGACCCCTTCCCTTTCCGTCTTCTATCCCGATGCCCACGCGAAATCCACGGGTGGCCGAACGATGACGCTGCTTTACACGGCGACCATCTTCGTCAGTGCGTTCCTCCTTTTCCTTATCCAGCCGATGTTCGCCAGGATGGTTTTGCCATTGCTCGGCGGCTCGCCTTCGGTTTGGAACACGGCGCTGCTCTTCTATCAGGCTGTCTTGCTGCTCGGGTATGGCTATGCCCACCTGAGCGGCCGGTTCACCGTCCGGACCCAGATTATCGTTCAGGCCGTGCTCGTCCTCTTGCCTCTGGTGGTCCTGCCGATCATGGTGCGGTTCGGCAATCCGGCGGGAGGGGCGAGCCCGGTCCTCTGGCTGCTCTGCGCGATGGGGGTCTCGGTCGGTCTCCCGTTCTTCGTCGTGTCGAGCACTTCCCCGCTGCTCCAGCGATGGTTCGCGGCGACCCGGGTTCCGGGCTCCGGCGACCCCTACTTCCTCTATGCGGCGAGCAACGTGGGAAGCATGCTCGCGCTGCTCGGGTATCCCTTCTTCTTGGAGCCGCGCCTTCGTCTGAGCGAGCAGAGCGGCCTGTGGGCGATCGGCTACGGGCTGTATCTGGCGCTGGTCCTCGCCTGTGCCTCTCGACTTTGGCGAACGCCGGGCGGCCTGACTTGGTCGCCCCCTCCGCCCGATGACGAGGGTCGTCTTTCCGCGCCGACCTGGACGCGCAAAGTGCGGTGGATCCTTCTCGCGTTCGTGCCGTCGAGCCTGATGATCGGCGCGACGACCTCGATGAGCACCGATATCGCGGCCATCCCGATGCTCTGGGTGGTTCCCCTTGCCCTCTACCTTCTGACTTTCATCCTGGTCTTCGCGCGCAAGCCGCCGATTCCTCATTCGTGGATGGTGGCCCTGTTACCACCTCTTCTGATCGCACTCGTGCTGGTGCTCGCGATCCCCATCACAAAGCCGCTCTCGTGGTTGTTCGGGCTGCACCTCTTCACCTTCTTCGTCGCCGGCATGGTGTGCCACGGAGAGATGGCGAAGGATCGGCCTTCGGTGCGCTACCTGACCGAGTTTTTCCTGCTCATGTCGGTCGGCGGCGTCCTCGGTGGGCTTTTCAACGCGATTATCGCGCCGATGGCGTTCCACTCGATCCTCGAGTATCCGATTACCTTGATCTTGGCTTGCCTGCTTCTGCCGACCGCCGTCCCTCGTTCGCCGGAGAGCGGGCGCACCAAGCTGTTCGACTTCCTGGCTCCCGCCGGAATCGTGGTTCTCGCCCTGGCATTGATCCGCTATCAGTCGGGCCAAGGCTACACGTTCGGTTGGTCCGCTTGGAGCACAATGTATGCGGCACCCGCCCTCGCCTGCCTCCTCTTGGTAAAGCGCCCCCACCGTTTCGCCTTGGCCGTCTTCGGGTTGTACATGGTCGGCGTGTGGCACTCGACTTCGAATGGTCGAGTGGTCTATGAAAGCCGCGGGTTTTTCGGAGTCCTTCGCGTGCGCGAGGACACGGCTGGCGATTACCGGCGCCTCCTTCACGGCACCACCCTGCATGGCGTCCAAGCCATCGACCCCGCCAAGGCGACGACCCCCCTCTCGTATTATCACCCGACTGGCCCGATCGGGCAGGTCTTCGAGTCCATCGACCTCGCAGGGGCCGACATCGCCGCCGTGGGCCTCGGGGTCGGATCGCTAGCGGGCTACGCCAAGCCCGGGCAAAGGTGGCGATTCTACGAGATCGATCCCGAGGTCGAGAAGATCGCCCGCGACCGACGGTTCTTCACTTACCTCGCCGATTGCCCCGCCGAGCTCGCCGTGGTGCTCGGAGATGCTCGCCTGTCCTTGGAATCATCGGACCGGAAGTACCGTCTGATCGTGCTCGACGCCTACAGTTCGGACTCGGTCCCAGTCCACCTCCTCACCAGAGAAGCCCTTCGGCTCTATCTCGACCGATTGGAACCCGGGGGAGTCCTTGCCTTCCACATTTCCAATCGGCACTTGGACCTGGAGCCGGTGCTCGGTCGGCTGGCTGAGGATGCGGGACTCTTTTCGATCACCCGTGCGGACTACACTACGCCCGAGGAACGCCAGGTCCAGAAAGCCAGCTCGACCTGGACACTCATGTCTCGTGAGGCGGCGGACGTCATGACGATCGCCGGCGACCAGCGATGGGAGCCGACGGCCACACGCGATGACGTCCGCGTATGGACCGACGACTATTCGAGCGTCCTCACCGTCTTGAAGCGGCTGTGATTGTGCCCCCGGATCGCGACCGTCTTCCCGCGGCACGAGCCATCCGCGGGCTACCGCAGGCTCACTTGCCGTTGATCTTGAGGAGTTCGATCTCGAAGTCGAGCACCTGGTTCGGGCCGATGGGCGGCTTTCCCGAGGCACCGTAGGCGATCGCCGGGGGAATGATTAGGCGTCGCACGCCGCCCTTCTTCATGCCGGCGAGGCCGGCATCCCATCCGGGAATCACTCCGCCGGCTCCCAAGCTGACGTCGAAGGGTTGACCTCGATCCTTCGAGGAGTCGAACTTCTTGCCGTTGAGCAGCTTGCCCGTGTAGTGGACCGTCAAGGTGTCCCCCTTCTTCGCGGCGGGCCCGGTTCCCTCTTTGAGGTCGAACTTCTCATAGACCCCCTCTTCGCCTTTCTTGACGAGGTAGAGGCACTTGATCTCGAAAGTCAGATCCGCCTTCGCTGGGATTTTCGGGGGAGAACCGTCCGGACCGTACGCTTTCATGTAGGGGATCGTTAGTTTGCGAACGCCACCCTTCTTCATGCCGACAAGCCCTTCGTGCCAGCCCTGAATCACAGGAGAGACCCCGATTACGACCCCGAAGGGCTCCGCTTCGGGGGCGGTGTTGGAGTCGAACTCCGTCCCGTCTTTGAGCTTGCCGGTATAGGTCACCAAAACGAGGTCCTCGTTTTGGGCCGTGGCGTCACCCTCGCCAACTTTGATGTCTTCGATTTCCACCTTCGCATCCGTTGGCGGTGGCTCCGTCTTGCCGGAGTCGGCGTTGTCCTTGGTGTCGTTTGGCTTCGCGCCTTCAGTCGTCGTACCTGATGTCTTAGCAGCGTTTTCCGTGGCCTTATCGCCGCATCCGCCAGTCAAGAATAGGGACGTAGCGAGGCAAATCCAAATGCACCATCTCATAGCCGCCGAGTTTACATCTCGCAGGCCCGGGCCGGCGCGCAGGGCGCCGGTACACTAGCCTCGATGGCCAAGAAGGGGAAAGCCGAGGAGAAGAAGGCAGGTCCGGCCACGATCACGAATCGAAAGGCCCGTTTCGACTTCGAAATCCTCGATACGTGGGAGGCAGGGTTGGTTCTGGTCGGGTCCGAGGTCAAGAGCATTTACCTCGGACGCGTGAACCTGTCCGACGCCCACTGCCGCATCCTCGACGGCGAGGCTTGGCTCATCGGCGCCGATATCGAACCCTACGACAAGGCCGCCCACTTCGCACCCGATAGGCGGCGGGACCGCAAGCTGCTCCTCCATCGCCGCGAGATCGCCTTGATCGGTCGCCGGGCTCAAGAAAAGGGTCTCACGATCGTTCCCCTTCGGCTGTATTTCAAGGGCGGGCGAGCAAAGCTCGAGATCGGGCTCGGTCGCGGCAAGCGGCAGTACGACAAGCGCGAGCAAATCGCTCAGAAGGAGTCTCGCCGTGAACAGGAGCGGGCCAGGGCGATGCGGGATTAGCCACAAGGCCCCGGTCAAAGGACCTACCGAATCGCCAAACCGAGCTAAGTGCCCGTAGTTGGGTGTATGCTGAACGGAAGAGTTGCCAAGGAGTCGTTTATGTCGAGTCCGCTGAAAATGGGTGTGTACCTCTTGGTCGGCGTTGTCGCCCTCCTGATCATCGCGAAATTGATCGCGAGCCTCCTGAGTTGGATTCTCCCTTTGGCGGTGGTCGTAGCAATTGCCCTCGTCGTGTATGGCCTCGTGAGCCGCAAGTCGCTCGGCGGCAGCGGCAGAAGTCTCCCCTGATAACTCTCCATCGGCCTCGACCGGCAGGCAAAAAAACGCGGGAACGCTGAAAGGAGAGCAAAGCACGTTCCCGCTAGTTCTTTCCAAGTCCTTACTCTTCTCAGATCGACCGGTCGGCCTCCCAGCGAGAGCATAGATTCTTGGTAGTCGTTATTATTACAACGTAAAGACCCCCCGAAAAGCAACAGCCAAAGGATGCTAGTCACACTTTTTTCCACACTTTTGTGGAAATCTTGGGGGCAAGTGGTCAATTCGAAGGTCGCGGGTACGGGTAGCCGACCGTACTAATTTCCTGGTTTCCCTTCGTCCAGCGGACTTTATCTAGCCCGCGAAGGCTCCAGTTTCGAGGCACGAGGCGATTTGCTATGCTCCCGCAGGGAGTAAGCAGAGAGAATGATCGAGATCCTTGTTGCCGCCTTCATTGCCGACGATCCGACGAATCCGCTGGACCTGGCGCAGCGGGAGATCGCGCGCCTCGACGGTGCGGCTCGGCAAGCCCGGATAGAGGTCGTGCCGGACCGGCGGCGCGAGGCGTTCCGGATCGAAGTCCAGGGCGCGAACACGAGGATCGTCGCTTCCGATCAGGTCGGTGCGATGTACGGCGCCTTCGAGTATGCCGAGCAGATGAGGCGTCGGGGCCGAGCGTTCGCGACGTCGAAAGAGCCCTATCTGGCGGAACGGGGCCTCAACCTCTTCCTCACCTTGCCTTGGAACCTTAAGACGAACGATACCGATACCGACATTCGCGCCCTTACCGACCCCGCGCGCTGGTGGTTCCACGACGACGACTACTGGCGTAGCCTGTTCGACCTAATGGCGCGCTCGCGGCTCAATTGGCTCGACATCCATGGCACCTGGGACATTGCGGTCACCGACGCTCCGAATCTTTACGCCTACTTCGTGACGAGCCCCAGTTTTCCCAAAGTCGGCGTGCCGGAGCCGGTGAAGGAGGCCAACCTCAGGCAGCTCAATCGAGTCATCGAACTCGGCCACGCGCACGGGATTCGTGTGAGTCTCATGGCCTACCAGGCCGGATTCAAGATCCCCCAGAACCCAAACCCGCCCTACGAAGCGACAGAGGCGAACGTCTACACCTACACCCGCGAAGTCGTGGAGCAGATGATTCGCCGTGCTCCGGCACTCGATGCGATCGGCTTCCGCATCGGCGAGAGCGGCAAGGGAGAGTCCTTCTTCAACTGCTATCTCGAAGCGGTCAAGCGCAGCGGGCGCGAGATTCCCCTGATTACGCGCTCCTGGATCACCCGCCGGCAGAAAGTGCTCCCGCTGGCAGTCAAGTCGAAAGACTTCACCGTTCAGATCAAATACAACGGCGAGCAATGGGCTGCGCCGTACCAGATCGCCGGCGGGCGGATGGCCGACTGGTACTCCTACTCCTTCGAGGATTATCTTAGCGATGCCGGCATTCGGCGGCCGGCCAAGCTCTGGCCGGGTCACTTTGACGAGTCCGGTGAGCGCTGGCCCTCGAACCCCTACAAGATCGTGTGGCAAGTCCGCTCCAACGGAACTCACCGAATCTTCCCCTTCTACAACCCCGATTGGGTGCGGCGCTCCATCCGCTCGATGAAGATCGGCACGACTTCCGGCTACACCGTCGAGGGACTCGACGCTTACTATCCGAAGGACCCGCTCTACTATCTTGCCAATCCGGACCACAAGGCCTATCGCTGGGTTCATGAGCGAGACCGGATGTATTGGACTACCTGGGGTCGCCTCGGCTACGATCCGACGACCCCGAACGAAGTATTCGACGAGGAGGTGTCGCGGGAATTCGGGCCCGGCGGCGCCGCCCTCGCCGGCGCCTGGAAGATCGCCAGCCTCATCATTCCCCACGCCCTCCTCGCCAAGGCCATCGGGTCAGACCACCGCGATCATGCTCCTGAACTAGAGAATGGGGGCGACATCGATGCCTTCATTCAGGGCGATCCGCTCGACGCGTTCGTGTTTCGGCCGATTCGTGAAGAGGTCGCCTATCGCGCACTGGGTCTGGAGGACGGGCGAATGAGCTTGATGGAGGTGCAATACCGCCTGCGCGAGTGGGCCAAGAGCATCGACGAGGGACTCGCGAAGATCGACTCCTCCTCGATACCGCCCGGCGCAAGGACCAAGTTCAAGGAACTCTCAACGTCACTTCGGATGCTGCGGAACCTGGCGCTCTACTATGCTTCGCGGTTCCGCGCGGCCTATACGTTGGCCACGCTCGAACGGCTGACCGGCTCACGTGGGTCGAGTGCCCTGCTCGCAAGTGATCTCGACTCTGCCGTTTCAGCCTGGCAAAGCCTCGTCGACGAGCCGTTCTATCGCCCGTTCACCGAGCGGCTGCGGATGCGGACGAACACCTTCCAATGGCGCGATCAGCTTAAGCCCTTGGTCGACGAGGCGATACGCATCAAGGCACTGCCCACAACAGCCGATCCCCTCTTACCCTCACCGGCAAGATCGGTCGTCGAATCCGAACTGCTCAGGTGGAAGTCTGTGGACGGATTCGTCGAAGCCTGGGTCCCAGAAGAGGGCGTTGACGGGGCATGGCTCCTTCACAAGCCCCTCCCCAGTTCGACTTTCTTCCACCGAATACCCATGCGACGAGACTCTCGCGAAGAGCGCTGGTTTGCACGGATACCGCGCGAGCGCTGGGGGCACTGCCTCGCGTTCGAGATGAAGATCGATGGCGAAGTGCTTCGCTTCCCTTGGCAGGCCGAGGAGACGCCCTACAGAATTGTCCCGTCGCAGCGAGGTCCGACGCCTCCGATCTATTCGACCGAAGAGGCGATGACCTATCTCGACCCCAAAGTCCTCGATCCTGAGAAGCACGGCACCATCCTCCTCGCCCCCCGCGCCTGGAAGTTCTTCCGGTTTTTCGACAAAGGGACGAAGCGCAAACTCCTGGAGCCGGTGGCTCGCGGAATGAGGCTGATCGTCCTGCAGCAGGACTATGTCAGCGGTCGCTATCCACTCGACTGGCTGCCCCCGATCCGCACTCGCAACCATCCCGAACCGAATGTCTTTGACCCTGGCGACGCCCTTGGTCTGGCGCGTGTTGTCGCACCGGGAATTCTCGGGCAGTCCTTCATCGCAGGGGCGGGATGGGAGGTTTTTGGATCGGGCGGCGTTGCCAGGCTCCGGCACGGCAAGGGCGAAGTCTGGCTGATTCAGGCACGACTCATTCAGAACCTCACCTACCCAACCGCGGCAGCCGCATTGCGGACGATCCTGGAATCGAACGGACGCGCCAAGCCGGTCATCCTGGTGGATGCCGGGACCGAAGGGGCCGCCTTCACGACGGCCCTCGTTCCCGATTTCCTCAACGCCCTGGGCATTCCCTTCTTGACCCTCGGCGAGGTGATCGCCAAAGAGCAGGGCATGAATTCCCTTGTTCCGGTGCCTGGAGAGGCGGACGACGACGTCCTGAAAGGCAGGGGCCGTGAGATCGCCAACCGGTTCCTGCGCTCGCAAGTCCAGACTCTGGCCCGCCGACCGGTGCCCTCAAGCGGAACCGAATTCGAGACAGATCGCCGACGTCGGCGTGCAGAGTTATTGCGGTGCCTCGGTTTGGATCCGTCACCCACCCGGACGCCGCTTAACGCGAGGCTCACCGGGATCATCCAGCGTCCGGGCTACAGAATCGAGAAAGTCGTCTACGAGAGCCGACCGTCGTTCTTCGTGACCGCCCACGTGTACGTACCTGAAGTCGTCGGACAGCCCCAGAGGCTGCCGGTTATCGTACACGTGAACGGACACTGGGCCTACAAGAAGGGGCAGGATCGTGTGCAACTTCGAGCCGCCTTCTCCGCCCTTCGTGGCTACCTGGCGATCGCCATCGACAGTCCCGGTCATTCGTTCGAAGGCGATCGGCCAATCGAGCGCCGGGCCGAGGGCGATCACAACGATTGGAACCTTTTCCTCGGCACCAACGCGACGGGAATCTACGTGTGGGACATCATCCGAGGCCTCGACTACCTCGCCACGCGACCTGATGCCGACATGTCCCGCGTTGGAATCACCGGCGCATCGGGAGGCGGCCTGGCCACGCTCTATGCGTTTGCCGCCGACGATCGTTTTAGCGTGGCGATTCCCGTCGTTTACGCGGCAAGCCTCGAGGACGCACCCGACAATGGCTGCCTGTGTAATCATGTCCCCGGTACGGTTCAAGTGGGCGACCGGTCGGACATTCTGGCAATCCAGGCGCCGAAGCCCGTCCTCATCCTGGGAGCCGAGGATGATCCGGAGTTCCCGCCCGGCGCGACGCGCAAGACCTATGCGAAGCTTCGTCGCGAGTACGCCCTCGTGGGGGCAGCCGCTGCAGTGGACTGCCAGATCTTCCCTGGCAGCCACGACTACAGCAGACCCATGCGCGAGGGTGCGATCGGATTCTTCGATCGGCACCTTCGAGGAATCGGGGCCGGGGCGCCGGTGCCCGAGCCGCCGATCGAACTCTTCGACCCGGAGGACTGGACGACCTTCGTGCTGCCGGCTCCGCCGAAGAATGAACGGACCATGCGAGACATCGTACGCGAGTACCTCGATGGGTCGAATGCCAAACCGAATGCCGAAACGGCGATCCGCCTCAACGGCGGAGTCCCCAAGCGAACTCCGATGCGTTACGCCGAGGTCGGCTTTGGCAGCCATCGAGCGGTAACGTTCGAGAGCGAGCCTGGGCTGGTAACTCCTGGCATCCTTCGGTTGCCCGCCCTGGGCAACCCTAGCTCTGTCGAGATCGTCGTCGACGACCAAGGCAAGCCCAGCCAAACCCCTCTCGCCGCGGTAAGCCGAGCCGTTCTCTACCTGGACGTGCTCGGCGTCGGTGAACTGGCGGGCATCGAAATGCGCTATCCGATCGTCTTGGGGCGATCCGTCGCCTTCATCGCGGGATGGCAAATCGTCCGCGCGGCCGAGGCGATGCGACGCTATGCTTCACAAATCAGCGTGCGGGTACGCGGACCGCTCTCAAGCCTCGCCGCGATGGCTGCAGGCTTGCTCGAGCCAGGCTTCGCCACGATCGAAGCGACCGGGGCGATGAAGACTTGGTCCGAAGCGAGTGCCCCGGTCCTCGTTCAGCCTCGCGCGCACCTTCTCGGCCCGCTGGACGGGTACTACGCACTAGTGCCGGGCGGCCGGTTTCGGCGCTAACACCGCCTGGCCTGAACCGGCCGGCCGCCCTCGCCCACAGTCTTACCTCTCCCCTTGCCCCTCGCCTGCGCCTGAGGTACATGGGTAAACCGGGCTTGGTGAGGCGCAGGAGAAGGGAGTCCGACGGTTATGCTGCCCTCGCATGCACCGTCGATTCCGCGAGTGAGAGCCTGTTGTATCATACAGAGAGGTGTGCGCGGGTTGCCGCGCGCCGGGAGGAGTTATGAAGTATCGAGCTTTTGCTTTCGCCGCCTGCGCCGCGGCATCTCTCACCACTTCGATGGCGGTCAGCGTGGCGATCTGCGCCGCCGCGAACTCGACGATCGGACCCAACTTTACCGACCCCCAGACGAAGCTCCTTAATACGGGCCTCTTTACGGCGGTCGACATCATCAACGCCACGAGCGCGACGCCGACTCTTGCCCAACTGCAGGCCTACGATGCGGTCCTTGTTTGGAGCAACGTGAACTTCCAGAGCAATGTCGCCCTCGGCGACGTGCTCGCCGACTATGTCGATTCCGGGGGAGGCGTCGTGGTATCCACCTTCGCGAACAGCACGACCACCGCGAACCGCTTTCTCGCCGGCCGATGGCTGGCCGAAGCCAATACCTACGAATGCATCGTCAGTCAAGGCGGAAACACCTCGGGAACCTTGCAGACCCTCGGAACCGTGCTCGATCCCTTGCATCCGATCATGAACGGGGTCGCCACGTTCTCGGGAGGGACGTCCAGCTTCCGGCCGAACACGACGGCCGTGCGGCCAGGAGCCACAAAGATCGCCCTCTGGTCGGACGGGCGCACTTTGGTTGCCGTCGGCCCGCATCCGCGCCGCGCCGACCTAGGCTTTTATCCGCCTTCCAATGCGGTGTCCGCCTCGTGGTGGGATCAAAACACGGATGGCGCCAAGCTGATGGCCAACGCTTTGCGGTACGTCTCCCGGCGGCCCAGCGTGAGCGGCACCGCGATCCTCGAGGCTTACGAGGGCCCGACGGCGGGCGGTTCCCTCGTGATCGAAGTGTGGCAGGGCGCGGGCCTGGTCGAAACCTTGGACGGAAACTATGGGGCCGGCGGATCCTTCACTTGTACGCCTACTGCAATCGGACCGGCGACCCTGAAATTCAGGTTCCATACGTCCCTCGTAAAGGGTGTCTCGGTCGTTCTCGGCAGCCAGATCGAGAACCTTATGGTGGAGCTTTTCAACGGGGATTGCGATCACGATAACGAGGTGGCTATCGGCGACTTCGCCATCATCTCGACGGCCTTCGGCACCAATGAAGGTGATCCCGGTTACGATACGAATGGCGACACCAACGGTGACGGCTCCGTCGACATCGGCGACTTCGCCATCATGAGCTTCAACTTCGGAATGGTCGGCGACTAGCCAAGGAGAGACCTAACGACCGCCCGCGCGGATGGGAGTGAACCGGAACTCCTCCCGCGCGGGCTTCTCTTTCTCGACGCCCTCGATCACGCACAGGAGCGCTCCCGCCTGCTTCGAGTAGGTGATCTTCGAGGGAAAGTCGTTGGTCGGGCACTCGAAGACGGCCTCCCCGGCGTTGGCCTTCGTCATCTTGAAGGCTACCGGTGCGGCGACGCTCTTGGACGGCTTGCCCAGGAGAATGAACATCGTCAAGACGCCGTCGACGCTCTCGATCGAAAGGAACTCCATGAACGTCGTCTTCCCGTCCACGATCAGGCGTCCGGTACCCATCATCGTGCCCGCGGAGGGCGGCGACCAACGCTCCTCGAAAGTACCTCCCCACTTGGGACACGACCAATCGCCGGCCAGCCATGCCAGTTGGTCGATGGGGTCGGTCGTGAAGGCGCCGACGACCGCAAAGGCCAGAGAGAACATGGGCCTAGGCTACCATTCCGAACAGCGTTTCCGGCAACGAGAGCCAGCCCAGACCGCGGCAGAGACAGATCCCTGCCGCGTCGAGATGCACCTATCTGCGTCGTCTGCGCAACAGCGCGAGGGCGCCGAGCGAAAGGGCTACGAGGGTGCTAGGCTCCGGCACCATTCCGCACACTCGGTTTATGTGACTGATGTAGTTTTGGCCATCATGCGTACCGGTCGTCCCGCTAAGCCAAACGTGGTACTGATCCATGCCGTAGTCTCGGAACTGCCGACCGACTCCCCGTCCTTGCCCACCTTGATGCACGCCGAACACGTCGTAAGCGTAGTACGAGATCCCCTGACCCGGCTCGGAAGCGACGCCGCTCGTGAACAGTGGCGCTCCGGAATCACCGTCGTAGGCTGCCCCCGTCCCGGGAAACACGGTGCCCGGATCGAAGATGATCTTGGAAATGACGGCGTCGTATGTATAGCCGCCATTGCTAAAATTGGGAGAGTATCGGTTGACGACGTTGTTCTCGTACCGTTGCGTTCCGTAGTTTCCAACGCCTTGGTACCCCGTCGCAACGCGTCTTGCCTCTTGGCCGAAGCCGATGATCGAAAACGTTCGGTGCGAGTTGTCGGCAACCAGATTCCGAACATAGATATCGTTTCCAGCGTTATACGCGCCGTAGTTGACAGCAACCAGAGCGAGATCGACCGCCGATGCCGGGCCGAAGAGAGACTTGGTTCTGACGGCGTAGCCCGCCATGACCGGCCATGCGGCAACACCATCGTCGCCTCCATTGCCCACGGAATTCATCTGGACTGCGCCGATCCCTGCTGCGGTCGGGTCGCCCGGCCCATTGGTACTCACGACATGGTCGGCCGTCAGGATGCAATACCAACCCTGGCCCTGCTGGTTCACGTTGCCGATGATCGTCCCCGTCCCATTGAACGAGCCGGTATTCGCACCGACGTTCGTGTTCAACAGGATGCGAACGACACCGCCCCATTGGGACCCGATCGCGCCGCCGACGACCTGGTTATCGGGGCCGATCGCCATCGCCGGTCCGATGAGCGCCAGCGGGATCGAGACTGCAAGCAGCCGTAAAGCAGAACGAAACATTGTTGCCTCCAATAGATCAGTTACAGTCACCACTATACGAGGAAAACCCCACCGGCTGGCCCGTACTGTTGCTGGCTTTTTGCCTGGCGGACGGGATCGGATCCCTAATCGCAATCCGACTGGGGTCCCGGCGGATTCGGCTCGGTCTCCACGTCCTTGATCGCGGCGACGATATCCGCTACGATCTGGCTTGTGGGGACGCTGGTCTCGTTCGTGCAGAGCGCGACGCTTACTCCCGCGTGGACGTAGATCGACATCTGGGCCGAGTAGCCTGGCAAGCCTCCGTCCTTCCGGTAGATCTTATAGTCCTCGGTCTCGACGACGTTCCACCCGAGACCCCACTGGCTGGAGCGCGTGGGAAGCTCGACCGCGGTCCACATTGCCTCGTAGGTGGCCGGCTTGAGTATTTTCTTCTGTTCGAGCGCAAGGAGAAACTTGGCTAGGTCACCGGCAGTCGTCACGACGGCGCCCGACGAGAAAGACGAGAGCGGCGAGCGCTTGGCCGGCTCGATCCAAGCCGAGCCCTGCCACGAATACCCCTTGGACAGCGTCGCCGGTGTGTTCCCAGGCAGGTGGACGATCGTGTTCGTGAGGCCGAGCGGAGTGAACACGTACTGCTTCATGTAGTCGGCGTAAGCCAGGCCGCTCAACTGCTGGATCACCTCGCCGAGGAGCATGTAGCCCGGGTTGCTGTAGCAGTACCCGGTGCCGGGACCGAAGTCGACTCCCTTCGCCGCAGCCTCGGCGACGATGACCTGCCAGATCTTCGTGTTGCTCGACCCGTCGGGGATACCGCTCGTCATGCTCAGGAGTTCGCGCACCGTGATGTTCTCCCACGCAGGAGGTATCGCCACGTTAGGACTATCGGCCAGGTAGACCGCCACTCGCTCGTCGAGGGCCAGCGCGGCGATCCCCGGCTTCGTGATGAGCGAGGGATCGTCCAGCATGCGAAGAAGCCCGAAAGCGGTGAAACTCTTCGAGCAGGAGCCGATCTCGAACGGCGTGTTGGCGTCTGCGGAAGTGCCAGGCCCGAGGTCCGAGACGCCGTAGCCTTTGACGAGGACGACCTTGTTATCCTTCACGACGCCGACCGTCGCTCCTGCGATATGGTTCGTGAACTGATAGTCGCGGACGACCTGGTCGACGCGTGCCTCGGTAGCGGCATCCAAGAGGCTGATGTATCCGGGATCGTTGGGTCCAGGGTTTCCGCCGCCCCCACCTCCACCCCCACCGCATCCTACGAGCAGGACCGATGCGAGAACGAGAATGCCGATTCGATTCATCGCCCTATTCTACGCCTTCGCGAAGTACGACAGGACTCCGGAATCACTCCGCGCCGGCGAGCGTAAACTACGTGAGTGGTGCGGCGCGCGTTTACCCTGATCGAGCTGTTGGTCGTGATCGCGATCATCGCGATCTTGGCTGCGCTGCTCTTTCCGGTCTTCAGTCGAGCCAAGATGGCCGCCAAGCAGACCCAGTGCATCAGCAACCTGAAGCAAATCGGGGCCGCCATCTCTCTCTACATGACCGAGAACGACGACATCTTCCCCCATGCCGTCGATCCGACCGATCGTTTCACGCCAGAGATTTGGAACGCCCACCCGGAGTTCCAAGCCCGCATCCCGTACATGCCGATGCTCCACGAGGTGCTTCAGCCCTACTTGAAGAGCGCCGAGATCTTCCACTGCCCCGCCGACAACGGCTCGGAAGTCCTCGATTCCCACCCCTGGATGACCTTCCAGACCGCGCCCACGATGTATCGCGTATACGGCACGAGCTACCTTTACCGGACCGAGATCGCTTTCAAGTTCTTCTCCCAGACCTCGTTCGAGCTTCCGGCCAATGTCAACGTCATGTTCGACGGCGCCGGTCACTGGCATGGCAGCACCCGGCGTCTGAGGATCGGCGAAGCTCCCCAAGACATCTTCCGTCTCTGGAAGGGCTATCGCTACGGAACGCTCTACGGCGACATGCACGTGAAGTCTCTCAGCTACGACGCTCTCCAGGCTGCCTGGGACACTCCTCTGTGATCCTGCGGCCTTACGGGGTCGTCGTTAAGGGGCGCCTCGAAGTCGGCCTGGAGGTGGTCGTCGATGATGGGCAAATCACCGAACTTCGGCCTCATACGGGGATTCCCGAGAGGTACGTACTGTCGCCTGGGTTCGTCAATGCCCATTCCCACCTCGAATACCGCGGTCTGCAGGATGCGATCGACGATCGGGCCTATTGGCCCTGGATCCGGAGCTTGACCCAATTGAAGTCCGCTCAGGACCTCCAAGGCGTCCGATCCGATACTCATCGGGCAGCCCGAGAGAACGTCGCTACCGGAGTCCGGTTCATCGAAGAGCACTCCGATCGGCCCTTCGCAGGTGAGGCCCTCACCGGGGTGGGACTCGGCGGAGTTATCTACCAGGAACTCATCACTTTCCTCGAGCGGGATGACCCCGCCCCGAAACGGGCCAAAGTCGAGGAGGCCGCGGCGGCCAATCGGTCAGTGTTTTCTCCGGTCCACGTCTCGCCGCATAGTCCGTACACGGTAGACGAGGACACACTTCGGTCCTTTGCCGAGGGCGGACCGTTCAGCATTCATGTCGCCGAAACGCCCTTCGAGAACGAGTTCTTTCGAGAAGGCAAGGGACCGATCGCGGACCTCTACAACCAAGCCGGCTATCCCACTCGAAGCACCGGCGAATCCGTGCTTCGCCTTTTAGCACGCCTCGGGCTCGTCCGACCCGGTGCGCAGTTCGTCCACGTCTGCGACATCGTAGACGAGGAGATCGCTTTGCTGGCCGAAGGAAGGGTCAGGGTCGCCCATTGCCCCCGATCGAATGTTCGGTTGGGATGTCCACCGTGCCCGGTCCGGCGCATGCTGGAGGCGGGGATCGACGTTGGAATCGGCCTAGACTCGCCGGCCAGTTCGGGGCCGGTCGACTTCTTTGCCGAGTTGCGCGGCGCCCTCGCGGTTTCGCTCGATCGCCGAGAGCCGCTTTCGGCCGAGACCGTCTGGCGCATGGCGACGGGACATCTGGAAGACTCGACGAACTTCGCCGACTGGATCGGCCTCGCCATCGAGGGCGCCCATTCGACCGATGGTCTGATCGAGCGAGCCGAGCCAAGCCTCGTGTTCTCGACCAGTTTGCTCGCGTCGTAGTCCGTCGTGGTTCCGAGCCTCTGCCGTCTATCCTCTGATTTACCTTTGATCTGCGCTTGATTTCCCTCCGATTTGGATCATAGGAGAATCTTGGGTAGGTCGGAGGAGGATCATGAGCCGGAAGGCGTACCGACGGTACCGCGAGGGTCTCGTCGGCGCAACATCGGCGCGGGTATCCTGCGCACTACCGGGCGGTTAGCTCAGTGGTAGAGCACTTCGTTCACACCGAAGGGGTCACTGGTTCAAATCCAGTACCGCCCACCACCTGCGGGCATGTGGACGGTTTACGTCTTGCAGAGCGAGTCGAGTGGCCGGTTCTACGTCGGGCATACCGACGATCTTGCTCGACGGGTGCCCGAGCACAATAACGGGCAAACGAAATCCACCCGCAATCGGGGGCCGTGGAACATCTTCCATACCGAGACCTTCGACTCCAAGAGCCAGGCCTACGCTCGCGAACGCCAGATCAAGTCCTGGAAGTCTCGCCGTTCGATCCTCCAGTTGGTCGAAAGGCGGTAGAGCATCCCGGCTCGCCGGGAGGGTCACTGGTTCAAATCCAGAACCGCCCACCACTTCGCAAGGCGTCAAGCCTGAGGCCTGGTCCGAGGAAGGGGCGAAGGGCACTCCTCAGCAGAACCGCCGAGCGATGACGAACTGCCTTCCTTGATCGTGCTCGCGCTGCAAGCGGCGATCGTTGAGCTAGCCTGATCAGCCGGGCTCTCCGGCGCCCTCTTCTTGCAGACTCTGTTCAATCGGGCCAGAGGGGGCGCAGGCCCTGAACTCCCTTAGGCAAGAACCTCTCGAACGACTTCCCGTTGAATTTGTACGGCCCGCCCGTTTGGCTGGCGATCCACAGGTCGCCCCGACGATCCTTATAGATCTGGCTCATGTACGCATCCTTGTCCCCGTCCTTGACCGGGTAGCGGGTCATCCTCTTCCCGTTATAGCGGAAGATTCCGCCGCCCCACGGCATCATCCACAGGTCTCCCTCCTTGCCCTTCACCACCGACTGGAAGTACAGCCACTCTCCGCCGATCACCGACTTCAGACTTCCGATTCCTACCTCGCTTTTGTAGTGGATCAGGCCATGAGCCGGGAGGTTCCTTGGCGAGACGAGATAACGATTGCGGGTGTTGCAAACCCAAAGTTTTCCCTCGCGATCCTCGATGATCGAGCGGATTCCGAACGAGCCGCCGCCGGGCACATTCGTCAAGTGATCCTCATAGAGCCAGTTGATCGTCCTGCCATCGTAGCGGCAGAGCCCAGCATCGGCCGTACCAAACCAGAGATATCCCTTCCGATCCTTGTAGATGGTGTAGATCGCATACATGCTGGAGGCGGGCTTCAGTGCGAGCTTCGCCTCTTCGAGGTGGTGCTTTGGAAACCGCAAACAATAGAGGGACTTGCCGTCATATCGGGACGGCCCACCGTCTTTGGACCCATAGACGAACCACAAATCGTCCTTGTGCAGGCGCCAGCCTTTGTCGGGGGCGTCCATCACGACGGGGGTCAGCGTGGTAAAGGCCTTTCCGTCGAATCTGCTGATCCCGGCGTATGTGGTGAAGTACAAGTTGCCTTTCTTGTCTTCCTGGATTTCGACCACTTGGTCGCTTGGTAGACCATCCTGCTTGGTGTAGCGCAGCAGGGTCTTCCCGTCGTAGCGATAGAGCCCCTCATGGTCGCTGCCGATCCAGTAGTGGCCGTTGCGATCCTGGTAGATGGTTCGCAGGTTCGATGCGAACGCAGTGACAGGGGCACCCAGTTTTGGCGGCGCCTTGCAGTCCACTGCAAGAACAGGTGGCACCGACAGGAACAGAATGGAATGGAGCAACATAGATGACCACCACAGGCCCCGCGGCCTTGTCTCTGTGCTTGCAACGCTGCGGGACTCCTCTGCAGTTCCCCGATCCGGATAGTATCGGGCGAGCGATCCGCATGAGCATGCCCGAGCCCATTCATCTCGTCGTCCTTTGCCTCGTCGGCATGGTCGCCGGTGGAGTCGGCGGGGTCGTCGGCTTCGGCAGCGCGATCCTGCTTCTGCCTGCCTGCAACGCCGTCTTCGGCGCGGAGCCCAGCGTCGGCATCCTCACGATTGCTGCACTCATCGGCAACTTGTCGCGGGTGGCGCTGTGGTACCGCCAGGTCGAGTGGGTCGTCGTTTGGCGCTATTGGCTAGGCGGAATTCCCTTGGCGATAGCCGGTTCCTTCTGCTTAAGCAAGATCGACTCCAGATTGCTCCCTGCTCTGTTCGGGGGATTTATCCTAGCGCTGATCCCCGTCCGGCGATGGTTGGAACGGAGGGAGCGGCGGATGCCATTGTCGCTCTTCCCGGCCCTCGGCGCGATCATGGGCTTTCTCTCGGCGGTGGTCTCCACGACCGGACCGCTCAACGCCCCCGCCTTTCTGTCTTACGGCCTGATACGAGGAGCCTATCTCAGCACGGAAGCGCTCAGCACGGCCGGCATTCACCTTACCAAGAGCCTAGCCTATCGGCGGTTCGAACTCTTGAGTGCCGACGGTATCGTTGTCGGTCTGGCCCTCGGCGGCTGCATGCTGATCGGGACCGTTCTCGTCAAACCCCTGGTGGAGCGGCTGGAGCCCAGACGTTTCGTTCTCGTGGTCGAAGTACTGCTCGCCAACTCGGGTCTAGCGATGATCGCCCAGGCCATCTGGCCCTGAAGACCGGTCTAGGCGCGGGGGTACACTCCCGGGCATCACGCGCTCGTAGCTCAGTGGATAGAGCACCAGCTTGCGGAGCTGGGGGTCGGAGGTTCGAGTCCTCTCGAGCGCGCCATTCGCTAGACCGGTCGGCTTGCTAGGCACGCCCGAATCAAGGTCAGCGTCTCTTCCCTTTCCGCAGCGGCAAGCGGGAGCCGCGGCGCCCTCACTCGCTCGTTCCCCATCCCGACCTCTTGCTGTACCAGCTTGATCAGCTGCACGAACTTCGGGACTGTATCGAGACGCAGCAGGGGCAGAAACCAATCGTAAAGCCGCCGCGCCTCCTCCCATCGCCCCGCCATCGCCAAATCGAGGAGCCGGACCGATTCGCCCGGCAAGGCGTTGACAAGGCCGGCGATCCAACCCGTCGCCCCCGCCGCCACCCCCTCGACGAGCACGTCGTCCACGCCGACGAACAGGGCGAGGCGGTCGCCGAGTCGCGCTCGCAGAGCGGTGACCCGGCGCACATCGCCGCTGGACTCCTTTACCGCATGGAGATTCGGCCACGCGCACAGCTCCTCCACTTGTTCCGGAAACACGTCGACGCCATAGGCGATCGGGTTGTTGTAGAGCATGAGGCTGAGGTCGGTTGCCTCGAAGACCGCTCGGAAGTGCGCCCGGGTCTCACGCCAATCGCCCCTGTAAACGTAAGGTGGAAGGACCATCAAGCCTCGGCATCCGAGGCGCTGTGAAGTTCGAGCCAACTCGACCGCGTCGTCCGTTGCGAGCGCCGAGATGCCCGCCACGACCGGCGCGCGATTGCCCGTAGCCGCAACACAGGCGCGAAGAACCGCCTCTTTCTCTTCCCTCGTCAACGTGCCCGCCTCTCCGAGTGACCCGAGCGCGACCAAGCCGGTGCATCCTGCATCGATCATCCACGCGGCATGGCGTGCGAGGAATTCGAGATCGACCGAGCCGTCCAGGGCAAAGGGAGTCGTTATCGCGGGAAAGACGCCTTGCCAATTCATGGCGGCATTGTGACGCGCCACGAGCACGGAGGACCTGGCGCAAACGGAATCAAGTAAGGCGTCGCTTCGCGTTTACCGTGTCATAAACCTGTCGAAAGCCGAGGGCGACGTTCAGCGCGAACATGGGGTTGTTCTCTTCGTTGTCCGTATACACCTGCCGGACGCCGGCCTCCCTGGCAAGCGCGAGGGCGTGGCCTTTCATCGCGGAGGCGAGGCGGCGACGGCGGTGTTCCCGCCGAACGCCGGTTAAGCCGGTGTGAAAGAGGGCCGGCTCCACCCAGTTCGGGAGCAATTGCGTCATCGCCACCGGCCGACTCTCGGCCAGAGCGAAGAACTGCCAGTCGAAGCGGGTCGGATTGGCATCGAGGTCACGCACCCAGTCCTCGAAAGGCACCTCGACCCAGGGGTCGGGTAGGGGCACGTCTTTGAATAGGTCCATTTCGATTCGCCAGAGGTCCTGCTTCCACGATTCCGGACGAGCCTTCGCGTACGACGCGAGGTCTACGATTTCGTATCCCTCGGCGAGAACGGCGTCCCTGCGCTCGAGCCAGGGAACTGGATCGAAATCGGCCAATTCGAGACACGCGACCGGGTTGCGCTGTCCGTCCTCGTACCCGCGTCGTTTCAGCGCTTCGCCGAGGACGGGGCGATCGGTCCGGTACCAGCAGGTCCCTGCGGCACCACCCAACTCCCTGATCGTTGCCTCGGAAAAATCGATACCTGGATCGACCCCGTCTTCGCATTCACCGAACATCAGGTGGAACCCGAACAGATCGGGATTTGGCGTCCAATAGTACTGGATGATGCTGCCGTACACGAGGTCGATGCCGTCACGCGTGAGCAAGAACCGCCGCTTCGGTACATCCGCCTTCTCGGCGAGGGCGTAGTTGACCGCTCTCTCGACGGGAATCGGTCCATCCGGGTTGTATGCGTTGCGCAACTTGACGGCACGGCTCCATTGCTCGGGCGACTCGACGTTCTCGACGGTGAGGGTGCTCATGCGCGAAAGTTTGACGCCTGTGGGAAGGTCGCCTAGGTCTAAGGCCCCCGGGACGTAACGGTCCGGCTTGTGGCGTTGCATTCCGCAAGAACCCCTAGGTAAGGTGAACAGAAGGTTCCACCGGCGCATTTGCTCTCCCCTTGGCGCTCGGTCGGGACCTTCTGCACGTCCGCTGCGCGACGAAATCGGCGCGCTTTGCCGTAAGATCGCATAAGCCGATGAGAATCCTCGCCCTCGCCTTCTTCGCACTGCCGTCGCTCGCGCTCGCAGACGTCCACTACACGTTGCGGACGGAGCCCGCCTCGCAGACGATCCGCGTTTCTGTCCGAATGGACGACGCCGCACCGAACACGGTGTTCCGGATTCCCGCGTGGTGCCCGGGGTTCTATTCCATTAAGGCCTACCAGGAGAAGATCTCAGACGTCCGAGCCGTGAACGGTGATGGGAAGGCACTGGAAATTCGCCGCCCCGACGAGCGTGCGTGGCAGGTCGCCAACGAGCGTGGCCCGATCACCCTAAACTATTCGGTGCTGGGCGACGATGGGGGACTGGGATTCTTCGGCGTGAATGTGCGGGGGCACACCGCCTTTGTGAACGGGCCGGCGGCCTTCATGTATGCCGACGGCCGAAAGGACGAGCGCATGCTCTTGACGGTCGTCAACCCACCCGGATGGGATACCGCCGTTTCTCTGGATCGCACCGAGGCCGGGGCATACGTCGCCGCCGACTACGACGAACTTCTCGATAGCCCGATTCGGGTCGGCAAGTTCGAGCGGCGGTCCTTCAACGTGAACGGCACGCCATTCGAAGCGATCTACGCCTCGACCAACCAGCGCTATAACCCCGACCTAGAAGAGCAAACCAAGATGCTTGCCACGATCAGCGCGCCCGCGATGGCACTGTTTGGGAGTCCACCCCCCTTCAAGCGATACCTCTACTTCGTGAACCTCGCGGTCGGGGACTTCGGCGGTGGTTTGGAACACCGGGCCAGTACCGTCCTGGCGATGCCGAACGTGCGCAACCTGCAGATGGAGACCCTGGCCGCCCATGAGTTCGTGCACGCCTGGAACGTGAAGCAGATGCGACCTCTTCCGCTGGGCCCGTTCGACTACACCAAGCCGTGCCGCACAGGCAATCTGTGGCTGGCGGAAGGCGTGACCGACTACTACGCGCAAATCGTGGCGTATCGCTCGGGGCTCTTCGACGAGGCGTGGCTCCTGCGCTCGCTGTCGGACAACATCCAGGAGCTTCAGCGGGGCTCGACGCGGCTGAAGGTAACGCTCGAGGAGTGTTCCAATCAGGCCTGGGAGCACGGCGGATTCTCGGTCGGCGACCTTAGCTACTACACGAAAGGCCTCGTCGCGGGTTTCGTGCTCGATGCCGCCATTCGGGGCGCGACCGACGGCAAGAAATCGCTCGACGACACGATGCGGTCGATGTTCGCCAAGTATCGACTTCCCTTGCCGGGATACCCGGAAGACGGGCCGCGACAAGCCGTCAACGAGACTGCCGGCAAGGACCTCTCTGCGCTCTACGACGTGCTCGTTCGAAGCACGAAGGAGGTGCCATACGAGGAACTCGCCGCGATGGGCCTCCGCGCGCTCGCTCCGAACAAGGAAGTCGAGACGCTTGGCTTCTCGTGGAGCGGCGACAAGGTCACATCGGTCGGACCTGGCGCACTCCTCGTGCAGGTGGGCGACCAAATCGTGCTGGTGGACGGCCAGCCGTTTGTGCCGGGTGCCTTCTCCGGCAAGAAGCAGACTTACCGGCTGACCGTCGAGCGCGACGGCGTGCGCGAGGAGATCGACTTGCAAGTCGCCAAGCAGGCTGCCCGGCGGTGGACCCTCGAGCGTGACCCATTTGCCGATGCCGCGGCGATCGCCCGTCTCGAAGGGTGGCTTAAGCGCTGATCACTGCATCGTGAAGAGCACGACCTCCTGGGTCGCCTGAGACACCATCGTCGAGCCCGGAAGGTAGTACTTCTTTCGATCGGCGTTCGCCGGCCTCCACACGTGATAAAGGCCGATCGCCCCACTCTGGCGGACGGTAATGACAGAGAATCCGAAGTAAGGCACGCCCATCGCTTGCCACTCGGGCGGCGGAGGCGTGCCGTTGAACCAGTTCGACTCCAATTCGCTGCCACCGTTTCCCGCGACGATTTGAAGCACGTTGGTCCCTGAGGCAGTCTGAGGGCTCCACAAATGAGCGTGCGCGCAAGCATAGAAGGCGAACTTCGGCACTCCAGCAAGGAACGTCGACAACTCGCTCCCCAAGGTCGGATCGATCGGATTCTCCGAAGCGATCGTCGGGACGGTGATCGGCCGATGACCAAGCAAGACGATCGCGCCGACGCTGGCGTCCGCTGCCGCCGCATCGATGTCTGCCTTGATCCAATTCAAGGGAATCCAAGCCGCCGTCTTGTAGTTCGAGTCCAGCGGCGAAGTGACGGTGTTCATAGTGTCCGTGTTGATCACGACGAAGTGGACCTTGCGTGTGCCCATCGAGAGATTGAAAGTCACGTCGAAGGAGTAACTCATCTTCGAGTCGTCGAACATGAGAGAATCGTCCGGGTAAGCCGCCGGCGTTGGTCCATTGCCCGCGAGCGCCGCATACCCATTGGAGGTCACCCAATCGAGCCAGATCGCTTGCGTGGGCGGATTCGGAAACTCAGTGTCCTCGTCGCTTCCGGTCTGCTGGAGCATTTCGTGGTTGCCCGCCACAGCCACCATCGGTACAGGCACCTGTGACTTGAACGCGGTCGCCCAGGCAGCGAGTTGGGAGGTTAGGGTCTGGCCCTGATCGGTCGCTTCGTTGTCCACGATGTCTCCGAGGAAGAAGAAGAGGCTCGGCTTGGGACTGACCAAAGTGGAATTGGCGAGATCGGCAAGCGTTTGGGTCAGCTGGGGAACGTTGGCGGTGCTGCCGTTGGCCCGCGGGTCCTTGGACGCGTCCCCTCCAGATATCCGGTTGCAGCCGACAAGAGCATACGTCGCGACGATCGGATCGGCAGGCGCCGGTTGGGCGAACTGAACGAGGCCAGGGTGCGGGTGAATCTTGGCTCGCGGGCTGGACCCGCCATCCCCCCCACATCCGAGGAGCGCAGTAATGAGCAATGCGAGAAGCGGCAGCCGATTCATGGTTCATTCCACCCCATCACGTCCTCGTTCGTCGCGGTACGCACTTGCCATTTCCACAAATTCTCCCGTCCACCCTCAAGCTCCGAGGAAACCTGCCGACAATTCGAGTGGGCCGACTCCGGCCGACCCGAGAAAACCTGAAGCAGGTTGTGAGGAATGCAGGTCCATAGCGTCGAATGTCAGCTCGCCCAGGCCCAGATGAATCTCTATCTGGCCGGCGACACGATGGCAGAGGAAACCGTTGCCGAGTTAGAGCGGCACATCACGGGATGCGAATCGTGCCGCCAGGTTCTGCGCGTCAAGAAGCAGTCCCTGCAGTCGATGCTCAAGGCGGTCGGCGCTCCCGATCCCGCACCGGCGACGACACGGCAAGAACTCCGAATCGAGCCACGCGCCGCAGAAGAGGTTCCCGACGAATCCGTGCCCGCCGCGCTCCGACCCGCCACGGCGAAGGAACCCTCCAAGTCGACTCCGACCCGGAATTGGAAGCCGGTCTACTACTCCGGCGCCCTCGCGCTCGTCCTTGGCGCCATGAGTTTCATGGGTGATCCGACCCGCCTCTTCGGGGCGAAGACGGCTCCGCAAGATAAGACCTCGAAGGAAGTCAAGACGGAAACGCCTAAAGTCGCCGACACCAAGTCCGCCAGCGCCGATGCCGCCCTCGAGGCGGCCGGTGAGGCCCCGGACGACGTGCTCGACGATGTCGACGCCATGCCGATGTCCGAGGGATCGGAGCGCCCGGTCGGCCGTTACGCGGTGTCGATGGCAAACGCGGATCCTGACGACAAAACTCCCGCCGTCGAGCCGACCCCCCCAAAGACGGTCACAAAGCACGTCACGACTTCGAAGGCCGTTGCCAAGCCCAAATCCAAGCCGAAGGCTAGGCCGGCGCGGACCAAGCGCCGGGCGATGCCCGCCAAGAAAACTGCGTCGTCGATCCCCGGTGGCCTGAAGGTGTACGACGAAGCAGGCAAGCCGATCAAGTTGAAGAAGTAGCCATGAGAAGCCTCTTACTGATCCTCATTTTTGTGCTCAGCGCCGCGGCTCTTGCCCAAGATCCAGCCGCCTCACGTCCGCCGACTGTTTCGATTTCTGCTAAAGGCGACGACGTCCGCCGCGTGCTGGTGGACCTGTTCTCGCAGGCGAAGAAGGACTTCGTTCTCGAGCCCAATATCCGATTCGTGCTGTACATCTCGCTGACCGACGTCGACTTCGAGGACGCACTCCGTATCATTTTGCGCACGGCCGAACTGAAGGTCGATCTTCAAGACGGCATCTACTTCATCAGCAAGAAGAAACCGATCCCCCAGGTTGCTCCCCTCCTCGCTCCTCAGCCGAAGCCGGTCGTCGAGCCGCCGAAGGGCAAACTCTCCGCTCAGGTGCTGTCGAAGATCGTCACTACCCGGCTGTCGAAGACCGACCTCCGAGAGACCGTAGCAGAGATCGGTAAACAAGCCGGTATCACCATTGAGGTTGCGGAGTCGATCCCGCGGTACAAGTTGGATGCCTTCTTCATCAAGACTTCCGTGAAGTACGCCCTCGACGTTCTTGCGCGAGCGCTCGGAGTGCGATACGTCTTCACCGACAGGCAAACGATCCTGCTGACGAACGCGAAGTAGGCCGAAATCACCGGGACGAGGCGCCCGGAATGGGATCGGGTTCGGGCTCCGACTTCGCCAGACAGGAGCCCACCATCTGACCCAGCTTGTCGCCCACTAGAGTCTCTTCGTCGACGACGAAGTCGGCTCCCTTGACGTTGAGTTCTTCCGCCATGATGTGGTAGCGGGATCGGACGACCACGGGGACGTGCGGCGCCAGCATCTTCGAGAGACCCGCAATCCCGCCAGAGAGAATCGGCTCCGGGATCGTAATGACGAGTGCGGCGGCTTCCGGCAGGTGCGCCTCGAGCAGGTTCTCGGCTTGGCTGACGTCCCCCACTCGGGCGAGGAACCCCTTCGATTCCGCCTGTCGCACGAGATGTGGGTTCAACTCCATGACTAAGACCTTGAACCCTGTGTCGCCAAGAACCTCCGCCGCACGCTGGCCCGCTTCGCCGTAGCCGGCGAGGATCACATGGCCAGTGAGTCTTTCTCTGCGTTTGGTCTCATTCTCCGCGCCAGCCAGCACTCGACCGGGCAGGACGCGCTTCGCAAGGGCACGCGACCACGAGGCCGCCCGAGGCACCACGAATGGCGTGAGCACCAGGCTCGTGACCGAGACGGCAACGACCAGTTGAAACAGAAACTCGTCGAGGAGCAAGCCTCTGTGGGCTACTTGGGCAAGAACGAACGAGAACTCTCCGATCTGGCACAAGACGATGCCGGTTGCCGCGCTGGCGATGACCGAGGGTACGAAGGGTTTGCAGGCCAGGAATGTGAAGAGAGCCTTGCCAATGCAGACCGGGATGAGAGTGCCCAAGATGAGCAGCCAATGGTCGGCGAAGAAATGGACGTCCAGCACGAGGCCGATCGAGGCAAAGAAGAGAGTGACGAAGAGTGTCTTGAGCGGATTCACGTCCGAGCGCATCTGGTCGGCGAACTTCGATTCCGCGAGCAGCATGCCGGCCAGGAACGCTCCTAGTGCCGGCGAGAGACCCGCCGCGTGTGCTCCCCAAGTCGCCGCCATGCACGTGGCGATCGCGATGAGGATCGTGAACTCTCGGTTGCGGGCCACGGTACGCGCGTCCAAGATCCGTGGCAGCACGAGCATGACCAGCAGAAGTAGCGCCCCGACGAGCATCGAGGCGTTGAGGAGGGTCTGGCCGATGCCCCCGGCTCCCTTGCCGCTCGTTGGTGTTACGCCGCCGAGAAAGGTCAGGAGCATCACGAGGGGCACGACCGCGATGTCCTGGGCGAGCAGGATGCCGATCGCGCTCTTGCCGTGTACGCTGTCTAGGTCGTTGTGGTCCTTGAGCAGCCGGAGGACCACTGCGGTGCTTGCGAGGCTCGCGATCGCGCCCAGCGCGATGGATGCCTTCAGGTCCATGCCGAACGCATACGCCGCTGCGCCGCCGAGGCTCAGGACGAGGATGACTTGGAGGGGGCCGCCCACGAACGCAACCTTGCCCAGCCGTACGAGCCGACGCCAAGAGAACTCAAGGCCGATCGTAAAGAGCAGGAGTGCTACGCCGAGTTCGGCGAGAATAACGACGGTGTCGGCATCACGAATCCACGCCGCTGCACCCGGGCCGACCGCCACCCCGGCCAGCAAGTAGCCGATCACGGCGCTCTGCCGAAGCTTCTCCATCACGAGCCCGAGCAGCAACGCGGCAGTCAGGGTGACCAACAGATCGAGCAGTAACCCCCAGCCGTCCGGCATTCCCCCTTTTACCCGCCACAGCGCTCAAGGGGGTGAAGATCGAGCAAGGCTGCCCGTATACTATGACTAGCGGATTTGCCGCAAAGGGATTTCGGTATGCCAAAGCTCGTTCTGTTGGGTTCTTTCGTCTTGGCCGGAGCGCTCGTCCTGGGAGGGTTCGCCACCGATGGCGAGAAAGCCACGCCGTCGCGAAAGGCGACAGTGATGTTCTTCTTGAGCACCGACTGTCCAGTCGCGATGCAGTACACGCCGCGCATCAACCGGCTTGTCGAGGAGTTCGGTGTAAAGGGCGTAGAGTTCAAGGCGTACTTCCCTAACGAATTGGAGTCGAAGGAGGCGGTCGAGCGGTATGTCCGCGAGCGGAAGTACGTCTTCGATTACGAACTCGATCCCGCTGGCGTACTGGCCCGAGCGATTGGGGTCAAGACCATCCCCACCGCCGTTGTCCTGGACGAGAACGGAAAGGTTGCCTACCTTGGCGCGATCGACGACTCGAAGCAGTCAGACTCCGTCAAGAAGACCTACCTGCGCGATGCTCTCGCCGCCGTCGTCAGCGGCAAGAAGCCTTCGGTGACCAAGACGAGTGCGTTTGGCTGCCTGCTCATGGCTGGCCCCGAGCCGCCCTCCGTCGCAAAGGTGAACTTCGCCGAGCATGTCGCGCCGATCCTCTTCCGATCGTGCACGACCTGCCACCGACCCGGCGAAGTGGCGCCGTTCTCGCTAACGAGCTACGACGAGGCACGGAAGTGGGCGGACAATATCGCCGCCGCCACCAAGCGCCGTTCGATGCCGCCCTGGAAAGCGGTGCCCGGCTACGGTGAATTCCATGCGGAGAACCGACTCACCGACCTCGAGATCGCAACGCTGCAAAATTGGGCCCTGGCTAAGGCTCCTCGCGGTAACATCGCCAAGGAGCCCAAGGCTCCCACGTTCCCGAAAGGCTGGGGGTTGGGCGAACCCGACCTCGTCCTGTCTCCGAGCAAGACTTTCAAGCTGCCCGCCGAAGGGCGGGACATCTACCGCCACTTCGTCCTGAAGACGAATCTGAAGGAGCCGGTTTGGGTCACCGGTATCGATGCCAAGCCGGGCAACCGCGCGGTCGTCCACCATGTCATCGCTTTTCTCGACGGCAAGGGTCGGGCCGCCAAACTCGACGGACGCGAGAAGGACGGGCAAGATGGATACAACGCCTTCGGAGCCCCTGGCTTCATCCCGGACGGCGCGCTAGGCGGTTGGGCTCCGGGATCGCAGGCGGTCAACTTGCCCAAAGGCGTCGGCTTCCGACTCGATCCTGGCGTCGACGTCGTGCTCCAAGTACACTACCACCTCACCGGCAAAGAAGAGGTGGACCAGACCAAGCTAGGTCTGTACTTCTCGAAGAAGCCAGCGGACCGCGAGGTCCGCATTCAATGGCTCGCGAATCCGATCTTCCGCCTCAAGGCTGGCGACGCGAACGCGGTCGTCAAGCTGACGGTGCCCATTTTCCAGGACCAGATCTGCTACGGGGTCATGCCGCACATGCACATGCTGGGCAAGTCGATGAAGGCCGAAGCCGAGCTGCCCGACGGCAGCCGCAAGCCCCTCATCTGGGTGCAGGACTGGGACTTCAACTGGCAGTTCACCTACGCCTTCAAGGAGCCGATCCGTCTGCCGCGTGGCTCGAAGGTCCACATCGAAGCCGTGTACGACAACTCGGCCAACAACCCGAAAAATCCGAACAGCCCGCCGAAGGACATCACTTGGGGTGAGGAGACCACCGACGAGATGTTCTTGCTGGTCGCCCTTACGGCGCGCGATACACCACCTCAGAACTGATCGGTGAGGAACATCTGGGGAACCCGCTGGGTTCCCCAGGCGAGCAGGAAGGACTCCGCCACCCGGCTCCGTAAAGGCACCGCCAGCGCGTCGGTCAAAGTGCTCAGCCCCATCCACTGGGCTTCAGACACGACCGGCCAGGCAGAAAGGTGGCCGAGGCCTACGGCTTCTCTGACGAGGCCCGCCTCATGGCAAACGTACCCCTCCCCTGCGCTCTCGCACGAGCGCATGTGCCACTTCCAAAGCTGCCAATGCCTCTCGCTGCGGCGAAGCCGGTCCGGATGCTCGCTGGCCCAGGCGGTGTAGAGTGCCTGCACGTGCTCGAACTCCATCGGGGGCCCTGGCGGGGTGTCTTTGTCCACCTCGATCAGCCCCCGCACCTTCCGATCGACCTCGACGAAGCCGTGCCGCACGTAGAGGCGGGGATCGTCGGCGAAGAGATAGGCCGCCTCCACGCCGTGGGTTGCAGCGGCGGCGAGCGAGGCGTTAAGCAGGCGACCGGCCAAGCCGAGGCCCCGGAACCGAGGATGCGTGGCGACACCCGAGATACCGACCGCCGTCCCCCATCCGAACTCAAGAGGCGTCAGCGTGAGGACCGAGCGCATCTGGCCGCCATCGAAGAGCGCCCACTTCCGTTCGAGATCGAAGAACGGCTCGGTCATGAACACGCCATGCGCTCGGCCGTAATCGAGATCGAAAACGTCGCACAGCAGACGTAGAAAGGTCTCTGCCTCGTCGAGCCTGATCGGCCGCGCCTCCATCGCGCTCTCATACCCGATGGCACCTAGGTTTCACCCTTCCTCGCCGCAAAGGAAGGCCGCTGAGCGGTCGAGACCCGCACCCTCTCCAGCTGCGGTGGAGAGGGTCGGTGAGCGTAGCGACCGGGGAGAGGTCCGCGAACCGCGGAGAGGTCCGCCGTCCTTCAGGCAACTGGGCTAACCTCTTCGAAATGTCTCTCACCAGCGAAAAGCTTCTGCAAGCCGGGGAACTCGTTCGAGCGGCCGGCATCGATGTTTGGCTGACCTTCATCCGTGAAACCGCGGGCGGCTCCGATCCCGTGCTGCCCCTGATCCTGGACGGAGGGCTGACTTGGCAAAGCGCGCTCGTGGTGGACCGAAGCGGCCGTCGGGTGGCGATTGTCGGCAACTACGATGCCGATCCCCTGCGCGCATCGGGCGATTGGGACGAGGTCGTGCCCTATGTTCAGAGCATCCGAGAGCCGTTCCTGGAGGTCCTCGAACGCTCGTGCGGCCCCAATCCACGCATCGCGGTGAACTTCTCGGAGAGCGACGTCAAGGCGGATGGTCTCACCCATGGCATGTACCTCGTCCTGCTGCGGCACCTCGTTGGCACGCGCTTCGAAGATTCGCTGGAGAGTGCCGAGGGCCTCGTAAGGCGTCTGCGCGGGGTGAAGACACCCACCGAACTGGTCCGCATTCGCGCGGCCATCGCCGCAGGCGACCTCATCTTCGCCGAGGTGCCGACCTTTGCCCGGGTCGGAGTGAGCGAGCGCGAGGTCTACGACCAAATACAGCGCCGAATGCGCGAGCGCGGCCTGGATTTCGCCTGGGACGAATCCGGTGATCCGATCGTGAACAGCGGGCCACACAGCATGATCGGCCACGGCATCCCCTCGACTGGCATTCGCCTGGAGGAGGGGCACATCTTCCACATCGACCTCGGTGTCACCTTGGAAGGCTATTCGAGCGACATCCAGCGCTGCTGGTTCGTCGGCTCCGAGCCACCCGCCGATGCCCTCGACGGGCTGACCGCCGTGAACGCCGCGATCTCTGCCGGCGCCGAGGCGCTCCGGCCGGGTATTGCCGGCTGGCGGGTGGACGAAGCCGCCCGCACCGCCCTGGTCGAGCGCGGCTATCCGGAGTTCCTTCACGCCTTCGGGCACCAAGTCGGCCGGGTCGCTCACGATGGCGGCACCCTGCTCGGCCCGAGATGGGAACGCTACGGCAACACTCCCGAAGGTGAAATCGTGCCCGGCGAGGTCTACACCCTCGAACTCGGCGTCGACGTTCCTGGGCGGGGCTACCTAGGGATCGAGGAGATGGCTGTCGTTACTGACACGGGGTGCGAGTTCCTGTCGGTGCGTCAGTTGGAGATGCCAGTGCTGAGTGAGGAGCGACGCTGAACAGCGCTCGGCCCGGTGGCTTACATGCTCATCGTTCCCACCGCGTCAACGAAGAAGAGTTTCGGGACGCTCATTTGAACGACAAAGTGTGGCGGACCCTTGCTGGTGCGCCATACTTCCTTTGGTAGCCCATCCCATGATCAACTTCCTCCCTGTCGCATTCTCCGTCTTGGCGTTGACAACTCGGCTCGATCAAGTGGTCTTCGCGTTCGACCGTCCGGAACCGAAACTTGAGGCACGGATTTTGTCCTGCGAGACCGAGGAGTCCCTTCGCGAGTTGGCGAAGCAAGAGAAGCTGACGGTAATCATCGAGGGCGAAGTCACGTACGTTTCGCAACGAGACATCCTGTCGATCGATCAAGCCTTGGGGCGCGCAAAGCTGATTCAGTTCTTGGCTTCTTCGAGTCAGGAGGCGCGGATTCCGAAAAACCTGAATGATCTTCCTCCCGAACATCAAGAATTGATACGGCGGGAGATCGCTCGACAGGCGGGCGATCGAACATCGATGCTGCTACGATCGAAGAGCGCCCCATTCACCTTCGAACCTCAGCTCTTGTTAGAGTTCAAGCGCGGAGATCGAAGCGCGACGGTGGATATCGGCCCGAAAAGTAAACGCTCTTTCGACGACACGCTGGGGATGCTCGTTGACCCGACGCCAGTACCAGGGGACAAGTACCCCATAGGCATCGGCCCCGAACAGCCGGAGACTAGCCGGCGTGCGAGCCTCACTTTCACATTCGCTGATTCATCCGGCTCTCAGGAAGATCGGCTGGAAGGTATCCAAACCTTTACCAAGATTCTGAGCGAGCGGGTCGCTGAAGCGACAGCGGAATACGAGAGGGCGGCGAACCTCGCTATGCCGTATTTGCTCGCGGAGTATAGCGACATTCACTTGAGCGAGAAGCCTAAGTCGCTTAGCGATCTTTCCGACCGTATGAAATCCATGGCCCGATCCCTGATCATCGATGGGGACCTCCTTCGGCTTGGCTCTCGTGCGGACGCCACATCATTCGCCGATGGAGCTCGGATCGAGGGAATTGATTACGTTCCATCCATCGTCTTTCGCATCAAGGATTTCTATCACGAGGGTCCAGGATCGCGAGGGGTGGGCCTAACGACCCCGATCATCCGACTGGACAATCCGCTCGGAAAGTCGACCCGTCTTCGCTGAGGAGTCGGTCGGCCAATTGTAGAGCGATGCGGTCTGAGACATCGACATCAGCCGGCGGATGCCCAGACGGGTGGCTCGCGCTCATCGCGTCAGGTCCGTATGAAATGGTATCGCAGCACATATTCTTGCAGAGTCCTTGACATGCGCCGGGGGGGGGTAAGGTGGCCCCATGAGAAGTACGAGACGTCTTGCCATCTTGGGCGCTATCCTCATGGCGGGATTGGAGGCTGCCGCCAGTGATGGCTATAGCCTCGGACCCGATGGCTTCACCTTTACCTTGCAGAGCATGGCGTGCCGGTGCACGACGAACGATCCTTCGACCTACACGGTCACCGTGCCGCTGGTCACAACTTTGGAGTATGGTGGCGAATGCACGATCGAGGGTTGGTGCAGCATAGTGGTCACGACAAGCGGAACGACGCAGCATCAGTTTACGATCCCCTTGGGCTATTGTCTGGTTGCCGGCAGCATTAGCTTCTTGAACGTCGGTTACTTTCCGATGCCGTGCATTTACGGAACGGATAGCTGTCCCGACCCGCAATCATTCCTGATTGGCTCATCGAACTACTCGTGGGTGGGGGACTTCATCCCGTGTCCCCCTTAGTCCACCTATAGATCTTCCCCGGGAGGACTTGATCAATGATTGCTGTAGTGTCTATTCTTCTCTGGGCACAGACGTCGGCGCCCACTTGGGAGGCTGCCCTTCGAGACGTTGCGTCCCGCATGGAAGGTAACGTGGTGGTCGACGTCGTGCGCAGCGTCGAGCCTCTAGTTGCCCCTGCGACCTGGTCTGCTTCTAGCGCGCTCTCCCTCGTTGCCGGTGCGACATGGTGCACACTAACGGAGATGGACTCGGGGCTAGTAGTCCATCGCAGTGCACCGGATGGCTCCGATAGAGGACTCCTCGCGAATCGATTCGTCCAGTTTTGCGAAGGCTTGACGAGCGAGCAGGTCTTATCATTGTCTAAGGGTGAAGCCCATCTTTCGGACCTGGATATCGCCGCCGTCGCTCCGCTTCTGGCTTCTCTCAGCCTGGATCGGCAGAACCTAGCGGTCATGCTTGGGGAGCCCGAGGCGGTCGGAATCAGTTTGGGATTCACGTTAACTGCAGAATACATCGACCCCACGACGAGCCTGCCGCGTACCGCTACGGTCGTACAAACCGTTTCCGCCCCTCCTCAAAGGGCTGCTGCCACGAGGCCTAAGCCTACGGCCGATCCCGTGATGCGAGCGACGCCGCGAAAGCAGATCAAGGACGCTTTTGTCGTGGAGCCAGGCCGAATCTGGAGAGTGAAGGATTTGATCGAAACCGTTACCCGAACGCTTGGTGTCAAGTTCATATACGACAAGCGGTTTGCGGACGCGGAGGTATTCCTCTCGGGTTCCTTTACCGCCGAACAGCTCGATGAGGCACTTCGGCTCGTCTTAGCTGCCAGCCCGGTTCGGCGGCGGCTTGACGAATCGGATGAAACGCTAAGGGGCGCGTTTGCTCGCGAACCGCTTCGGTCGCTTGTCGATCGCTTGTTTCCGAGGTCAGAGGCTAGGGACGCACTTTCGGGCGCGCTCTCGGGAGAGAGTGTTCTAGCGTCGAAGCTGACCGTCCCTTTCAGCAGCTTCCGGGAGCGGTTGGAGCGTGAGAGCATCGACCCGACCAACCTGAATGTTCGGCTCAAGTTGGAGCCAACTTTCAAGATTCGTATCGAAGGCCTTCCAGTCAACTTTTCTCGGTACGGGATCGTGGTTCGCTAGTTCGCGGGGCCACAGCCCGGCGGTGCATTAGCGGTTCAAGAGTTGCTTCGCCTCAAAGTCGCTGCATTTTGGCACGGCAGACCCAGACTTACTCGAAGGCAACTTCAGTCTGCCAACTGCAAGGCGATGCGGTCGGGAGCGGGGGCATCGCCCGGCTCGACCCAGAGCCCATCGGCTTTCAGCAGCTCGATCAGTGCGTCGACGCCCTGCTCTTGCGGAATTCCGTGCCGGACGGGTTCGCGTTTGCGGTAGAGGGTGATCTTGCCGCCGGCAGCGCCGACGTAGCCGTAGTCCGCGTCCGCCATCTCACCGGGGCCGTTGACGATGCAGCCCATGACCGCGATGTCTAGGCCGACGAGGTGCTTGGTGGCTTCGCGGACTTGATGGAGGACCGTCGGCAGATTGAACTTGGTCCGTCCGCAGGAGGGGCAGGCGATGTACTCGACCTTCGTCTTGCGCAGGCCGAGCGATTGGAGGATGTCGTAGCAGACGGGGACCTCGTTCACCGGATCCTCGGCGAGGGAGACGCGGATGGTGTCGCCGATGCCCTCGAGGAGCAGGGTCGCGATGCCGGCGGTGGACTTGATGCGCGCATACTCGCCGTCGCCGGCCTCGGTGACCCCGAGGTGGATCGGGTAGTCCATGCCTTCCTCGTCCATTCGCTTCACGAGGAGACGATTGGCGGCGACCATGACGGGCACACGGCTGGCCTTCGCGCTGATGTTGAGGTTCTCGTACCCGTGCTTGCGGCAGATGCGGAGGTATTCGAGGGCGCTCTCGACCATGCCCTCGGGCGTATCGCCGTAGGTGACGAGCAGGCGCTCGGCGAGGGAGCCGTGGTTGACGCCGATGCGCATCGCGATGTCGCGCGCCTTGCAGGCTTCGATGACCGGGACGAGGCTGTCTTCGATGGCGGTGAGTTCTTCCTGCCATTCGCCCGGGTCGTATGCGAGTTCGGCCCGCAGTCGCTCGACCTCGTCGGCCTCTTCACGCCCGCGCAGGTCGAGTTCTTCGCCGCCGACGCTCTTGGCGCGACTGCCGTGGCGCTTGAACACGAAGAGCCCCGGATTGAGCCGGACTTCGTCGACGTGCTTGGCGGCCTCGATGGCGATGACAGAGCCCTGGTGGTGGACGTCGGCGGTCAGGGGCACTTCGCGGTAGCGCTCGCTCACTTTCGCCCGGATCTCTCCCACGCACTCCGCTTCGCCGAGTGTAGGTGTCGTCACGCGGACGATCTCGCATCCGGCACGGTGGAGAGCGATGATCTGCTCGACGCACGCCTCTATGTTCCGGGTTTCCTCAGTGATCATCGACTGGACGACGACCGGATGATCGCCGCCCATCGTGACCGAGCCGACCCGCACGGTACGCGTGCGGCGCCGAGGGTAGGTCGTTTCGAGGTTCACGAAGTGATTCTACGCCGTCGGCGCCTCTTCCACCTGCCCGCCCTGCAGACGGAACACGACCGCGGCGAGGATTCCACCGAGGAATGGGCCTGCCAGATAGAGCCAGACTCCGGACCAATCGCCTGCGTCCACGATCGCCTTCACGGCCGTCGCACCTGCTCCAACTGCCGGATTGTAAGCTCCGCCCGAGATGGGTCCCCCCACAAAGGCCGCGACGACGATCACAAACCCGATCGCCAGTCCGTAGTACGAATTGCCGGCCGTCTTGCTCGAGGTTGCGACGTTGAGGACCGTGAGTGCGAGCATGAAGGTAAAGACAAGCTCGATGACGAAAGCCTTGACGATCATCTCGTCGGGAACCGATAGGCCCGGCGTGCTGCCGGTCAGCCAATAGCCCAGGTAAAACGCAGCGAACGAACCGAGGAGCTGGGCCACGACGTAGCCGACGAAATCCTGGAGCGTTATCTTTCCCCGGAGGAGGACCGCCAGCGAGACCGCCGGATTGTAATGCGCCCCGGAGATGTGCCTTCCCATGTAGACCATCGTCATTAGAGCGGCGCCGATCGCCAACGGCGCGAACGGGCCGATCAACACCACAGCCATGGCGATCACCAGCATGAAGAGAAACGAGCCGACGAACTCGGTGAGCAGTTTCATGCCCTAGAGACGATCCTGGGATGGGCTACGCTTCCCGTTCCGCGACTCGCTTCGTCGCGACCCATTCAGCCCACAAGAGAGCCGTCCTGCCAACGGGCTTTCCGGGTTCACCGCTCGCCAGAACGGTGCGACCGTGTCGTCGTCGGCGCCCTCGGACATCTTCTCCAGCACGACTTCTGCCACGATGCGCAGGAAGATCGAGGTCGAGGTGGGGCAACACAGGTCGGCCTGGTGCGACCTTGCCAACCGACGCCGGAACTCTGACAGATCGATAACCGTTCCCGGCGGGATTCGGCGAAGTTCCGCTTCCACAGCGGCTGGGCTGGAGATCACCATCCGGTCCCCCGCTTTGCCGCCACCGAAGGGCTTTGGCAATACGACGATCTCAGGTTCGGTTCTTGCGGCGTACTTTTCTTCCCAGGTTTTGCGCGGCACCTCGATCCCGATTCTACTTTCGCAGCCGCGTTGCCATCGCCGCCGGCAGGACCACGTCCTTTCGTCTCGCAGCAGGCGATACGTCGAGCCGCACGATCGTGCCACCGCGCACCTCGGCCTCTACGACTGTCCGGCCAGGGGCCCAAAGCTTGAAGCGGACGTCCCAGTCGCGCGGCCAAGCCGGCAGGATGTAGATTTTGCCGCGGTCGGCCTGAAGAAGCATCGCCTGGAGGGTGGACATGATGTTCCCGCCGTGGCACTGGTCCGGCAGCCAATCGTAGTTCGGTCCCCACATTGCAGGGAATCGGTAGGCGGGATTGGAGTTCGCCACCTTGGCAAGCAGGCTTTTGGCGGCTTCGTGGGCAAGGCCGGCGATCGCGGCGCATTGCCCGTCGTACTGCCATCCGCTGTTCGACTTCTCGATGCGACTGAGGAAGGTGTTCTGCGCCACTTCGAGGTTCAGCCGTCCCACGCCGTAAATGCGGAACGGCCAGAGCGCATACAACTCAGGGTTCTCGACGTTGTTTCGATCCTTCTTATTCTTGGCCGCCGGCTCGATGATGATCTTGCCATCGCGTTTTCCCAAGGGGATCGGTGGGAGCGCCTCCCGGAGGCGGTCCAGGCGGGCGCGGTCCTCGGCGGTTAGGGCGTTCCGGTGCGGCGAGAGCCGTTCGATCACGGTGTGAAGCCCCGCCACGCTCGGTGTGTCGTTCACGACGCCGAACCAATAGGTCTCGGCAGACTGCGTTGGTATGATCGTCAACTGGCCGAAGGCGTCCCGCGGAAACCGAGTGTCGTAGTACGCCAGCACCGAGCGCGCCATCGGCGCGAGTCGGGTCTTCACGAACTTCCGATCACCCGAATACTCTGAATAGTCGAGCATCAGGACCAGAAGTTCTAGGCCCTGCTGCCACGCGTATTGCCACCAAGGACAAAGCACTTCGCTGGGTTTGCGGCCTGTTCGGTCCCAGCCATAATCGCCGTTGGCGTAGGTTCCGAAAATCGTCATGGTTTCGGGGAAGTACACGCCACCCGCCCCGTAGTAGAGACTCGCCCGCGCTTCACAGGCCGGACGCGTCCGCTCGTAAAGCCCGAACAGCGAGTGCATGAGATCGAAATCCCCGGATGCGGGGAGCGGGGCATAGGGCATGCGAGTGTTCTGCCACCAATAGGCGTCGCCCCATCGACGCCAGTCCGGGTTGTGGTCGGGACCTCCGGTGACAGACGGTTCGACGGTAAAGATACTGCCATTGAACTTGATCGGATACTCGCCGCGCCCTCCGCAGGCGGTGATCCATCGCTGCAGAGCATAGGCGCGATCAATCTGCAAGTTCCCGGTGAAAACGTGGCTTCTCGACCAAAACGAACGCCACCAGTGGACGGTTCTGCGCTCAGCCGCTACGGAGTCTCGGGTCGCCATCGCTTGCCGTCGCAAACCACCGATGAAGGCCGTATCCGTGGCGGTCTGCTCCGAAGCGGTCACGATTTGGACCCCGAACTTGCGAACCGGAGTGGCGGACGCCAGCACGACGGCGTCAGAGGTCACGGAGATCGACTTCAGTTCAAGGCTGGCCAAGCGCGTGCCGAAGCAGCGGTCACGCAAAGGATCGTCGATGGTCTGGCGAATCGGCCCAAGACCCTGGTGCTCGATCGTCTCGGGAACGATCGAGCCCTCGTTTCGGTGATAGACCACGCCGGCCTCTCCATCCTTCGCAGCCAGGTCCGGGGATTCCCAGACGGGTCTCGGCGACCCCTTCATTGTCCAGGCAGATTCGAGTTCTGATCCCTGCAGCGAGCGTCGAGCGGTCCGCCACGTCTCCAGCCGAGCGCGGACGCTCATCCCTTTGCTGCTCTTCCCCACGATCCAGGCAACCGGGTGCTCGGCATCGACGAAGACACGGAGGCGGCACCCATCGGCCTCGATCTCGATGAGTCCATCTTCGAGGTGGAGCCGCTGACGCAACGGCTTACCTGTTGCAAACGGATTCGGCGAGAGGGAGAGCCTTACACGACCAAGCTTCAGGAGCCGGCACGCTTCCGACCAGGCATCGGTTCGCGAGACGAGCAGGACAAGGTCGCCGCCTTCCTCGACCCAGGCGTTGAGACCTACAGTGCCGTTGCCGATCGGCATCGAGCCGGACGAGTTCTTGCTGGGAGTAGTCCAAACGACGTCGCAACGATCGATGGGGCTGGAGGAGGCCAGGAGAGGCACGCCCGAGAGGAGCACGGCGAGTTGTGCGCGCATAGGCCTGCAGATTACACCGCGAGCCTAGGCAGCGCGTGGCAAAACGGATTCCTCCAGCAGTCCTTCGCGTCCGACGACTCGAGCGAGAACCTCGATCAAGCCCGAGTCGAAGCGGCCCATCAGGGCTTCGCGCCTCAGCTCGTCGAGAGCGACCTCGAATGAAAGCCCCTCGCGATAAGCTCTGGTCGAAGTCATCGCATCGAACGTGTCGGCAATCGCAGCGATCTGGACGATGAGCGGAATCTGGTCGCCGGCGAGTCCATCGGGATAGCCGGTGCCATCCTGGCGCTCGTGATGCCATCGGACGATGGGGGCGCACTCCTGGAACATCGGAATCCCCTCGATCATGCGGTAACCAAGGTCGGGGTGCGTCTTGATCAGGGCGTACTCGTCGTCCGTGAGTTCGGCTGGCTTGTTGAGGATGTCGTCCGGGACACCGATCTTGCCGACATCGTGGATGAGAGTCCCCATTTCCAGTATCTTGAGTTCGCGCTCCTCGAGCCCGAGCTCTTGGGCAAGCCTAACGCTGTAGCCCATCACCCGCGCGGAGTGCCCCGCCGTGTACTGGTCTTTGGCCTCCACCGCCTTGACGAGGGCATAAACCATCGCCATGAGGTTCGCCTCGAGGTCTTCGAGCGCCCGGGAAAGGAGTCGGTTTTTGTTGCGGATCTCCTTGTTCTTCTCGTTCAATTGCTTTCGTGCGTTGACGGTGCGCGTGATATCGAGGCAAAAGGCGAGGACGTGGAGGAAAGTGCCGTCGGTGCCGCGGACGGGAACGCCGTGCAGTTCGAGATAGCGGTTCTCCCGTCCCCAGTCGCCGATACGGCATTGGATGAAGAACGGCTCTTGCGTAACCTCGGCGCCATTCAGAGTGGCCTCCACCCTCCTTTCGTCCTCGGGATGGATCGAGCGAATGAGGGCAGCCTCGCGTGATTCTTCGGCCTTGCGGTCGGTCAACACGTCCCAAGCGGAGTTCGCATACACGCACTTGCCCTCGCGATAGGCGTAGAGGCCGATCGGGAGGCTCTCCACCAGATGACCGTGGGCCGCTCGCTGCTCGACGTGCTGGTCGTGAAGATGTTTGAGGTCTTGATCCTGACGCGCGGCCGCACGGATGAAGACGAGAGAGGCCAGCGAGAGGATCGTCGCCATCGCGAAGAGCGAAATGAGTGAGTCGCTGCGCTCGCCGATCCTCTCCACGGCCTCGGCGCGACCGACGACCGCGTTGCGGATGGCGCCGATGAGCCCGATCGAAGCGGAGTTCTGCAGGCTGTTCCAATCCGCCTCGCCTCGGGAGGCGCGAGTCCGCTCGCGATCGATGTCGTTGACGAGCCACGACTGGCCCAGGCCGGCGGCTTCGCTCCTGATCTTGTCGAGTCGGGCGCCATCGTAGCCGCTCCCGAAGTGCATAGAATCCAGATTCGCCTTCAGGGAGAGCAGGCGCTGTTCTGTTTCCGCGGTTTCCCGGATACTCTCGATGTCCGATCCGGCCTGATAGTAGCTGACGATTCCTCCCACCGCGAGCGTTGCCACCACCGAGTACAGCGCGATCTCGAAGAGGGTCGAGCGGACCAGGCCAGTCACGAGGCGAGAACGAACGAGGCCGGTGGAGCGGCGAGCGAGGCGTGAAGAAAGCAGGTTCGCGACGAAGAGGCTCAGAAATGCGGCGAGCAAACACGCGCCTAGAGCCTGCCGCTTGATCCCGAGCTCGTGAGCCAGGATCAGCGAATAGTCTCGGTCGACGCCGAGAACCGCCACCACTCGTCCCTTGCCGTCCTTGACGGGGGCGTAGGCACTCAGGAACGTTCCCCAGCGATCGCGATTCGGCTCGGAGTCCACCTGAACCGTCCCGGTGCGAAACGCGGCAATCGCATCGGGCGCGATCTCGGGGTAGGGATCCATCAGGTGCGATTTGTCGTTCACGCCGTCCCCGTCGCGATCGCCTTCGGGCGTCGGGTCGAGGACGAAACGGAATCCGTCGCCGTCTTTGCGCAGGGTGTAGATATAGCGGATTCCGCTCGTTCGCTGGAGGGCGCGGTCCAGCTTCTCGATCTGATCCCGATAGAGCGCGGTCGATTCCTGGCCGGGTTCGCGCAGCTGCTCGTGAAGCTCGGCGTCCACCTGCAGCGCCACGACTTCGGCCACCGTCGCCAATTCGCTGCGAACGGCCTCGCGGTAGTTGCTCAAGGAGGCCGAGAGGAGCAGGCCACAGACCGCGCCGCTGACGATCATAAAGCCGATCGTGAGAACGACGAACATTCTGAGCCCAGTCCGGTCGCGCTGTGGCATCGTTGTAACGATCAAATTTTCGGCAAACGACGCAAGGAACTTCAAGGCAGTTCGTGCCCCATTCCGAGCACGATCGTCCTTCCCGCCCAGGTACAATCGAGCCTGATTCCGATGAGCCAGACCGCCCTCGAGCCCACCACGAGCCGACCCGGCGCCGGCGGAAGGTGGATGACCGTGATCTTCGACGACGACGTGACCCCGGTCGACCTCGTCCTCGTCACGCTCGTCGCCGCCACCGGTTGCGATATGCAGGAGGCGGCCATGGAGGTCTGGGAAGCGGAAGCCTATGGCAAGGCCGCCGTTCATTTCGCCACCGAAGAGGAATGCCGCCAAGCCGCCGCGATCATCGCGCGAGCCCGCATCCAGGTCGACGTGCAACCGGAATGGAGCGAGTGAGCGCCAGCGCAAACGGCCCGGGCATCGGCGTTATCGAAGCCCCCGAGATCGAGTCCACCGGCACTTCCCGCGGCGGCTGGATCGTCACCGTCTACAACAACGACACCAACACCTACGACGAGGTGATCTTCATCCTCATGGTCGCCACCGGCTGCGACGAGGAAGAGGCCTACATCGAGACGTGGGAGATCGACCATCTCGGGCAATCCGTCGTCCACGTCGCCGACGAGCCCGAGTGTCGCCGCGTCGCCGGCATCATCGCCACCATCGGCATCCGCGTCGATGTGAGCGAGACCTAACAGGCCTTTTTGGAGTGCGCGTGCTCAACGGCGCTTTTCCCCGACCACGCGGAAGTCCTCCCCGATGGAGAATAACTCCCCCTGCCGCCACGGGCTTCGCCCGGGCCGCCTCCCCCTCGTCCTGGACGAGGGGGAGTCCGGAATCCCTCTCGCAGCCGCGAGAGGGACCTTCGCCGCGGAGGGTGCGAAGAGGGAGAGTAATCGTTGAAGCTCCATTCATGACTCCCCCTGCCGGCACGGGCTTCTCCCGGCCAGCTTCCCCTCGTAGGGGACGAGGGGGATCGGGTATCCTCAGGCGCGATCGCCGGGGCCTTCGGGAGCCCCCGCCCCATTACCACGACCATGGCTATTCGACCGGAAGAAATCACCTCTATCCTCGAGCAGGAGCTTCAGAAATTCGAGCGCAAGGCCGACGTCGAGCACGTCGGCACCGTGCTCCAGGTCGGCGACGGCATCGCCCGCGTGTACGGTCTTCCCGACTGTCAGATGGGCGAATTGCTGGAGTTCCCGGGAGGGATCATGGGCCTTGCCCTGAACCTCGAAGAGGACTCCATCGGCGCCGTCATCATCGGCGACGACACCCAGATTCGCGAAGGCGACCCGGTCAAGGAAACCGGGCGCATCATCGAAATCCCGGTGGGCAAGGCGCTGCTGGGCCGCGTGGTCAACGCGCTGGGACAACCGATCGACGGCAAGGGCCCGATCGCCTCGACCGAGTTCCGCCGCCTCGAGACCATCGCGCCGGGCGTCGTCGATCGCCAGCCGGTGAAGGAGCCGCTGCAAACCGGCATCAAGGCCGTCGATGCGATGATCCCGATCGGGCGCGGCCAGCGCGAGCTCGTCATCGGCGACCGCCAGACCGGAAAGACCGCCGTCTGCGTCGATACGATCATCAACCAGCGCCGGACTCACGAGCCTGGCGGCAGTCCTGTCTACTGCATCTATGTCGCGGTGGGCCAGAAGATGGCGAACGTGGCCCGCGTCGTCGATACGCTCCGCGAGAATGGCGCCCTCGACTACTCCGTGATCGTCGTGGCCTCGGCCTCGGACTCGAACGCGATGCAGTACCTCGCGCCGTTCGCGGGCGCCTCGATCGGCGAATACTTCCGGGACAACGGGATGCACGCCCTGGCGGTGTACGACGACCTCTCCAAGCACGCCCAGGCCTACCGCGCGCTGTCGCTGCTCCTCCGCCGCCCGCCGGGCCGCGAGGCGTATCCGGGCGACGTTTTCTATCTTCATAGCCGCCTCCTCGAGCGCGCGGCGAAGCTGTCCGACGAGAAGGGCGGGGGCTCGCTGACCGCGCTGCCGGTCATCGAGACCCAGGCCGGCGACGTATCGGCCTACATTCCGACGAACGTCATCTCGATCACCGACGGACAGATCTACCTCGAGCCCGACCTCTTCTTCGCCGGCGTGCGCCCCGCGATCAACGTCGGTATCTCGGTCAGCCGCGTCGGCGGCAACGCCCAAATCAAGGCCATGAAGTCGGTCGCCGGCCGCCTCAAGCTGGAGATGGCGCAATACCGCGACGTGGCGGCCTTCGCTCAGTTCGCGAGCGACCTCGACCGCGCCACGCAGATGCAGCTCCTGCGCGGCCAGCGCCTCACCGAGCTTCTCAAACAGGGCCTCGCCACGCCCTACGACGTCACCGACCAGGTCGTGCTCGTCTTCGCCGGCACGAGCGGCTTCCTCGACGACATTCCGAACGACGCCGTCGGCCGCTTCGAAACGGGCCTGCTCGCCTTCGTCAAGGAGCGGTATGCCGACGCCGTCGAGACGATCCGCATGACGAAGGAGATGTCCAAGGAGACCGAAGACACGCTGAAGAAGGCCTACGCGGAGTTCGTCGCGCAGTTCGACAAGAGCGGCCAGAAGGTCTACGACACCGGAAAGACCTCCGAAGACGCGCTCAAGGACGCCGTTCAAGCGTAACCGATGGCGACCCTCAAGCAAATCCGGCAGCGGATCAAAACCTCGAAGAGCATCCAGCAGATCACGCGAGCGATGAAGCTGGTGGCGGCGGCGCGCCTCAAGAAGGCGCAGGACCGCGTGCTGGAGGCCCGGCCCTACTCGGACAAGATGCGCGACTTCATGACCAGCATCTCCGGCGCCGGCGACCTCCCCGCCCACCCTCTGCTCGAGAAGCGGCCGGTGCAGCGGGCATGCCTGATCCTCGTGACCGCCGATCGGGGCCTCGCCGGCTCCTACAACACCAACTTGATCCGCAAGGCCTGGGACTTCCTTAGGGCGCAGACGGTGCCCACCGATCTTATCTGCGTCGGTAAGAAAGGCGGCCAGTTCCTTTCAAAACGCGGTTACAGCGTGCTCCACCAGATCACGGTGCCGACCTCGGGGGCCCGCGTCGAGGACGCTCGCGAGGTCACCCGTCTGGCGCGAGAGGTTTTCGAATCGGGCGAGGTCGACGCGGTCTATGTGTGCTACAGCAAGTTTTACTCGCCGATCCGCCAGGTGCCCCAGATCGTGCAACTGCTTCCGATCGAGCCCGTCAAGTCCGAAGGCGGCGCGGCGGCGAAGAACTACATTTACGAGCCGGGCCCCGAAGAACTCCTGGGCACTTTGCTCCCCAAGTATCTCTCGACGCTGATCTATCAGGCCCTCCTCGAAGCGACGGCCTCGGAGCACGGTTCGCGGATGACCGCCATGACGAGCGCGACCGACAACGCCGGCAAGATGATCCAGCAGCTGACATTGACGGCCAACCGTGCCCGCCAGGCCGGCATCACGAAAGAGATTCTGGAAGTCGTCGGTGGCGCCGAGGCGCTGAAGTCGTAGCGTGAGGCCGGCATGAGCTTCGCCCAACGCACGCACGGTTGCGGTGAGCCACGCGCTTCCCACGCAGGCGAGCAGGTGATCCTGAACGGGTGGGCCCATCGCGTACGCGACCTCGGCGGCGTGTGCTTCGTCGACCTTCGCGACCGATCGGGCATCGTCCAACTCGTCTTCGACCCTTCCAGGTTCCAAAACCTCGCTGAGATTCGTAGCGAATCCTGCCTAAGCGTCACCGGAACCGTCCGACTACGCGACCCCGACACCAAGAACCCGGCGATGCCAACCGGCGAGGTCGAGATCGTTGTCACCGGCTACAACGTGCTAGGGCCGGCTAAGACGCTTCCCTTCCCCGTCAGCGACGAGGAACAGATGACCAGCGTCAACGAGGAACTGCGAATCAAGTACCGCTACCTCGACCTCCGTCGTCCGGCGATGTACCGAAAGTTCGCCATCCGAGCGGCCGCAATTCGTAGGATCAGGGCATACCTCGATCAACGCGAGTTTCTCGAGATCGAGACGCCGATCTTTACGAAATCCACCCCGGAAGGCGCCCGTGACTACCTGGTGCCCTATCGCCTCGAGCCCGGCCTCTTTTACGCCCTGCCCCAAAGTCCGCAGCAGTACAAGCAGCTGCTGATGGTGGCCGGCGTCGAGCGCTACTACCAGATCGCCAAGTGCTTCCGTGACGAGGCCCAGCGTGCAGACCGTCAGCCCGAATTCACTCAACTCGATCTCGAGATGTCGTTCGTGACCCAGGAAGACGTCCTTCGGCTGATCGAGGGCCTCACGGTAGAAGTCGTAAACGGTCTTATCGAAGAGTTCGACCTGCCGAAAGACCGGGTCGAAGGCTTCGCGAGGCTCACCTATGACGAATCCATGCACCTCTACGGGTGCGATAAGCCTGATCTTCGGTTCGGACTTCAGTTGTTCGACATCTCCTCTGTCGTCAAAGACTGCGGTTTCGGCGTCTTCAAGTCCTGCATCGATGGCGGCGGATTCGTGCGAGGCATCCGATACCCTGGAGGCGCGTCTCTTTCGCGAAAGGAAATTGGCATTCTAGAGGAGTTCTGCAAGGAGTTCGGCGCCAAAGGGATGGCGAGTTTCGGCCTCGCCCAGGACCCTGCGGATGCGGGCGAAGGTGCGGTGGTCCTGGCGGACGGTCGCGCGGTGAAGGGCTCGATCGCCAAGTTCTTCAAGCCCGAAGAGCTCGTGCAGATTCTGGAGACGGCCAAGGCCGAACCGGGCGATCTTCTCTGCTTCATCGCCGACGCCTATTCGGCTGGAAACAACGTCCTCTTCCGGCTGCGAAACGAGATCGGCGAACGCTGTGGCCTTCGAGACCAGCGAAAGGTGGCCTTCTGTTTCGTGCTCGACTTCCCTCTCGTCGAGTGGAATCCAGAATCGAGCCGGTGGGACGCCACCCACCATCCGTTTACTGCTCCAAAAGCTGAAGACCTGATCTACATCGACACCGATCCTGGCCGAATCCGAGCGGACTGTTACGACGTGGTCTGCAACGGGACCGAATGGGCCAGCGGGAGTATTCGAATCCATCGGCCCGATATCCAGGAGCGCTGCTTCAAGCTGCTTGGCCTCGACGAGGAGACGATCCGTGCCCGATTCGGCCATATGATCGAGGCTTTCGAGTACGGCGCCCCTCCCCACGGCGGCATCGCACCGGGAATCGACCGACTTATCATGTTTCTGACCGACGATGAGAACATTCGAGAGGTCATCGCATTTCCCAAGATCGGGCAAGGAATGGACCCCATGATGGGAGCCCCGAGCACGATCGATCCCCAGCAGTGGGCCGAACTGGGCCTACGCTTGGGTGAATAGGAGGCGCCTGTCGATCGTCGAACCTTCTATAATCCTACGGAAGGGATCCCTATGAGCACGATCGCCTTAGTTTTTGTCACCGCCCTCGGACTTCAGAGCAAGATGTTCAACAGCCCGGAGTTGGACCTCTCGTTCCAGCATCCCGCAAACTGGAAGGTCATCCCGGGCAAGAAGGGAGACACGAAATTGGAGATCCCGCTGGCCGGTGGCGGGAAAGCGACTCTCGAAATCTTCTCCGTTGCATTCCGCGAACCCGCCGAACGCTGGCAGGAATATCAGCTTATGGCGAACCAGAACCTCAAGCGAACGGTCGACCGCCAATGGCAAGAAGAGGTACTCGGCTCGCCGCTCCTGATGACGCGCATTTTTTACACCGTCAAGGCTGAACCGATGGCGACCTTGGTCGGACTGATGTACCGTTCGCACCCGAAGAAACTGAACTTCCGACTCACCGCGTCGAGTTCGGTCTACGAGGAGGCCGAGCGATCTTGGCGGGAGGCCCTCCAGTCGCTGCGCACAATGAGCGGCAGCATGCCGGAAGCCGAGAATCCGGATCGGATCGTCGACACGCCGATCGTACCGCCGAAAGTCGAGAAACCTAAGCCGCAGGTGACCTTCAGCGCGAAGGGTCCGACACCGTCGAAGCTGTATCGTGGACCGGTCAAGGTTTCGGCTCGAGCGGCCGGCAAAGACATCCTTCTGCTCTTGCCCGATGGCTGGCGAGCCGATCCCGACGGTGACGCGTTCATTCTCACCCGGAAGGGCTTCAATGGAGTCGTTCGAATGGAAGTGGCCGGTACCCTCGACTCGCCGCCAGCCCAGCGAGCACTCCTCGCATCCGCCGCTAAGACTCTCGGCGAGTTTGCTCAAGTCACTATGCGCGATGAGAGTCGACCCGTCACCACCAAAGCCGGCGCCCTGCTTCAGATCGTGCGGCGCGAGGGCCGGTCGATGGACGGCGGCTTGGTGATCCTCCACGCCAGCGGAGCGAGCGGAGATTACTACTGGCTGCTGACCTACCGGGCGAACGACCCGAAGCACTTCCGAAGGGACTCGGGATCGCTCGATTCGCTGATGAACGGGGCCAGCGTGGTGCTGGCACCGTGATCGCAGTCTTCAGCACGTCGAGCCCGATTGCAAGCGTCGCTCTTTTCGAGGGTGACCGCTTGCTCGCCGCCGAGTACCGCGAAGCTCAGGGCAAAGCGGGAGCCGCATGCCTGTGGATCCTCGAAGCGCTCTTGTCTGATCCGGGAGGGACCCTCGGCGACCTCACTGGCTTCGTAGCCGACGTGGGACCGGGCGGGTTCTCGGGTACACGGGTAGGCGTGACTCTGGCCAAATCTCTCGGATTCGCCAAGGGCGTTAAGGTGGCCGGCGTTGACGCCTTCGACCTCATTTCCTCGGCTGGCCCTGTCGCGATTCCGGTTCGCCGCGATACCTATCTCGTGCGAGAGCCAGGACGAGCGGCCTCCCTGACGAGCGAAGTCGAGGGATCGGTCGGCTACGGGCCGGCCTTCGAATCTCCGATCTTCCCACTCGCCGAGCGGGCGATCCCGAGTCGATTGACCTGGATCGAGCCGGAGGCACTCCTTCCCGAATATCTGGTCGAGCCTAGCATTAGCACCCCCAAGAAACCCTTCGCGCCGCGGGTGGCGGAGGTCTAGCATGGAGGCTCCCCTACGGGAGACCCGGTCTAACGTCTCCCTTGCACCGCTGACGACGCTGAGGGCCGGAGGCGCCGCCGAACGTTTCTGGGTCGCTCGGACAGTGGACCAGCTGGCCGCAATCTCAGGTCACTTGCACGCAGAAGGGACTGTCCCGACGATCCTAGGGCACGGCAGCAACGTCCTGCCCTCCGACGACGGCGTGCCGGGTGATACGGTTCACGTCCTTTCGCGCCGGATCGAGATCGAACCTAGCGGCGTGGTGACAGCCGATTGCGGCTGCGCTTTTCAGGACTTGTTTCTGGCGACCGCTCAGGCTGGGTTCCTCGGGTTCGAGTACGCCGTGGGCATTCCTGGCACCCTCGGCGGCGCGCTTGTCAGCAATGCGGGCGCCTATCGGAGCAACGTCTCGGAATTCCTCACCGAACTCGAGGTCGTTCATTCTGGCGAAAGGCGATGGGTTGAACCGACGTTTATGAGTTTCTCCTACCGCGACTCCAGGCTTAGAAGGCCTAGGCCCGAAGCCTGTACTCTCTTGCGGGCTCGCTTTCGGCTCCCTCGCGGCATTCCCAAGGCGATCTACGACGAAGCGCGGGAATACCAGCGCCAGCGAATCTCGAAGCAGCCGCCGCCCGCGAGTGCCGGATCGTTCTTCAAGAACGTCACCGGCGCAGACTTTGCTGCGAGCCTCGAGAACTTGCCAGACCGACTCCGCAATGCCGGAGTCGTGCCCGCCGGATTCCTTATCCAGGAGGCCGGGCTCTCTGGTTTCCGGCACAAGGGTGCGATGATTGCACGGCGTCATGCGAATTTCATCGTCAACGTCGGCGGGGCCACCGCTTTCGCAATTCGAGAGCTTGCCGAATTGGCTAAGCGACGAGTGCTCGACCAATTCGGCGTCCTCCTCGAAGAGGAAGTTCTCTACCTCGGCGACTGGAGCCGCTTTGGAACGGCAGAGGCCTAGTCTCCGGCCATATTGAAGTTCGCGGAAACTATCGCGTAGTCCCCGACATCGACCACCCCGTCGCCGTTGATGTCGCAGTCCCGCGGCGTGACGAATTTCTCGTTCATCCGGGTCCAGGTGGTCGACGACTCGTCGAGGCCCAGGTTGTCCGAGATGAGCGCATAGTCTCCGATGTCGATCGAGTTGTCGCCATCGATATCGCCGTTAACCAGTGTCGCGCTCAGTCCGGAAAGCTTGCCGTCGGTGACCACCACGTCGTTGAACTTCTTCCACAAGAATCCGCGGACCCTCAAGAAGATGTCGTAGGTCCCGTTGGGGTGGACCCAACCCAGGAAAAACTTGCCGTCGGGGCCGATGTCGCATTGGCCGGTCGAGATGACTTGGGTTCCAGTGGAGTTGTAATAGACGGCGTCCAGGATGAGATCGCGCTCCCCTTCGAAGCCCGACAGGGTCAAGGTGCCCGACCATTGATCCGTAGGCGTGACGATGGTGTGGCTCTTGTACGCCCGATGACTCTTGGCTGCCGCGATCGAGCGTACCAGGGCACCGGAGGGCTCGGGCGAGTTCGCAAAGGCATCAACGTGGCTGCGGTCGGCGAAGACCGTGACGCGGGTCTTCCACTGTGAGCCGGTCTGAGTCCAATTCAAGTTCCTCCAAGTGCGCTCGGCATCGGGGAGAATCTTCCAGCCGTCTTCGAGGGGTCCGGGGAGATCTTGTGAGTAGTTACCCATCGAGGAGTGCGTGCGAGGTCCGACCGAGTACGTTTCCTTGTCGGCTTGGATCTCGGCCTTCGATGTGCCAAACGCTCCACCGGGTTCCGAAGCGTGGCTGAGATCGATTTGGATTTGCGCGCCGATCTTGCGAGACAGGACGAGGGTGAGCCGAGTCGAAGAGTTCGGCTGCTGGCCGGTATAGACATCGATGTCATACGAGGCTAGGAGCGAGTACTTCAGACCTAGAGGTCCGTTCTCGTCGCTAGCGACGTCCGCGCCGCAGCCGATGAAGAACGAGCAGTTAGCGGCGATCCTGCCGGTCGTGATCCAGTCCGGACAGCCCTGACCGATCGAACTCGGATAGGTGCTCCATCGGAAACTGTTCTCGACCAAGGAGACGTCGGTCAGTTGCGCGAGCGCAGAACAAGTCAGGGCGATCCCTGAAGAAGCGAAGACGAAACGATGCATGGTGTCCTCCAGATGTGTGATTGGAACTTGTAGTATATGGTGCGCGTCCTCGAATGCCAAGCGACTGCCGGCACCAAGGGCGGCCTGGGGAACGTAGACTTATGGAGAACGCATGACACTCGCCGACAGCTTCCAAAGCGCACTTCGCGCGATCGCCGCCAACAAGCTCCGCTCCGTCCTCACGATGCTGGGGGTCGTGATCGGAGTCGGTTCGGTGATCGCCATGATCGGCATAGGCGAAGGCACGAAGCGCAAGTCTCTTGAGAACATCGAGATCATGGGGACCAACATGATCATGATCTTCCCAAACTGGAATCGGGGAGGGAGCAGCCTCGGCTCGTCGGCGACGAGCCTTAAGCAGGAGGATGTCGATGACCTCGGAAAGCTGCCCTTGGTGAGACTAATCTCCGGCGGCGTCAGAAGCAACGAAACCGTCAAGTTCCTTTCGCGCAACACGCGGACTCAGATCATGGGCGTCGAACCTCAATTCGCAGTCATCCGAAATGCGACGAAGATGCTCTACGGGACCTGGTACACCACCGAGGATGAAGCCATGATGAACCGAAAGGTGGTGTTGGGCTACCAGGTGTACGACCAGCTCTTCGCCGGGGAAAACCCGCTCGGCGCGACGGTTCAGATCAAGGGCCAAAGCTTCGAAGTCGTTGGTGTCGTGAACTACAAGGGTGGATCCGGCATGATGAATGCGGACGACCAAGTGTACATTCCTCAGAAGACGGCGATGAAACGTCTCATGGGCAAGACGAACATCGACATGATCTACATCCAGACCGTGAATACCGAACTGATGCCCTTAGCCCAATCGCAGATCGAAGAGACGCTCGCCCAGAAACGGCGCAGCGCAACCGGAGAGGCCCAGTTTCGCGTTATGAACCAGGGCGAGTGGATCGAGCAGATCGAGACCCAGACCAAGCTCCTGGGTTTCCTGCTGGCAGGCATCGCGTCGGTATCGCTCCTCGTCGGGGGCATCGGGATCATGAACATCATGCTCGTTTCCGTCACCGAGCGGACCCGCGAGATCGGCCTGCGCAAGGCGATCGGCGCCCAGCGAGAAGGCATTCTCACCCAGTTCTTGCTGGAAAGCGTGGTCATGTGCGTGATCGGGGGGACGATCGGAATCCTCCTCGGCGCGGGGGCGACCTACTTCGTGGCCCAAGCCCTCAAGGTTCCGCCCATCGTCAACCCCCAAGCGGTTCTTCTCGCATTCGGGTTCTCGGCCATGGTCGGCCTCTTCTTCGGACTCTACCCTGCGCTACGCGCCAGCAGCCTCCAGCCCATCGAAGCCCTGCGTCACGAGTAGGGTTCCCGGGTAACATTTTTTCGCCGGCCTCGTAGCTCAGCGGATAGAGCGCCTCCGTCCTAAGGAGGGCGTCGGGGGTTCGAGTCCCTCCGAGGCCGCCAATCCCCCTCGGGTACCCTCGCCTCGATGACCGAATCCGAACCCGCGAGCGGGCGACTCGAAAGCGTCGGCGTGGGCCGCTGGCGCGGCGTTGACGTCATGCCCTACAAGCCGACCGGCACGCACTTTCAGGCCATCTCCCGTCAACTGCTGTTCGGAGGCGATCGAGACCTGCCCATCGAGATTCGCTACTTCGAAATCGAACCGGGTGGTTACTCGACTCTCGAACGGCATGAGCACACGCACTGGGTGATGGTCCTCGAAGGAAGCGGCCGTGCGCTCGTCGGGACCGAGGTCGTACCACTCCATATGCATGACATCGTTCGAATCCCAGCCTGGACTTGGCACCAGTTCCACGCGGGAGAGTCCCACGGCATCGGGATTCTCTGCGTGGTCGCGGCCGATCGCGATCGACCGAGCCGGCCCACTAAGGAAGATCTCGCTGAGTTGATAGCGTCGTCCGAGGTTGCCGAGTTCATCCGTGTCTAGCCGATCGTCCATACTGGGCTATGGCCGACCCGAAAGACGTTGAAGCCACGAAGATCGTCCGCCGCGAGTTCAATCGCAGGGCGATCGACGTTACCCTCGCCGACATTCGCGTCTCGCACGGTGTGGTGTACATTCGAGGCACGATCAAGCCGATGCGGGGCGGCGTAACCGACGTCAAGCACGAGGTCGAAATCATCGCGCGGAACCTTCGAACGCGTCCTGAAGTCAGGGACGTGGTGATCGACGCGATCTTCCGTACCTAACCCTGATGGAGGCGATCCGTGGCAAGACCGCCGTTCGCGAGCTCTTCAAGACCTACCGTCGTGAGCACCCGTCCGCCATCGAGATCGCATTCCTGCTCCAGGATTGGACCGACGCTTACAACGTCGGCGGCATGTTTCGGGTGGCGGACGCCTGCGGAGCGCGCGAACTCGTCTTCACAGGTCGAACGCCCACCCCTCCGAACCCGATGATCAGCGTAACTTCGCTCGGTCACCATCGGCGCATTCCCTTTCGCACGATCGAGCATCACGAGGATGCGGCCCTTGCGTTGAAGGAGGAGGGTTACCACTTGGTCGCGGTTGAGATCGCCGAGGGTGCCGTTTGCTACACGAGCTACGAATACCCGGAAAAGGTCTGCCTGATTCTCGGCAACGAGGAATCGGGCGTCTATCCGAAGGTCATGCGGCATCGGGACGGGGCCGTTTTCATCCCCATGTACGGCAAGGGACGATCGATGAACGTGCACGTGGCGGCGGCGGTGGTCGCCTTCCACGCCCTCATGGCGACTCTGCAGCACTAGGGGGAGCCGGCCTCCGAAAGGTCACAGCGTTGCCGCAGCCTTTGCACTGTCCCTTTAGGCCCTGCGGCGGGATCTTGTCGAGTGGAACGGTCATCAAGTTCCCGCACTTGGCGCACTTCGCCGACAGGACCTTTCGAGGCCCCTTTGCCGCGGGTGTCTGCTTCGGACGACTCTTTCCCGGAGGATCGCCGGGGGCGCGCGCCACGAAGTCCCAGTGGCACTTCTTGCACTGGCCCAGCATCAGGGTCGTGTTTGGAGTGCCGCATCGCGGGCACAGAACGATAGTTCGGTCGTGATACTCCAGTCCTTGACAGCGAACACAGACGAAACTTGGGTCGGCGTTGCTTCGGCTGATCGCACGAACGATACTCCGCTGCCACATGAGCACCATGTCAGCGGTGCGTCGGCGCTTCTGCATCTGCTCGTAGTCCGGGTTGATGATGCGTTCCAATTTGCACGAAGCGCAGGTCCTCAGAATTCGCTCCTCGAGTCCGTCCCGCAGTTCGACATCCTTCAGGCACCGATTGTAGAGGCTCACCTCGGCACCGGTGAGGGTGAACGATGCGATCCAGGTCGAGGGGTCTTGCTGCAAGGATGGCTTGGCTCGCCCGACGCCCTTGAGGAGATTCGAACTCGTCGTCTTGACGAGATGGGCGGCCTGACCCCCGAGCCCGGGCATCCCGTGGAGCCCGACCAGATGCTGGAAGGCCTGCTGGAGTTTGGTGTCGAGCGACAGCGCGACGTGGGGATCCAGGTCATGGGTCGTTGTCGCCATGGAATCCCGGGCCAGACCTTGAGTAACGTCGAGCACGTCGGTCAGAGTCTCGAAGGGAACGTGATTCGGTCCTTCGACCGCAGGCAGTCTCGCCGCTCGCACCGCTGTATGCGCGACGACCGGCGGCTGGTGATGCACCGGCGTCGCCATGGGAGGCTGATAGACGGTTGGGGACGCCGGAGGCGGCGATGCCACCACCGGGGGAGGGCCGGAAGGCGGGGCCGGAGCGGCAACGGGCGGTGGAACCGCGCCCGCAACATCCCTCGTCGCGGGTTCAGGAACAGGGGCGCCGCAGGCGTGGCAAAACTTTGCGCCAGCCACGAGCCCCGCTCCGCATGACGAGCAGGACAATTCGTTCGCCATCGAACCTATTCGGTCGACCCTGTGTCGTAGCTGGTGTCATACGAGGTGCCTGCGTCATAACTCGTTCCGGCGTCGTAGGTGGCACCTGTGTCGTAGCTGGTCCCCGCATCGTACGCGCCCGCATCGTATGCGGAACCGGCGTCATAGGACGTGTCGTAAGACTCGGCCTCGACCTCGGCTTGCCAAGCGACGCTGTCGGCCGACTCGGTGCTCTGCCAATCCAGCGGATCCGAGCCTTGCGACACCTCGTCCCTGTCGCTCCAGGCATCGCCATCCGTATCGGTTTCGAGCGTATCGGTCCCAATGGCATGCTCTTCCACGTTGGTCAGGCCGTCGCGGTCGCTGTCCAATGTTTGGTCGTTCGTCGTGATCCAGTCCACGCTGTTGACGTCGGCATCCATGATCGACGTCAGATTCTCCTGACCCCACCCCGAATCGAACTTTCCGTCGGCGTCGGTGTCGTACTGCTGCATGTCGGTGACGCCGTCGTCGTTCACGTCGCCTTCGGCCATGTCGGCATAGCCGTCGCCGGTCGTGTCGAATACTTGCACATCGGCGACGCCATCCCCCGTCGTGTCGATCTCCTTAAGCAGTTGCGGTGTCGGATCGGGTTCTTCGGCGACTACGGCCTCCAGTCCTTCGATGCCTTCGATTTCGTCGGGTTGCTGCATCCCTCTATTATCCGCCTATTTGCTGCAAAACCTTCGCTCGAGGCCTGCGTTTTTATGAAGAGAGGTGAAACCCGACGTTTCCCAACCACTCACCGGAGGCGATTCCATCGCGGATGGCCTCCATGAGATGTGCATAGTAGGCGAGATTGTGGAGAGTTGCCAAACGGGCGGCCAGTGGCTCGCCGCACTTGAAGAGGTGGCGAAGATAGGCCCGTGAATACCGATCCAAGCCGGGGAACTCCGAGAATGGCCGATCGTCATCCGCCCACTTTAGGTTCGAGGCGTTGACCCGTCCGGAATCGGTGTAGAGGCAGTGATGCCTCGCCATGCGAGTCGGCAACACACAATCGAAGAGATCGACGCCCGCCATCACGGCATGAACGATGTCACCGGGATGACCGACGCCCATCAGATATCGAATGCTCGCTTCAGGAAGTTGGGGCGCCGTGATCGTCACCACGGGCCGTTGCATCTCCATCGGCTCGCCCACGCTGACTCCTCCGATCGCGAACCCATCGAACGGGAGCGCGGTGATCGCCTCGACGCTTCTGGCTCGCAACTCAGGATGGACACCGCCCTGCACGATGCCGAACACCGCTTGACCCTCGCGTCTGGCGGCCAGATTACGCGGGGCCCAAAGGTGCGTCCGCTCCATCGCCTGCTCGGCCTCCTCGAAAGTGCAGGGGAAGGGCGGGCACTCGTCCAGCGCCATCGACACGTCCACGCCCAACTGAGCCTGAATCTCGATCGCGCGTTCCGGGGTGAGAACCATTTCCGAGCCATCGAGATGGGAGCGAAAGCGCACACCCTCGTCGTCGATCGACCGCATCTTGGACAGGCTCATCACCTGATAGCCGCCGGAGTCGGTGAGAAGCGCACCGGACCAGCTCATGAACCGATGGAGGCCCCCTAGCTTCTCGATACGTTCGCTTCCTGGCCGCAACGAAAGGTGATAGGTATTGGCGAGCACCAACTGGTATCCGAGCCGTTCGAGGTCTTCGCTTCCGACGGTCTTCACCGAGCCTTGGGTGCCCACGGGCATGAACGCCGGAGTCTCGATCACCCCATGAGACGTGTAGAGGCGCCCCCGCCGAGCGTGAGTATGCGGGCACGTGGCAATGAGTTCGAACTGCAACTCAGTACTTGCGCTGGTAAAGCTGGATCACGAGATCTCCGGGAGCCTTCAGGTAGGTGATGAAGCCATACCCGTGATCCTCGATGTCGCCGACGAACTCCACGCCGTTGGACTTTAGGTCAGCCACCGTCCCCTCGATGTCGTCGCAGTAGAAGGAGATGTCGTGCCGATTATCGCCCGTTTCGGGATGGCAGCCGATTTCCGCCTCGCCAGGATTGAAAATCAGCCAGCCGTCCCCGACGTCGATGTAGGGGAAACCGAGCTTGTCCCGGATGAACGCCCTCAGTGCTTCCGCCTGAGACGTATAGAACATCGCATGAACGCCACGAATCATGTCGCCTCCGTCCGGAACTCGAATCTACGGTCCCGGCGCAAAACCGCCGATGATTCTACCGGTGATCTCAGCGGTTCTCTCCATGGTCCTGAGCGTTGGAACGACCAATTGGGCAGGTTTTGTGCATGGCTTGGTGACCCAGCCGACGTACTTCCCCCCCGCTCCCATTCCTGTCGAATTCGCAATGGGGCGCACCATCGCCGGTCGGCGCACGGCCACCCTTGCCAGCACCTACCTTGCCGATCGTCAGACGATAGGATCGTGGTACGACGGCATGATGAGCCGGGATGTCGAGCATGCAGTCTGGCTCTCCCCGCGACTGATCTCCCGAATGCTCGGATTCCTCAGCCGACGCGAGAGCCTGGAAAGCGACGAGGTCCTGCGCCGATGGAACGCAATCCGAGGTGAACTCGAAGGTCGGCTCACCTTCATTCTCGACCTCGCCGCTCTCAAGAAGGTATCCATGGCCGATCTCACCCCGGAGGTACCGGCAACGACGATGGATATCGAAGGCATTCGCTGCTTCGTCGATATCGGTGAGGACGCCCGTAAGCCGCTCCACATCGACCTTGCCGATCAGTCGAAGGAACGCGAAGAGCCGGTCGCCGTCTACCGGTGGGCTCCCGGCTCAAGGATTGTCCGGCAACGGATTCCGGCGACCACCACACAAATGGGACTTTGGAGGGTACGCGACCGAAAGACTCTCTTCGAGTTCAAATGGTGGCTCGAAGTGCCGGTCGGCGCCCACGTCACACCCCTAGCCGAATCGCGTCGCCGCGGTCCTCTCTACCCACTCGGCGACTACTACGGGGCTTGGTATTGGGTGCAAACTCGAGCGCTGCCCGGAACCTACTACACGCCGCGTTTCACCCTTGTCGTGCAAAGCCCCTCGAAGGAGCGACGCGCCAAGTTCGACGCGAACCTGGCTCCTCCTGGCCGCGACGACTAACGGGTAACGTATCGCCCATGCCGGACACGCTCGGAGAGGCGACCCGTCTCGTCGGCGAACTGGAGCGGTTCATCGACGCAGCCGTCGCCGCCAACGGTGGCCGAACCGAGGCGGAACGACCCGCCCACCGCATTCCCTTTCATTGGCCGCCCCATCCTGTCGCGCCCGCCTACCACGTGCTGGAGAGCGACTGGACCGGCCAGGCCGAAGTGGTTATCGACGACACCCGCTATTCAGTGCGGACCGCACGCACCCCGTATGGCGTATTCGGGCGCTGCGAGTCGCTTTGGGTCGATGCCCGAGCGGACTCCCAGCATGAAATGCTCCGCGAGTTGACTCGCCGCGCGGAGCCGCTGATCGCCCGACAGCGAATCATCGGTTCGACCCTTGGAATCAACGGTCGATACGAACGCTCGATAGGAGACCTCGAGCCGATCGGCGTCATGAAACTGCTCTACTGTCCGGACCGAGACGTGGCCAACGAAGCGCGGCTAGAAATCGAGACGCGAGCCAGCAGCGGTCTGTTCGGTCCCGCGCTCGTCGCGATTCTACAGGATCGTAGGCATCCCCATCGGCGGATCGCTCAGTGGTGCGTTCTCGATTTACTCGAAGACATCGGCAGCTTCTTCCCTGATGCGAAGTCGCAAACCGAGGCGATTGCGGCAATCCGGGATTTGATCTGGAGCGCCGAAGACGATTACGCCAGGACCGTGTATAAGGCTGGCGTTGTCTTGGGCGGTCATGTCTCGACCGAGCCGGCTGCTGAGGCCCTCATCGAGTGCTTCGAGGCTCCAAGCCGAATCGGTCGACGGAGCGCTATCCACGCCTCGTTCCACCTTGCCGAATGGCTGCCCGAACGGCGCAGCCAGATACTCACCGCGCTCTCCAAACGCGCAGAATCTGATCCTGAACCCCTCCTGAAGGACTTCGCCGCGGGCATCGCTCGCGACATCGAAGGCGGTGAAGTCGATCACGTTATGGAGCCGGTCTTCGAGAACGAATAGTCCTGGTCCCAGCGAATCCGTGACGTAAGAAGGAAGCATATGACCAAGTTCCGGCGCGATCAGCGACTCCTTCTTTGGGCAAGCGCGATCTCATTCGCCCTGCTCTTGCTCCCGCTGGGCCGCTTCATCCTGTTGCCGCTGACGTACCTCAACACCCATATCCACGAACTGTGTCATGCGCTCGCAGCACTGGGGACAGGTGGCCAGCCCTTGGAAATCAAGGTACTCGCCAATGGAAGCGGAACGACACCGGTAACGGGCGGCTTCTTGTCCGTGATCGCATCCGCGGGCTACATCGGGAGCGCCGTGATCGGGGCGGCACTCATCTTCTTCGGCAGAACCGAGCACGGCGCTCGCACCGCGCTCACGGCACTGGGAGTCGGTTTGGCCGTCAGCATGCTGTTGTATGTTCGCGGAGACACGATCGGCGTCATCTCTGGCTTGGCATGGATCGCCGTTTTGTTCGCGTGTGCTCGCTTCCTAAGCGCTCTCCACGTGGAGTTTGCTGCCCAGTTTGTCGGCATCCAGCAGTGCCTCAACGCCACGCTGTCGCTCTGGATTCTCCTGAGAATCAGCACCATACCGGAGATTCAAAGCGACGCCTCGATTATGCAGCAGGCCACCAGCGTCCCCGCAATTATCTGGGCCCTTCTCTGGACGCTAACGAGCGGGGCCTTGCTCTTCCTCACCTTGCGGCGTTCCTGGCGCGAAGCACCCTCCAAGCGCCCCCGATCATAGGCCGAGAGTCCCGACTTTCCTGACGAAGACCTGAATAGTGCGAGGGATCGGGAACTTTTCTACCGCGAAATGTGCCTGATTCACCATATACGCTATATCAATGGCATTGCGTATGCCGTCCAACTACGCGTATATTAGCAGCGGCATGGCCGACGCATGGTCGCCGCCGGATTAGGAAAGGAGAAGAATTTGAATAGTCGAACCATCGTTTCCGCGCTGGCCGTTGTCGCCAGTTCCCTTGTTGCCACCTCGGCCAACGCCCTCGTATTCAATCTGGACACGATTTACACTGGGTCTACTCCCGGTGGAACGGCTCCGTGGGTCACGGTGACCATCTCGGACGTAGCCGCGAACAAGGTCAACATCCGGGTCGACCACAATGCCTCTTCGGCGGCCGGGCAGTTCGTTTCCAACGTGTACCTGAACATGGACCCGTTCGTTGCCAGCCTAACGATCAGCAACGAGATGAACTCGAACAAGCGCGACGGCGCCTTGTCGGTCTCTCTGAACGGCGTCAATGGCGCGGCAGGCAACCAGTTCGATCTCGGAATTCCCTTCGAAACCTCGAACTCGGGTGGCGGCGTAAACCGCCTGAAGCCGGGAGAGTTCTGGTCCGCGGATATTACCGGAACCGGTCTTGCCGCTTCGAACTTCAACGCGGTGTCCAACCGGGGGCTTTATGTCGGTGCCCATATGCAGGGCATCGCCGGCGGCCTTTCCGGACATATCACGACCGTGCCCGAGCCGGCGTCGCTGGGCGTTCTTGCGCTCGGAGCCCTCGGCTTGATTCGGCGACGACGCAACCGTTAACCGGCCAAGGCAGGTTGCATCGAGGCCTTCCCCGGTATGTCCGAGGGAGGGCTTCGTCGTTGGCACTATGTCAAACTCATGCCATGTTTATCGTCGTGTCCCGCTGGGCCGTCCCGTCACAACATTTGGAGGCCATCGACCATGCTGGCAAGCAGGTGCGCGAGGTCTTGCGCAAGCAACCCGGGGTCCTCGATGTTCGTGGATTTCGCAACGAGGAGGGCGTGTTCGTGGCGGTCGTGTCGTATGCCGATGAGGCCACCTATCGTAGGGTGATCGACGACCCTCAAGGTGCGTTCGTCCGAGCCTTGGAGGAATCCGGCCTGACGCAACACGCCGTATGGATCGGCTCCGAACGCGGCGAGGCGCAGGACTAGCGGTCGCCTACTCTCGACGAAGAGCAACGATCGGGTCCAGTCGCGAAGCGCTCACGGCCGGATAGAAGCCAAAGACCATCCCGATCATCGCCGAGAAGGTCGCCGCCATGATCGCTGCAGGGAGGGGGAAGGGCGTCGCCAGGCCGTCCTTGTTCGGCCATTGCGCCTGGATCGTCCACAACGTCACCAGGTTGCCCAGCGTCCACGCAATCCCCATGCCGATCAGCCCGCCGACCAGCGACAGCGTGGCCGCTTCGACCAAGAACTGGCCGAGGATCGCCCCGCGCTTCGCGCCGACCGCCTTCCGCAGTCCGATTTCCTTGGTTCTCTCCGTCACGCTCACCAGCATGATGTTCATGATCCCGATGCCGCCAACGAGCAAGGAAAGGGCGGCAACTGCGGCGAGCGCTGCGCCCGCTACGCCGATCACCGACTGAAAGACCTTCAGCACGTTCTGTGACGACTCCACCATGTAGAGGGAGCGATTCTTCGACTTTGCCATCAATGCCTGGTGGATTTCCTCCAGAGCGTCGTCCACCTTTACGCTCTTCTTGGGCCTCACGAGGATGAGATCGATCCGGTCGCCGCCGAGCCACTTTGCGTTAGCGGTTGCCAGCGGCATGAAGAGCGTCTTGGTGTCGCGATCTCCCATGAGTTCGAGCGGCTCTGAGACGCCGACCACCTGGAGCGTGATCCCTCCCATCGTCACATACTTGCCCACCGGGGCTTCCTGACCGAAAATCGCCTTCGCAGCATCCGAGCTTAGAACGCAGACGTTGGCCCGCTGCGTCTGGTCTTGCTCGCTGATGTACCGCCCCTCCTTAAGCTCGATTCGATTGAGCTCGATGAAGTTCTGGTCTACCGCCCGTACGCCGACGTTCTTCACTTCGGATTCACCGAACTTTACGGTATGGCGACCGGCTTCGCGATACCCGGAGGCGATCTCGATGCTTCCGGTGCGCTCCTTCAGGTAGTCGATGTCTGTAAGCCGCAGGCGGTCCAGATCACCTTGGATCTGCCCGCGCTCCAGGCGCGATGGCTCGAACGCGATGAAGATCGTGTCCGATCCGATCTTGGCGAATTGGGCCTCGAGGTAAGACTGAAAGGCGCCCGAAATCATGACGATGATCGTGACGCTCATGACTCCGATGATCACGCCGAGCATGGTGAGAAACGCTCGCATCTTGTGCAGCTTGAGCATCCCCAGAGCGATGAGGAACGACTGTCCGAGGTTCACCTAGTTCTCCTCGTCGGGTCCGAACTGAGCGCCCTTGCGTTTGGGTCCACGGAACAGGGGCTTGTAGATCTTGGTACCCGCGGAAACCCCCGACACGATCTCGACCGAGGAGGCAGTTTCCAGTCCAGTTTTCACGTAAACCCGGTCAGCATCCGTGGAGGTCGCGGTCTCGGGCTTGATCGCGAGATAGGCCTTCCCATCTTTCACGCCGACGTACTCGGCGGGGACCTTCAGCACGTTCTTGACTCGAACGGCATCCATGACGCACTTGGCGCTCATCCCCGAATTGAGCCGGACATCACCGCCTTCGATCCGAATCTCGACCCCGTACTTGACCACGGGTGAGGACTGGCCATTCGGCTGACTCTCCGCACCAGTCGTCTTGCTAGCCGGGGAGATTCGGTAGATACGGCCCTTGAAGACGCGGTCGGGCAAGGCATCGACCGTAACTTCGGCCTCCAAACCCGGCTTGAGCTTCGCCACGTCGATCTCGTTGATGTCGAGTTGGACCAGCATCTCCCTGCGATCTTCGATGCGCACGATAGGGGTTCCGCTGCTGAAGCTGCTTAAGCTGGAAACGAGTTCGCCTACTTGAATCAGCTTCTTGGTAACGACCCCCGAGATAGGAGACAGGATGTCGCTCTCTCCAAGAAGTCGCTCCGAGTCGCGGAGAACGCTCTGCAGCTGATCGACCGTGGCCCGGCTCTGATCTCTGCTGCGCTCGAGCACTTGGACGTCTCGAAGGTTAGCCCGGGCCTCTTCGAGGGCCGACAGCGCACTCTCGTACTCCTTCCGCTTGATATCGTCTTGGATCGAGTTCGCCTTCGCCCGCTCGAGTTCGGCCTTCGCCTGCCGCACCCGCTCATCGGCTTGTCGCCGCTCGATAGCCTGTTGACCTTCCAGGCGGCTCAGGCGGTCGCGAGCGCTTTGGAGCCGGGTGGCGGCCAATGCCATCTGCAACTGGGCATCCTCGACCGACTTGAGAGCGACGTAGCCCTTTTCGAGAAGATTCCGGCGTCGTTGGAGTTCCTGACGAGCGTTGGCCTCGTTCGCCTCCGCTTCTCGAACCGAGCTTTGGGCTTCCGTTCTCTCGTTGGGCTGTGTAGTCGTAACGAGTTGGTCCCGTGCCTGTACCGCCGTGTTGTAAGCGGTGTCCGCAGCCTCGATTTGAGTTCGAGTGAGCGTCGGCTGGGCCTCGAGCTCCTTTTCCAGCTGGGCGACCCGCATCTTCGCTCGATCCACACCGCTCTTGGCGGTGACTCGGCGCTGTTGTATCTCGATCGACGTCCGAGCAACCGCGCTCTGGGCGCCGCGAAGCTGGGCTCGGTCCTGCTCGACACGAAACTGAGTTTCCTGGGGATCGATAACCGCGATGACATCGCCAATCTTGACGACCGAGCCCTCGTCGACAAAAATCTGTACGATGCGGCCCGCAACGCGACTCTTGACCTCCACAGCCTTCACCGCATCAACGGTGCCGGTCTCCACGACCTGCACTGCAAGGTCGCCGCGTTCGACTTCGATCGGTTTGGGCCCAGTGTCGCGCTTTTGCGACATCGCGTTCCGAAGAGCATAGAGCCCGCCGCCGCACACGACGACGAGCACGACCGCCAAGATCAGGCCGACTTTCTTCATGCTTGCCGAGGAGGCCTACGAGGAAGGTCGAATCGCGGTTGCGACGGGAGCAGCTCCACTAGGACTTCAAGGGCCACTTCTCGATCGTGATTTGCTCGATGGTCGCCGGGTTCTTCGGCAGCGGATTGTCGCGAGCGTCACGCTCGAGATTGACGATCTTATCGACGACGTCCATCCCTTCGACCACCTTGCCGAACGCGCTGTAGCTGCCGTCGAGCGAAGGGTACTGGTTCACCATGATGAAGAACTGACAGCTGGCCGAATCGGGATTGCTGGAGCGGGCCATGCTGAGAATCCCTCGCTCGTGCTTGATGTCGTTGAATTCGGCCTTCACGTACTGGCCGCTGTTCCCGGTTCCGTCGTTGGATCGGTCGCCGTCCTTGCTGTTCGGATCGCCGCCTTGGATCATAAAGCCGGGGATGACGCGGTGGAATTTCGTTCCGTTGTAGAACTTCTCGCTCGCCAGCTTCTTGAAGTTGGCCACGTGGAGCGGCGCCTTGTCCGGGAAGAACATCAAGACCACGCGGCCCAGGTTGGTCTTCATCACCGCCACTTCTTCGCCGTCGGCAGGCTTACGATCGGCGGGGTTCTGCGTGTTGGTCTCGGTCTTCTGTTCTTCGGTCACAGGCGGACTGTCCTCCTTCATCGTCGTCGTCTCGTTCGAGGTCGTCTTGGTCGTACTTTCGGTGGTCGTGGCCGACCCGTTTCCTGTTTCGGTGGGCTCGGTTTTCGAGCATCCCCACAGGGCGATGGCGAGCAATAAGATTGTCGTTGTCTTCACGGTTGCACACTCCTTCGGGCAAGGCGCCCGACTAGACTTCGGACGCCGGAGTAACGCCCAGCGTGCCCATTGTGACAGTCCAGGGCCCGACTCGGCATACCCCTACAGCGATTCGGCTGCGGACGAGAGTTTGGCGATCGTCTGTTTGGCATTGCCGAAGACCATGATGGTGTTCGGCTGCAGGAAAAGCTCGTTCTCGATGCCGGCAAAACCCGGGCTCATCCCGCGTTTGCACACGATGACCGTGCGCGCCTTGTCGACGTCGAGGATCGGCATTCCGTAGATCGGGCTGGCCTTGTCGTAACGAGCAGCGGGGTTCACCACATCGTTCGCTCCGATCACCAGAGCGACGTCGGTCTCCACAAACATGGGGTTGATTTCTTCCAGGTCAAAAAGCTGGTCGTAGGGGACGTCGGCCTCGGCAAGCAGGACGTTCATGTGTCCAGGCATTCGTCCCGCAACCGGATGGATCGCATATTTGACGTCGATGCCCTTTGCGGTGAGCCGATCGGCGAGTTCCTTGACCACATGTTGGGCTTGGGCGACCGCCATCCCGTAGCCGGGCACGATAACCACGCTCTCGGCGCTGGCAAAGATGATCGCCGCATCCTCGACGCTGTAGCTGCGCACGCTGCCTTGAAGTGCCGACGCCGTCGAACTGGCTCCGGATGGCGCGCTGCCGAACGCGCCGAATACGACGTTTTCGAGAGAGCGGTTCATCGCCTTGCACATCTCGAGCGTGAGGATGAGCCCGCTCGCCCCCACGAGGCCGCCGCCGATGAGCAGAGCGGTATTGCCCAACACGAACCCGGCCAGGCCCGCGGCACAGCCGGTAAAAGAGTTGAGCAGCGAGATGACAACCGGCATGTCTGCCCCCCCGATCGGCAGCACGAAGAGAATTCCGATGGCCAGACTCGCGCCGAGGAGCGTGAGGAACAGCGGGAGCGAATACGGCCCTGCGCAGAGCAGGATCATCAAGGCGATACATCCAGCCAAGAGCAGCAGGTTCACCACTTTCTGGCCGAAGTAGGTGATCGGCCTACCCGTCATCAGTTCCTGAAGCTTGGCAAACGCGATAAGGCTTCCCGAGAAGCTGATCGCGCCGATGAAGAGGCTGAGGACCGTAGTGACCGCCTGCACCATGTCGCGGTGTCCCATTCCTCCAACCTGCATCGCCTCGATGAGTGCGACCAGGGCCACCGCGCCACCGCCCAACCCGTTGAACAAGGCGACCATCTGGGGCATAGCCGTCATCTGGACGCGTCGAGCGGACCAAACGCCGGCGACGGTGCCGAAAACGAAAGCGCCGGCCATCCATTCGTAGTTTCCCAGCACCCATCTGCCCGAGGTGGGATCACGCAGGAAGAAGGTGGCGATGAGCGCCAGCGCCATTCCTGCCGCCGCCAGCAGGTTTCCTCGGCGCGCAGTCTTCGGCGAGTTCATCAGCTTCAGGGCGAGAATGAAGCAGACGGCGGTGGCGAGATATGCGACCTCGATAAGGTCGTTCATGACTTCCCTTCCCGTTCGCTCGGCTTGGGCCTCCGCTTGAACATCTCGAGCATCCGATCGGTGACCACGAATCCGCCGACGACGTTCAGCACGGCAAAGACGGTCGCCACCGTGCCGAGGACGAGTGTCGGTGTATCACGGGCCGCACCGAGCACGATCATCGAGCCCACGAGGATGACTCCGTGAATCGCATTTGTCGCCGACATGAGCGGCGTGTGAAGCGTCTGAGGCACCTTCGCGATGACTTCGAGACCGACGAAGACGGCGAGGACGAAGATGGCGATGACGGCGATAAGGGTCATAAGCGTCAGCCTCCTTTTTCGATCGCGAGCCGAACCACGTCGTGAACGATCCGCCCCTCATGGGTGACGAGAGTGCCTCGGACGATCTCATCCTCCAGGTCGAGCTTGAGCCCTTCTGGTCCGAGGATCACGCCGAGGAACGCCACGATGTTGCGAGAGTACATCCGGCTGGCATCGGCCGCCATGCTGGCCAGCAGGTCCGTTCTACCGATCACGGTAACGCCGGACTCGAACACGGTCTCGCCCGGGACCGTCGCTTCGCAGTTGCCCCCGTTCGGCGCGGCAAGATCGACGATGACCGAGCCGGGTCGCATGTGCGCCAGCATTTCCTTCGTGATGAGCACGGGCGCGCGCTTGCCCGGAATCAGCGCAGTGGTTATGACGACATCGACGTTCGGCAAGCGAGACGCGATGAGGTCCATTTCCTGGGCGTGAGTGTCGGCCGTTACTTCCTTGGCATATCCGCCGGCGTCCTCGGCCTCGTCAGAGACGAGCGAGAGGCCGACGAACTTACCGCCGAGGCTCTCGATCTGCTCCTTCACGGCAGGCCGAACGTCGAACGCTTCGACGATTGCGCCCAGACGCTTGCAGGTCGCAATCGCCTGCAGGCCGGCAACGCCCGCGCCGATGACTAGTACCCTTGCTGGTGGCAGCGTGCCCGCGGCCGTCATCAGCATCGGGAAGAAGCGAGGCAATGAAGCCGCGGCGAGAAGGGCTGCCTTGTATCCCGCAATCGTGCTCATCGACGAAAGGGCGTCCATGCTCTGGGCCCTCGAGATTCGTGGGATCAGGTCCATTGCGAAGGCCGATATCTTGCCTTGCGCCAAGGCTTGAACAATCGTCGGGTTGCCCATCGGCGAGAGAAGGCATACCAAGCCACTCCCCGGGTTTAGTGTGCCGATCTCGGTTCCCGACGGTGGCTGGACGCGAACGACTAGCCCGTCATCGCTCGGCTGATCGACCACTTCGGCGCCCGCCTCCGCATAGGCCGAGTCTGGAATGAGCGATCCATGCCCGGCAGCCCTTTGGACTTCGATACGCCTTGCGACAGGAAGCATCGCCTTGACACCATCCGGCGTCAGAGCCACTCGCCGCTCACCAGCAGCGGTTTCCTTCGGGACGACGATCGTCATAAGCCGTTGTCGTGAAGACGAACATGCGATGCGATTCGAACCTCTCATGGCGGCATCGCATGACACTTCCTCCCGATGCTGTTGAAAAAGCGCAAGGAACTAACCCGGAACGGCGCCCGCGACGGAGACGGTGCGCGGGCGATCGGCGACTTCGAGCACGAACTTCGGCGACGCAGGGCGGCTCTGAACACAGACAAGTCGTCCAGCTCGCTGGTGAACGGCCTGGAAGCGTATAGAATAAGGTCGTGAGGCGCCTGTCAAAGCTTGTCTGGTTGGTCGCGGCGACCCCCTTCGCGATCGGTCTAACCGCGGATTACGAGTTGCAGGAAGTCGTTTATGGGCGCGACATCCTGCCCAACCTAAAGGGGCGATGCGGTTCTTGCCATGCCGGCCCTTCGGCTGCCGCCGGTCTGGATCTAACGACCATCGACGGCATGCGTCGGAGCAAGGTCGTCAAGGCGGGTGATCCTGACAACTCGACTCTCGTGCGTCGGCTGCGCGGCCTCGATGGCAAGCCCCAGATGCCGATGGGATTCGTGCCGTTGGACGAACGCGAAATCCAGCTCATCCGCAAGTGGATCGCGGCTGGGGCGCGCATCGAGGACCGGGTCGCGGCCCATTGGGCATTTGAGCCGGTCGAACGTCCGGCCGTGCCTGTGCTCGACGACAAGTGGGTGCGCAACCCGATAGACGCCTTTGTTCTCCACCGTCTGCGCACCGAAAAAATCCAGCCGTCGCCCGATGCGGTCAAGGAGACCCTCCTTCGAAGAGTGAGCCTCGACTTGACCGGGCTTCCCCCGACGCTGGAGGAACTGGACGCATACCTCAAGGACGGGCGCCCCGACGCTTACGAGCGAGTCGTCGATCGTCTCTTGGCCTCACCCCATTACGGCGAACGCCAAGCCCAGTTTTGGCTCGATCTTGCGCGTTACGCCGACAGTAACGGCTACGAAGTCGATCGCACGAGGGCGCATTGGCGGTATCGGGATTGGGTGATCGCGGCGTTCAATACGAACATGCCCTACGACCGCTTCTCTATCGAGCAGTTGGCCGGCGACTTGCTGCCGCAACCGACCGCCGAGCAATTCGTCGCCACGGGTTTCCACCGCAACACGATGTGGAACGAGGAGGGCGGAGTCGACCCCGCCGAGGCCATGTTCGAGACGATCTCGGACCGTGTCGCAACCACCGCGACGGTCTGGCTCGGCGTCACGATGGCCTGCGCCAAGTGCCACGACCATAAGTTCGATCCGATCACGCAGAAGGACTACTACCGAATGTATGCCTTCTTCGCCAACAACGCGTTCGAGGCTCAGGGAGACCACAACGTCGGGCAGAGGAAGTTCTACGAACCCACGATGCCGTTGCCGGCCCCGGAGGATCTGCAGCTGATCGCGGACCGAGAAGAGGAACTGCGCGATCTCGATGCCGAGCTCGAAACAGCGCGACAGGGCGCCAAAGCCCGCGTGTCGAGCTGGGAAGAGGCGGCCCGTAAGCTGAAGTGGACGAACTTAACCACAAGGGTTACCGCTCGTGCGGGATCGGTCCCTGCGGCCACCGAGGACGGAGGCGTTCGATTCGAGGGTCCGACACCCGATCAGGAGGCCTATACCCTCGAATTCGATCTTCCCGATGGCCAAACGACGGGCGTTCGGCTGGAGGCACTCCCCGATCCAGTTCTGGTCAACAAGGGCCCGGGCCGATCGAGTTCGGGCAACTTCATCCTTTCGAAGGTCGTCCTGACCATCGATGACAAGCCGGTCACTCCGCAGTTCGCGGCCAGCTTCGTCCAGGATGGCTACGCACTCTCCGGTCTATTGGACGACCTCCCCGACACCGGCTGGGCACTCTATCCGCAGCTGGGGATTGGTCAGGAGCTGATCATGGCCTTCCCCGCTTGTCAGGGAGGGAAAGCGAAGCTCGTGCTCCGAATGGACTCGGCCACCTGGCCGAAGCACGTGATCGGCAAGCTTCGCATTTCGACGACCGATGCCCAGAGCCCCGAGCGCTTCGCCATGACCGAAGAAGTCCGCAAAGCGCTGGCCGCCGGCGACAAGGCGATCTTAGAGTCTCACTACGAGAAGGTCGACCCGATCTTGGCCGACCTTCGCGCGAGGCGAATGCGTACGAAAGCCGTCATCGACCAAACCAAGGCCGCCATCCCTCACGCGCTGATCCTGCGAGAGCGTTCGGACCAGTTGCCGCTGAAGGCCCGCATCCACAATCGGGGCGAGTTTACGAACCTCGGTGACGAAGTCGAAGCCGGCACGCCGGCGTTCCTTCCCGCCATGCCGCCCGATCTTCCCGTGAATCGGCTCGGCCTGGCCAAATGGCTGTTCGGACCGAGCCAGCCGCTCACGGCGCGCGTGCAAGTCAACCGCATGTGGGCCCAATACTTCGGGACTGGCCTCTCGGAAACTCTCGACGACTTCGGTACCCAAGGGTCCAGGCCGACCCATCCGGAATTGCTCGACTGGCTGGCCAGCGAGTTGGTCTCCAAGAAGTGGGACCTTAAGGCCATTCATCGGCTGATCGTGACCTCGTCGACCTATCGCCAAAGCAGCCGCCTACGGCCCGATTTGCAGCGGATCGACCCCGCCAATTCGTTGCTGGCTCGGGGGCCACGATTCCGAATGGATGCCGAAATGATCCGCGATCAAGCGTTGATCGCCGCTGGCATTCTCGAGCGCAAGATCGGTGGCCCGAGCGTTATGCCGCACCAGCCGGAGGGAGTTTGGGACAGCCCCTATAGCGGCGAGCGCTGGCAGGATGCCCAAGGAGCAGAAGCCCGAAGGCGGGGCCTCTACACGTTCTGGAAACGTACCTCGCCCTACCCCAGTTTCGCCGCTTTCGACGCTGGTTCGCGAGAGTCATGCATCGTCCGAAGAACCCGAACCAATACGCCACTCCAAGCGCTGGCGCTTCTGAACGACCCGGTCTACCTCGATGCGGCGCGCGCTCTCGGGCAGCGGATGGCGAGCAAACAAAACGATCACGATCGAGTTCGCTTCGGCTTTCGCCTCGTCACATCACGGAATCCAACCAAGGACGAGGAGGCTCGTCTCGTCAGCCTTCTGGCCAGTCTGCGCGCCAAGTATGAAAAGGACCAAGCTGCTGCGTCGAAGATCGCTGGCTCGCCCGATGTTGCCGCGCTCGCAATGACGGCCAGCGTCCTGCTTAATCTCGACGAGGCGATCACCAGGGATTAGGCGCCCGCTGTTCTTTGGAGTGCGCGGGCTTGACCGCGCTTTCTGCAAGCAAGCCAGGTCTATCTAATGGCTCTGGACGATCGCCGAATGGGCCTGGATGTAGTCGCCGAGCATCTTGAGTACCTTGCCTCTATGACTCACCGCGTGCTTCTGCTCGGGCGTCAGCTCGGCCATCGTGCATCCGAGTTCAGGAAGCAAGAAGATCGAATCATAGCCAAAGCCGCCGGTGCCCCGTGGCTCGAGCGCAATCCGACCTTCGCACACGGCCGCAAAACTATGAACCGGCTGGTCGGGCCGGGCGAGGGCGACGGCAACGCGGAAGCGGGCGGATCTCTCTGCGTCGGGAATCCCAGCCATTTGCTCCAAAATCGCCGCGATCTTCTCTTCGAAGGGCGTGTTCTCTCCCAGGAATCGCTTGCTCTGAAGGCCAGGCTTGCCGTTGAGGAAGTCGATCTCGAGGCCTGCATCGTCAGCGACGCAAGCCTCGCCTGTCGCGGCGGCGGCAGCTTCAGCCTTGATGACCGCATTCTCGGCGTACGTGGTGCCGGTTTCGTCGGGCTCCTCGATTCCGGGATAGTCTGCCAAGGTGAGGAGTTCCAAGTCGGGAAATCGCGCGACTAGGATTTCGCGCATCTCCTGCCCCTTCTTCTCGTTATGGGTGGCGACGACAAGCCTCCTCATAACCGGATTGTGCACCAATCGGTCGAGGAATTGGCTACTCAGTTAACACACGTTCAGCCAACACGTAGGCGGCGTAGTCGTCGATCGGTACCGGCGGTACCCACATCGTCGCTGGTAGGAGCCGGCGCCAGCCGCGACGCGGGTTTCGCTCCCAGTACCGCTCCCGGGCCTGCATCGTGGTATCGCGCTCGTCCACCACGAGGATACCGACGCTGGGAATGGACTCTCGCAGGAGCTCGACGAAGTTCCGAGACGCCGTGCCCGAGCCTACGATGACCATGCTGAACTCAGCCTGCCGAGCCGCTTCGTCGAGAGCGTCACAGAAGGCCTCGACCTTGGCGATCGTGTGCCACAAAAGCTCGATGTTGCCGCCGGGGTTGCGGCGAACGAGTGCCAGCCCGCACTTCGCCGTTCCCGGGTCTATTGCGAGGACAGTTTTTGAGCCCAAGCTCATCGAACGCGGAACTCCACCTTGAGCGAGTCGGCGGCCCGAGTATCCTGGGCAGCCATCGCCAGGAGGCGAATGGTCCGGCGAGCATCTTTGATCTCCTTGACGAGGGCGAGGATATCTTCCGCCGGCGCCTCACCCAAGGGACGCTCTGCGCCGATCGCGGGAATCATGCCGCTCTTGATCGCTTCTTGACCGACTTCCTTGAGCAAGAAGGTCTGAATCTGCTCGAGGATCGTTTCCTCCGGCAGGGTCCCGTCTACCCGCGTCTCCGTGATTCGCTGCCCTCGCGAGAACACGATCGGATTCTGATATGCCTCGATCCGCAGCGGTAGGAACTCGCCGGTGAAGCCATTCCAAAAGGCATACGCAATCAGCACCGTTTCCTGGGGGCGTTGGGTGACCGCCCGCGCCAGGGCGTCGAACTGTTCCTGGGCTGTCACGACCCCGCGTTCCATCGGGATGTCGACCAAACCAGCGCTCACTCCCTCCCCATTCGCCGAAGCGCCCTTCTTATCGGCCCAGAGGCGGGCGCTTCGGAGAAGGCTTGTCAGCGCTCCGCGCGCCGCTTCGAGAGTCTGGTTTGCCCCCAAGCGAACCCGCGTCAGCTCCTCGCCTCCTCGAAAGATAAGCGGTTGTGTCCGCGTGATACGCAGGTTCAGATCGAGGCCCTGCTGAGCGGCGGCTTGAAGCTGCCGCAAGCTTGCGAGTTCCCATTCGACCCGCTCCTTTTGGCCCTTGATGGTCTCGTAGGCAGTCTGGGCCTCATCCCTGGCGGTTCTAAACTTCTCGAGTTCGGCGCGGGCCGCTCCGATGTCTTGTTCGAATGTTTCTCGCGCGATGTCGAACTGCTTGACGGTGGTGTCGAGCTCCTTCTTGGTTTCGCTGAGTCGTTGCTCTCGTTCGCTCAGCTCCTTGTTGATGGCAAACACGTTGTCGTTCAGGTTCTTGACTTGCTTTTGGTAGTCCTGTTCGAGCTGGCCGTACTTCTGGGCCAACCCCTTGTACTTGGACTCGAGCGAGGCGAGACGGGCTTGGGCCTGAGCCCGCTGGGTTTGCGCAGCGGCGAGTCTCGCTCGCTCCCCTTCGAGGAGCTTCTTGTTCTCTCGAATCTCCTCGTTCTGACCGGCGACTTGAATCTGAATCGTCTGAAACGACTGCCTGAGCTCAAGGGTTTGCTTGCCCAGGCTCTCTCGCTGCCGTTGGAGATCGCGAATCTCGGCCTCGAACGTCTTGCGATCCTCCGAAGCGCGCCGAATCAGCTGTTGATTCTCCTGGATAGCCTTGCGACCTTCGATGAGCCAAACTCGCACATCGCGCGAAAGCAGCGCCACGAGGGCAACCGTGAGGATTGGAATCAGGAAGCCTGCGCCGGTCGTGATGAGGGCGGCGGTGTGACGCGGGCGCAGCTTCCTGAACGAGAGCCGCTTCTTGCCGATGGTGCGCCCGAGCCAGTCAGCGCCGTAGGCGATCGCCGCCCCGACGACTCCGAACAGCAAGATGAAGCCAATCCCCAGTAAATCCACTTTGCTTTGCTAGACCATTTTGTAAGACGCAATCGGATGCCGTCTCTGCACCGAAACCCTCAGCGATTCTTCACGGCAATGAGGAAGGCGGCCACGACGAGCCCGATCGCCAGGGGAGTCAGGCTCGCCACCGCCGCAGGCAGAAGGCCGCCGCGAGCCCAAACCGCCATGAAGTTCGCCAGCATCATGTAGCCGAAGATGATAATGACCGCGAGCCAGAAGCCGCTTGCCGCGCTGGTTCGGTGGTTCCGAATTGCGAGCGGGGCTCCGACCAGGCCGAAGGTCAGGGCCGCCAGCGGAACGGCGATCTTGTTGTAGTAGCCGAACTCGAGATTGGCGATCTGTCCGCGATCGAACTTGGGATTTGCTCGTGCTTTGCGAATCTGCTCCCGTATCTGGCGCATGCTCAGCGAGTCGAGGTCTCGCAAGTTAGCGGCGAGCAATTCCTCGGGAGTGAAGGACTGCTTGGGCACCTGGGTCGGCCAAACGTCGGTTAGGCGGGCGATCTGGCGCCCGTCCGGGCTCGTCAACCGCGCGCCACCACGAATATGCCAACTCTTGTCGTTCAAGAAGACGAGTTCCTTAGCATAGAGATAGAAAGTGGGCGACGCATTTTGGTCCCAGACCGTAATCAAGGCATCGCGCAGCGATCTTTCGCCGAAGTCGAAGTCGAGCGCTTGAACAGTGGCGACCACGCGGCCGTTCTCGAAACTGGGAAAGAAGGTGGCCTGGGCGGATCGGCCATCGAGGCGGGCGACGATCTCCTGCTGCAGAGTCGTGGCGCGCAGCGAAGCCGCCGGCACGAGGGTTTCGTTGAATCCAAAGGCCAAAGCGGAAACCGCCAGCCCGAACAGCGCCACCGGTGCGAGCATGCGAGGAAGGCTCGTGCCCGCCGCTTTCATGGCTACGACCTCGCTGTCGCCGCTGAGTCGCCCGAAACCGAGAAGGGTCGCGAGGAGCACGGCCATCGGAAATGTCTTGGCCATGATGCCGGGCAGCAGAAGGACGCTCAATTCGATCACCGTGGCCATTCCCACACCCTGAACGATGTAATCGGTGATCTTGAACAGATAGGTGCCGGCCATGATCAGAACCGTGAAGATCGCGACCCCGAAGCACCACGGGCCGATGATCTCTTGTCCGATTAGCTTATCGATTCGCCTCAAGCCTGCTCCTCGCCGGCAAACGAGGGATCACGTTCTTCCTCGACGACCAAGACTTCTGCTTCGGGAAGTACGATCGGTTCGAACGCTTCACCAAGGTAGTGCTTTCGAACGAGGGCATTTTGCGATATCGCCGCCGCATCGCCGGAGGCGACGATCGAGCCGTCGATGAGGATGAAGTTTCGGTCGGTGATTCGAAGTGTTGCGGCGACATTGTGATCGGTGATGAGGATGCCGATGCCGCGCTGCCGAAGCTTCCCTAGGATTTGCTGGATTTCCTCGATCGTGACGGGATCGATGCCGGTGAAGGGCTCGTCGAGGAGGATGAACTTCGGATCGGTGGCGAGCGCCCGGGCGATCTCGACTCGTCGCCGCTCTCCACCGGATAGGATGCCGGCCGTGGACCGCAGGATCCGCTGAATATGGAGTTCTTCGGCCAGTTCGTCGATCTTCCGGCGAATCTGTTTCTTGGTGGCCCGGTTCATTTCCATCACAAGCCGGATGTTGTCTTCGACACTCAGCCGGCGGAAGACGCTGGTCTCTTGCGGCAGGTAGCCGACACCGGCTCTGGCTCGTCGGTACATCGGCCAGTGCGTGACAACCGTCGTATCGAACAGCACGCTGCCCTTGTTGGGGCGGACGATACCGGTGATCATGTAGAAAGTTGTGGTCTTGCCGGCCCCGTTCGGCCCGAGGAGGCCTACGATCTCGCCCTGGCTAATGTCGAACGACACGCCATCGACGACCCGGCGGCCCTTGTATTGTTTCACGAGGCTATCGGCGACGATCTTCACCGACGGCCCCCGTCGCGAATCTCGCTCCGCCCTGGGCTCCCGCTGAATTCGATGTCGACGATCTCCCGCTTCTCGTTCAGCGTGATGACGACCCGATCGGCCTTTACTTCGGCGCCGATAATGCTGTCGCTCCCCTTGAGTTCGACCTTCCCGACCAAGGTGATCGTGCGAGCGGAATCGTTGAAGGTCGCCCGATTGGCTTTGCCGGTGACGCGGACCTTTCTGGGCTCTTCCTTTCCCGTCGGATCGCGCTCGAGGCTATCGAGGCGCATCGTGATAGGCCCCTCGACGGTCGCCGATCGGATCGGCCAATCCGACTTCTCCCCGATCGGTGTCAGCGTGAGGTGAGCACTGGAGCCAGAGACCTCGAGCGATTGGGACTGTGAGGGGACCTTGCTGACGATATGGACCGGTCCGGACAGGTCGGCCTTCGAGTCGGTCCCGTCGTACTGGATCGTCCGGCACCAAAGCTCGGTGGTTCGGGCAGCGCCATCGACCGTCTCCTCGATCGTCGCTGATGCGACATCACGGATCGACGCCTTCTGGAGTTGATAGGCGCCCTTTGCGTCCTTCTGGGCCGTTCCCTCCATGGACTGAGCGCGGACCGTCAGGCCCTGCTCTTTCCAAGTGGCTTCGAAAGGCGCGCCGATCCCCTTGAAGGAGATCGCCTTCTCGGAAAGACGCTTGGCCCGCCAAGAAGACAGGTTCTTGACCACCATATTGCCTGCAGCGTCCTTCCAGACGGTCACGTTCTGGGCAGTGGCAATCGCGGCCGTTCCGATCAGGGCCATGGCGAGCTTCCTCACTTGCGTTTCCTTGCTTTGAACATATCCGGAGTTCCTACGTCCTTCAGGTCCGGAGTCGCCCACAGTTTGGCAAAGGGACCGGCTTCGTAGTCCGGACTCTTTACCCGTACCGCGCCAGTCGCCTCGATGAGGCCCTCCGCTTCGATCCAACGAACCTCGTTAGCTGTTAGTTTCGCTTGCTCCTCGTCAGCGGTAAGGGTGACTTCGCCCTTGAGCTCCAGTTCTCGCTTCGCCTGATCCGCCTCACCGCCGAGCGCCTTGAAGCGGCTCACGGCCTTGTCGGCATCGAATAGTTCGCCTTCGACGTCGTCGAGCGTTCCGCTCAGCGCACCTTCCCCGTGGAAGGCCATTGTCGACGACTTCGCCCTGACCGTCCACAACCGCTCCTGCTTCTCTCCACGAGCGGTGAGTTCCAAGGGCCCACTGGCGGCGAACCTCGGCTCGATCGGCTTTTCGTCAACGACTTGCTTCTCGACCGGCTGCTTTGAGCCACAGCCGACAACAACGACGATCGCCACAACTCCGGCAAGGGAGGATCTCATCCGCTCACCGGAAGAGCGACGCTCACGCGTCGCCGGGCGAAGCGCCCCTCGTGCCGCCCGGCGAGTTGCCCACATGCCGCGGCGATGTCGTGGCCACGCTCGACTCGTTCCGTGACGTTCACTCCCCGGGCTTCCAATTCGCGACGAAAGGCCCTCATGTTCTCCCTGGTCGGACGGCGGAAGCCCTGCTCGGTGTCGACATAGTTGAAGGGGATCAGATTGACGACGTGTGGGACGCCCTTGACCAGTCGTGCGAGGAGGCGGGCTTGCTCGATCGTATCGTTTACCCCGTCGATGAGCAGATACTCGATCGTGATCTTACGCCCGGTCGTTCGCTGATATGATTTCATAGCATCGAGCACCTCTGCCACGGGCCACCGGTTATTGACCGGCATGAGACGCGAGCGCACCTCGTCGATGGGAGAATGGAGGCTCAATGCGAGGTGGATGGGGAGGCCGCTCTTCGCCAAATCGCGAATCTGCGGGACCAAGCCAACCGTGGAAACCGTCATGTGGCGATAGCTGAGCCCCACCTCGTCGTGCAGTAGCCGCAGCGAAGCGAGCAGGTTGTCGTAGTTCAGCAAAGGCTCGCCCATCCCCATGAATACGACATGGCCAATCCGACCTGCCCGAAGGTCCGGTCGGTCCGAATGCTCGTTCACGAAGCCTTGAAGCAGGAGATATTGGCCGACGATTTCGCCTGGTCCGAGATTACGGTCGAACCCTCCCAGCCCCGTGGCGCAGAAGGTACATCCCATGGGACAGCCCAACTGCGTCGATAGGCAGCAGCTAATGCGCTTGGCATAGGGCAGCAGCACACACTCGAAGACCTGCTCGTCGCCAGAATGGACCAACAGCTTCTCGACCCCGTCGCTTGAACTCAATCGGGTCGTGATCTGGAGGGGGTTAACCGTGTAGTCGGCGAGCATCTTCCGGAGCGTGGCAGGTAGGTCCCGCATCTGGTCCAGATCGGTTTCAGCGGCGCGGTAGATCCACCGGGCGAGTTGTGTCGCTCGAAACGGCTTCTCGTCCATCTCCGCCAAGAGCGATCTCAACTCCGCTCGGCCAAGGCCCACGAGGCTGGATGGGGGCGGGATCACAGGTTCGAGTGTACCAGCCGAAGGTGGCCATCCTCGGTAGAATCCGCCCATGACCTTCGTCGCCGCTTGCGCTCAGATCGCGCCTCGCAAGGCTGAAACCGCGGCCAACCTCGACCGGATCGCCGAAGTCACTCTCGAGGCATCGGCGGCCGGCGCCGACCTCGTGCTCTTCCCCGAGACGGCGACGAGCGGCTACTTCCTCGAGGGAGGCGTGTACGAGAGCGCGATCTCGTCCGCGACTCTAGCCCAAGAACTGGAATCGCGCATGCAAGGCCTGCCAAAGCCAATCGACATCGCACTAGGCTTCTATGAACTCGAAGGGGCGAGCCTCTACAACGCGGCCGCCTACCTCGAAATCGGCGCCGAAGCGCGGATCAGGCAGGTCTACCGAAAGTTCTTCCTCCCGACCTACGGAGTGTTCGACGAAGAGCGGTTCGTCTCACGCGGCAGGGAACTCGGAGTTTTCGAAACTCGATTCGGACGGATGGCTCTTCTGATCTGCGAGGACGTCTGGCACTCGATCCTGCCGACGCTCGCCGCAGTCGCAGGCGCGAGCGTTCTCCTCGTTCCGAGCGCCTCACCCGCTCGCGGCTTCGGCAGCTCCCATCCAGACAATCTGGACCGATACGAACGCCTCCTTAAGTGCGTGGCCGAAGAACACGGCGTCTTTTGCGTCAATTGCCAACTGTGCGGATTCGAGGGTGGCAAGGGCTTCACCGGCGGGAGCATGATGATCGACCCGATGGGTCAAACCATGGTTCAGGCGCCGATCGTCGAAGAGCACATCATCTACTGCACCATCGACCTGGACCTCGTTCCCCTTGCCAGAGCGCAAACCCCTCTGCTTTCCGATCTCGAATCGGCATGGGGAGATATCGCCCGCATCGCCCAGTCGAACCGACTGGCGGCCTCCGGCTAAAGACACCTCACTTTCGGCATGAGCCGGGCGGCCCAAGGCGGTCGGCGCGGCCGTTCCCTCCTTCGTCGAACTTGCATCGCTTCAAGCGAAATCTCGACAGGAAGGAAGACATGCAAAACCATACAAACAAGACTCCCCGTCCGAGCGGCCATCTCCAGGCGGTGGTCCAGTGAGGAAGCGATTGACGATCATGCTCAGCCTCTTCGCAGCACAAGCCGTGCTCGCCCAGCCGGGGATTCCCGTGTCGATGTCGACCACTCAGGGTGTGCGGGAAGCCGGCGACCTGTTCAGCTTGGCGACCCCGGATACTTTCAGCTACACGATTCGCGCTAGCAACGGCACGTTTCGCTTCGCAGAGGCCGTCTATACGGCCCAGAACAGCCTGTTTCGGCTGAGCACCGCAGTCCGACTGAATCTCTATCTGAAGCTACAGCGGTCTACGCGAGGAAACGTCTCTATCGACGTCTTCAACTGGCGGCAAAACGCGTGGGAGACGAAGGACATCCGCTACGACATCACGGGGATCGACAGCTACTATCAACTGGCCGCAGGACGGGATTTCTTCAGCAGCAGCGGGGTCGTCAGGGTCCGCATTCGTTCCCGACAGTCGATTCTCTTCCGCATGCACTTCGATGCGGTCTGGATCGTGGCGACCCCTTAGGGGTCGCCACACGGAGATCGTCAGCCTTGGAGTTCGGCCAGCAATTCTTCGAGCCGATCGTAGGACTCGCTTGCGCCGGACTCCATTCCCGATTGAAGGTGTCCGTCGCGAGCTTCCTTGGTCTTGTGGCGGACCGTTGCCGTCAAAGTAGTCCGACCACCTTCCTCGGTCAGTTCCATCGTCTCGATCGACGGATGGTCCCGAATGAACTCGACGTCGTACACGAAGGTCTGAACGATCTTCTCGGTCGGGACGATTTCTATGAACTCTCCCCTGAAGGGATGCTCCGATCCGTCGGGCATCCGCAGGACGCGGCGCCATCGCCCGCCGACGCGAAAGTCCATTTCGCATTGGGCGAGGGTCATGTCGCGAAGACCCCACCACCGAGCGTAGTGCTCGCACTTGGTAAAGGCTTCGAACACCAGATGTTTCGGGGCGTCGAAGGAACGCGTCAGAACGATCTCTAGGTCGTTCGGTAGGGTGACGGTTAGCTTGGATGTCTGCTGCATAGTCCTGTTTCTCCTATCGGTCGGTCCGGTCATGGCTCTCCTGGCTCTCCTTGGCCCTGAGTTCGCTGAGGTAGTCGTCGAGCCGATCGAAACTCACATCCCAGAATCGTCGATAGGTCTCGAGCCATTCCGCCACGTCGCGAAGCGGTTCCGCGCGGAGCCGCGCCGGCCTCAGTTGAGCATTCCTTCCCCGCTCGATGAGGTTGGCCCGCTCGAGCACTCGCAGGTGCTTCGAAATCGCGGGCTGCGAAATCGAAAACGGTTCCGCAAGCTCCTTCACCGATCGCTCACCTCCGGCGAGGCGGGCCAAGATTGCCCGTCTGGTCGGATCGGCGAGTGCGAACAAGGTTGAGCTGAGGGTGTCGGTAGGCATTACTTAATGGATCAGTTATATAACTGAATGGTTATTCTAGCGTCCTCCTTGCGGTCGTGTCAAGGGGCTGAAGGTCCCGGGTACGGCAGATCCGCGCCCATTACTCCATCTAGGTTCGCTGGTCCACCACGAACGGGACCAGGAGGAAAACGAAATGAAGTTCGATCGAGCCAGTTCTCAATGCGCGCGAATAGTGGCGCTCGGTACGCTGACCTTGAGCAGCGCGGTTGTCTCAGCACAGATTTCACACTCGCTGGTGGCGCTTCAGAGCGCCTTTCCAGGAGCGGCACAAGTCGGCCATATCAACATCACGGGGTCGATCCGGGCTGGCGGGCTTCAGCTTCCGGCCGGGGCTTCGGACGGTGCGGTGCTTCGCTCCAACTCGGACGGAATGGCTGCGTGGAGTCCGGACGGACTCGCGTTGCCCTTCTCCGGGGTTTGCACAGTTGAAGGGGATGCCTTTCGCATCCAGAGCAGCGGTCCGGCCATCAGAGGTGTTTCCGAGCAGCTCGGATTGATCGGTCTGAATTCTGCGACCGGAACCCTCGTCGAGATCGCCGCACAGAACAAAGGCCTCGCTTCCTTCAACGGCAACACGGGCGTCAGCGCCCACTTGGCACAAGAATTCGATGCCGTCTTTGGCCACAACGCAGTTTCAATGACGTTCGGTTACCTCGGCACCCGTTGGGAAGGGGTCCTCGGTGTGACGCCCAACGAGAACCAGGCAGGCGTCTTCGGAGATGCGAATCGTACATCCGGATTCGCTATGGGAGTCCTCGGCAACACGAACAGTCCGGATGGCGAGGCCGTCGTGGGAAACAACCCCTCGGTCGGCACAATCGGCATGCTCGGCACGAGATACGACGGGGTCGTGGGTCGGAACTACGGTGCCTTCGGCTCGGGAGTCTACGGCTATGCCCACGGCAACGGCTCTCAGAACTTTGGCGTCTTTGGGCGGAGCGACAGTGTGCAAGGATATGGTTTGCACGGCCAGAACAGCACTACCGGAAACTTTGGGGACGTCGGAGGGCCGAGTGTAGGCGTTTACGGCCACACGAACACCGAAGGAGCGGCTGGTGTATACGGATACACGAACACATTGTTCGGAAGTGGCGTGGTTGGCAATGGCCTTCGAGGTAACACCGGTTCACTCGGCAATTTCTACGATGGCGCAGTAGGCGTGACCGTCGTCCCGTCCGGCGCCGGAGTCTGGGGCCAAACAAACTTCAGCGACAACGGTACATTCGGCGTCATGGGAGTGGATGTTTACGGGTATGGCTACGGCGTCTACAGTATCGGCAACTTCGGCGCCAGCGGCCTCAAGTCGTTCGAGATCGACCATCCGCTCGACCCCGAGCATGCCTACCTGCGCCACTATTGTTCCGAGGGACCGGAACCGACCAACCAATACGGCGGCACGGTTCGGACCGACACGAGTGGCCATGCCTGGGTGCAACTGCCCGATTACTTCGAGGCGATCAACGCGAAGCCGCGATACAACCTGACAGTGATCGATGAAGGCGAAGACTTCGTTCAGGTGAAAGTCGCTCGCAAGATCGAGAACGGCCGATTCCTGATCCGCACGAGCCGCCCTAACGTCGAGGTGTGCTGGCAAGTTCTGGCCAAGAGAAACGATGCGCATGTTCGTCGATATGGAGCTCCTGTCGAAGTGGAGAAACAGGGAACCGACGTCGGCAAGTACCAGCGCCCCGAACTCTACGGCAAGCCGCCATCGGCGGGAATCCACTACGATCGGACGCGCGAAGCATCGGCTGCGGTCGCCAATCGGCCAGCCCCGGGTTCCGATCCTCGCTCGCCGAAGCCTCGGCAGTACCCGAAGTCAAGGTTCTGAGTCCTTCATCGGCGGGCGAGTCGAATCTGAACTCTCCCGCCGAATCTTCCACTCTCCTCGAGGATCTGCCGATGATTCTCTCAGGATGAAGCTTGCGGCAGTTCCGGCAGCCTTCTTGGCTGTGGTGTTCGCCTTCGGGCAGGACCGGCCGGTGACGGGCGTGGTGGAGCAGTTCATCAACGCCACGCCTCAGGGCGACGCATTCGTGGGTCGCAACAACGGCACGTGGGCACTCCTCTTTATCGACCTGACGCCGCGAGCACGCCTTACCTTCGGCTACTGGGAGATCAACTCGCGCAAGATCAAGATGCTCGACGAGAACTTCCTGAGTTTGAGTTTCGACAAGGCCGAAGTCTGGGTCGGACGCATCCGCACGCCCTTCGGCCATAACAATTGGGACGACGCCTGGTATTGGGGCACGACCTTCCGCCCTCTCGTGCAAACGATGGCGATCGCCGATCTGCGCTCTATCCTACGCCTCGACACGGGGGTTTCCGTTCACGCGAACCTGGGGCCAGTCTTCCTACAAGCATCCGCCGTGGACGCCACTTCGGATCGGTGGCAGGTTCTGCCAGAAAAGATCGACCATTACGTCCTGCGCACGGAGATGGCGGTCGGGGACGCTATCGTCGGCTTGAACGGTCTGGTCGGGGACAGGTGGTTCGCCAAGGATGCGCCCAAGGCCTACGGGCTCGACTTTCGCTACTCCCTGCCAAACATCGTGCTTCGAGGCGAATTGCTGGCCAACTCGAAGGGTGGCAAGACCGCGGGCGGTGGCTATCTCGATGCAGGCCTCAAGATCGTCGGCATCCCCAAGCTGACAATTCTCGGGCGCTACGACTTCAATAGGCTCCCTGGCAAGACTGAAACGCTCGAGCTGCACACCCTCGGGGCCAAGTACGCCCTTACACCCAATATCGTGCTGATGGTCGCCTACGGCTTCGGCCCAACCAACACCGCGACCGCCGACCTCAAAGGATGGTCGTCGATGGTCATGTTTCGCTATCGTTTCTGAACCGGAGTTCCACCATGCTGCTCGCCACCCTCACAGGAATCCTACTCAGCCAAGATTCGACGGTCGAAGGCACGGTCGTGCTCTCGAAGAAGCCCGCCGCGAACGCCGTGGTAACCCTCGAAGGCAATGAGCGGGCAAAGCCAATCAGCGGGGCGAAACTCTCGCAGAAAGGGAAAGTCTTTCGCCCGCACGTTCTCGTTGTCACAGTCGGATCGAAGGTCGAGTTTCCGAACGACGACACGATCTATCACAACGTCTTTGCCCATTTCAAGGCCAAGAAGTTCGATCTCGGAATGTATCCGCGAGGGTCCTCGAAGTCGGTTACCTTCGACAACCCGGGACTCGTCTCGATCCTCTGCAACGTGCATCCCGAAATGAGTGCATACATCATGGTCGTCGACACGCCCTACTATGCAACGACCGACCGCACCGGCAAGTTCAGGATCGCGAACGTCAAGCCAGGAGAGTACACCGTGAAGGTCTGGCATGAGAGCGGCAGAACGCGGGAAAACCGATTGCAGGCATCGGGAAACAAGATCATCGACATCGACCTCGGCGCCAAATGACGTTCCGGACGAAACTCGGGTTGTTCGTGTTCGGGGGCTTGGCTGCGATGGCCACCCTCATGTGGTGGACGATCAATGCAGCCGCAAAGCAGAGCGTCTTAGACCTCAGCAAGGCCAATCTCCGCAAGACTGGAGCAGCTCTCGGCAACCTGCTCGATAGTAAGCGGAGAGCGCTTTCGAGAGAAGCGAAACTCGTCGTCCAGCTACCCATCATCCGCTCCGTCGTGGAAACGCGGGACCGGGCGACCATCGAGGACGCCCTGCGCTACTACCAGAAGCAACTCGATGTTCAGGGTCTCATCGCGATCGGAGCCGAGGGCGAGTTTCTTGGAGCTGCTGGTGCTCTGGGTCCAGGTGACAGGCACTTCTTTTCGTTCGATCGCTCCGACGCCAACGGTGAGTGGTCGGCCGTGAAGCTGGTCAGTGAGCGAGCCTGTGTTCTGGTTGCGGTCTCGGTCGAGATCAACGGATACACGAAGGGCTTTCTCGGTGTCCTTTCGACCCTCGACTCGAAAGTAATGGCGGAAGCAGCAACCGGTCTCGGGGTCGGAGTCTTGCTCACCCAGGGCAACCGCACGCTTGCCTCTTCTATGTCCGAGGTGCCCGCCTCGATCCGCCTCTCATCGGAACCCTATCAAAGCCGGATCGGCAATCGAGAAGTGTATCTGGCCTGGTCACCCCTTGCGGCTGGAGAACCGGGCCTCGGGTACGCGATCTCGATGCCCGCCGCCGAAGTGGCCGCCCTGTCGAACCGCCTCGTAGGCAACAACGTCTGGCTCTTTGCCGTCCTGCTGCCGTTGGCCATCGCCGCCGCGTTCTGGCTTGCCAAGAGCGTAACTCGTCCGCTCGATGGAGTCATCGTCGCCGCAAAAGCCCTTCAGCGCGGCGAGTGGCCCAGCGCGATTGCCACAGATCGCCGAGACGAGATCGGTTTGCTCCAGCGTGTGTTCGACGAAACCTGCGACGCCCTCCGGACTTCCCGAGAGCGCCTTGCCAGCCTGGCATACCTCGATCCGCTCACCGAGGTCCTCAACTACCGGACGTTCCGCGAGAGGATGGAAGCTTCCCTGGCAGAGCAGGTTCCCGGCGGACTCGTGATTCTCGACGCCGAGGGCTTTGCAGCCTTCAACCGCGAGCACGGACACGCCCGAGGCGACGCCATGCTCGCGATGATCGCGCGGGGCGTCGAGGAGCACGCGCCCGATGATGCGCTCGTCGGGCGATGGTCCGGCGACGAGTTTGCGATTTACGTCGCGGGCGCAGAGGAGGCGATCACTTCCCTCGCCCTGCGTTTGGTCACCGATCTCTCTTCTCCAGGACTTAGCCTTCGGGCGGGCTACGCGATGTTCCCCGCCGACGCCAGCAGCGCCGAGTCGCTCGCCGTTGCCGCGGACCTGGGATGCACGCTCGCCAAGGAACAGCCAGATTCGGTCGCCAGAGGCGCCCTTGCAAGTCACGGCGGCCAGGAAGCCCTCCACCAGTTTCTAGGCGCAGGCGACATGGCAGCGATCATGGCGCTCGCCGAGGCCGTCGACGCCAAGGACCCCTACACGCATGGCCATTCCCGCCGAGTGGCCGAGTACGCTTCCAACCTCGCCCGGTGGGTGGGAATGGACGACGACTTCATCGACCTCGTCTACCGAACGGGCATTCTCCACGACGTTGGGAAGATCGGCGTTCCCGACGCCGTTCTCAAGAAGCCCGGTCGGCTAGACGAGGACGAGCGCCAGATGATGGAGCGGCATCCCGAATTGGGCGAGCGCATCGTCAGTTGGCTCCCGCATCTGGCCGATACCCTCCCCGGGGTGCGGCACCATCACGAGCGCTGGGACGGCCGCGGGTATCCCGACGGCCTGGCCGGCGAGCAGATCCCCTTCGTCGCCCGCTTCCTCGCGGTTGCCGATACCTACGACGCGATGACCAGCGACCGACCCTACCGCAAGGGCCTCGATGCGGGCATCGCCCTCGGTGAGATCGAGAAGAACGCGTCCGTTCAATTCGATCCGGACCTCGCCATCGGATTCGTCGCCCTCATGCGCGGCGAGCCACCCCTTCGCATCGCCGCCTAAGTCCCCTGCCGCAGGGGTACGCTCCTGATCATGGCGCCGGTCGTTCCCCATCTCGAAGAGGCTTGCATCGCCGTCGTGCGCGGACTGGCGGTGGACGCCGTCCAAAGGGCAAAGAGCGGGCACCCCGGCCTGCCTCTGGGAGCGGCGGCCATAGCCCACGCGCTCTGGACCCGCCATCTCCGATTCGACCCGAGCGATCCCGGCTGGCCGGACCGCGACCGCTTCATCCTCAGCGCGGGCCACGGCTCCATGCTCCTCTACGCCCTGCTCTTCCTTACCGGCTACGATCTTCCTCTCGCCGAGCTCCAGAACTTCCGCCAATGGGGGAGCCGGACGCCCGGGCACCCGGAGAACCACCTCACGCCGGGCGTCGAGATGGCGACGGGCCCCCTCGGCCAGGGCGTCGCCACTTCCGTAGGCATGGCGCTCGCCGAGAGGTTTCTGCGCGCCACCCGCGCTCGGCCCGGTTACGAGGATCTCTTCGGCCACTGGACCTACGTCCTGTGCTCGGATGGCGATCTCATGGAGGGCGTCGCCCAGGAGGCCGCTTCGCTCGCCGGGCACCAGCGCCTCGGCAGGCTCGTCTGGCTCTACGACGACAACCGGATCACCATCGACGGCGGGACCGACCTCACCTTCAGCGATGACACTCCGCGCCGGTTCGAGGCGTTGGGCTGGCACGTCCAGAGCGTCGACGGACTCGACCCCGACGCGGTCGACCGCGCCATCGCCGCCGCCAAGGCCGCGGGAGAGCGACCCAGCCTCATCGCCTGCCGGACGGTCATCGGGTACGGCAGTCCCAACAAGGCCGGGTCGAGCAAGGCGCATGGCGCTCCCCTCGGGCCGGAGGAAACGCTCCTCACCAAGCGCGCCCTCGGCTTGCCCGAGGAGCCTTTCTTCGTCCCCGACGACGTCCGCGACTTCTACCGCCGTGTGGGAGAGCGGGGGACGGAGGCCCATCGCGCCTGGAGCGAGCGCTACGACGCCTATACGCAGGCCTACCCGAGCGCCGCCGGGGACTGGAAGGGCGCCCTCCCCACCTTCGCCGAGAGCGTAGCCACCCGCAAGGCGAGCCAGGCCGTCATCGACGCCGTCGCGGCGCTCTTTCCGACCCTCGTCGGCGGAAGCGCGGACCTCGCGGAGAGCGTCTTCACCGAGATCCACGGCGGCGGCTCCATGCAGGCCGGCAGCCCAGAGGGGCGCAACATCGCCTTCGGCGTCCGCGAGCATGCGATGGCCGCCGCGTGCAACGGAATCACCCTCCACGGCGGCATGCGGGCGTTCGGCGGCACCTTCCTCATCTTCAGCGACTATTGCCGGCCCGCCCTGCGGCTGGCGGCGCTCATGCAGTGCCCCACGATCTTCCTCTTCTCCCATGATTCGATCGGCCTGGGCGAGGACGGGCCCACCCACCAGCCCATCGAGCAGCTCATGAGCCTGCGCGCGATTCCCAACTTCAACCTCATGAGGCCCGCCGACGGCAACGAGACCGCCGCGTGCTGGGCGCTCGCCCTCGAAAGCGCGGCCACGCCCTGCGCGATCGTCTTGACCCGTCAGAGCGTCCCGGCGGTTTCTCCCGCAGACGTCGTCGAGCATCCCGCGCGCAGGGGGGCCTATGTCCTCCGCGGCGAGGGGACTCCCGCGGTCGTCCTCGTCGCGACCGGAAGCGAGGTCGGGCTCGCCATCGAGGGCGCCCGGCTTTTGGCGGACGAGGGAATCGCCGCGCGGGTCGTCTCGATGCCTTCCTGGTTCCTCTTCGAGCGCCAGAGCGAGGCGTACCGCCAGAGCGTGCTGCCGCCCGGGACGCCGACGCTCGCCATCGAGGCAGGCGCGACTCTCGGGTGGGAGCGCTGGGCCGACGCCGCCCTCGGCATCGACCGTTTCGGGGCTTCCGCGCCCGGCGAGGTGCTCTTCGAGAAGTTCGGCTTCACGCCCGCGAACGTCGCGGCTCGGGCGAGGGACCTGCTCGCGGGCACTTCCGGCGCCGCGCGAGAGTAGTCACTCGTCATGAAGCATGTCGCTTTGGCGGGGCTCGCCCTCGCGCTCTTCGCCGCCGGTCCCGGCGTCATGGTCGCCCAGGCCACCCCCGTGTACGCCCAGAAGGAAAGGAAGGCGTGCAACTTCTGTCATCTCGCCGACGCCGGCGCGGGGCCGCGCGGCTTCCGCGGGCTCTTCTATGCCGCCAAGGGCCACAGTTTCAAAGGATTCGACGAGAAGAAGGAAGCCAAGGCGGCGGGGGTCAAGGCGGGCGCGGTCGGCAAGGCGGCGAAGCCCACCAAGCCGTACCCGCCGACAAAGAAGTAGCCGAGCGCCTTCGCTCGGTTCCAGTCGGGATGGGGGTTCGTCAAACCGAGCTTGCCGAGGGATTGTCGTGGGGGAGCCTTGGCCGAAGCTAGGGCTTTGGCAGGACGATCCCTCCACTCCGCTTCGCTCCGGTCGGGATGACGAGCACGAGGGGGGCGCTCGCATCGGCTATCATCGGCCCATGCTCGCCCCGCTTCTCGCGGCCGCCCTGCTCGGCTCGCCGTTCGACTTCCTCGGCTTCGGGCCCTATGATGCAGCCGTTCCGGACCCGGCGCGGATTCTCGGCTACGCGCCGGGCGAGCGGCACACGACCTACGACGCCCAGGAGCGGGTCCTGCGGGGGATCGCGGAGGCCGCGCCCGCCCGCATGCGCCTCCTGCCCTACGGCAAGAGCACCGAGGGGCGCGAGCTGCGCATCGCCGTGCTCGGCAGCCCCGAAAATATCGCCCGCCTGGACGCCATTCGCGCCGGGTGGGACTCCGTCGCGAGGGGCACGGACGCCAGCGCAGGGGCCCGCCGCGGCCTTCCCGTCGTCGTGTGGATCAACGAGTGCGTCCACGGCGACGAGACGGCTTCCTTCGAATCCGGGATGTGGCTGATCTACACGCTGGCGGCCTCGCGCAGCCCGCGAGTCGCCGAGGCGCTCGCCCACGCACTCGTGATCGTGAACCCGGTCTACAACCCGGACGGCCACGAGCGCTTCGTGGTTTGGTACAACTCGGTGGCGGTCGGCAGCCCCTCTCGCGCGGCCTTCGAGCAGCGCCCGCCGAGCGTCGTCGGAGGCCGGACGAACCACTACCGGTTCGACATGAACAGGGATCGCGTCGCGATGTCTCAGGCGGAGTCGCGGCAGGAAGCCGCCGAGGTCCTGCGCTGGAACCCGCAGGTGTATATCGACCAGCACGGAGAGGTCGACACCTATTTCTTTCCGCCCTGCTCCATGTCGCTGAATGTGAATATCGGACGGGAGCGTTACGAAAAGTGGACGGACCTCTTCGGGCGGGCGAGCGCGGCGGCCTTCGACGAGCGGGGCTGGCTCTACTTCGTGCGGCGGACGTTCGACTTCTACTATGCGGGTTACCTGGACTCGTGGAACACGCTGACGGGCGCGATCGGGATGACCCACGAGACCGACGGCGGCTCGCGGCTGGCCATCGAGCGCGGCTCGGGCGTCGTCACGACGCTGCGGGACGGCATGGCGAAGCACCTGACCACGGCGCTGGCGACCATCGAAGCCGCCGCCGCTCGCCGCGAGGCCCTCGGCGCGGAGTACGCCGCCTATAAGGCCTCCGCGAACACCGGCGCGGCTTTGGGCCGATTCCGCCGGGTGATCGTGACCGCGCCGGACCCTCGCCCGCTCCTCCGCCTCCGCGAGCAGCTGGGCCGCCACGGGATCGCGAGCGGCTGGGCGACGAAGCCCTTCAGGCAGCGAGCCACCGCCTACGCCGGAGGCAAGGCCGCGGACCACGACTTCCCCGCCGGAAGCCTCGTCGTCGACCTCGCACAACCCCAAGGCCTCCTCGCGAAGGCCCTGCTGGAGCCCGCGTCCGATTTCGAGCCGGAGTTCGTCGAGCGCCAAGCCGCCGCGTTCAAGGCCCGGAGCGCCAAGGAACAGTATCCGCCGGGGCCGGAAGCCGAGTTCTATGACATCACCGCCTGGTCGCTGGTCTACGGCCATGGGCTGACGGGCTGGTGGGCTTCGGAGACCCCGGCGCTCGTGCTCGGCGAACCGGCCGCGGTGCGCGGGACCGCTCGCCTCGGCAAGCAGGGCGCGGCGCTTCGGTATGCCGACCGGGACGACGCCCTCGCGGCCTTCGATCTGCTCGCCGCGGGCGTGCGGGTCGACGTGGCCGACGAGGCGATGACCGTCGGAGGCAAGACGCTCGCCGCGGGGACCTTCCTGGTCCTGCGCCAATACAACGCGGACGTGGCGGAAACGCTCGCAAGGGTCGCGGAAAAGCGCGGCGTGACCTTCGAGCCGCTGGAAACCGCGTACCCGGACGGCGGCGACACCGGCCCTGGAAGCGATGCCTCGCCGCTGGGCAAGCCGCGTATCGCGGTGGTCTTCGGCGGCGAGGGCGGGACCACTTCGTTCGGATCGGCGTGGTTCGCGCTGGAGCGGACGTTCGGCCTGCCCTTCACTCCCGTCACCACCGGCGCGCTTTCCGATCCCGGGGACGCCACTTGCATCGTCTGCCCTCCCGGCGCCTATCCGCCGCCCAGCCAGGCGCTGAAGGACTGGGTCCGCGCGGGCGGCTCGCTCGTGGTTCTGGGTCGGCCCGGCTGGGCGCTCGGGGAGAAAGGCTTCGCCAAGCTTCAGACGCGCGAGGCGATGAGCATCCCCGGCTCGATCTTCCGGGCCGAGCTTAACCCTCGATCCAGCTTCGCTGCCGGGTACGACGCCTCGCTTCCGCTTCCGGTCCCGATCGACGGCGGCAGCTTCCTGGTGGCCGCCCCGGAAGGAGGCGCGGTCGTCTCGTTCGCCTCGGCGAAGGACGCCAAGAGCCTCCTCAGCGGCTGGGCGTGGCCCGACAGCGAGGAGGCCCTCCGCGGCGCTGTCTGGCTCCACGACCAACCCATGGGGCGCGGCCACGTGTTCGTCTTTGCCGAAGACCCGACCGAGCGCGCGATGTGGCCCGGGCTGGATAAGCTGCTCCTGAACGCGATGCTCGCCGGGCGCCGGGAGTAAACTCCTGTCATGAAGGCGTGGTGGTTGCTCGGCTGTGTGGTGCTCCTGTTCTCGGTCGGTTGCGGCAAGTCCGGCGGCGGTTTCTCGGAGCGGGCGGCCAAGGGCAAGGCGAACGTGCTTCGCTACCCGATCCCCGACGATCCCACGACGCTCGATCCCGGCCTCGTCCGCGACGGCGACACCATCGACGCCCTGCAGCAGGTCTTCGAAGGCCTCGTCGGCTGGGGCGAGGACAACCTGCCAGAAGGCCGCCTGGCCGAGAGCTGGGACGTCGAAGACGAAGGCCGCACCTATGTCTTCCACATTCGCAAGGGCGTGAAGTTCCACAACGGCCGCGAATTGACCGCGGACGACATCAAGTGGACGATGGAACGCAATACGAGCAAGGATCTCGCCTCTCCGACGTGGCAGTACCTGTCCGACATCGTCGGCGTCAAGGAGCATCACGACGGAAAGGCCGGCGGCATCAGTGGGATCGTGGTGCGCGACCCGCATACCCTGGCGGTAACGATCGACAAGCCGCGCCCGTACTTCCTGGGAAAGCTGACGTACCTGATCTGCTGCGCCATGCCGAAGGAGGCCGTCCCCGCCAGCGGCCCGATCACCGCCGTCTCGCAGATGGTAGGCACCGGCCCCTTCAAAGCCGCCCAGTACGAACGCAACCAGCTCATCGCCATGGAGGCGAACCCCGATTACTGGGACGGCAAGCCCGCGATCGACCGCATCGAGCGCCCCGTGATCAAGGACCCCGCCACCCGGCTGAACAAATACCGCAGCGGCGAGATCGACATCGTCGCCCTAGAGAGACAGGATCTCGACGCGATCAACAAGGACGAGAAGCTCGCCAAGGACCTCAAGCCTTTCGATCGGCCGTCCATCTACTACATGGGGATGAACCAGCAGTCGTATCCGCCGTTCAAGGATCGGCGAGTGCGCCAAGCCTTCGCGACGGCGGTAGATAAGGAGCGCATCGTGCGCGACATCTTGGGCGGCGTTAACAAGGTCGCCAAAGGCATCGTGCCTCCGGGTGTCCTCGGCCACCGGGAAGACGCCAACGACATCAAGTACGATCCCGAGGGCGCCAAGAAGCTGCTGACCGATGCCGGCTACCCCGGCGGCAAGGGCCTGCCTCCGATGGAACTGAACTTCCGCGACGGCCGCCCCGACGTCCGAATCGTCGCCGAAGCGCTCCAAGGCCAGCTGCAAACCAACCTCGGCGTGACGATCAACCCCCGCATGATGGAGTGGGGCGCGTATCTGGAGAAGGAGGGCAAAGGCGAGCTTCAGCTGTTCCACATGCGGTGGGCCGCCGACTATCTCGATGCCGAGAACTTCCTTTCCTACATGCTCGCTTCGTATGGTCCCGAGAACAAGGTCGGATATAGCAATCCCGACTACGACAAGCTGTGCTCGCAGGCCGACAGCCTGCTGGACTGGGAGGCCCGCGCTCCACTCTATGCCAAGGCCGAAGACATCGTGCTTCAGGACGCGCCCTGGGTTCCGATCTACTATCAGAAGGATTTCGAGCTTATCGCTCCGCGCGTATCCGGGCTTCGCGAGTCCCTCTTCGGCCATCTACCGCATTCCAAGGTCCGCCTGGCCGCGGATTAGGGCGAGAAGAAGGGCCGCCGCAAACCGCTGTCGAGGCCGTGCACTGCCGAGAACCTACCGCTCGCCCGGAAGAACGATGCCGCGCATGATGACTCGCTGGGCTAAGAGGAAGACGACCAGTGTGGGGAGGGCGGCAAGGGTGAGCGCGGCCATCATGACGGCTTTCGGCGCGACCGCCTGAAGCTGGTAGATCCACACCATCAGCGTCCACATGCGCTGATCCTGGGCGACGAGGAACGCATACATGAACGCTCCGTAGGCGCTCATAAAGGCGAGCAGTGCCAGGTATCCGAGGACCGGCTTGCTGAGCGGGAGGGCGATCTTCCACAACAGCGTGACCTCCTTTGCTCCGTCGATCTCCCCGCTCTCGTAGAGTTCGCGCGGGAGCGAATCGAAGAAGCCCTTGAGCAAGAAGATCATGTACCCGCTCGCCGCGCTCGGCAGGACTAGCGCAGCAAACGTGTTCAACAGGCCCAAATCCTTGAGCAGCAAGAAGGACGGAATCATCGCCACTTCGGCGGGGAACGCCATCGTCGCCAGCAGAAAAAGCAGAATCTTCCCCGCTGCCGGGATCGGGTATCGCGAGAGGACATAGGCCGCCAGGGGGTTGACGATCAGCTGCGTGAGGACTGCAAGAAGGCAGAAGAGCGCTGTGTTCCAGACGGCTCGGCCGTTGATGAGGATGTAGTCGAGGATGTAGCGGTAGTTGCGCCCGGCGAACTCCCGGCGCAGCTCAGCAGCGTTTGCTTGGACGAACTGGGCTTCGTACGCGGCGATGGGCAGCACCGCGCCAGGTCGCCCGATGAAGCTCTGCCATAGGTCCTCCACGGTTTTGCCGTTGCGATACCGGGCCGGCAGTCGCTCGCGGACGAACTTCGAGGCGAGCTCGCTCTCCATCCCCCTACCCCCTTCCTCTCGCAAGCGAAAGGAAGGGGGGAGCGCTTCCTCGAGGATTTGTGCCTCGAAAGCGATCTCCTCGAACTTCTTCGCATCGCCACGGAGCAAGCCGGGCACCGCGTCGATCTGGTTCTGAAACTCGGAGCGAAGGAACTCTTGCCACATCCTTCGTCCCAGCATGGGGATGCGGAACTCGGCGGGCAGTGTGCGCTTGAACTCCTGCCACTCTTCGATCTTTTTGCCCGGCAGAGGTACCCAGTTGGCGCGCTCGAGCAGCTCGTTCGGGGGCGAGACCGTCTGAAAGGCGACGTTCTCCTCGATGTAGGCACGATTGAGCTCCTGGATCGTCCGATACTTGCTTCGGAGCCACGCTTGATACCGGAGGCTGAGGCGGCTCGTCACTTGGGTCGTAGCGGTACGAAAGCCCGCCTGCCACCACTCGTTGGGAAGGCTCATGAGAAACCGCTCGTAGGCAGCGATTTCCTCGGGTGTGGCATCGGCTCCGAGACGCGTGGCGCCGATCAGACTGATGTTGCCGGAATACTTATCGTCGAGGTATTTCTCACCCAATACGGCCGGGTCAGAGAGGTAGGCAGGCACGAGATCGAGCGTGTTCTGGTCGGTCGGCCCCTTGAGCCCGGTCGAGGCCATGATCGCGAAGGGATAGAGCGTGGTCAGCGCACCGGCTGCGAGGATGAAGTAGAGCACCACCATCGCCAGCCGTGCGCGCGGTCGCTTCCTCCCCACCCGTCCCACCAGCGGCATGCCCTAGTGTGGCACGGCGTAAACTGCCCCCATGCACGTCGACGACGCCCTTTCCAGGCTCGACCGCTTCGAAATCGAGACGCCCGCGTGGGGCTATGCCGATACCGGGACGCGCTTCGGCAAGTTTCTGCAACCCGCGGCGGCACGGACGATCGAAGAGAAGATCGAGGATGCCGCCACGGTTCACGCCTTTACCGGATGCTGTCCGCGGATGGCGACGCACGTCCTTTGGGACTTTCCCGAGGGCGTTGCGCCTGCCCAAGTGGCTGAGCTTGCGCTGCAAGAAGGCATCCGCATCGGATCGATCAACCCCAACCTCTTCCAAGACCAGATCTACAAGTACGGAAGTGCCGCGAGCCCGAACGAGAAGGCGCGCGAAGCGGCGGATGCTCACGTCGAGCGCTCCATCCAGATCGCCCGGGAGACCGGTTCCAACGTCCTAAGCCTCTGGTTTGCCGACGGCACGAATTACCCTGCACAGGACGACCTTATACGTCGCAAACGTGCGATGGCAAGCGCTCTTCACCAATGGCACGACGCGATGCCCGAGGGCATGACGCTGCTCGTCGAGTACAAGCCCTTCGAGCCCGCCTTCTACCACAGCGACATCGCGGACTGGGGAATGGCGTACACTTTCGCCCAACAGGCGGGCGCCCGGGCCAAGGTGCTGGTCGATACCGGCCACCATCTGCCCGGGGCCAACATCGAACACATCGTCGCCTTTTTGCTCGACGAGGGCATGCTCGGTGGCTTCCATTTCAACGACCGCAAGTACGGGGACGACGACCTCACCATCGGGAGCATCGACCCGTACGCGGTGTTCCGCATCTTCGCCCAGATCGTCCTCGCCGACGAAGTGCACGGCATCGATACCCGCAGCATCGCCTACATGATCGACCAATCCCACAACCTCAAGCCCAAGATCGAAGCCATGGTGCAGACCGCCGTCACGGCGCAGGAACTGTACTTAAAAGCGCTCTTGATCCCTGCGGCTCGGCTCCTCGAAGCCCAGGCCAGTACGGACATCGTCGGTGCGGAGGAGATCTACCGAGAAGCCTTCTACCGGCATGTGCGTGGACCGCTCGCCGAGTGGCGCCGACATCGAGGACACGAGGCGAGCCCGCTCGAGGCCTATCGCACCTCCGGGATCGAGAACGAGCGTGCCAAGATCCGTTCGGACCGCCGCGCCGCCGAGGGCTACACGGGCGGGGGATCGTACGCTTGATACCGGACTGGTGCGCTGCTCGAACTCCCGGGGCAGGATCGCCGCGACGTAGAAATCCAGCATCACCAAGAGGAGAGCCAGTACGGCCCACGCCCATTTGCCGATCAGCCGAACCGCTCCCGCTCCGAAGATGATGGCGATCGACGCGATCGCCGGATATAGGTACCGTGCTTGGCCCTGGAAGTATGTCGAGTTGAACTGTACGAAGAGCAACCCGACTACGGCGAGGAACCCGAGGACCACCCAATTGAAGCCGCGTCCTTCCTTGGGACCACGAATCCAACCCACGACCCACGCTGCGACCAAGACCAGCGCCGCCGCAGACGCCAGGCGATACAGGGGCACAGGCAGAAAGACATCCATATAGCCGAAAGCCCCGAAGAAGCTGCGCAGCGTCCACCAGCCGACCATTTCGACCCAATACCCCCAGAGCCCGAACGCCGAGACGAACACGCTAGCCTGCGGCGAGCCGACGAAGGCCGCATTGAAGGCTTTCATCGCCAGCGGATCTCCGTACAGCGCGTTGTTGCGCATCCACCATGGCAGGGCGAGCAGGATAAACGGGACGAAGACGAGCAACAGCGCGCGTATCTTCGGGTTGAGACCCGTCTCCGAACCCCTCTCGCTGGGCGACAGCCAGAGCGCAATCGCGATGGTGGGTAGGAGAGCGAGCGCCGAGGTCTTCGTCAGCATCGCCAGACCCGCCAAGCCCCCGACGAGCAGGGCGCGCTTTGGCGTCCATCCATCCCGCACTCCACCCAGGCAGACCGCGACCGTCCAGGTGCAGAGGAAGTAAAGCAGCGGATCGTTGCCGACCGATGCATTCAGGGCGAGAACCATCGGCATCAGCGCCGCCACTGCCGCCGCCGCGAGTCCCACTGCTTCCCCGCGTCCCGGAGGAAGCCCCCAGAGGCAGGCAAAGAACACCCCGAGCGTGGTGCCCGCACCGATCAGGATGTTCAGCAATCGCAGCCGCAGTCCGGCGCCGGGGTCGGGGGGATCGGCGCCGACCATCCGGCACCACCCGGCGGCGAGCAGGTAGTACAGCGGCGGCTGGTGGCTCTGGTACGTCTCGCCGAGATCGGGCGAGCCCGGCACGAGAACGGGGAACCCCTTCCCGTCCAAAAGGTGCGCGATGTAGTTCGCGTGCTGCCGCTCGTCCGGCGCACCGACGTCGGGGACCGGCATGGGCGCACCCTGCGAACGCTGGTGGATCAACACTCCGGCCTGCCGATACGGTGTGACCGCCGCGAACCGCACCGCAAGGATGAGGGAGGCGGCGAGCACCAATATCAGCGGCCATCGAGCCATTGCGGGGATTGTATCCGGCACTCCTTTCCTCCGAGCACCGTCAGATGGCCACCGGATTCGCCTGGCGTTGTATGATGGATATGGTTACAGCAATTCTTGGAGATTGATATGAAAGGTGTTCGACTGCCCGTCATTGCTCTTGCCTTGCTCCTGTCGCATCCCGCTCTGGCCATCGGCCGGTGGATGGGGGATGCCCTCGCCAACAATAACCCACCGGCTCGCAACTTCGAATTGCCCGCCGGGATTCGCAATTCCGTCGTGCGGGTCGAGTCCATGTACGTCGTCGACCAGGTAAGCACGACGCTGCTCGCCTCCGGCGTCGTTATCGGCGCCCGCCGCGACCGTGAAGACGGACGGCCCGCCAAGACCGGCATGCTGTGCGTGTTGACCGCCGATCACGATTCCGCCTTTCCCGACGGCGTGCGAGAGGGGATCCTCAACTTCCGGTCCATCATTTTCGCCGACCGCGGTCCCGGTCAGCGCGCTATTTTAGCGGGTCGAAACATGTTCGTCCGGGGTCCGGGGAACCAGAGGGCACGGGTAGACATCGCCCTGATGGGCATTCCCATCAGGGACTGGGATACTCAGGTTCCAAGAGATTTGACTCCGGCGCCCCTCGCTCAACATCTCGCTGACACCGACATCGTGGTCGCCGGATTCGGCCGCACGGCCACGATCGATACGGCTAACCGGCGCATGGACATCCTCATGCAGAGCCACCCTCCCGGAACCTATCGAGCGGGCACCAACCGCATCGACGGCACCGATAACGCAGCCCGCGAGGCGAGCGCCCGCCTCGGTGGCCAAGGCTACGCTTACACAGGAATCCGCAGCAGCATGGATTTCATCGGCAACGCGGGCGCCGAAACCGGTGCGGACGCCCATTTTCTCAATGCCGACTCCGGCGGTCCCACGTTCCAGCGGATCGACAATCATTGGCGCCTGATAGGAAGCCACGGTGAAAGTGAGCAAACGCGGGAGGGCCGCATCACCGAGGGCAACCGGCAATGGGACGTCCTCCTTTGGGAGCACCGCCAGTGGATCAACACCAACTGCGAAAACCTCCTGCCCGAGCCGTCTACCTTCCTGGTCCTGGGAGGTTTGTTCATCGGAACGATGAGTAGATTCCTTCGCCGCCGCGGCTGACTTTCCGCCCGTCCAGTGGGCTTCAAGGTCCGTTCCGGCCCGCTGCGAAGAGAGATGAAGGACCTTGTGTGTACGTTAGACAACCGCATGAGAAGCGGACGACGAGCGGTATACGAGCGGTAAACATCGGTATGAATACCGCTCGTTTACCGCTTCTCATCCGGTTGTCGTCCGGCTGTCTAACGTACAAACACCGCCCCCGGCAGGGCTAGGCCTGCCCCCGCTGCCGCGGCGGAACGACGGCGAGGCTTGCCGACTCCGCGGCAGGGTATCACGAGAGCGCGGCATGAAGATCCTCGGCATCGACCCCGGCCTCGAGCGAGTCGGATACGGGCTTATCGAGCAGGTTGGGTCACGCCTCACCCCGCTCGACTACGGCCTCATCATGACTCCGAGGATCGACCTGCCCGACCGCTTGCGCCTCATTCACGAGCAGGTCGAGGCGCTCGTCGAGGCCGGACATCCCGACCTTATCGCCACCGAGCGGCTTCTCTTCGCCGTGAACAAGCGCACGGCGATGGAAGTGGCGAAGGCACTCGGCGTGGTCCTGCTCGTAGCGGCCGAGCGAGGCGTGCCTTGGATGGAGCTCACCCCTCCAGAAGTGAAACTGGGCGTCGTAGGCAACGGTGCCGCGGACAAACGTCAGGTGCAGTTCATGGTCGTGAAGCTTCTCGCGCTTACCGAGACACCCAGACCGGACGACGTTGCCGATGCCCTCGCAGTCGCGATCGCGTCCGCTCTGCGTGGTCGCCTGCCGCGCGGCTAAACTCGCCGCATGCTCCTCGAACGTCGAATGACGGCTGTCCCCCTCTCGCGCATCCGGGTCACCGACCCCTTCTGGCGCGGCTGGCAGGAGACGGTGCGCCGGGTGACTCTTCCGATCGAATTCGCTCAATGCACCAAAACAGGGCGCATCGAGAACTTCGCGCGAGCCGCCCGCGGCGAACGGGGCACGCACGAGGGCTATCGGTACAACGACAGCGACGTCTACAAGTGGATCGAGGCCGCCTGCTATCTTCAGATCGCTCTTGGGCCCGATCCTGCGATCGCCGCCGACCTCGAGCAGACCGTCGAACTCATCGCGGCGGCCCAGATGCCGGACGGTTACCTCAACACCTACTTCCAGCTGCAAGAGCCCGATTTGCGCTGGCGGAACCTGAGCATGATGCACGAGATGTACTGCGGGGGGCACATGATCGAGGCCGCGGTTGCTCATCACGAGTCGACCGGCTCGACCAAGCTGCTCGATGTCGCAATGCGGTTTGCCGATCATCTCGCCTCCTTGTTCGGACCTGACCGCCGCAAGGGATACTGCGGCCACCAGGAGATCGAACTCGCCTTGCTCGCATTGGCAGCGGCGATCGAAAGGGAGCATCCCGACCGGAGTCGCCGCTACAGGGCCTTGTCGAAGTGGATGATCGAGACTCGAGGCACCCGCCCCAGCCCCTTCGAAGAAGAGTATGCCGATGCCGAGGGTATGCGGCTGGCCCCCTATGCTCGTCAAATGCTCGACCGTGAGGGGGTCTACAGCGGTGAGTACGTCCAGGACCACCTTCCTGTGCGAGAGCAGACCGAGGTGGTGGGCCACGCCGTGCGTGCGATGTACTTCTTCGCCGCCGCGACCGAGGCCTTCACCGACTCCGGCGACGAAGCGATGGGCGAGGCCCTCTGGCGGCTGTGGGACAACCTCACCCAGCGCCGGATGTATGTCACCGGCGGCATCGGCGCCTCCCGGTCCAACGAGGGATTCACCCGCGACTACGACCTGCCCAACCGCACGGCTTATGCCGAGACCTGCGCCTCGGTCGGCCTCGTCTTCTGGGCCCAGCGCCTCCTCGAAGGCACCGGCGATACCGGCTACGCGGACCTTCTCGAACTCGCGCTTTACAACGGCGCGCTCGCGGGCATCTCGCGATCCGGCGATCGGTTCTTCTACGACAACCCCCTCGACTCCCATGGCGAGGCCCATCGGAGGGAGTGGTTCGACTGCGCCTGCTGCCCCCCGAACATTGCGCGTCTAATCGCCGCCGTCGGAAGATGTTTCATCGGCGAGGCCAAGGATGCCGTGTATGTAAACCTCCCGGCGTCCTGCGAGGCACAGGTGCGCGTTGCGGGTCGCGAAGTCGGGCTCCGGATCGAGTCGGAGTATCCGTGGAAGGCGAAGATCGGTTTCGAAATCACCGTGCCCGAGCCGACCGCCTTCGCCCTGAAAGTTCGCATCCCGGGCTGGAGCGGCGACACCCGGGTCGAGTTGCCTGCCGACTTCGACGAGGCCGAGTACGACGGCAATTACATCTCGATCCATCGCGAGTGGTCGGGCGTCTCGCGAATCACGGTGGACTTCGAGGACGAGCCGACGTTCGTCGCGGCCCATCCCGCGGTGCTCGAATGCCGAGGTCGGGCCGCCCTGACGAAGGGACCCCTCGTCTATTGCATGGAGGCCGCCGATCTGGGAGGAGACGCCCCGCAAGCCTTCACCGTCGACCCCAGCGACGCCGAGGTCGGGCCCATCGAAGACGGCCTCGTGCCCATCACCGTCAGGGGTTGGATCGACCGAGACGAAGATGGACCGCTCTACCGCAGCGACGCCGAGACCCCGGAGGCCGAAGAGCGCCGCGCGAGGATGATTCCCTACTTCGCCTGGGACAATCGGACGCCCGGCCCGATGCTGGTTTGGCTCAGAAAGGCTTGATCTTGTGTTATCTTATGGGAGAGGTTGATGATGATGAGGACTTTCCATTTTTCGCTCTTGGCTGCCGCCCTTTTGCTCGCCCCGGCGATTCACGCCCAGCAATCGACGACTATTCCCCTGACCGGCGTCCAGTTTAGGAATGCCACCAACCAGAGCCGAAGCAGCGCGACGCCCATCAGTCCGGCCTTCGTCTACGACTACCAGATCGCCGGCAATGCGCGAGGCGTCGGAGGGGCCCTCGGCATTCTCTTCCCCACTCCCACTCCGATCGCGACCATCTTCGAGTTCCTCGCCCCGGGCTCCTCGGCCTTCCTCACCGGCCAAGGGCCTAACATCAACGGCACTCATCCCTTCCCGGTCGCGAACCAGCGCATCGATGGCACCACCAACGTCAGCGGAATCAACGTCACTTATGGCTTCGACTTGATGATCCAGATTGCCGCCAATGGCATCGTCTCGTTCTCTCTCACCAACGTGGTGCTCACGCCTTCGATCCTCGTCGGTTACCTGGAGTTTACGAGCGGACAGGTGACGATTCAGCGGACCCGGGGCGTGATCGGCGGGCAAATGTCGCTGCAAGACTTCATCGGCGACGCCACGACCGTTCCCATCACCATCGAACTGCGTAACCCAGGATCGACCACAGCAGTCGCGACCTATAGTGTCAACGCCACCGCGGCCAACACTTGGTTCACGGTAACCGCGCTCCGGGGCACCTACGATGTTACTGCAAAGTCATCCCATTGGTTAAGACAGAAGGTCGGCAGCGCGGTAATCACCGACGATGGCACGATGAACCTCCATTTCAGCCTGATCAACGGAGATGTCGACGGCGACAACGAAGTGACGGTCGGCGATTACAGCATCCTCTCATCCCAGTTCGGGACGACAGGACCGCAGGCCGACCTCAACGGCGACGGCGATGTGGATATCGGCGACTACAGCATCCTTTCGAGCAACTTCGGCGTGGCCGGCGACGACTAGCGGGATTTCCAGTCATGCCGGCCCGAGCGCAGCGGATTCCATTCGCTGCGCTCGGGATGTCGAAACCCAGATTTAACCCTTCAAGAACGCGTTCGGAACGACCTCGGACACGACGCGCGGCTCGGGGACGCGGCACGGGACCAGGGTCGAGACGCCGGGCTCCTGCATCGTCACGCCAAACCAGATCTCGGCGTTCTCGATCGTCACCGGGTTGTGGGTGATCAGCATGAACTGCGATGTGCCGGTGAAGTCGCGGAGTATGTCGATGAACCGTTCCACGTTGCGTCCGTCCAGCGGGGCGTCGACCTCGTCGAGGACAACGAGTGGGCTCGGCTTGACCTTGAGCAGGGCGAAGAGAAAGGCGATGGCCGACATTGACCGCTCGCCGCCGCTCAGCAATTCGAGCCGCTGACGCTTCTTGCCGGGCACCGTGACGTCCACCTCGACGCCCGTCACGAGGAGGTCGTCGGGATGGCTCAGCCGGAGGTCGCCCTCACCGCCGCCGAAGAGTCGCGCGAAGGTCTCCCCGAAGGCGACGCGGACGGCCTCGAAGGTCGACTCGAACCGGTCGCGGGTAAGGCGGTCGAGTTCGCTGATCCCGGCCTCGACCTCGGCCTTCCCTTCGACGACGTCCTCGCGCTGTGAAAACAGGTCTCCATAGCGTTCCGTCAGTCGCTCATAGGCCTCGATAGCGCCGAGGTTGACCTCTCCCATGCCACGGATCTCGCGTCGCAGACGGGAAACCGTCACGACCGCGTCGTCGGGCAGGGTGAGGTTCGGCGCTTCGCGAAGGGCGTCTTCTTGCGTGAAGCCGTACTCCTCGAGAAGGCGCTGGAGCGCCGCACTCCGACGAGCGTCGGCCTTCGCTCGGGCTAGTTCGGCCTGGTGGGCGAGGTCGGCGCAGGCAGCGGCATTGCGCTGGGCCTCCGCAGCCTGTTCGCGCAGGGTGACCGCCCTTTCGGTTAGGTCGCGCTTTCGCATGGAGGCCTGTTCCAGTTTCGAATCGAGATCGATGCCCAGGGACTCCGCGGCAGTCTTCAGGCCCTCGTGCTGAGTGATGGACGCCCGCGCCTTGGTCCGGTCCTCGTCGAGCGTTGCCAGCCGCCTTTCGCGATGGACTCCGCCCTCCCCGAGGCTCTCCAATCGCCGTTCGGCCTGTGCTCTGCGGGTGCGGGCTTGCTGAAGGCGCTGCTCGGCTTCTTGGAGGCGTTCCGCGCCTTGGGCGGAGTCAGCGAGTCGGGCCGCGAGCGCCTTGAGGGCCTCGTCCCGCCGACCCTCGACTTCTGCGACGTCGACTTTCGGAAGCGTTCCCGGGGCCTGGATGTCGAGGCTCGCCAGTTCGGCAGCAAGCTGCTCTTTGCTCTTGAGGGCCGCCCGCTGCTCCGATCTGAGCTCGCCGAGCCAGCTTTTCGCCTCGTCCAGTTCGGCGCGGACTTCATCCAGTTCGGCGCGGACGGTTCGCTCCTCGCTTCGGACAGATTCACCGCTTGCCTGAGCTTCCGCTACGCTGTCCTGGAGTCGCTCGATTTCAGCGTCGAGCTTCGTGAGGTCTTCGACGGTCCTCGTCAGTTCGGCTTGGCGCTGGACGAGGCCGACACCTTGCCTGGCCGAAGCACCGCCGGTCACTGCGCCCGCCGAGTGCACGATCTCCCCTGCCAGCGTGACGAGTCGCGACCAGCCGCCGGTCTTCGCCAGTCGCAGGCCCAGATCGAGGTCCTTCACCACGACGATCCGACTCAGGAGGCTATCCACAACCGGGCGATGCTCAAGGCGACAGTCGACCAGTTCCGACGCGATTCCAAGCACGCCATTTTCTCGCAGGAGCCCCTTGATTTCGGGCGAGGCGGCGCGCGGACGCATAAGCGGGATCGGCTGGAACGTCGCTCGCCCGAGCCGCTCGGCCTTCAGCACCTCGATTGCCCGCTTCGCGTCTTCCTCCCGCTCCACGATCAGGTCGTGGGCGGAGGCACCGAGCGCCGTTTCGATCGCGAGCGCGAGCTCCGGCTCGACGCTCAATGCCTCGGCAACCGGCACGTACCGAGCTTTCAGTCGGCCCTTGGCGGCGAGATCGACGACTGCCCGAGCACCCTGCGCGAGACCCTCGTGCGTTTCGATGGTCGCTTCGAGACCCCGTCGCCGTCCGTCGAGAGCTGCCCGCTCGGAGAGAGCCTCGCGCAGCCGGTGGCTGGCCGCGGCTTCGACTTCTTGCGACCCCAATCGACCGTGAAGGGCCGAGAGTCGTGCGTCGAACTCACGACGCTTCGCCTCGAGGTCAGCGACTTTGGCTTCAGATTCGGCGATAGCGGAGTCGAGATCGGGCATCGTCCGCTCGATCCCTTCGAGTTCGGCTCTTGCGAGGCCACGTCGCCGCTTCGCGTGGGCGATCTCGGCTTCCGATCGCAGGCGAAGACCCTCGATGCGCTTTGCCTCGGCGAGTTCGGTCTCGATTCGGTCGAGGGTTTCCTTCAGCGACCGAGCTTCTTGGTCCCCGCCACCGACTTCGGCTTCGAGCCGGGCAAGGGCCTCGGCCTCGGCGGCTTCCTCGACGCGACAGCGCTCGAGGTCGGCGCGTGCCTCGGCAAGTCGGGTCTCGGCGGCACCTGCTTCTTCGGTGAGGCTCGCTTCGAATTCGTCGAGCCCGGCCAGTTTGTGCTGAGCGAGATCGAGGGCGGACTGGGCCCGTTCCAATGCGGTGTATGCCTCGTGGCGCTGCCGCCGTAGGTCTTCGAGTTCGGTTTCGAGGGCATCGAGACGTGCCTGGACGGCCTTGCTCTCGGCATCGAGGCGTTCGGCGGTAGCCTGCTCGGCCTTTGCGTTTTCGAGCGACTTGGCGGATCGCGCTTCGAGGTCGGCCACATCCTCCACGGCCGCGGCGATCTCGGTCATGAGGAGCCCGGTCTCCAGGGAGCGGAGTTGATCCTGAAGATCCCGGTAGACGCGAGCGCGTTCGGCTTCTTCACGGAGCGGCTCGCGCTGCGTCTCGATTTCCCGCAGAATGTCGTCGATCCGGTCGAGGTGATCCTGAGCCAGATCTAGCCGCTTGAGCGATTCGATCCGCCTCGCCCGGTATCGCTGGACCCCGGCAGCTTCGTCGATCCACGCCCGTCGTTCCTCAGGAGAGGCAGCGAGGGCGGCATCGATGTCCTTTTGCCCGACGATCGCATAGCCGGCTCGCCCGAGCCCACTGTCGGCGAGGAGTTCGAAGATGTCGCGCAATCGACAGGACTTGCGGTTGATTTGGTATTCGCTGTCGCCCGATCGGGTGAGCCGCCGAGTGATCGAGACCTCGGGTGAATCGATACCCAGCGCGCCATCCTCGTTGTCGAAGAGCAGGCTGACCTCGGCAAAGCCGAGAGGCTTGCGACGGCCGCTACCGCTGAAGATGACGTCCTGGCTTGTTTGCGCGCGAAGGTTCCTCGCGTTCGGCTCCCCGAGTCCCCAGAGGATCGCGTCGACGATATTCGACTTGCCGCAACCGTTCGGACCGACGAGCGCAATGAGATCGCCTTCGAGGTCGAATTCCGTCTTGTCCGCGAAGGTCTTAAAGCCGAAGATGCGAACCCGCTTCAGCCTCACGCCGGCCCTTTCCTCCGCTCGCCGAATCTATTCACTTCCCTCTCCAGACGATTGTGGGGCGACCTTTGGACGTGCCATTTCGAAAATCTCCATCTCCGCCAGGTCCACGTATTCTCGTCCCCCCATTCGCCCGAGCCCACGAAAGTCGCCCGGCTCGAACGAGCCTTCCTTCCAGAGCCCGATATCGATGTGCATCATCTCCACCACGCCGATGACGTACACGGTCCCCGACGGCCCGTCGCCGAGTCGGATGACCTTACTCACGCGACATTCGAAGTGCACCGGGCTCTCAGCGATGCGAGGTGGCCGAACGATGCGCGAAGGGAGCGGCGTGAGGCCTGAGACTACAAACTCGTCGACGTCGGGAGCGAACTCCGACGCGGTGATGTTCATCCGCTCGGCCATGTCGCCGGTGACCATGTTGACCACGAACTCGCCGGTTGCTTCTGCGTTAGCGAGGCTGTCCTTCGGCGTGCCGTCGGGTCGGAGCACGGGGCAATAGACGACGCTCGGTGGGTTCGCGCCACCCGCCGTGAAGAAAGAGAAGGGCGCAAGGTTTGCTCTTCCCAGAGAGTCCACGGTCGAGACGAACGCGATCGGCCGCGGCTGGACGGCGCACACGAGCAGGTCGTAAACCCTCCCGATCGGCAGTTCGACCGGCGCGATACTGGCGAACCGTTCGTTCAGCGCTTCCGGGTCTCCGGACGGGTCGTACGATCGCTGGCTGAGCCGGGCTTGAAGGTTTGGATGTCGGGCTGGTCGGTCGTCGGCTTTACCTCACCGCTTTGTTCTTTACGCTTCTCGACCGCTTCGCGCATGCGCTCCATCTTCTTGTCCTTGCGTTGTCCACCCTTCTTGCGTTCGTGTGACATGTCTTATTCTACGCGTCCCGCCCCGTTTGGTGGGCTCTGTTGCAAGGCGAACCTGGACGACGCCCCGCAAGGCGTGGCTGACCTCTTCCCGGTTCGCTTCGCTCACCGACCCTCTCCTCCACCGACCCTCTCCTCCGGGGCAGGAGAGGGTGTTTGGCGTTCTTATCGGCCTAGACGGTGACGGCGGACATGTGCTCGATGATCGCGTCGCCGAACGCGCTGCACGAGATCTCGGTGGCGCCTTCCATGAGTCGAGCGAAGTCGTAGGTCACGCGCCCGCTACGGATCGCGCAGTCGACGCCGTCGAGGACGAGCTGGGCGGCTTCGGTCCAGCCCATGTAACGCAGCATCATCTCGCCGGACAAGATGACCGACGAAGGGTTCACCTTGTCGAGGCCGGCGTACTTCGGCGCGGTGCCGTGGGTGGCCTCGAAGATCGCATGGCCGGTGATGTAGTTGATGTTCCCGCCGGGGGCGATGCCGATGCCGCCCACCTGCGCGGCGAGGGCGTCGGAGAGGTAGTCGCCGTTGAGGTTCAGAGTCGCGATGACGTCGAAGTCTTCGGGGCGGGTCAGAACCTGCTGCAGCGTGATGTCGGCGATGGCGTCCTTGATGACGATTCCCGCGCCGCGCTGCCCCTCCGGAATCCGGCACCATGGCCCGCCGTCGATCTCGACCGCGCCGAAGTATTCCTTGGCGCATCGATATCCCCAATCGCGGAACGCGCCCTCGGTGAACTTCATGATGTTGCCCTTGTGGACGAGGGTGACGCTCTTGCGGTTGTTCTGGATAGCGTATTCGATCGCACTGTGGACCAGGCGCAGGGTGCCGCTGTAGCTGACAGGCTTGATGCCGATGCCGACCATCACCGCATCGTCCACCGGCGCGCCGACTCTATCCCAGAACTCGCGGGCCTTTTCGCGCGTGCCGAAACGGATCTTCTCGAAGTCCTTCGGGAACTCGCGGGCGATGAAGTCCAGGATCTTCTGGGCTTCGGCCGTACCGGCAGCGTACTCGATGCCGGCGTAGATGTCCTCGGTGTTCTCGCGGAAGATGACCATATCGACCGCGCCGGGGTTCTTCACCGGACTGGGCACGCCCTGGAACCATCGCACCGGGCGGAGGCAGACGTAGAGGTCGAGGATTTGCCGGAGGGCGACATTGAGGCTGCGGATGCCCCCGCCGACCGGCGTCGTGAGAGGTCCCTTGATGCCGACGAGGTATTGCTTGAAGGCGTCGAGGGTGGCGTCGGGAAGCCAACTGCCGGTCTCGTCGAAGGCCTTCTGCCCGGCGAGGACCTCGGTCCACGCGATCTTGCGCTCGCCTCCGTACGCCTTCTCCACGGCGGCATCGAGCACGCGGACGCTGGCGCGCCAGATGTCGGGCCCGGTGCCGTCGCCTTCGATAAAGGGGATGATGGGGTCGGCGGGAACTTGGAGACGCCCCTCGGGGCCCATGGTGATCGCGGTGGCCATGCCGAGAGGATACCGCGGCTAGGTATCGAGGCCTTCGAGTCGGTAGATGTCCACATTCACTCCATCACTAAAGATGACGTGCTCCCACGGGAAACTGGGAAGGCCGCAAGCTGCAGTGAGCGATTGGTGGCAGGAATCGAGCCGGGCGCCGCGGACGGGGTACGGTCGATGCCACACCCTGGCTTTGCAGAGCACTCCCGCGCGCAGCGCATAGAGCAGGTACCGCTCGAGCAGGAAGAAATCGAGGGAATGTCCCTCAACACAGCCGGCAGCGGGGCCGATGGTAGCGACGGTTTCAAGGGTCGCGCTCTGGTTGCCGCCCCCCTCGATGCGAGTGCTGTCGTAAACAACGGTCTCCCCGTGCCGTTTGACCCTCATGTGCGCATGCCAGTAGGCGAGGCCGAACTGGCTGCGACCGATCTTGCAAGCAATCCACCGGGCGGCATCGAGGCTGAAGAACCACACGCCGGGTTCCTTCCCTGCGCGGTGAACGTAGGTCCGGACGTTTGTCTCCGGAAAGGCAGAGAGCCAGGGCAGAGAGGAACTCCAGGAAAATCGGATGCCTTCCATCCGAAAGGGCACCACGCCGATCCACGCGCTGGGGCGGCCGCTGCTGTCTGGATAAAGGTCGAGGTCTAGGCCCTCGGGAATGAGCGGCCTTAGTTCGGCGGGGTCCATCGCGAAGTGCATGAAGAGGAGGTCGCGCCATTTCTGTTTGTAGGCTACTTTGGCGGCCGGACGCTCTCGCATTCGTTCGCGCTCCTCCCAGGCAACCTCGGGCATGGGCTATTGTAGCGCGTCCGTCGTCATCGCTTACGTAAGCCCCAGCAGCGGCAGGATCAGTCGCAGCACCCCGAAGATCACGAAGAATGCGATCGCGTCGAGGAAGAACCCGGCCCGTATCATCTTGCCCTGCGGGACGAGCCCGGACGAATAAACGATGGCGTTCGTGGCGGTGCTAAAGGGCAGCGCGAAACCCATGCTCGCGCCAAGGGCGACTCCAAGTGCGGGGGCGGCGGGCGCGACATGGGCGCTCTGTGAGAGGCCGATAGCGACGGGCAGTAGAGCGGTGGCGGTGGCGGTGTTGCTCGCGAACTCGCTCACGAGGATCGCCAAAGCGGTGCACAGCGCAGTGATGGTCCATAGGCTGTTCGCCCCGGTGGCGCTGGCCAGGCTCTCGCCTAGATTCCTCGCTAGTCCGCACTCGAAAAGCGCGGTGCCTAGCGAGAGCCCACCAGCCAGCAAGAGAATGATCCCCCAATCGATCTGGGCGGCGTCCTTCCAAGTGATCGCGTGACCTCCCGGCGCGCCCTTGGCGGGGATCGCGAACAGGAGCAGCCCCGCCAGCACCCCCGCGACATTCGCCGACAGCCGCTCGATGAGCCAGGTCGAGACCTCGGGCATCATCGGCTTGAGCATCGGCGCGGCGATCGGCGGCGCGACCCACAAGGTGAGTGCGATGAGCAGAACCCATGCCGTCGCCCGCTCGGCAGGTGAGGGAGGACCCAACGTCGCGAGCTGCTCGGCGCACTTCTCCCGAGCCTGGGTGGTGCCGGGTGCCGGCCGACCCATCATCGAGCGCATCACCAACCCATACCGCCAGCAGCATCAGGAGGGTGACCGGCATCCCGAACGCCATCCATTCGACGAAGCCGATATCGATTCGCGCGACCTGATCGATCTGATCCACGGCGATTAGGTCGGGGGGCGTCCCCACGGGCGTGCCGACAGTCACGTTTGCAGCGAAGGTCAATGAAAGCATCAGGGCCGCTGCGAATCCGTGGGATGGACCCTCGGTCTCGAGGACCTTCAATACGCTCAGGGCGATCGGGAACATCGTGGCGACGGTCGCGGTGTTCGAGAGGAAGAGCGACGCCCCCGCGGTCAGCGCGCCCAGGGCGAGCAGTAGTCGGGCGGGGCTCCGGGTCGGCCAGTCGCGAGAGAGCAGTCGAAGCGCCACTCGCTTACTCAGGCCAGTCACCTCCATCGCCTTGGCCAGGATCAAGCTCCCGATGAAGAGTGGAATCACCGGATCGCCTAACCCGGCAAAGGCGCGATCTTCCCCTACTCCGCCGAAAAGCGCGAGCATGACCATCCCGAAGAGGGCGGTGATGCCGACGGGGAACGCCTCCGTTGCCCATAAGACCACCGTCGCGGCGAAGATCGTCCCCACCGCCCGCTGATTCTCTGGAAAGCCACCTAGCAGGAGATAGACGCCGCCTGCGCCGCTGGCGGCGGCGAGCGGTTTCCAAAGGTGAAAGGAATGCCGAGGCGTCAAGCCCTCATCTTAGCCCGCTATTTCGAAGTGCGCGGGCTCGTCCGCGCTTTAGACATAATTCGAACTGGCGAGTTCCATGCCCAAGGCTCTCAGAACCAAGCACTCGCTTGCGATCCGGTGGTTCCATTGGATCAACTTCCCGGTGCTCCTCGTCATGATCTGGAGCGGGCTGCTCATCTACGGCGCGAACCGCGTCTATCGTATCGGCGTCGGGGACTGGACGCTCTACGCCTTCGACACCGCCTTCGCCGAGCGCTTCAACCTCCGCTTTCGCTTGGCGGAGGGGATGGCATGGCACTTCACGTTCGCTTGGCTCTTCGTGCTCAACGGCGCCGCCTACGTGCTCTACCTCGTCTTCAGCAAACAGTGGAGGCATCTAGCGCCCGGACGTGGCGCCCTGAAGGGAGCCTGGCGTGTGTTCCTCGACGATCTCCGCTTTCGCCGAAACGCGCCGGAAGCTGAGGGATACAATTCGGCCCAACGCTTCGCCTACTCCGGTGTGATCCTCCTCGGCGTCCTGTCGACGGTAACCGGCCTCGCGATCTACAAGCCAGTCCAGCTGAGCTGGCTGACCGCCGTCTTCGGCGGATACCAGAGTGCTCGGTGGATCCATTTCTGGATCACCGGCCTTTTCGTCCTCTTCATCGTCGTCCATGTGCTACAGGTGATCCGCGCGGGCTGGAACGCGTTTCGCGCCATCATCACCGGAAAGGAGGTCGTCGAAGAGTCATGAGTCGCGATCCGGACTTCGAGCAGGAGGTGCGCCGGGTGTCGCGCCGAAGCTTCCTGTGGGGCGGCCTCGCGCTCGGAGGAGCCGTCGGCGTTTGGCAAGCCATCCTGCGAAGTCCCAGGTCCGACGGAATGCTTGCCCCGCTCCGCGCGGTCAACGGATTCAACGGCGCGCTCTGGCAGAGAATGTTCCGCGAGGGTGCGCAGGCCCCAACATTCGAGCCGAGCCTCGCCGGAGCCCGTTTCAACGGCGATATCGGACTGCGCTCGCCCCTTAATCTCGCCGATTGGCGGCTCCGGCTCGAGGGCCTGCCCGGAGGAGAACGCCTCCTCACCCTCGACGACCTTCTCGCTCTGCCTCGCACGGAGCAGACGACCGAGCTCATGTGCGTGGAAGGCTGGAGCCAGATCATGACCTTCGCTGGGGTAAGGATGACGGACCTCCTCGACGCGCTAGGAAGCCCGACGATTCCTCCCTTCGTCGGGATGGAAACCCCCGATGGGCGCTATCAAGTGGCCCTGGACGCAGCGAGCGCGCTCCATCCGCAGACCCTTCTCGCCTACGAGATGAACGGGCGTCCGCTGGAACCCAGGCATGGCGCGCCGCTCCGCCTTGCGATGCCCGTCAAGTACGGCTTCAAGCAGATCAAGCGGATCGGAAGGATCAGGTTTACCGAACGGCCCCCGCTGGATTACTGGCACGCGCGGGGGTACGACTGGTTCGCGGGGCTGTAACACCCGTCCACAGCCGCTCCACTTCGCGGACGAACCGATCCACCGCCTCCTGTTGCTGTGCCGCAGGCGCGATCCCATGGTTCACGATGAGGCTGAGGTACAGGCGCTCGGGAGAGGAGATTGTTACTCCCTCTCCTCGCGTGGGCGGTGCCGGGCGAAGCTCCCCCTTCGTTTCGCCTGCGAGAGGAAGGGGGTAGGGGGATGGAGAGAGATCGCGCGCGCAGAGGAGATGCTGTCCGGTTCGGAATGCTCCAGCCCTCCACGCCCCGACCCCCTCCTCCCCTAGGGGAGGAGGGGGAGCGACCTGCAGCGAACCGCTCAGCGCCACCACGCCGTCGAGCGTCCCCGTCTTGCCCACGAACGACGAGCCGGCCAGGCGGGAGCGCAGCGTCCCCTTGCCCGGTGAGGCGAGGCAGGATCGAAGCGCCTCCCCCCAGGGCTGGCCATCCGCCCAGGCAAGCATCCGGCACATCGCGCGCGGCGTCACCCAGTTATGCCGGCTCAGCCCGCTTCCGTCGTCCGCCCGAATCGCCCCCGGTTCCAGTCCAACGGTCTCCGTCAGGAACTGCTTGAGAAGGTCGGTGGCTTCCGGATACGGCTTGAGGACCGAGAGGGTCGGGCGAAGCCGGGCGGCCGCAATGAGGAGGAGGTTTTCCGCATAGTGATTTGAACTCTCCACCAGGCAGGTTCGGATCAGCTCGACGAGCGGCGGCCCCTCTAAGGTCAGCGTAGGCGGCTCGGAGGGCAGCGCGGCCCCCCGCACCACCGGTGAGCCGAAGAGGCGCGCCGCAACGAGGTCGGGATCGCGCTGGGCGAGGGTCTCCAACCTCGTCTTCGCCCGGGGCAGCGTCCCCGAGACCGTCAGCCGTGCGGCGAACAGATCGTATTCCACCCGGGACGACCCCGGCGCGGCGACCGTCGTGACGCGAAGACCTAGTTCCTTCGGTAACTGGAGCAAGCGTCCACCCTCTGCCCACACTTCGAAGGCAGCGCGGTCGGCGGAAAAGGCGGTGATCGGCGCCGCGTATCGGTTGGGGAGGTCGTCGTATTCCCAGGAAGGCGGATACCCCGGCCGGTAGGGTTGCGCCAGATGCACGGGCAGGGGGCGGCGCGGCAACCCCAGTCGCGAGGCGACTTCTCGCAACTGGGCAAAGGTCAGCGAGGGATCCCCTTCCGCCGTGATCACCACCCGGTCGGCGAGGCGCCAGAATCGCGTCTTCGGGCGGTAGTCGAGCCCGAGCACGGATGCGGCGAACAGGCAGGTGCCCACTTTCTGGTTGCTCGCAGGCATCATGCGCTGGTCGGCGCTTCTTTGGTAGAGGACGGTGCCATCGGCGCGCATGACGCACGTCGCCACGACAGCTCCCCGCAGCACGGGATCGTCGAGGATGGTATCGAGATAGGCGGCCTGCGCCAGGGCCAGAATGGGCAGCATCCGCGAAGTTTACGCCCGATCGACGAGGCTCTTGCCCGCCATGAGGGTATCGAGCTCCTCGTTGGTGGCAGCGCGAAAGGATTGCGCGATCCGTTCGCGCTCGGCGAGGTGGAGGGCCCGCAGCTCGCGCCGAAGGCGACCCTCGAGGAAGGCGATCTTGTCTTCCCGGGTCTCGCACTCCAAGCGCGGTACCTCCACCGGCTTACCGTCCCTGATGGCGACCATCGTCACCCGGGCGGTGTTCGTGTGCCGACGCTCGCGCGAGTAAACGTTCTCGGCGAACACCTCCACGCTCACCTCCACGCTCGTCCGTCCCACATAGGAGACGTGGCCGATCATCGTCACGAGCTCGCCCACCTCGATCGGTTGATGGAAGTCCACGCGGTCGAAGCTGGCGGTCACGCAGATGTTCCCCGCGAAGCGGCTGGCCGTGGCGTAGGCCACCAGGTCGATCATGGAGAGGATGGTGCCGCCGAAGACCTTGCCGAGGAAGTTGGCGTCGTTGGGGGTGACGACTTGGCTCGTTTCCAGACGGGTCTCTCGAACGGGGACCGAAAGCATCGGCCTAGTTTGGCACCGCCTCCCGGCCGCGCATACGGCGCGCGATCCAGATCAGGGCGAACACCATCGCCGCGCCGTCGAGCAGAACGTCCCACCAGGATCCGCTTCGGCCGAGCGTCGCCATCTGGCGCGACTCATCGAACAGCGCATGGGCTAGCGCCCAAGCCAAGGCAGCAAGGGCGGCCGCCCGGGAACCTTCCACCGTCTCCCGCGTCACCATCCACCCGACCGCCGCCAGTCCGCCATAGAAGACGACATGGACGGTCTTGCGAAAGGCGATCACGATGCCCTCGACCACTTGTGGCGAAAGCCATCCGAGATCGAACAGCCACCCGCTCATCGGACCGGCGCTCCCCCGCGTCCCGCTGTAGTAGGCGACCAGCAGCCCCATCACGAGGAAAAGGGTTGCCAACCCCCAGGCACGCCCGAACCGCCACGCTCCTCCGACGAGGAGCCCCGCGATCCCCAAGGGCACCCAGCTTGGGGCATCGGTCTCCACCGACACGAAGAACACAGCAGCGAAGAGATCGACGTAAAGGAACAAGAAGACGAGCCGCTTCCACAGGAGAACTCGGCTCGCGGAGAGAACCCCGCCGGCGGCAAGAAGAAGAGCCGCCGCCGGCATCGCCATCGTCATGGCCTACTTGGGCGGCGCGATCAGCGGGGTCCGTCCGTGTCGAGCAAAGTACCGCCAAGCCTCGACCGGCTTGGGAATCGCCATGCCTTGGAGGTTCGGTTGGTCCCACTTGCCGGCGTTTGTCATCGCCGCCATCCCTTCGGACCCCTTGTTGGTTTCGCCGAGCGCGCAGGCGAGGGCATACCAGCCGGCGGCATACTCGGGTCCTGCCTTGACCGCGGTTTGGGCCAAGCGTAGGCCCTCGGGTTTGTTGCCTTCGACGAGAGTCAACAGCGCGATGCCGGTCAGGGCCTCGAACGACTCCGGACGGGCCTCTAGGGCGGCTTCGAAGAAGCTGCGGGCAACCTTCTGTTGATACTTGCGATCCGCCTTGCGGGCTTCATCGTCCGTCTCGGGAGTGCCACGCAGAGAAACCGCGATCGCCTCGTTGGCTCTCTCAATGTACATGTCGTAGCAGACCGGATCAGCAAGAACGCATCGTTGGAAGAGTCGTGCGGCCTCGTCGAGGTTGCCCAACTGGTAGTTGACCGTAGAAAGGTAGTAGAGGACTTCCGGACGCTGGCCCTCCGTCTGCTCAAGTTGGCCAGCGATCTTGCTCAACGCGCCGGTGGCTCCTCGCTTGAGCGCGAGGTAGGCCTGGGCGGTCCGCACGCCAAGGCTCTCGGGATCGCTCAACAGGGCTTCCTTCTCCGCATCGAGGGACTTCTGTGCATCGCCAGCCTGAAGGTTCAGAATCGCGACGAGTGCGCTACCGTAGCCGTCGACCATATTGCCCTTGAGATACTCTTGGAGGGTCACGAACGCGTCGCGCATACGGGCAGTTCGCATCTGCGCATAAAGCAGCCGGTTGGCGACGTCGGGCTGTCGAGTGTCCTTGCGAAAGAGGGGCAGCAGCTGATCGATCGCCAGACTGTAGCGTTGAGCACGGATGGCGAGATCGGCGTACTGGAGTCGGTTCGCATCGGTCACCGCACCGAATGAATCGAGTTGGGCTTCGAGGACGGCCTTCCGGTTCTTGACGGCCTCCTTGAGCGCGTCGCCAATCACCTTGAGGGTCGCGTCGCGATCACCCGTTCCGCGGCTGAACGTATTGAAGGCCTTCTGGAGGTTGATCGCCGCCAGCAGATCGCGGGCCGTGGCATTGTTCGCCTCGGAAGCCAGCACGTCTTCGGCGAACTTCTGGGCCTGATCGAGGACCGATTTGCCGAGATACGCTCGCGCCATGACGAGCCTGGCCGGGTTGAACCCCGGCTTGATCTTCAGCGCTGTCCGCGCAGACCGGATCGCATCGTCCCATTTCGATTCAGCGAGCGCCTCGCGGCCTCGGTCTACGTGCCAGTCGGCGTCCTTGCCCAAGCCGTTTTCGACCTTCAGATTCAGGGTTTTCGCAGCGCTTTCCGCTTCGGATGTATAGGCCACGAACCGAACCTTGAGGTCACCCTCCTTCTCCGCGAGTGTATCGAGTTTGAATTCGTAGGGAGTGCTGTCGTCCTCGGCGCGAAGATCGTCACCGACGTAGAACTCGACTTTGGTGACCAAGTTGTCCGAAATCACGGTCACCTTGAATGTCTTTTCGCCGGCAATCGATTCGCCGTCCTTGACATCGACATTAACCGTAATTCCGGCACTCGCCATGCCGACCAGGGTGCTCGCCCATACGCAGGCAAGGAGTTTGACAATGAAAGCCCGAATCATAACGAGATTATGACGTCCCAGCAGGCGGGGAAATTCGATCTGGCCTCTGGTCGGTCAAAATGGGCCGATGCCCCGCCGCTCCATCAGCGATTCCGAGGCCTGGAAACGGATGGTGCTGCGTTCGATGCCCCCTCCGGCCTGGCTCGGCAAAGACGCCCCCGAAGGCGACGTGGTTGTTTCTTCCCGGGTCCGATTCGCCCGGAACCTCGACGGTATCGCGGTCCCTCACCTGGCGACAGACGACGAGTTGGCGGCCGTGCGTGATCAGGTCCTTGAATCAGCGCGTCCCCTCGAACTCGAGGTGCTTAAGCACGTCTCCGAAGCCGAGCGGGATTACCTTGTGGGATGCCGCCTCGTTTCACCGGACTTCGACGCACGGGGACACGGGCGGGCGCTCATCCTCGATCGCGAGCGCTCGGTCAGCATCATGGTGAACGAAGAGGACCACCTGCGAGTGCAGGCACTCACCGCGGGCTGGTCGATCGAGACCGCCGGTCGCTTGGCCCAGCACGTTCTGAGCCGGCTGGAAGGTACGCCCGACGCCGATCCATCGCCCTTCCACAGGCCGGCCACGGCGCGCCCGACCGGTCTGCGCTTCGCCCGTTCGGACTCTGGCTTCGTCACCGCCAGCCCGACTAACCAGGGCCAAGGAAAGCGATTGTCCGCCCTCTTCCACCTTATAGGCTTGGCGCACGCCAAGCGGCTTCCTGCAGTCCTCACGGCACTCGCCGAAATGGGTCATACCGCACGCGGGATTTATGGCGAAGTGAGCCGCGGAGTGGGGGCTTTCATTCAAGTTAGCTCCACCTCCAGCCCACTGTCCCACTTCTCTGGGGCGACCGAGTATCTGCTGCGCGAAGAGCGACTGGCTCGCCGCGAGGTTCCGCGAGAGCATCTGGCGGAACAGGCCCGATCGGCCATCGACTTCGCCGTTGCTTCGAGCCAAATCACGCTCGCTGATGCCCTTCGAGTGCTGGCTTGGGCCCGGTGGGCGGCCTCCTCGGAGATCGAGGGCTTCGGGTTCGGCTACCGCGACGTCGATCTCTGGGTCTCGACTCTCGAAGTCCGCAGCACTCACGACGAGGATGCCGCGGCCCGGCACCGCGCTTCATTTCTGCGCGAGCGGCTCGGCTAACCCGATTCGAGCAGTCCTCGAACCGCTGCTGCGGTCGGAATGGAGGGCTGGGCGCCAGCCATCGACGCCGTCAATGCACCCGCAGCGGACGCCCACCTGAGCGCCTCCTGCAGTTCGTCACCCGCAGCGAGGCGAGCCGCCAAGGCTCCGTTAAATGCATCCCCTGCCGCCGTGGCGTCGATAGGGATTACTGGGCAGGGTGGCACGAGGCCTTCACCGCGGTCGTTCATCCAATAGCACCCGCGGCCACCGAGGGTGATGACCACGGTCGCCACTCCAAGCGAGCGGAATGCACTTGCCGCCGCCGCACAGCTGCCGGCGTCTAAGGGCCGAATCCCCACGAGAGCCTCCGCCTCGGTTTCGTTCGGAGTCACGACGCCAACGCGCTCCCATGGGAAGTCGGGCGGCAGATCGAGTGCTGGAGCGGGGTCGAAGATCGTCAATCCGTTGGCCGCGTTTAACCCATTCACTACGACGCCGAGAGGGATCTCGAGTTGGAAGAGCGCGACCTTCGCTTCGGCGACCGCCTCCTCGACCCGGAAGTTCTCCGCCCTTCCGTTGGCGCCCGCCACGACCACGATCTCGTTCTGTCCCGATTCCTCGACCCATATCATCGCCACGCCGGTAGGCTCGATCGGGTCGCGGATGACGAGTCCGATGTCGACCCCCTCGCTCTTGAGACCGGCAGCGAGAGTGTCGCTAAAGGCATCTGCGCCGAGTGAAGCCGCAAACGACACTCTCGCCCCCATCCGTGCCGCCGCGACCGCCTGGTTCGCTCCCTTCCCTCCCGGGATCTTCCGGAAATCCGCGCCAAGAATGGTCTCACCCGGCTTCGGCAGGCGAGCGACGCGCGTCACCAAGTCCATGTTCGCGCTGCCTACGACGGCAACTTCGATCCCTGCGGGCATCGGGAGGTGAGGGTACCCGCGGCGCCGACGAGAATTGTCGGTCGCCCTGAACCCAGATCACCGACCTAATTGCCGGTGTAGGGCGGGATCGAACAACCATCCCAGTGATCCCAGCAAGCGGCCGTCACCGAACGGCGCTGAGCCTCCCTTGCATTGATCTCACTCCTGTGTTATACTGAACCGGATGGTACAGTATCCGACAGCCACATTCGATGCTACGTTCGGCGCACTTTCAGACGCCACCCGGCGCGGCGTTTTGGAGCAGCTCGGGCGGGCGGACGCTTCGATCACAGACCTCGCCACCCGGTTCCACATGACCCTCACCGGCATGAAGAAGCACGTCGGCGTTTTGGAGCAAGCGGGGCTCGTCGTCACCGAAAAAGTTGGGCGCGTGCGGACCTGCAAGCTCGGGATTCGCGGGCTGGAAGAAGAGGCGGCATGGATCGAGACGCATCGCCAGCTTTGGGCCTCGCGCCTCGATGCGCTAGACCAGGTTGTCGAGGAACTGATACTCAAGGAGAAAACAGATGGAAGTTAGTCAAGAGAATAAGACCAATGTGGAGCGGGTATCCGACGTCGAACTCGTCGTCACCCGCACCGTCGACGCGACGGCGCGCCTCGTTTTCGAGGCGTGGACCAGGGCGGAGCTATTCAGAAGGTGGTGGGTGCCCAAATCGTATGGGCTGAACCTGGTTTCCTGCGAAATGGATGTCCGCGTTGGGGGGCAGTATCGTTTGGCGTTTCTTCACGAAGGGGCGACGATGGAGTTCTTCGGCACCTACCTGGAAGTGACACCCGACTCGCGCCTCGTTTGGACCAACGAGGAAGGCGACGCCGGCCAGACCGTCACCACGGTGACCTTCGAGGAAAACGAAGGCAAGACGCGGTTGGCGGTTTACAATCTCTATCCCTCCAAAGAAGCGCTCGATGCCGACGGATCGACGGGCGCGCTGCCCGAGTCCCTCGACCAACTCGAAGAGCTTCTCGCCAGCCTGGGAAGTTCGGAGACGGTGGTCTGACTGCTTCAGGAACGGTAGACTCGGACGATGCGAAATTGGGAGGTTGTGCAGCAGCTTGATCCTTGCCTGGCACAGGAATTCCTGGCGGACAGGGATTGGAGCAACATGATCGTCGCAGGCGAGGCGGCCGAATCCCTTCGAGCCTTCCCCCGAGAATGTATCGACTGCTGCATGACGAGTCCTCCGTACTACGGCCACCGGGAATACGCAACGCCTGGAATCGGTCAAGAACGCACGCCCGTGGAGTACATCGACGCGTTGTCCGGAATCCTCCGGGAAGTGAAGAGAGTTCTCCGGCGAACGGGCTCCCTGTGGCTAAACATTGGCGATACATATCGGAACAAGCATCTGCTCGGCATTCCTTGGCGCGTCGCGTTGAAGCTCGGGGATTCGGACGGCTGGATTCTCAGAAACGCGGTCGTCTGGAACAAGGTCAAGGGGAGCCCAGACAATTCGGTGGACAAGCTTCGAAATGTTTACGAGATGGTGTTTCACTTCGTTAAGGACACGGACTACTACTACGACGTAGACGCCATCAGATCAACGCCCAAGAAGGCCCAAGTGATCAACGGCTCCATCGTCTCCGCAACCGGAGTCAGCGGCGTGCGCTATCGCCGCCAGGTAGAGCTTTCGAGTGACCTCTCCGACGCAGAAAAATCGGAGGCATTCAAGGCGTTGGAGGCCATGCTTCAAGAGGTGCGTGAGGGACGATTGGCTGATTTTCGGATGATCATTCGCGGGCAACAACGAACAACGCATTCAGACTCCGAGAACGTGTCGGGCAGAGCAAGAGAACTCCGAGAGCGGGGGTTCTACTTCCTTCGCTACCATCCAAACGGAAGCAAACCCAGCGACCTGTGGGACATCATCCCCGAGGATACGCAAAAGCGCGAATCGCACTTCGCTCCATACCCTGCCGACCTGTGTCGAATCCCGATCTTGGCAACGTGCCCTCTCGATGGCATCATGCTCGATCCATTCTGCGGAACCGGCACGACGCTCAAGGTGGCAAACGAACTCGGCCGCCGCGCCATCGGGATCGATGTTGCTCCAGTCTACGCGGAGGCGGCATACGACCGACTGAGGACGTTGTTTTGAGTGACCGAATCTTAGAGCTGTTTGGCACGCCCGCGGGACAGCCGGGGGCCAAGTGGGCTGCAATCGTCACCGCCCAGGAATGCCCCTTTCTGCGCCGGTCGTGCATCAAAGTTCGAAAGAGCCAGCCGGAAATCTCCATAGGAACATGCACGGTTGAGTACGGGACGGCGAACGAGCCAATCCTGATCTGCCCGTATCGGCTTCTTGAGCGACAGCAAGTCTTTACTGATTGCCTACACCTTCTGACGCTGCATGAGCCAGGAAACGAAATACACTTGGTGTCCGAGCTTGCAATCCCGGGAGGAAGCGTTGACTATTTCGTCGTTTCAGCCCGCGACGGTAAGGTCGTTGACTTTGTGGGGATCGAGCTACAAACGCTCGATACGACCGGCACAGTCTGGCCAGAGCGCCAGCGCTTTCTGCATGCGATGGGAGTTCCAACCGATCAGCGAGACCGCGACTCGAAAAAGCCATATGGGATGAACTGGAAGATGACCGCGAAAACGATCCTCGTCCAGCTTCATCACAAGATCGAGACATTCGAGCATGTGAACAAGCGGCTTGTGCTCATTATCCAAGACCGTCTGCTTTCCTACATGCAGGGCGAGTTCTCACTGGCGCACCTGCGAGCCGCACGCCTCGGCGACTCCTTGCACATTCATGCTTATGCCTTGGCGAAGTCAAGCCAAAATTGGCGACTTCGCCTCGATTCACGGCTTAGCACCGATGCTGCTGGGCTCGCCAAGTGCTTGGGCCTTCAGGCCAGTCCCCAGGTTGAGCTTCAGGAGATGCTTGACATGCTTACTCAGAAGATTAGCGGCGATACCCTGCTTACGATTGGTCCGTCTGCTTGAATCCGGCTGTGGAACGGTAGAGGAGCCCGGAGAAACTTCAGATCAGCGTGCATCCGCCCCTCCTCCAACCTGATCCGGCCTTCCTCCACCTGCATCCACGACGGATTCATCTGAATCCAAGCCAGATCAGCCTGCATCCGTCGCTCCTCCAGACGGACCAGCCTTAGCTCCGCATGCATCCAAGCCAAATCCGCTTGCATCCGCCGTTCCTCCACCCGGCAGAATCGCGAAAACAGACCGCGCAAAGCCTCCTCAGAATCGTTCCGGGGCGGCAGCGCCCGAAGGAGGAACAAATGCCCACTTGGCTACCCTTACGCGAAGAGGAACGATTGACCTGGTTCCAGAATTTCGCCTTCAAGCTCGACGTGTAGGTCGGCGCAGTCGGCATCGTCGATGTCGCTCGGCGATAAACTAGGACTGGGCTACAACCAAGAGACCATGTCGGACCGAACGGCCCTTCGCCTGCTCAAGCGCATCACCGCGGACCCCACAGCCTGCGGCGGAAAGCCCTGCATTCGAGGCATGCGCACCCGGGTGAGCGACGTGTCGGACCTGTGGCATGAGAATCTGGCTGGACGTGCACCTCCCGCCTGCGCTCCTCCCATGCCTGAACGAGCGCTTTGACGTCGAAAGTGATGCGTTTCGCAACGGTGGTTGGGCAGCTCGGGCTGAGCGAGTGAACATCGGACGTACATCTCGGGAAAGGAGCCAATGAATGGCGACGTATAAAGTGGGCTACTTCGTGGGAAGCCTGGCCTCCACCTCCATCAACCGGAAGCTAGCAGATGCACTCATCAAACTGGCCCCGGCGGGTCTGGAGTTCGAGGAGATCCCGATCAAGGATCTCCCCCTCTACAGCAGCGACTACGACGGCGACTTTCCTGCCGAAGCGAAGGCCCTCAAGGATGCCGTAAGCAGGTCGCACGCCATTCTCTTCGTGACGCCGGAATACAACCGCTCCATCCCCGGCGGCTTGAAGAACGCGATCGACTGGGCGAGCCGACCCTGAGGCGCGAACTCCTTCGCCCGGAAGCCGACGGCCGTCATCGGGACTTCGCCCGGCTCGATTGGCACCGCGGTGGCCCAACAGAGTCTTCGCAGCGTCTTGAGCTTCCTCAACGCGCCCCAGATGAACTCTCCCGAAGCCTATATCACCTTCACACCGGACCTTATCGACGCCGTTGGGAACGTCACGAACCCCTCGACCGAGGCTTTTCTGCGCCAGTTCATGGAGGAGTTCCATGACTTCATCGTTCGCGTGCTCACTGTACTGCCACACGAGGAGACCGTCTGTCCCACTGATCCTTAGATGCTTGAGTTCGAGAAACGCGACAACCGAGTAAACTTTCATAATGTTGCTGGTCGCTGCGCTGACCTTCATGCTGGTTCAAGATGTGGACTTGTTCGTCGGTAGCCGAGTCGACGCATCGGCACCTTACGACACCTACCGAATCCCTGCCATCTGCCGCACTGCAAATGGGACCCTCCTTGCTTTTGCCGAAGGCAGGGCTTCCGTTTCTGACCAGGCGTCCAACGCGCTCGTCATGCGACGTCGTCTAGCGAAGTCCAACACCTGGACGGCACTTCAAGTCGTGGCCAGCGATGCGCCCCATGCGCTGAACAACCCGTGTCTTTTGCCCACAAGTTCGGGTCGGGTCTGGCTGGTCTATCAGCGTTATCCAGTAGGACTTAACGAGGCTTCTGTTAAGCCGGGAACTTCGCCCGAGACCTCTTGCCTGACCTTCATGAAGTGCAGCGACGATGAAGGGAAGTCTTGGAGCGCGCCTCGCAACGTCAGTTCGATCCTAAATGCTGCAGACTTGCGTTCCGTCGCCAGTGGGCCGGGAGTCGGGATTGAACTCCAACGAGGCTCCCACAAGGGCCGCTTGCTCTTCCCATTCAACCAGCGGGGGCCGGACGGCTGGACCTCGTTTGGCTTCTACAGCGACGACGAGGGAAAGACTTGGCTCCGGGGTGCGCCTGCGCCGAGGGAACCCGGAACCCAGCCGAACGAGGTCCAGTGCGTCGAGCTTGCCGATGGTAGCGTTCTGATGAATGCGCGCAATCAGGCGGCTGGACGATTCCGACTGCAAGGGACAAGCCGTGACGGCGGCAAGACCTGGTCCATGATGAAGCCCGTGCCGACGCTCGTCGACCCGGTCTGTATGGGCTCGATCCTAAGAGTTTCTTTCTCTCCCGACCTGCTGGCCTTCACAAACCCAAACCACGCGAGCAAGCGTGAAAACGGTGGTCTCCGATTCTCCCGGGATGGCGGCGTCACCTGGTCCGAACCAACGATCGTCATGCCCGGATCGTTTGCCTACTCTTGCCTAACCTTGGCTGGCCCTAAGAGATTAGGCCTGCTTTACGAGACTGTTCAGTGGAAGGAGCAGACGGAGGTTTATGTCATCCGCTTCCGGGAGCTCGATGTGCCCAACTGAGTTGAACGAATCAGCCCCGACTTGGGATTAAGTTCGGAGACAAAATGAAACGACCCATCCATCAAGCACTTGCTTCGGGTTTATGTTCAACAGCACGGAAGACAGCTTTCGAACTCATGGCGCCCATGATGACGGCCGCAGTTTTCGCTCTTGCTTTGCCCGGCCACGCTCAGCATCATCCTGTCTATACGGGTAGGGTCGTGCGCGTCCTCGATGGAAAGACGCTGCAAATCAAGGTGAGATCGCGCGACTTCCCGGCGGACACGATGGCCACCGCGCGGCTTTGGGGGATCGACCTTGGCAAAGACAAGAAGCATGCCCAAGCCGCCAAGGATCTGCTGAGGAAGCTGGCGCTCGACCGCAACGTTCATGTAGACGTCTACGGGAAGGGAGGTTGGGTACGGGTAGAAGGCTCGCGGACCTCGCTCAGTGCCGCACTTGTTTCTGCAGGGCTCGCGCGTCGTTGGAAGCCCTCGGGTATCCGCGACTTTGAACACCATGAAAAGGAGCTTGAACTCGCCGAAAGCGAGGCCAAGGAAAAGAAGCTTGGCATCTGGGAGACCGCGCAGCCGGAGTCAACGACGGGCTATGCGCTAGCTAATGGATTGAACATGTACTTTGATGTTCACCGCATGGGCGGCCAGGTGGTGCTACCTTCCCGATCCGCTGCGCTCACTTCCCTCCGGCGGGATCTTCGACACGGCGCGTTCATGACCATCGCCAACGACTGGGACGCCCCAAACGTGGGATCATTCCCAATAGATGAAGCTGACGGCGGCCCTGCTTTATGCCGGCATCGTGGCGTCGCTCTGGTATGCGGCGGTCAACGTCATCGTGCCTTTGCAGGACGCGAGCTATGACTGGCAATCGCAGACGGTGAGCGAACTCTCCGCCATCGACGCGCCGACGCGGGAGCTTTGGGCTTGGCTTTGTGCGCCCTACGGATTCCTCATGGGCGCGTTTGGCTGGGGAGTGCTGCGAATGCGCAGCAGAGCGCTAGCATGGGCCGGCTGGATCCTCATCGCAAGCGCGGTGGTCGGTGCGTTTTGGCCGCCGATGCACCAGCGCGAAGTTCTCGCCGCGGGCGGCGGCACGGCGACCGATATGCTCCACATTGCATTCACGATCTTCTGGGGCATGGCGTCGTTCGCCGTCATGATACTTGCGGCAGTCGACGCTAAGCGTGCGACCTTCTGCATCTTTACAGCCGCAATGGCGGTCGCAACGATCTTCTTCGGCGTCCTAACCGGCACCCAATCCCCCGACATGCAGAAAAACCTGCCGACTCCCACGATTGGCATCTACGAACGTATCGGCATGGGGGCCTATATGTTCTGGATTATTGTCTTCGCCGCAACGCTGCTCACTCGCCACCGGCGCACTTCATAGCATCGCGCTCTCTGGCCGGGGTACTCGCCGCGAAAATCGCGGTTTTCTCTCGCGAACCAACTCGGTTGCGTCGTCGTCGTGTTATGATAGAGGTACGCGATGGACGCAGTTCTGACCACTCACCTGCCGAACGAAGCCCTTGTCGAGGAGCTTCATTGGTTGCAGCGTTGCCGACAGGGCGACGAGGCGGCGCTCGCCATGGTGATCGCGCGCCATCGCGCCCGGATCATCCGAACGGCCGCGAACATCCTCCGCGATCGGCACGAGGCCGAGGACGTGGCGCAGGAATCCTTCCTCAAAGCGTTCCGCGAGCTTCACCGACTTCGGGACGATCGAGCCTTCAGTGGCTATCTCTATCGCATCTGCGTCCGCCTGTGCATGGACCGGTTGCGTTCGCGAAGGATCGAGCCTGCCGAATTCGACTCCGTCGAAGAATCGCAGGGCGCTCGAGTCGAAAACCGGTTGGTGATCCAGAAACTTCTCGGACAAATGCCCCCCGACCTACGCGCCACGCTCGTCCTTCGCGAGATCGAGCAGTTCAGCTACGAAGAGATCGCCGAGATGATGCACGTTCCGCTCGGAACGGTGCGTTCTCGGTTGCATACCGCTCGCGAGCGATTCCGCAAACTCTGGATCGACGCCACGAGGGAAACGGCGTGAGCCTCTTCGGCCGGCGAAAATACGTTGCTCTTCTCAACGAGCGGCAGGATCGAGTCTTGACCGAGCGCGAAGAGGCATTCTTAGACCGCTATCGCGCCGACCATCCCGAATGCGTTGCGGAAGAGTCACTTCACGATGAGGGGTTCGCGATGCTGCGCGGCCTCGGCCTGGACGAAGACCCCGCGGCGCCCGAGCGATTCGAGCATCGCGTCATTCGACGATGGCGAGTCCAGAGCGTCAAGGACACCGCCGCTTATTGGTCTCCCGCGATCTGCGGCGCGCTGGTCGCCGCGATCGCGCTCCTTGCGATGTTCCAACTGGTCGGTCGCTCCTCGACGATGCCGCCGATCGACGTCACCGGCAATGAGGCACGACGATTAGATCCGCCCAAGCCCGTGTTTCCGAGCCTGCCCAACCCCGGAGAGCCGATCGCTCCTCGATGAGCCCGTGGCGTAGGGCGCTCATCGGCGTCGCCCTGGGCTCGCTCCTCGTCTTGATGCTCCATCCGGCCTCGCGGCCGTTTTTCGCAGGGTATCTGCGCCTCGGGGACTCACGCTGGCTGGCCACCACCGACCTGTTGCCAGAAGGAGTCACTTTCGTCAAGGAACCGGCTTCCCTCGAGGAGGCTGCATACGTCCTTCTGGTCGCCGCGGAGGCTGAACTTCGGAACGAAAAGCTCACGGATGAAGACTTCCGCCGTTTGAGCCGGATCGCCACCTCATGGCAGCGCAAGGACCCCGACAACGCATTTTGGTTCCAGATGAACTCCTACTTCTTGGCGCGACTCCGGCAGACCGCTCTATCCGACGATTCCTGGATCGCCGCCTCGCGTGCCGCACGATGGGACGACTATCAGACGGCACGGCTGATGAAAGTGGCGGAGGGCCTACGGGCGGAGAGCGGCGCCGCGCTGGCGTGGCAATGGGCTTACTTGTATCAGCGCCGATCGAACGCCATCCCGATGCTGCTGCTTCGTCATGCGCGGGCGATTCGCGATCGCTCGCCGGTGGAATCGGCGGCCGGACTGGAGACGAGATATGCGACCCTTCTCAACGGCGTCCACATTCGCGACGGTGCCCGGTCCAACCTGACCGGCCAACTCGGGGTCGAGATGGTCGAACTCGCGAGCTACCCGGCAAAACTGGCGATCGAGGTCTCGCAGAAGAAGCTCCTCCTGGCCAGGCAGGCGCTCAGTAATCGATTTCGCGAAGAGGGACGTCCCGAAGAGGCTAATCGCGTGGACGTCGGATTTCGCGACAACGACGCCTGGGTTGCTCTTGTCCGGCCCGAGGAGGCACCTCGGCGAGCGCATCGGCTTGCCTGGATCGCGATGCTCACGGCGAGTGCGGCCGGCATCGCCCTTCTGCTGGCTGTATTCGGGGCGCTGATCGCGACTCTGGGTTGGTCGATCGAGCGTTCGCCGAGGCTCCAGGTGGTCTTCTCGAGTCCCGTAGCACCGGTCGTCGGCTTGGTGCTGGCGATCCTGACGTATCTGGGCACCGAACTCGTCTTCCCTTCCCTTTGGGCCGTCCTTTGCCTCACGTTCTTCGCGTTCGCACCTGAGCACACGCGAAAGATCGTGCCGAGTGATCTCGGTCCGCTGTTCCGGTTTACACTGCTCGTATTGGGAGCAGCATTGGCTGCGCTCCTGGGCTGGTTCTTTTTGGGCCTCGGGGCTCCGGGCGCGCGACTGCTCCCGCTACTCGGCGTTCCGCGCGAATACGGCACAGGCTCGACCCTTGTACTCGGTCTCTCGGGCATTCTCTTCGGCATGGTTCTGTTGACCGCTCCGGCGTGGGGGATCGTGCAGCGCTTCGCGCCGCCTCGCCTCGCCGGGTTCGCCCTGCGCGAGTTCGGCATTGGCATACTTGTCGCCTCCGTAGCGATCGCCATGATCGCCGGGCCGATCGCCATCACCGCCGACAGCGGCCTCGAAGGGGAACTCTCTCAGCTCGCGCAGAATGAGCCGCTCTATAGCCAAAACACGACCTTCGACCAATGACAACGGCGCTACCCGAATTCGTGACGAAACTGGCCGAGCAGCGGGTTCGGCTGCTGGCTGAACTGGAGGATGCTTCCGCCTCCGGCTCCGGACTCGACTGGGCGGCTCGACACACCGCGCTCGTGGACCGGCTGGTTCTGAGCCTTTACGAAACCTTCCGCGTCGGGGAGGACGACCGCGTGGCCGTAGTGGCGACCGGTGGGTATGGGCGGGCCGAACTCTCGCCATTCTCAGACCTCGACCTCACTCTTATCCCGGCCGACGAGGCCGATGCCCGGGCCGACGATCTGGTTCGCGCCTTTTCGCGAGCGCTGGACGCCGCCCTCCGCTCGATGGGACTGAGCGTCGCTTACTCCTATCGCCTTATCGCCGATGCCCCGGGATTGGATGCCGACAGCCGAACCGCCCTTCTCGATGCGCGGGTGGTTGCCGGCGCCCATCAGCCGTTCGAGGCGCTCATGAGCGAGTACTGGTCGACATTCCCGGTAGGCGAGTTCCTGATTGCGAAAATCGAGGAGCGGCAACGTCAGTTTGTCCGCCACCACGACACTCCGCTCGTCGTCGAACCCCAACTCAAGGAAGGGGCGGGCGGAATGCGGTGCTTCCAATGCGCGAACTGGGTTCGGCAGGCGATCGGCGAACGGGCCGCGCGGCCGAGCTCCGCTTACGATCACGTGGTCCAAGCGAGGAACCTCCTGCACTTTGTTTCCGGTAGGGCCAACGACCGCCTGACGCGGCAGAGGCAGGCCGAGATCGCCGATTTAACCAAGACCGACCCCCTCATCAGTGGCGCGAAGCTGGCGGAGAGCCTGGTCGACAATTACGAGCAGTACCAGCGCGCGCTCGAGCGACTTCATGATGCCCGCTTCGAACTCTGCCCTGGCGTCGTCGCGCTGCGCGGTGAAGCCAGGATCGAAGCCACAGCGCAGGCCGGGGAGGCCGCGGTGGGCATCGCGCTGGCAACTCGGCTCGGTATCCGAGTGTCCGACATCGCCGCATCCACTCGACCCGAGGTCGACGGGCCACGCGTCGTGGCCGCACTGGCCGGAGGAGAATCGGTCGTCCGAAACCTGGATCGCTCCGGTCTCCTCAAGGCTTTGCTGCCGGAACTGGAGCGCTGTCGAACGCTAATGCCGAACGACAGCGCCCACACCTACACGGTCTTCGAGCACACCCTCCGGACCGTTCGCGAGATCGATGCTTTGCAAGGATCGGCGACGCTCGTCGCGCAGGTCTTGAGCACCTTGCCCAACCCCGGAATCTTAGTGCTTGCCCTGCTTCTCCACGACGTCGGCAAGGCGGTGACCGGGCGGCCGCACAGCGAATCCGGGTCCGAGATTGCCGAGGGAGTCGCCCAGCGATGGGGCCTCGGTGAATCGAGTGCGTTGCTGCTGACCTGGCTCGTGCGCCACCATCTCGAGATGGCGCGCGTCATCCGCATGCGCGACGTCCACCACCCCGACACTGTTAGGGAATTTGCCGAACTGGTCGGCTCGCGCGAGAAACTGGACCTGCTGACCCTGTTGACATGGGCGGACATTCGATCGGTGGGAGAGGGAGCGTGGACTCCGGCGCAGGAAGCCTTTCTCGGTGATCTGTACACGCAGACCTTATCCGTGCTGGCAGGCGACTCCAGTTCCGATCTCGACCCCAGGATCTTTCGCCATCGGGCGAGGAAGCGGCTCGAGCGCCTCGACGTTCCCGAGCATGACCTCACCGAGTTCGTCGATAGCCTCCCGGCTCACTATCTGCTCGGGACATCCGCAGATCGGATTCACGACCACTTCGAGTTCGCTCGACGAGCGAGAGCCGGAGAGATGATTGTCGAGGCAGAACATCGGGACGACCTCGACGCGACCCAAATCACAATCTGCTGTCGTGACGCACCCGGCCTGCTGAGCAGGGTGCTCGGTGTGTTCTATGCCCTCGATGTCTCCCCTCTTGCCCTTCGAGCATGCACGACCATCGGCGCCGATGCCATTGCGCTCGACGTCTTCACCGTCAGCTTCGCCGGGAAACGGCTGCCCGTTGCCACAGCCGCAGCCCTCGTGGAAACCCTCCAGGACGTCCTTTCCGGAACTCGATCCGTGGAAGAGGTGCTCTCCCACGCTGGGAAGGAGGCCACAAGGGAACAACGCCTGCTGCAGTACTCATTCCATCCCGGTTCGCCCGGCATTCTAGAGGTTCGCGCGCCCCGAGGGCGAGGCATGGCATACCGGCTGAGCCGAATGATCACCGCCCGCGGATGGAACATCCTCGCCGCGCGAGTGGGGCAATGGGCAGGCCAAGGAGCGGCTGCGTTTTACGTCGAACGAGCCGATCACTCTTCGCTATCCACGGACGAGGTCGAGAGCGCTTTTGCAGCCTACGAAGGCGTACCCGAGTCCGGTGTTGCCTCCAGGTAAAATAGCGTCCCTGAGGCGTCGTACCCAAGTGGTTAAGGGAAGGGTCTGCAAAACCCTCATTCAGCGGTTCGAATCCGCTCGACGCCTCCAAAACCACTCGTAGAGCCGTTAGTCCGCGCCGAATAGACGTTCTATAATGAAGCGCGAGACATGAAGAGCGGCAGCCCAGAAGCGAGAGAGGTCGGCGCGCGGATCAAGGCTGCGGCACAGTCGGCGGGGCTGTCTCTCCAGGACTTGGGCCGGCATATCGGGGTCTCACGTCCCACCATCTACGCTTATGCCGCGGGAACTTTGCGAGTCTCTGCGCAGCGCCTCAAGCAGATCGCGGAAGTTACGGGACAGTCCGGCAGTTACTTTAGCCCGAAGATAGGCTCGGCCGAAACCCGTCGCCCGCTTGAGGAACTGGTCGGAGCCTTGCTGTCCAATGCCAACCTCACCCGCGCCATCGAACTTGTCTCGAAGGAAGTCGAACTCGCTGCCGCCAGCGGGCGACAATACGAACTTGCCGGGGTCCAAAAACGACTCGGCAACGCCCTCCTCCTCGACGGCGACTACCTGGAAGCAGTCGGGCATCTCCAGGCAGCTCGCAGTGGGTTCTTGGCGAGGCACCAGGCGGCGGAAGCATCGGCATGCAGCCAATCGCTCGGATATGCCTTCATCAACACGGGTCGGCTAGATCGAGCGCGTTCCTGCTTCGACGAAGCCATCGCCCATCTGGCACCGGATCAGCGCTGGAAGGGCGAGGTCTCGCTAGCCGCCCTGGCTGAGCGCACGGGTCATCTCGCCGATGCAAAGAGCCGACTGGATCGGCTGCTGGCCGACGAAATGCTCCCTCCGGCTGCACGTACATACGTCATCGCCAATCTGGCTAGCCTTCACGCCGCTGCCGGTCGCTGGCTCGAATCGGAGGCCCTCAACCGCACCGCCCTCTCCGGGACTAGTGGGACGACCGATCAGAACCTCGAGCGCTTCCTTCAGATTGGTCGCTGTCTGCTTCGGCAGGGGCGACTGGAAGAATCCAGCCTCTGGCTTGCGCGTGCCTCGGACGGCGCTCATCTCCTCGGCGATAAGGCGCGTCAAGGCTACGCCGGGCTGCTCCAGGCACGGCTGCTATTCATCGCAGGGTATCTGGCCGATGCCCGGCTACTGGCTCTGCGATGGCAGCGTGAGGCAATCCTGCACGAGCACCGGCGCTCCGAGGCAGAAGCCCGGCTGCTGCTTTCCGAGATCGCCTATTCGAAAGGCGAGGACGAGACTGCCCAAGACTACGCCGCTCAGCTGGCAGCCTTCTGTGAGGCGAATCAGTATCCCATCCTCGCAATGGTCGGGCGTGCCATGGAAACCGCTGCATCGGGCCACCTCGATCAGGATGCACCCCGTCCCGCTCGACACGATGCACTCGATCCGTCGAGCCTTGGCTCGCCGCTGGCTTGGCAGATTGCCGCGCACGCTTCAGTGCTGGGTCGGTCTGATCCGGCTTCCGCGGCCAGAGAAAGCACAAAAGCCATCGCACTCGCCGAAGCGTCTGGCGACCTTCTAATGGCTGCCGCCGAGCGCAAGCGGCTCGCCGTGTACCTGGTCGACTCCGGCGAAAGCGAGGGTGCGAAGCAACAAACTCGCGAATGCGATGAATTCTCTGAGCGCTGGAGCCGTCAAAACATACACTGCGTCAATTCAGACGGTATCGAAACGAAGCCGGTGCTCTCGCCGACTTGGACCGCTTTTGGTAATCCATGATGCTGAACCGCCTAACAACCTGCCGCCTTGCCGCCGCCTTGCTGACCTGCGCCCTGCTCCTCGGGTGCGGGGGAGTGGTTTCGGGCGGTCCTACCCGCGGTGAGGGCGACATCCCGATCGGGCGAGTCCGCATCGGCGGCGAACCCATGACGGTCTCGATCGAGCAAGGAGAGAGCACACAGCTGCTCACCACGGATGCTTCGGGCGTTTTCCGAGGGGCTGTTCCGACCCCTGGTTCGATGCGCGTGACGCTCTTGGACTCCGCTTCTACTCAACAGAGCAGTTACGACGTGGTTGTCGGTCCGAACGCGCGCTTCGTCATCAACATCGAGCCGGAACCAAAGGGCAGCACTACTGTTGTCGAGTCGATCGAACTTGAGTTGGTGGGTCAGCCCGTCGCACGAGGGGCGACTTGCGTCGTCAAGGCAACCGTCCGCGGCCAAAGAGTGGGCGGCCTCAAACCGACGATCTGGGTCGATGGGGGCATCGGTACTCTGGATACAGGCAACCGTGTCCTCTTTGTCGAATCGGGTTTCGGGACGATCCACGCCGAACTGTTCGGAGTCGAGGCGACCCTTCCGGTCGTCGTTCCGTAAGCCCATTTGCCGGCGGCTGATCTTTGACCGCTGAAGATCGCCAGGCAGCAATACCGCCGACTCGGTCTCTGTCCCAGGTAAAATGAGCGTTCGCCCCGTACGGCTGGGCTAAACTGGATCGAGTCGGATTCCAGGGAGGGAAACGGACGGATGGATGTGCTGAGAATCATCGGAGGAAACCCCCTCAGGGGCGAAGTGGACGTGCCCGGGAGCAAGAATGCCGCCCTTGCGATTCTTTCGTCGGTGCTCCTTGCCGAGGGCCCGGTGGCGCTGCATAACGTGCCCAACGTGTCCGACATTCGCGACAAGCTCGCCCTGCTCGAGCGCCTCGGCGCGCAAATCGAGTGGAGAGAGGGCAGCCTCTTTATCGACTGCACGACCATCACTTCGCACGAAGCCGACGAAGAAAGCGTCCGCCCGATCCGGACGTCGTTCTACCTGCTCGGCCCGCTCTTGGCGCGTGTGGGCCGCGCGAAGCTGCCCGCCCCTGGCGGTTGCAAGATCGGAGCCCGACCCGTCGACTACCACTTGAAGGGCCTCGCTCTGCTCGGAGCGACCGTCGATCTCATCAACGGCTCGTACCACGCGCAGGCCGGGGAATTGGTCGGCGCCGAAATCTATTTCGACTTTCCGAGCGCAGGCGCGACTCAACACCTCATGTCCACCGCTGCCCTCGCCCGCGGAGTGACGGTTATCGACAATGCCGCCGTGGAGCCCGAAGTGACCACGCTGGCCGAGTTCCTCAACCGGATGGGCGCCAGAATCGAGGGCGCCGGAACCAGCAAGATCACGATTCAGGGCGTCGAGCGATTGACCGGGTGCGAGTTCCGAGTCCCCGAAGACCGTCTTCAAGCAGGGACCTACCTCCTCGCAGGGGCCATCACCAAGGGTGACATCACGGTTCGCGGCGTCATGCCCGAGCACCAGACTTCCCTTGTGAGCAAGCTCCGCGAAGCGAACGCCGAGGCTTTCGAGGGCTCCGACTGGGTCCGGGTAAGTGCACCCGGACGACTGCGAGGCATTCGCATTAAAACGATGCCCTACCCTGGCTTTCCGACCGACATGCAGCAAGTCATGGCGGCCACCCTCGCCCTCGCCGCAGGAACGAGCGTGGTCGAGGAGACCATCTACGAAAGCCGGATCGGCCATGTGACCGAACTTAACCGAATGGGCGCTAAGATGAGCCTGGAAGGGAGATCGACGCTGATCGAGGGCGTGCCTCACCTCAAGGGCGCCGTCGTCGAGGCGAGCGATCTTCGCGCGGGTGCGGCGCTCGTCTTGGCAGGCCTCGCCGCCGAAGGCGAGACGGTCGTCCGCAACGTCCACTTCATCGACCGCGGATACGAACGATTCGAATCCATCCTCAACAGCCTAGGCGGCGACGTCGAACGGATTCCGGCCGCAGAATGGGAGCGGGCCGCTTCGCTGACCGAGCCAACCTAAATTGAGATTCGTCCCCGAAATCGGCATCGACCTCGGCACAGCCAACATCCTCGTCTACCGACGGGGCAAAGGCGTGGTGCTCGAAGAACCCACGGTCGTCGCCGTCGCCACCAACACCAAACGGGTCCTCGCGGTCGGCAACGCGGCTCGCGAGATGCTCGGGCGCACACCAGGCAACATCACGGCCATCCGGCCCATGAAGGACGGGGTCATCGCCGACTACACAACGACGCTGCGCATGATCGAACACCTGCTCGACCAGGTCTGTGGCAAGAAGCGACTCTTTAAGCCCACCGTCCTGATTTGCGTGCCGTCGGGAGTGACCAACGTCGAGCGCCGCGCGGTGCTCCAGGCGGCCAAGATGGCCGGTGCAGGGCATGCCATGACTTTCGAAGAGCCGATGGCTGCGGCCATTGGGGCCGGCCTCCCCATCGCCTCGCCGGGGGGCAACATGGTCGCCGACATCGGGGGCGGTACGACCGACATCGCCGTCATCAGTTTGGGCGGCATCGTCATTTCTCAGAGCATCCGCGTGGCCGGGAATAAGATGGACGAGGCGATCGTCCGACACATCCGCAATACCTACAACCTTCTTATCGGCGAACCTACCGCCGAGGAGGTCAAGATTAAGGTCGGCTCGGCTTATCCACTCGCCCAGGAACTTACGATGGAGGTTCGCGGGCGCGATGTCGTGGCCGGCCTGCCGAGGATCGTGGAAGTGACGAGTGACGAGATTCGCGAGGCGCTCGCCGAGCCGGTTCGCCAGATAACCGAGAAGATCTGCTCCGTGCTCGAGGAAACCCCTCCCGAACTCGCGAGCGACCTCATGCAGCGCGGCATCACGCTCACCGGAGGCGGCGCCCTCCTCCGTGGCCTCGACAAGTTCCTCCAGAGCGTCACCGACATCCCGGTCCACGTCGCGGAAAACGCCATGCACTGCGTGGCGATCGGCACCGGTCGAGCGCTCGAGGAACTCCCCGCGATTAGGGCGAGCGGGGCGGTGACCACGATATGACCTTACGTGCCCTTCTCTTCCTGTCTGCCTTCGCTTCGGCCGTCGCCTTCGGCGAAGACCTCGTGCGCACGGGCGAACTGGCAGTGACGATTCAGCGCACCGACACGATCTTCCGGACCGTGCTTAAGCTTCCGGCGCCGAGTCCACCAACCAAGCCGAAGGACGAAGTTGCGAGCCGCCTCCAGATTCTCGAAGGTTTTTGGCGTCTGTATTCGACTGCGAAGCCGAAGTTCGTCTTCACCCTCACACCCGTGAAGTTCGATGCCAAACGCCTGTCCTCCGTGTTCAAGGGCGTGGCCCGCGAGCGGCTCGTGACGCTGATCCAAGGCGGCTTCGTCGCCCCTTATGGTCCGCTCGCGACCGGCACTCGCTCCGTCCTGACCCTCGAAGAGTATGGCGATGCTCTCGGCCACCTCATCGCCCGAGCCATGGAACGAACCCACACCCCGAGCCGCCAATACAGCCCCTATCTACAAGGCTTCGGCTAGGCCGCGTGCCCCCCTTAGTCCAGGTACAATAGAAGTCATTCCGGCGCCACTTCTGGCCGCCCGCACGTCTTCAAAAAGGTTACCGTGGAAGGACAAGACCCCCGAATTCAAACCGTAAACGTCGACGAAGAACTCAGCCGCAGTTACGTCAACTACGCGATGTCGGTCATCATCGCGCGCGCACTTCCCGACGTACGCGACGGGCTCAAACCCGTGCAGCGGCGCATCCTCTATGCGATGCGGATGCTCAACCTCGGGCCGGATACCGGCCACAAAAAGTGCGCCAAGGTCTGCGGCGACACGAGCGGCGATTATCACCCCCACGGCGAGGCCGTCATTTATCCGACGTTGGTCCGCATGGCGCAGCCGTTCAGCATGCGCTATCCGCTGATCGACGGTCAGGGCAACTTCGGAAACATCGACGGCGATCCACCCGCCGCTATGCGTTATACGGAGTGTCGCCTGACGGCGCTCGCGCTCGAAATGCTCGAAGACCTCGACCGCGAAACCGTCGACTGGATGCCGAACTACTCCAATACGACGAACGAGCCGGTTTGCCTCCCTGGAAAATTCCCCAACCTCCTCTGCAACGGAGGGAGCGGCATCGCAGTGGGAATGGCGACGAACCTTCCGCCTCATAACCTGACGGAAGTCTGCAACGCAATCCTCCACCGTCTCGCGCACCCCGACTGCACTTTGGACGAAGTCATGGAGCATCTTCCGGGACCCGACTTCCCTACTTACGGGATCATCATGGGGACGCAGGGGATCAAGAACGCCTATCTCACTGGCCGCGGCTCGGTGACGATGCAGGCCAAGACCATGATCGAAACCGGCGATGCCGGCAAGTCGGTCATCGTGATCACAGAACTTCCCTACCAAGTGAACAAGGCCAACCTCGTCAAGTTGATTGCCGACATCGCGAAGAACCGCAAGTTCGACGGCATCCTTCGGGTCGACGATTTCTCCGACAAACGCGGCATGCGCGTCGAAGTCGAGGTGCGGCGCGATGTGCAGCCCAACAAGGCGCTCAACTACCTGCTCAAGCATACGCCACTAAGAACGACCTTCGGCTGTATTATGCTCTCCCTCGTCGATGGTGCTCCCCGAACTGCACCCTTGCTGACACTGCTCGATGAGTACATCAAGCACCGAAGGCTCGTCATCGACCGACGCACGCGCCATGAGCTTTACCGGGCTCTCAACGACGTCCACCTGAACGAAGGATTCCAGATCGCTCGCCGGTTCATGGACGACATCGTCGCCCTCATCCGTGCCTCCAACGACCCTGGAGAAGCCCGAAGCGAGATGGTGCGACGATTCCGAATGTCGGTGGTTCAAGCCAACGCCGTACTCAACATGGCGCTCAGGCAGCTCACCAAGCTGCAACAGTCGGAACTCGAGCAACGCTTTAAGGAAGCGGTCGGCAGAGTCCAGAACCTGATGGACATCCTCAATGACCCGATCCGCCTCACTGCGGTCCTTCGCGAGGAAGTCGAGGCATTGCGCGATAAGCACGGGGACGAGCGTCGGACCAAGCTGATCTCTCGCGAAGCCGGAGAATTCAGTGACGAGGACCTTATTCCCGAGGAAGAAGCCATTATCTCGATCTCGCGTGATGGCTACATCAAGCGGGTAAGCATCGACGCGTGGCGCGAACAGCATCGTGGCGGCAAAGGCGTGAACAACACGCTCAAGGCCGACGACGAACCGGCTCATCTGTTCCAGGTCAATACCCATCACACGATCTTCTTCTTCACCGATCGCGGCCGGGTCTACCGACTCAAGGCGTACGAGATTCCCGAAAGCGGCCGCTATGCAAAGGGCATGCCGGTCATCAATTACATCAACATTATCGGTGGCGAACGCGTTACGGCAACGGTGAGCGTCAAGGACCTGAATGCCGACGGTTATCTCACCCTGATCACGCGCGGCACAGGAGCCAACCGCTGGGCCGAGGTAAAGAGAACCCCGCTGAAGGCTTTTGCGAACATCCGGAATAACGGCCTGATCGCATTCGATATCGAGGAAGGCGACGAGCTTGGCTGGGCCCTGCGAACACGCGGAGGCGACGAGGTCATCCTTATCACGCGTTACGGTCAATCCATCCGATTCAACGAAACGACGGCAACCTCTCGATCACGCGCCGCAGGCGGCGTCAAGGCGATCACGTTCAAAGACAACAAGCCCGACGATCAGGTCATCTCCGCCGCAGTCGTGGACGACACGATGGAACTGCTCGTTGTCGGCGAAAACGGCGTTGGGAAGCGCACTTCCCTTGCCGAGTACCGAGTGCAAAATAGGGGCGGCTCGGGCATCCTCACCATGAACGTCACCGATAAGACGGGTCTCGTGGTCGGCGCCGAGATCGTCCAAGACGGCGATCGCCTCCTCATCATGACCACGCAGGGCAAGGCGATCCGCATGCCGATCAACGACGCCCTCCGCAAGGTAGGGCGAGTAACTCAAGGCGTCAAGCTCATCAACCTCGCCGCCGGCGACTCCGTCCGGTCCATCGCCCGGATCGTGCAAGGCATGGACGATGGCGATGTGGAAGAGGTCGACGCCCTGGGAGAAGACGCGGAAGAGTAATCAGGGCCGCTCTGTTACGCCAAGCACTAAGCAAAGAATCCTGCCCTTTCGGGACAGGATTCAGGTTCAAAATCTGGCTGCCGCAGTAGGACTCGAACCTACGACCCGCTGATTAACAGTCAGCTGCTCTACCGACTGAGCTATGCGGCAACGCGAAGCAAGTGATACCCGATTCTCGGTCCGGCGCGCACAACACTGGACCCAGCAGGTGCAAAAACGTCACGCGACCGGCAAGCCCGAGAACGAGGATTCGAGGAGTTCCGCGGTGTGGAGCACCCGCACGTGGCCGCCCTTCTCCCGCGCGGCTTGCGCGATCCAGGCGTGGCAGCCGGGGTTGCCGAGCGCGACGTACGACACGCCTGTCGCCTCGATGTTCGCCCATTTGCGGTCGAGCAGGCGACGCGCCATCGCGGGCTGCAGCACGTTGTAGGTTCCCGCGCTGCCGCAGCACATCTCGGATTCCGGCAGGGGCACCCAAGACAAGCCTGGGATCGCCGAGAGCAGTGTTCGGGGTTCCGAGCGGACGCGCTGGCCGTGCGCCAAATGGCACGCATCGTGGTAGGTCGCGCGACCCGGAAGACCCTGGCTGCCAGCAATGAGGCTCTCTAAGCCGTGGGCCAATAGGAACTCGCTGATGTCCACCACGCGGGCGGCCACGTCGCGCAGGCGCGGGTCGTCGCCCAGGTCGGCATAGGCCTTCATTGCGCTGCCGCAACCCGCCGAGTTCACCACGATCGGCGCATCGCCGGGCATCGCGTCGGCCAGGGCCAGGGCCATCGCGCGCGCCGAATCGAGGTCGCCGGCGTGGGCGTGCAACGCCCCGCAGCAGCCCGCTTGCGAAGGCAGGACCCCGAAGCCGCACCGAAGCATCAGGCGCCGCGTCGCCTCGTGAACCCGTGGGAACAGCACGCCCATCGCACAACCTTCGAGCAGGTACGCGGAACGCGAGATGGTCAGATCGAGCCGGGGCCACCCCGAAGCCCCCTGCGGACGGGGGACCTCGGCCTGCGGGGCGTCGTCGGTCAGGAAGCGCGCCACTGCGGCTGGCATTTTGCGTCCGCCCGCCGCCGCCAGTTGGAGCCGCAAGACGCCCGGTTTGGTCAATCCGGACAGCAGGACACGTTCGGCCCAGGGGCGCTTGACCTTCTCGCGGGCTAGTTCGAGCAGCGCCCCATACTCGACCCCGCTCGGGCAGGCCGTCTCGCAGGCGCGGCACCCGAGGCACTTGGCGAGGTGGGGGGCGACTTCCTGATCCCAATCCAGCTTGCCCGCATCGGCGTTGCGGATCAGGTAGATGCGTCCGCGCGGCGACTCGGTTTCTTGACCGGTCAGGGCGAATGTTGGGCAGCTTTCGAGGCAGAAGCCGCACCGAATACAGTGCGCCGCCAAGTCGGAGATCGTCCTCTCGCTCATATGGCCTCCAGTGCGCCAGGGTTCAGCTTGCCTTCCGGGTCTAGGAGCTTCTTGGCACTGCGCATCCACCCCGTGTGGACGGCGTCGAACGGTTCCAAATTGCGGGGGCCACAGCCCGCCCGCATCACCCAATCGTGCTCGAATCGCGGCAATTCGGAATCGGCCGACCACAGAGTGCAGGTCGCTTCGTCCGCCACATGAGCCACGTCGCGGGCCGCCGAAAGCAACGCGGCGAAGTCGGTGGCAAGCGTGCGCTGGATACGCAATTCGCTCGCCGACAAGGAACCGGCAACGGACCAGGTCGGTTCGGGGCGTGCGCCCAAGGGCAGCGTCCGGAGGATGACTTCGGCGATCACGCCCAATGTGCCGCGCGCGCCGATCATGAGTTTGTGGACGTCGTAGCCCGCCACGCTCTTCACGGCTTGGCTGCCCGAGCGAGCCACACGACCGTCGGGGCGGACGATCGTCATCCCCAAGCACCAATCGCGCCAGCCTCCACATCGTGCTTCGAGCCCGTTGGGGGGGCCCAGAGCGAGCAACCCGCCGACAGTACCGATGTCGCCCAGGGGGCTGGCCCACGGGATGCATTGGCCCCGTTCGGCGAGCGAGTTCTGGAGATCGGTCAAGCGCGTTCCGGCGCGCACGACAACCACCATGTCCTCGGGGTGGTGCTCGACAATGCCGCTCAACCGGTGCATCATCAGCACCGTCGGATGGCCGAGGGCCACGGACCAGTCATCCAGACCGGCACATCCCTCCGGGCCGCGCACATCGAACGCCACGTGCGAGCCCGAGCCCAGCACCTCCATCCGGCCCGCGTCGCGGACGGCGTCGGCCAGTTCCTCAAGGGTTTGGGGTTCTAGGAGGGTGTTCACCATGCTGCGCCCCTCCAGCGGCGCATGTGCTCGACGCAACCCTTCTGGTTCGGCAGGATCTTGCAGGGGTTGCACAGGTCGCCATCGTTGAAGATGCGGCGCACGTCCATCATCAGGTCCAGTCCTTCGCGCCCGAACATGCGCTCCATCAGGCCAATCTTCTCGACGCCGATGCCGTGCTCTCCCGAAAGGCTGCCGCCGAGGTCGAGGCAGACCTCCAGAATCTCCTCGCCCGCCGCGACGGCGGCTTCGACTTGGGCTGGGTCGCGGTCGTCGAAGTACATGCACGGGTGCAGGTTGCCGTCGCCGGCGTGGAAGATGTTGGCGATGCCGATCCCCCTTCGTGCCGCCACTTCGGTGATGCGGTCGAGCATCTCGGGGAGCTTCGAGCGGGGAATCACGCCGTCTTGGGTGACGATGGTCGGGGCGATGCGGCCCATGGCACCGATGCCTTTCTTGCGCGCCGTCCAGAGCTTCTGCCTCTCGGCTTCGTCGGCGGCGACTGCCACGTCCATGGCACCGTGGTTTGCGCAGATATCGAGCACCGTCCGCATCTCGCCGGCCACGGCTCGCGGGTCGCCATCGCACTCGATCAGCAGTAGCGCCTTGGCCCCTTCGGGATACACCAGGCCGAACGCCAGCGAGACGGCCTTCATGATGCCCTCGTCCATCATCTCCAGCGCGGCGGGAATCGTGCCGGCGGCGATGATGTCGGCGACCGTTTGGGTGGCGTCGCGCACCGTGGCGAACGAGGCGAGCACCGTTTCCACTTTGGCAGGGTTTGGAGTGAGCCTCACCCAGGCCTCTGTCACAACGCCCATCGTGCCTTCGCTGCCGATCAGCACACCCAGCAGGTCGAGACCTGGCCCGCCGGGCACCTTCGAGCCGACTTGTACGATCTCGCCATCCACGTCCACCATGGTCAGGGCAAGGACATGTTGGACGGTCACGCCGTACTTGAGCGTGTGCGGTCCGCCTGAGTTCTCGGCGATGTTGCCGCCGAGCGTCGAGACCGTCTGGCTCGAGGGGTCCGGGGCGAAGTGCAACCCCGCGTGGGCGACGGCTTCCGAGATGCGCTTGTTGACCGCACCCGCCTGGGCCCGAAGGCAGCGGTTCGGTAGATCGGTCTCCAGGATCTTGGTCATGCGTTTGGTGGAGATCAGCACACCGCCTATCGCCGCCAACGCGCCGCCGCTCAGGCCCGTTCCGGCACCGCGCGGGGTGTAAGGGATCTGGTTCCGGTTGCACCAGCGCACCACGTCCCGCACCTGCTCGGTGGTCTCGGGCAGCACGACCACCGATGGCTTGGACTTGTCGATGGTGTACGCGTCGCAGTCGTACGCTTTGCGCGCCGAAGCCGTCGCGAGCACTTGACCGGGGCCGAGGATGGACTCCAGTTCGCGCGCCCAGCGCGCTTCGGTCCTGCTGTCGGGGTCGGTCAAGGGCATACGTCTAGTTTGGCCTCAATCGAACAGCGAATGAAGCTGTCCCTGCTCAAGAGCCAACAAACGCGCCTTGACGTCCGTCCCGCCGCCGAAGCCCGTCATCGAGCCGTCTCGGCCGATTACCCGATGACACGGGACGACGATGGCTACCGGGTTCGAGCCGTTCGCGCGTCCGACGGCACGGGCGGCTTCGGGGCGGCCCAGTTGCTCGGCCACGTCGCCATACGACCGCGTCTGGCCGTAGGGGATGCGTTGGAGGGCCGACCAGACTTCGTGCTGAAACGCCGTCCCGGCGGGCGCGACTTCGAGATTGAACGCCTTGCGCTCACCGGCGAAGTACTCGTCCAACTGCTTCCGAACGTGCCCGACCGCAGGCTCGTCCCGCACCCACCCGGGCTTCACGACTTCCCCGAACAAGACGTGCGTCAGCCGACCCCGGGTGTCCACGGCAACCGTCAGCGGCCCGATGGGGCTGGGCATCCAGGCGAAACGAGCGGGTCCGGGCAAGAAGCTCTGGAACCTCTGTCGCCAGCCCGAAGCCAGGCCATCGGAAGCCAGGACGCGGCGCACCGCTCGGAGATTGACTCGGTCGAAATGAAGCGTATGGTTGGCCTCCCAGACCGTCGCCGCACCGTCGGGCCGATGGATGGACTCGATGGCATCGTTCGTCGCCACTCGGCCCGGATGAAGGACGCGGAAGTAGATGCCCGGACGCTCGGCCTTCAGGAACTCCTCGACCATGCCGGGCCGCTCCATGCGGAGCTCCAGCTTGAAGCACGGGATGCGCGCCTGGCACGCCTCGATCACCGCTTCGCCGATTTGGAACCGCTCGCCGATGAGCACGCTGCGCTCGTCGAGGCCGACGGTGGTCAGGTTTTCGCCGAACTGGCCCGGTTCCAGGTCGTCCCGGCCCAGGCGTTCGCGCCAGTAGGCGTAATGCTCCCACGGATACAGGTAGGTCGCCTTCTCCAGGCCGCCGTGGTTGCGGCGGTCGGCCACTTGGTCGCCCTCGAAACCCTCCAAGCCCAAGTGGGCGGGACCGGCGACCGAGGATTTGAAGATCCCCGTGGGGACCTCTTCGCCTTTGTGCACCACGGTCCGGATGACACCGAGGTTGAGCGAGAGAAGCCGAGGCATCAGCCGTAGACCTCGTCCCGCGAGATCACGCGCGCGCGGTCGTCCTCGTAGCCCACCACGACGACCTTGGTTCCCGCAAGGATCTCCCGCGTGCCGTCGTCGGCCACCGCGAGCACGTCGAGCATCTCGCCTTTGGCTTCCAGGCGAATGCGCCCCGTCTGGCCGGGCCGCATGGCGACCATCACCTCGGCGTCTTGGCCCACGAAGTCGCGCTCGGAGACGTTGGTGTTCACCTCGTTGCGCTGCAGGAGCCGCATGGTGAGGCCCACCGAACCTCCGGCTATCGCTCCGGCGGCGAGAGCCAGGGCCAGCGTCGGGACTTGACCCAGAGGGGTGCCCGCCGTCAACAAGATGCCCGTGACGCCGAAGAACGCGGCAAAGAAGGTCCAGAACCGAAGACTGAAGAAGATGGTCCATGCTCCGTCGGCATGCGCACCGTCGTGGGCGTCCGCCGAGAGGTCGTGGTCCATCGAGTGGTCGGCCCCGTGCGACCCCGCGATCGCGGAATACAGGAGCATCGCCATGCCCAAGACACCCGTCCAAATGTAGAGTGACAGCATTGTTGTTCTCCCATTATCCTATGACAAGGGCAGAGGGCCGGGCCGGGTGGCGGCACCGTGCCTAGAGCGTTCGTTTTCAGCACCGGACGGCTGTTCGTCGGCGTGGATCCGCGCGGGGCCATTCGCGACCTGTTCTATCCCGAGGTCGCAATGTTCAGCCACCTGGCGGGCCATGCCATTCGCTTCGGCGTGTGGCGCGAGGGCCGATTCGCGTGGCTGAACGAGCACGAGCCTCAACTCCGCCTTGCGCGACCCGACGACGTGGGACGCGCGACGTGGGAGTTGCACGAGTTGGGCCTGAACGTTCAGGCTGATTTCCGTCTGTCACCGGGACCCGGCGATGCGTTTCACGTGGAGTTTCGCGCGGACAAGCCGGCTCGCCTCTTCGTCACCGAGGACTTGCGCATCCGGGAGAGCGACATCGGCGACACGTCCGTTTTCGACCCCGAACTGAACGGCGTATGCCACTACAAAGAGGAATTCTGGTTCCTCTTTCGCTTCTCGAACCCGGAACGCCCCTGGTTTGCCACCGGCATCAAAGGCTTCGCGGGCCTGGAGGGCACTTGGCGCGACGCCGAGGACGGCGAGCTCTCGGGCAACCCCATCGCCCAGGGTTCGGTGGACGCCACGCTTGGCGTTGGCATCGGGCCCGGAGAGACCGTCGTGTTCCAAATCGCGGCGGGTCGCTCGCACGAGGGACTGACGCAGGTCGGCAAGCCCGCTCCCTGCGAACCTCTCCGCGACGAACCTCTCGACCCGGGGCATGCTCTGGCCGAGTTCAGCTCCAAAGTCATCGAGGACCACACGACCCGGCGCGGTGCGATGGTCGCCGCCTGCGATTCGGACATCATGGCCACGAACCGGGCCAACTACGGGTACGTCTGGCCGAGAGACGCCGCACGCGTCGCGGGCATCGCGCGGCGATGCGGCCGTCCCGAGTTGGCCTTACGGTTGCTGACGTTCCTCTCCGAGATCATGCCTGGCTCGGGCCGTTACCTTCAGAAGTACCACGTGAACGGCACGTTGGGCGCTTCTTGGCATCCTTGGGTCGCCCCGGACGGTTCGCCCCGACTGCCCATTCAAGAGGACGAGACAGCCACCACCATAGCCGAGGCCTGCGAACTCGTGTTGCACCAAGGGGGTGAATCGCTCCTGCCCATGATCCGCAGGGGCGCGGACTTCCTGGCCTCCTACCGCGAGTGTAACGGGCTTCCGTTGCCCAGCTACGACCTGTGGGAGGAGCGTTGGGCGGTGCACGCCTTCACCGTGGGCGAAGTGGTCCGGGCTTTGGAAGGGGCCGCCAAGGTGTATGCGATGGACGACCGGGCTGTTTCGGAGGGGTGGATGCAGGCGGCTAGCGAGGTCCGGGAGGCATTCGCCGAGCGCCTTGTGGATGCCGCAACCGGGCGACCTTACCGCTCGATCGGCGAAGACGGGCGTCCCGACCCTACGCCCGACGCTTCCCTGCTCCTGCTGTCGCGCGACCTGCTGCCGTGCGGGATCGGGGATCTCGTCGCGTGGTTGCGAGAGGCGCTCTGGGTCGAAGCGGTCGGGGGGATGGCGCGTTACCCGGGCGACTACTACTTCCGCCGCTCCGACGTCGCGCCGGGCAACCCGTGGGTCATCTGCACGATGTGGCTGGCTCAAGCCTACGCCGAGTTGGGCGAATGCGAGGAGGTGGACCGGTTGCTCGCGTGGACCCATCGCGTGGCGGGTGCGACGCTGATCCTGCCCGAGCAGATTCACGCCGAGACGGGCGAACCCCTGAGCGTCTCGCCTTTGGTCTGGTCCCATGCCGAGTACTTGGAGACGTGGAGACGGCTGGGATTGGGCTAGGGATATGTGAAATCCAGCATCGCCCAACCCCTTGGCCAGACTTTCGCCCCACACGCATATACCCATATGGGTATCATGGTCACATGACGCATGAGGAACGCACCGCGACCGACCGCAGGCTGGCACGCATCGAGGGCCAGATCCGCGGAATCCGCCGCATGATCGCCGAAGGCGCCTACTGTTGCGACGCGCTCAACCAGATCGCCGCCGCATCGGCTGCGCTGAACCAGGTGGCCGTCCAAGTAGCCTCCAGCCACATCCGTCACTGCGTCGTCGCCCACAACGCGTCGGAGTCCCATCCCGATGCCGTGCCGATGACGCGCGAAGCCTTGGTCGACGAACTCGACGAAGTGCTCCGCCGCCTCATGCGTTGATCTATACCCCAAGGAGTATCACACCATGCCTACCACTCTTTACAACGTCACCGGAATGTCCTGCCAGAACTGCGTTCGCCACGTGCGGGAGGCCATCGCGGCCCTTCCCGGCGTGCTGAGCGTCGAAGTGGATCTCGCCTCGGGATCGGCCCGCGTCGAGCACACCGAATTGGACGAGGACGCGCTGATCGCCGCTCTCGAAGATGAAGGATACGCGGCGACCCGACAGTCATGAGCGATCCCGCGACCGTCGAAACCGTCCTGGACGTCGAGGGCATGACCTGCGCCTCGTGCGTTCGCCGCGTCGAGCGCGCGCTGCTCAAGACCGAAGGGGTCGAGTCGGCGCACGTCAACTACGCGACGCATCAGGCCACCGTCGTTCACGGCACCCATGCCGCTCCCGAGGCGTTGACGCAGGCCGTCGAGAAGGCAGGCTACGCGGCGGCCCCCGCCGAGCACGGCTCGGACGACGTGGGAGAACACGCCGAACACCTCAAGGCAGAATCCCAGAAGCAGTTGGCGGCCATAAAAACCAACCTGTTGCTGGCGGCGGCGCTGACCGTGCCCGTGACGGCGGTCTCGATGCTCTGGCACCCCCGCCCCGAATGGGTGAACTGGGTCCTGTTCGCCCTCTCTACGCCCGTCATCTTCGGCGCGGGACGGGGCTTCTTCGTCGTGGCGGCGAAGGCCCTTCGGCACGGCAACACGACGATGGACACCCTCATCGCCATGGGCAGCGGCGCGGCGTGGGCGTATTCGACCTATGCTCTCGTCGCGTTTCGGGGGCACGGGGCCCATCAGAGCCACCACATCTACTTCGAGACGGGCGCCGTCATCGTCACGCTGATCCTGCTCGGTCGCTACCTGGAGGCCAAAGCCAAGACCCGGATGTCCGATTCGATCCGAGCCCTGATGCGGCTGGCTCCCGACGAGGCGACCGTCATCGGGTTGGATGGCGAAGCGCACTCCCTGCCCGTTGGTCAACTCAAGAAGGGCATGCTCCTGCGTGTGCGGCCCGGCGAGACCGTCCCCACCGACGGCGTGGTCGTCGAAGGCGAGTCGTTCGTCAACGAGGCGATGGTCACCGGCGAGCCCTTGCCCGTGGCGAAGGCGGTCGGCGACGCCGTGACCGGCGGCACGCTCAACGAGCAAGGTTCCTTCGTTTTCAGGGCCGAACGCGTGGGCAGCGAGACGACGTTGGCCGGCATCGCGCGCATGGTCCAGCGAGCCCAAGGCTCCAAGGCCCCGATGCAGGGCTTGGCCGACCGCGTCTCGAGCATCTTCGTTCCCATCGTGATCGCCCTCGCCGTGCTGACGGCTCTTGTGTACGGTCTGGGAGGCTGGGGATGGGATGCCGGCTTGATGGCCGCTGTGGCGGTCCTCGTCATCGCGTGTCCGTGTGCGCTCGGGTTGGCGACGCCCACGGCTTTGATGGTGGGCACCGGCCGCGGCGCCGAGCTTGGCATCCTCATCAAGGATGGCGCGGCGCTGGAGCACGCGGCGCACGTGAAGTCGGTGCTGTTGGACAAGACGGGCACGCTCACCGACGGCCGTCCGCGAGTCCAGGCGGTTCGCGTGTTGGGCGAGGGGTCCGAATCCGATGCGTTGGCTTACGCCGCAGCCGTGGGTCGGCTGAGCGAGCACCCTGTCGCACAGGCCATCGCGGCCGAAGCCGACCAACGCGGCGTCGAGCGGCTCGAGGCAACCGGGTTCGCCAGCGAACGCGGCCAGGGCGTCTCGGCGGTCGTCGGCGGGACCCCGGTGCGTTTGGGCCGTATCGAGTGGGCGTTGGCTGGCGAGCCCGACGCCGACGTGTTGCAGGCTGCCGACGCGATGGGGGCGGCCAGCGTGTCGCTCCTGGTGGCGGGCGAGCGACGAGTGCTGTTCGCTGTGGCCGACGCGGTTTCGCCCACCAGCCGCGAAGCCGTGCGTGAGCTTCGGACGATGGGTGTGGAAGCCGTGATGGTTACGGGCGACCGCAAAGCGATGGCTCAGGCCGTCGCCGCCGAGGTCGGGATCCACGAAGTAGAGGCCGAAGTCCGACCCGAGGGTAAGGCCGCGATCGTGCAGCAGCACCAGGGCATGGGCGCGGTGGCCATGGTGGGCGACGGCGTGAACGACGCCCCGGCGCTGGCGCAGGCCGACCTCGGCATCGCGATGGGCACAGGCACCGATGTGGCGATGGAGACGGCCGGGGTCACCTTGCTGCGATCGGACCTTCGCGGCGTGCCGCAGGCCATCCGATTGGCGCGCGCCACGCTGACCACCATCCGTTGGAACCTGTTCTGGGCGTTCGTGTACAACGTGGTGATGATCCCGTTGGCTGCGGCGGGTCGGCTCGACCCCATGCTCGCCGCAGGCGCGATGGCCTTCTCGAGCGTGTCGGTGGTCGCCAACTCGCTTCGGTTGCGGGGGTTCGATCGGAGGGAGAGCCTAGGCCGAACGACACAACATGACTCTCAACATGCAAATCACTTGATACAATAACACTCAAGAGAGAACCATGCGATTCGACAAGCTCACCGTAAAGACCCAACAGGCCCTTCAGGACGCACAGCACCTGGCGGCCGAGTACCACCACAGCAGCGTGGACACGCCGCACATGCTGCTGGCCGCACTCCGTCAAGACGATGGACTGGCCGGGCCCGTCTTGGAGATGGTGGGGACCGATGCGGGCCGCTTGAACGCCGACTTGCATCGCCTGCTCGAAGGCCGAGCGAAGGTCCAGGGCGGGTCTTACGGCGATTCGATGACCAGTGGCTTGTCGCGCATTTGGAACAACGCGTTCACCATCGCGAAGGAGATGGACGACGAGTACGTCGCCACCGAGCACGTCCTGCTGGCCATGGTCGACGACCCCGAAGAGGCCGGACGGCTTCTCCGCACGTACGGCGTCACCCGCGAGCCGCTGGAGAAGGCCATCCAGGACATCCGCGGCGGGCGAAAGGTGACCGACCCCAATGCCGAGGACCGCTATCAGGCCCTCGACAAGTACGGCATCGACTTCACGGCCAAGGCGCGGGAGGGCAAGCTGGACCCCGTCATCGGGCGGGACGACGAGATTCGTCGCGTGATGCAGGTGCTCAGCCGACGCACCAAGAACAACCCCGTCCTCATCGGCGAGCCAGGCGTGGGCAAGACGGCCGTCGTCGAAGGGCTGGCCCAACGCATCGTGAAGGGCGACGTGCCTGAAAGCCTCAAGAACAAGAGCCTTATCGCGCTCGACCTCGGAGCACTGATCGCGGGCGCCAAGTACCGTGGCGAGTTCGAGGACCGCTTGAAGGCCGTACTCGAGGACATCAAGAAGGCCGAGGGCCGGATCATCCTGTTCATCGACGAGCTGCACACATTGGTGGGCGCGGGCAAGGCCGAGGGCAGCATGGACGCCGCGAACATGCTCAAGCCGATGTTGGCCCGGGGCGAACTGCGGTGCGTCGGAGCGACCACGCTCGACGAGTACACCAAGCACATCGAGAAGGACAAGGCGCTGGAGCGGCGCTTCCAGACCGTGCTGGTGGACGAACCGACCGTCGAGGAGACGATCTCGATCCTGCGCGGCCTCAAAGAGCGCTACGAGATCCACCACGGCGTCCGCATTCAGGACGGTGCGATCATCGCCGCCGCGACGCTCAGCAACCGCTACATCACCGACCGCTTCCTTCCGGACAAGGCGATCGATCTCGTGGACGAAGCCGCCTCCCGGCTGAAGATCGAGATGGACAGCGTGCCTCAGGAGATCGACGATCTGGAGCGCCAGATCAACCAGCTTCAGATCGACAAGGCCGCGTTGCTCAAAGAGACCGACGAGGCCTCCAAGAAGCGGCTCGACGACGCCGAGCGCAAGCTGGCCGATCTCGGGGCAGAAGTCCAGCGGCTGCGCGCGATTTGGCAGACCGAAAAGGAGAAGATCGAGGCGATGCGGGGGCTCAAGCAGGAGATCGAGAGCCTGCATGTGCAGCTTCAACAGGCCCAACGCGACGCCGATTGGGGGCGGGCGGCCGAGATTCAGCACGGCATGCTTCCCCGCTTGAACGCCCAGATGCAACACGAAACCGCGGAGCTGGAGCGTGTTCAAGGCGGCGCGCGCATGCTCAAGGAAGAGGTCGGCCCGGACGACATCGCCGACGTGGTCTCCAAGTGGACCGGCGTTCCCGTGAGCAAGCTCATGCAAGGCGAGTTGGAGAAGTTGATCAAGCTGGAAGACCACCTGGAGAAACGCGTGGTCGGGCAACGCGAGGCGCTCACCATCCTCGCCGACGCCGTTCGCCGAGCGCGGAGCGGCATCAGCGACCCCAACCGACCTATCGGCTCGTTCTTGTTCCTCGGCCCCACGGGCGTTGGCAAGACCGAGACGGCCAAAGCTCTCGCCGAATTCCTGTTCGACGACGAGCGGGCGATGGTCCGCATCGACATGTCGGAGTACCAGGAGAAGCACTCGGTGGCCCGACTGATCGGCGCGCCTCCCGGCTATGTGGGGTACGACGAGGGCGGCCAACTCACCGAAGCCGTCCGCCGACGTCCCTACAGCGTGGTGCTGATGGACGAGGTCGAAAAGGCCCACCCCGAGGTGTTCAACGTGCTGCTGCAGATGCTGGACGACGGGCGGCTCACCGATGGTCAGGGCCGGACCGTGGACTTCCGCAACGCTGTAGTCATCTTGACCAGCAACCTCGGCTCGCAGTTCTATGCGGACAACCCGCTCATGGACCCCGTCGAGTTCGAGAAGGTGAAGAAGCAGGTGCTGGACACGGTGCGCGGGTTCTTCCGCCCCGAGTTCATCAACCGGCTGGACGACATCATCGTGTTTCGGGCGCTGGGCGTCGCCGAGATCAAGCGGATCGTCGAGATTCAGTTGAGGCACGTTGCCGAACGTCTCAAGGATCGCCGCATCGAACTCGATGTGACGGAAGGTGCTCTGAGCCTGATCGCCAGCGAGGGGTTCGACCCCGTGTACGGGGCGCGGCCCCTCAAGAGGGCCATCCAGCGCGACCTGCTCAATCCGTTGGCGCAGCAACTGCTGGCAGGGGCCATTCGCGATGGACAACGGGTGACGGTGGACGTGCAGAACGGCGAACTGGTCTTCGCGGCGGCTGAACCCGCCCCCGTCTAAGGCCAGGCAGGAACCCGAGCGCCGCGGGTCGCAGTATGAGAGGACAACATGGTTGGCCTCCTGCTTCTTACCGCCGCGCTCGCCTTGCCCGCCGAGGCGAAGCCAGACCTCAAGGGCACCTTGGTCGTTGTGAACCAACGCAGCGACACGGCCACGCTCGTGGATCTCGCCACGATGGAAGCCTACAAGCACGTGCCCGTGGGCGGCGGTCCCCACGAGGCGGCCGTCTCGCCCGATGGCAAGACCGCCATCGTGACCAACTACTTCAAGCAGGGCGTCGGGCCAAGCAACTCGCTCAGCGTGATCGAACTGCCGAGCGGCAACGTTCGCAAGGCGATCTCGCTGGGCGAGTACCGCCAGCCGCACGACATCCGATGGGTGGACGGGCGCAAAGTGGTGCTGACGGTCGAGGCCAATCAAGCCCTTCTGCTGGTGGATGTCGAAAGCGGCCAGGTGGAACGCAAGTTCGAAACCGGCGTCGCGGGCTCGCACATGCTGAGCCTGTCGGCCGACCACAAGCGCCTCTATTGCTCGAACATGGGGCCCGGCACGGTCACCGCGTTCGACTTCCAGACGGGCGCGAAGCTCAAGGAAGTGCGTTGCGGACAGCAGACCGAGGGTGTGGGCGTTACCCTCGACGGCAAGTGGATCTGGGCCGGCAACCGCGCCGAGGACACGATCACCATCATCGACGCCGGCAAGCTCGAGGTGGCCAAGACGGTCAAGTCGGCGGGCTTCCCTTACCGCGTCCAGTTCACTCCAAACGGCGAGAGCGCTTTGATCCCGCATGCGGTGTCGGGCGAGTTGGTCGTTTTCGACGTGGCTCGGCAGGAGGAGACGAAGCGGATCAAGCTCGGTGGCACGGGGATCAAGTTGGGCGTCGAGTCCGGCTCTCCGGCAGGGGTCTTCGCCCACCCGGACAATCGCCATGCGTTCGTGACCGTGCGCAACGACAACTCGGTGATCGTGCTGGACCTGCACACCGGGGCGACCTTGGGGCGCGTTGCGGTGCAAACCAGTCCGGATGGAGTGGCCTACTCGGCAGTCGCGCGCTGAAATCGTGCCGCACTCTCAGGGACTTTCGGTTATGCTGAACATCGTGAACCCGCTCATTCTGCTCGTCGTCGTGGCCTCCCACGGGTTGGCCCAACCCCAAGGACCCGAGGCTACCGTCGGCGCACTCTACGAAGTCATCTCCGGCCCTGCGGGCCAGAAGCGCGACTGGGACAAGTTCAGGAGCCTATTCGTCGAGGACGCCAAGATGCGCGTGGTGGTCAAGCGGCAGGGCGGCCCGCACGAGTTGCGCACCCTGACGCTGGACGACTATGTGAACCGTAGCGGCCCGATGCTGGAGCAGCGCGGGTTCTTCGAGAAGCAGATCGCGGCCAAGGTCGAGCGCTACGACGGCTTGGTGCAGATCTTCTCGACCTACGAGGCGCGGAGCAAGGCGGACGACGAGAAGCCGATGGACCGTGGGATCAACTCGATCCAGCTCGTGCAGATCGGCGAGGCGTGGAAGATCGTGTCCATCGTTTGGCAGGCGGAGTCTTCTGGTGTGCCGGTGCCCTCCACCTACCTACCGAAAGCGGGAGGCTAGGCGAGTCCGGAGTCCTCGAGAAAAAAAGTCGAAATCGCTGTGTCATCCAGTAGACATTCGTCTATAATGGAACTCGCTTGACCCTTCACGAGGTACCAAGGCCATGCGAAGACTGCTTCTCACCTTTCCGTTGATTCTCGCCGTCGCATCATGCTTCGCGCAGATGCCCGACCTCAGCCCGCCCAAGGAACTGGCCAAGCTGGACTTCATGAAGGGATCGTGGTCCGGCAGCGGCACGATGACGATGGAGGGTCAAACGATGCCTTTCTCCGGCACGATGACCAACGCCACCGAGGGGCAGTTCCTGAAGCTGGACAGCGTCAACGACATGGCTGGCCTCAAGATGACCGAGATGGCTTATGTCGCCTACGATGCGGCGAACTCCCGTTACACGATCTACACGTTCACCAACTTCTCTCCCGCTCCGCGCATCGAGCACGGCAAGTTCGAGGGCGAGAAGTTTGTCACCGTGAGCGAGCCGTGGAACGTCATGGGACAGAAGCACGTGAGTCGGACCACCATGTGGAAAGTCGATGCGGACACGCTGGGTTTGAAGCTTGAGTTTCAGATTGACGACCGCTGGGTTCCCTCTCTCGAGACCACGTTCAAGCGCAAGAAGTAAGGCGAGGCCGCGACCGGATGGGGCAAAATGGACGGGCCGATGTCTGTCTTGCCCCTCCTTCTTGCCGCCAGCCTCTCGCTTGGCTCAGCCCAACCCTCCGGTCGTCCGACCGAGAACTGGGTCTTCCGCTCGGTGCTGGATCAGCGGCCCCGCATGGTGACCGCACTGCTCCACCCCGACCTCTCGGTGGCTTACGACGCCACCTACGGTTCGCTGTACAAGGCGTGGAAAGGCGGGGTTGAACTCGCTGGCGCGGTCTACACGACGGAGCACGGCCCCCAGCCCACGGCAAAGGGCCCGGCTTACTGGGAGCCGCCGACCGACCGACCCGTTTGGACCGTCCGGCGAGGCTCTGCGCCCTTGAACACGAAGGTGGTCTACCGGGGCTACCGCTGGGATCGCAACAAGACTCGGGGGTTCACGATGCTGGTCGACCTGGTGCGCAGCGACAACACCAAGGTCACCATCGAAGAGACTCCCGAAGCCGTCGGCGACGCCGACGGGCGGGTCGGATTGGAACGGTCGTTCAAGGTGACCGGGCTTGGCAACGATCGCCTTGTGCTGGAAGGCGGCGCGCCACGCAAATCCGCTCGACGCATCCTCAGCGGCAACCTCACCGTCACCGATCGGAGTTTCGTGTTCGATGGCGATGGCGAAGCCCGCTGGGTCGAGCTCTTCGACCCGCCGACCGAGGTCAGTCTCGACCATGGCGACGAGCACGCGATGGCTCAAGCCGCGCGCCGCGAGCAGGGCCTGGGAATGCGGATCTACGCCGTCGGGAAGCAGATGACGGCCCTGCCCCTGTTGGTCCCCGGCCAGACGGCCAACGTCAACCGGCTCATCACCGGCGTCGACTTTCACAACGACAACTTCGGCTACTCGGGAAGTCCGTTCCTCGTTCACATCACGGGCTTCCTGAAGATCGAGCGGGCGGGGACGTACACGTTCCGGCTCACGTCCGACGACGGCTCGGTTCTCTGGATCACGGACACGAAGGTGCTGGACCACGACGGTTTGCACTCCGCGACTCCCAAGGAAGGTTCGATCGACCTCGCCCCCGGCGAGCTTGAGCTGCGCTTGGAGCACTTCGATTCGGGCGGCGACGCCGTGTTGAGACTCGAATGGCGGAAGCCGGGCGACACAGAGTTCTCCCTGATCCCCGCCAGCGCGTTCGCGACCACTGCGGGTGAAGTTCGCGTCACTGCGCCCGGCATGAAGAACGTGCTCGACCCGTTCGCGTTCAACGCCTCCGGCGACAAAAGGCCTCTTGAGGGCGTCCACCCGTCGTTCGACCTCGCCCCCGTGCGTCCGGAGGGCTTCGAGCCTCGCGTCGGCGGTTTGGACTTCCTTCCCGATGGCCGCATGGTCGTGTGCACGTGGGACCCCGTGGGCGGCGTGTACGTCCTCGACGGCTTCCAGGGGGGCGGCCCAGCGACCGTGAAGACCATCGCCACCGGCCTTGCCGAGCCTCTGGGGATCAAGGTGGTGGATGGCGCGATCTACGTGCTGCAGAAGCAAGAACTCACCCGCCTCGACGACACCAACGGCGACGGGATCATTGACGCCTACACCGCGATGGCGAACGGATGGGGCGTGACGCCCAACTTCCACGAGTTCGCGTTCGGGTTGCTCTACAAGGGCGGCTTCTTCTACGCGACGCTCGCCACGGCCATTGACCCGGGTGGGCGCAGCACGCGCCCCCAGAACCCCGACCGAGGCAAGGTCGTCAAGATTTCGGCGAAGGACGGTTCCTATCAGATGGTCGCACGGGGTCTGCGCACGCCGAACGGCATCGGATTTGGCCCGAACGGCGGCATCTACATCACGGACAACCAGGGCGACTGGCTTCCCTCTTCGAAGGTCCTCCTGCTTCAGGAAGGCGCGTTTTACGGGAACCGCTCGGTCGAGCCGGAAGCCGTGGCGAAGCTCAAGGAGACTCCGCCCATCGTCTGGCTACCGCAAGGCGAAATCGGCAACTCGCCCAGCCAGCCCGCGCCCATCGAAGTCGGGCCGTACAAGGGCCAGTTGCTGCACGGAGACGTGACCCACGGCGGACTGAAGCGAACGTTCGTCGAGCGTGTGGACGGCTTTTGGCAGGGCACGGTCTTCCGATTCACCCAAGGGCTCGAGGCTGGCGTGAACCGCATCGCCTGGGGCCCGGACGGAGCGCTCTACGTGGGCGGGATCGGCTCGACAGGCAACTGGGGCCAGGAGGGCAAGAAGCGTTACGGCCTGGAACGCCTCGCCTTCAACGGTAAGCCCACGCACGAGATGCTGGCCGTCCGAGCGATGACCAACGGGCTCGAAATCGAGTTCACCCAGCCCTTGCCGAAGGACGTCGGCTGGGATCCCACCGAGTACGAAGTCGAGCAATGGCGCTACGAGCCCACCGAGGAGTACGGTGGCCCCAAGGTGGATCAGTCGGCCCTGCGCGTCAAGTCGGCCACCGTCGGTGGCGACCGGCGCAAGGTGTTCCTCGAGGTCGAGGGCATGAAGCCCGGCCACGTGGTGTACGTACGCCTCGCGGCCCCCTTCGCCAGCGAATCGGGACAGCCGATTTGGAGCACCGAGGCGTGGATGACCGTCAACGCGATTCCCCGCTCGCGGCGGGGGCGCGTGCTCAAGCCGCCGTTCAACCTGGATGGCCAGCTGAGTCCCGCCGAGGTTCGCGAGGGCTTCGTCTCGATGACCCTGGGCGACCGGCTGGAGCAATGGGCCAATCAGGACGGCGGGCCCTATCCCTCGGGTTGGTACGCCGAAAAGGGTGAGCTGAAGTTCCGACCGGACGGCGCGCGCGGTGACATCCGCACCCGGGCCATGTACGGCGACTTCGACTTCCGCTTCGAGTGGCGCGTCGGCGACGCGGCGAACAGCGGCGTGATCTACCGAAGCTGGGACATGACACGGCCCACGTGGAACACCGGCCCCGAGTACCAAATCCTCGACGATCGCCGCTACTTTGAAGGCAAGCTGACCAAGAACTCGGCGGGCTCGAACTACGATCTCGAGGCGCCGGCGTTCCGAGCCACCAAGCCGGTCGGCAACTGGAACCAAGGCCGCATCGTGGCGCGGGGCAACAAGGTCGAGCACTGGCTGAACGGCTACAAGATCGTGGAGTACGAGATCGGCTCGCCGAAGTGGCGCGAGCAGTTGGCGGCCAGCAAGTTCAAGGACATGCCTGGCTATGCGACGGCCAAGCAGGGCTACATCGTGCTGCAAGACCACGGCGACCCCGTGAGCTACCGCAACCTGAGGATCAAGCGTCTGGACTAGCCGAAGGACATGCTCGCCCGCAAGTTCATGGCAGCCTTGGCCCTCGGGCTTCTGGGGGTGCTGATCGGACGGGCGTTCGACCTCTCGCTCGCCCCCGCGATCTTCAGTCTGGTGCTGCTTTACGGACTCGTCTTGCTGGCTCAAGCCGTCCCGCAATGGGTGAAGCGCAACACGGACCCTTACAGCCTGGAGGCCCTTCGCGACGTCCACCAACAGAAGGAGTTCGAGGCGATGGATCTGGTCGCACCTGACGATGCCGAAGGCATCCTGTGTCCAAACTGCCTGGAGTTGTACTCGTCCAAGCTTCCTTGCTGCCCCAACTGCGGGCGATAGGTCTCAGTGCTGGAGGTCTCTCATCACGCTCCACACCTGGTGAAGGGACTTCTCGTAGGCTGTCCGGCCCTCGTGTCCAGAGACCTCGTTCTTGAAGTTGTCGTAGTCAAGCTCTTCGGCCAGCCCCGCAAGCACTCGGGACCAATCCGGCTTGGCGACGACGATCCGGTAGCGGTAGTCCCTCTTCGGCGACACGTGGATGTCGCATGAGCCGAGTTGCTCCGGGAAGCGTGCCTTGAGGGCCTCGAGGTGGGACTGAACACGCGCCCGGACCACGACTCGGTCGGGATCAATGGGCTGATGGGTGGTGCCGTCGCCCTGCCACGCGGAGACTGCGCTGAAGAAGCCGTGTTTGGTGAAGAGCCACATCTTGAATCGGTGGCTGGTGGAGGCTACGGGACTCGAACCCGTGACCCCCTGCTTGCAAAGCAGGTGCTCTCCCAACTGAGCTAAGCCCCCACCGGGCCGAGTGCATTATAGCTTACTGTCCGGGCGGCGTCTGGCTCTGAGAGCGGCGCCCACCGGTGAAAGGCCCGTCCCGGACCTGGGGCAACGGTCTTGGTAAACTCCGGGCACAGCCTGACGACCCGGTCGCCTCGACCCAACGCCGCGAAGAGGCCCAAGCAGTCCACCTGCGTTCCGGGCCGATCCGGCAAAGGCAGACCATCATGGCAACCAAGATCGGCATCAACGGCTTCGGCCGCATCGGACGTCTCTCCCTCCGCGCCATCCTCCAGAAGTACCCGAACGACCTTGAAGTCGTGGCGGTCAACGATCTGTTCGACACGCGCACCAACGCCCAGCTCTTCAAATACGACAGCACGTTCGGGCCGTTCCAAGGCGAAGTCGGCCATGACGAGGGCAACCTGATCGTCAACGGCAAGTCCATTCGCGTCACCGCCGAGAAGGACCCGGCCAACATCGACTGGTCGGCGCTCGGTGTCGAGATCGTCATCGAAGCCACCGGCGTGTTCACCGACAAGGAGAAGGCCGAGAAGCACCTTGGCGGGTCGGTGAAGAAGGTGCTCATCAGCGCCCCGGCCAAGGGAGAGGACGTCACCATCGTGCTCGGCGTGAACCACGACAAGTACGATCCTGCCAACCATCACGTGGTCAGCAACGCCTCGTGCACCACGAACTGCTTGGCCCCGGTCGCCAAGGTGCTGCAGGACGAGTTCGGCATCGTCCGCGGTCTGATGACCACGATCCACGCCTACACCAACGACCAGAAGGTGCAGGACCAAGCCCACAAGGATCTGCGACGCGCGCGCGCCGCCGCCGTCAACATGATCCCGACTTCCACGGGCGCCGCCAAGGCCATCGGCCTGGTGCTTCCCGAACTCAAGGGCAAGCTGGACGGCTACGCGATGCGCGTCCCGGTCGTCACCGGTTCGGCCACCGACCTGACGGTTGAGCTCGCCAAGCCGACCACGGCCGCCGAGATCAACGCCGCGATGAAGGCCGCCGCCGAGGGTTCGCTGAAGGGTTACCTGCAGTACAGCGACGAGCCGCTGGTCTCGACCGACATCATCGCCAACCCCTACTCCTCGATCTTCGACTCCGGGATGACCAAGGTGCTCGAGGGCAACTTCGCCAAGATCCTGGCTTGGTACGACAACGAGTGGGGCTATTCGGTCCGCGTGGCCGACCTCTGCAAGTTCTTCGTCGAGAAGGGCCTCTGATCCGGGTGTCGTCCTCCGGCGTTCTCGCCGGAGGACGACCTGCGCATCTTTTTTGTCTTCCACCTTGCGCTCACCTGAACGTGTTGCGCCAGAATTGGGTGTGCTTCTCGCTTCCGCGCTTCTCTTGGCCTCGCTGGGCCAAACTCAACCCTACGTTTCACCCAACTTGGGCAAGATGGTGGAGCAATCCGCCGTGATCCTGCACAACCTCGTGCTCGAGATGAACAAGCAGGACCTGACCAACATGACGGCAAGGCTTGATTCCGGGGGCGCCATGATGGGTGGGGTTGTGCGGCCGGGCCAGAGCCTCGCCATGCTTCGCCTCGGGCCGGGAGACGACTACCACTATTTGATGGCTGCCGGGTCGAATACGAACGCACGCATCGCGTTTCGGGTCAAGGACGCCAGTGGCAAGGTGGTTCGCGAAGCCAGGACTGAGGATGCCAGCGACCGCATCTACACGACGGTGCGCGAGTCCCATCGCTCGGCGGCCAACTGGACTTACGAAGCCGTCAACATGGCCAAGTCCGGCGACCCCATCGTTGTGACGATGATGGTGACGCGTTCGGGAAGCAAGGGTCAGCCGCTCATCGTGGGCGACTTCTACAAGGCGATGGTCGCGCTATCCACGCAAGTCAAGGGCATGACCGACGAGAACTGGGGGTTGATGCCTGGCCAGTCGAGCGTGGTCGGTGGCGTGGTTGCGGCTCGATCCGACCTGACGATGGGGCCGTTCAACATGGCCCAGGACACCTTCGTCCTCGCGTCGAGCGACGGCAAGTGCTCCGATTGGGAACTCTTCCTGTTGCGCGCGTCGAACGGCGCCGTTCTTGAGAAGGACACGGACACCGGCGATCAGCCGTTCGGACTCGTCTCGGGTCAGAACGCCCTCAACATCAAGCTTCAGAACACAAGCGAGTCCAACTCGTTTGGATGCTATGTTGTGATGCGAACGCCGTGATCGTCAGCGGGGCGTTGTCCCCGCGCCGCACAAGGTAAGTCGCGCTTTAGGGTGGAGGAGGCGGCGGATCGCTGATCAGCGCGACGACCGCGTGCGCCGGCACGGCCCACAACAGCGTAGACCGAAGCCGATTGAACCCGCCCACATGGCTGCTCACCGACATCGCGCCCGACTCCCCAGCGATGACGAGCACGCGCTTCCAACCGCCTGACTCGCTCCACTCGTCCACAGAGTAGATCTCGTCCCAATCGAGCCGAAGTCGGCAGTTGCTCGCGTCGCACATCTCGATGCCGTCTGCGTCGAGCACCACCCGGGAGCGGGTCGCCTTAGTCCAGCCTGAGAGCGTATGAAACAAGGTGTGGGCTAGACCGAACGCCATCAATCCTAACCCGAACCACAGTTCGCTTGTCCAGGCTGTCCAGAACAGCCCCCCAAACGCCGAGCCTACGAGCAAAGATCCCATCAAGCCAAGGACGCCGTGCAACCTGCCCGAGAAGCGGTAGCGGAATACGACAGATTCGCGGGGAAGGATCCGGTGCCTTGGATCGGCGTCTTCCGGTTCGGGCCGGAGGCACATTTCGCTGATCGCGTGAACGAGTTCGGGCAACCGAGCGAACTCGGTGCCAAAGAAGAGCCTCTGCCTTTCGCTGACGAGTACGTAGCTTGGCAAGTTGCGTTCATTGAGGTCGCGCACAAACGCCACGTTGTCACGGGGCGTCGCTTCAAACCTGACCCTTCCCAACCAGTCGAAGTGGCGGATGCTCTTGTGCCCAACGACGATCCGCTTGTTGACCGAGTAGAGGGCGCCGCACAGACCACCAAGTACGGGCACTGTGAATCCGGCAAGGCTGGACCAAATGTGATTGGGGTCTCGAGAGAGGCGCCCATCGTAAGTTACGCCCCCAAACCAAAGCCAAGTGAACACCGTTTGCCCCACTCCTGCGAGGCCAAACAACAGCAGGATTCCTGTAAAGGCAGGAGTCATCCAACCGGGGCGAAACGTCTTCAACGCTTCGTCACGAGCCGGATAGACGGCGTCCGAGGTCAGCTGTGCCAGGTTGTACGTGGCTTTGCTCAGTGGTGTCCACCGGATGGCGCGATCACGTGGCCGTAGCCACACCCATTCTGACCAGGATCGGGGAATGGGCCGAGCCCGTCGATCATGATCCCAGCCGGCGTGGCCGCGTGCATGTGCCAGTAGTCGCAGAACGGCGGGTGCGGGCCCCAGATCGTGTAGCCGGTGATGCGGTCGGAGCGGATTCTGTCGCCCTTCGAGAAGCGCTTGATGCCCCCGAGAACGAGGTCGTAATCCAGCGTGACCTCCTGATGGACGCGCACCGTGATCTCGGCCCGCAGGTCGTTGTGGTTGTCAATGGCCGCGATGAGCGCCACACCGATGTTCTGTCCGATGATCATCACGTTGCGCGACGTGACGCTCGGCTCGAAAACGATGCTTGCGGGGTTGGGCTGGGCGATGCCGTTGTCGGTCGAGCCCAGGACCACCGACGACGCCCCGCCGACCACGGCACCCGTTCGATTAAGTTGGACGGTGGCCGTCGCGCCGACCGAGATGTCGATCGTGGTTTGGCTGAACTGAAGCTGGGAGCCCACGGTGATCGTGCCCGTCGCTTCGAACCGCTCACCCGTTCCCGCTCGCCCCGAGATGGTGTACGTCGTCGCTCCTTGCGCGACTCCCACGAACGTGACGGGCAAACTGGCCGTATTGCCGAGGAACATGACGTTTGCGGTGCCTTGCAGCGTCGCGATGGACGTGTTGGCGACGGTGATGGTGGCTTCCAGGTAGGGTCCGTTGGGGAGCCCCGAGGGTCTCGGGATGTTGACCATCGCCGTCAGCCCGACCTGGACGATGCCCACGCTGGGCACCGTGGGCCACGGGGTGGCGTCGGTCTGGCCGATTCCGGCTGCCACCGGGTCCGAGGCGAGCATGGTTTCGTCCTCGGAGTGCTGCTTGCACCAGGCGGCCGCTTCGCGGAACGAGACGAACCCGTCGCCGTTGCGGTCGGCTCGCGAGTCTTGGATGCACTTGAGGAACTCGCGCGTGTAGACGCCGTCCTGCCACTCAGAATCGTTGTTGTAGGTGGAGAACGCCAGTTTGTCGTCGTTGGCCGCCGTGACGATCTCGCCGGTCAAGCCGAGGTTTTGGAACGGTTCGATGGCAGCGGCGCTGTGGCAGGCGTCGATCATCACGCAGACCTCGGCGATGCCCTGAAGCGCCCGCGCGAGGTGGTCGTAGTACATCAGCTCGGTGTTCCCGTCCCGTCCCTCCATGACCATCCCGAGCTTTTCACCGTGGCCACTGTAGTAGAAATAGACCTTTTTGTAGCCCCTGGACTTGATGTCTTCGATCATCAGTTTGGTGAGCCCGGGGGAGACGGGGCGGAACTCGGCGCGCATGTTGGATTCGGGCACGCGGCCGCTGTCGCGCAGGAAGTTGCGCATCGCGATCGCATCGAGCCGGGAGCCTTCGCAGTCGGGACCGGTGACGATGACCGCGCCGACTTCAGCGGGATCGTAGGGGACTCCGCCTCGCCGCGCAAACGTCTTTCCGAAGCCGACTTCGTCCCCGTAGTTCCAGTCGGCCGGCACCATAGCTCGAACGACTCCGGCCGATTCGATTCCGGGGTAGTATTGGGCTTGTTGGACCTGAGCGCGATCCACGAAGCCCGCCGCGTTGTCGGTGGCGTCCAAGACGACGATGCGCGTGGGGTGCGCGAATCGGGCTCCGGGCATGTCGTCCACCCAGAAGAGCCAACTCGCACCGCTTCCACCGCGCAGCGCAGGTGGCGGGGCGGTTCCACCGTGAGCATAGACGTGAACCCGATCGTCGGGCCCGAGCAGCGCGGGTCCGTGGACGCGGGAGCCGTTCTTGCCGAACTTGTTGCGGACGGCTTCGGTCGCCTCGGCGCCCGAAAGCGGCGGCGGGGCCATCGCGGTCACGGTCACGGCCACGGTGCCTTCCTCGCCCGTGCCCAGGTCGGTGACGCTGACGAGGGTGGAGCCGTCGGGAAGGCCCGTGAGCGTCGCCGAAAACGTGCCCGATCCATCGGTCGAGCCCTCAAACATCTGGTGCCCTTCCGCGCCCTCGCCGCGCGCCACGCCCGCCGGGCCGACCACGCGGACCCGCCTACCCGACAGGGGACGCCCGTTGGCATCGGACAGCCGAACCGTGATTGGCGCGTCTGCGCCCGGAGCGATCACCATCCCGTTCTGGGCGCTGGCGAACACGATGCCGTCTCCGCCATTCCGGTTTGTCAGGCCCGACCCCCCGCACCCTGCGGCGAAGAGAAGGGCGGAGCACAACGTCAGAAGGGTCGTTCGGCAGGTGTTCATCGCTCTGAGAACCAGTCTAACACGACATCTTGGATTGCGGACACGGGTTTTTGCGCTGCTTGCCTGAACTCTTGGGGGCCCATGCCTCGGTTCTGATGGGCCTCCCTGTGTCATAATGCATCTTCGCGTCCAACGCCAGCCAAGGTGTCTCATTTGTCTACCGAACTCAAACTGAAGCCAGAAGAATCGAAGGGCCGAGCCTATGTGGACCGGCTGTTGCTCGACCAACTCGCCGACCTCGAAGCCGTTGTCAAACTGGGCGAGATTGCTCAGCGACTCAGCGACCAAGGCATCGGTCTCGGTGCGGTGCGGTCTCTGTTGGCCTCGAATCCCTCGCGATTCGCTTACCACGAGCGTCGCTGGCTGCCCGCGTCTCGCCTGGAATCGCTCGGTCGCCCCATGGCCGAGGCGATGCGGTTGGTGGTCGGCAAGTATGGCGGACCGTTGACTCTGGCGAAGGTCGTTTCGGAGTTGGCGCGAATCCGACCGAGCGCGAAGAACCTTGAAGAGGAAGTGCGACGCATCGCCAAGTACGACCCGTTGTTCATCCTGCTGGGAGACGAGCGGCTCTGCCTTTCGGAGTGGGCCTTCCTTGGCAAGGACCTGACCATCGAGCGGGCCTTCAAGCTGAATGGAGTCAGTTCCGAAGACGTCGAGGCTGTTCGGAAGAAACTCGGCGATTTCGATTGGCGGGCTCAGGACGCCATCGAGAAGGCGGTCAAGCTGTGCTCCCCGGTGTCGATCAAGGCGCTTGGAGCCGCCGCTTGGCTCGATCTCAACCCGCAAGACCCGCGCTCGACCCTGGTGTTCGACGACGAGGCGTTCTTCAGCAAGGCGCTCGCCATTCCGGGTTATGTGTTCGTCGAAGGCGACTTGATGCCTGAGAAGGACTCGCCGAAGTGGATCGCGGCCGCCATGCGCGTCGCCGAGAAGCTGGTTGCGCAGATCGAAGTCGAAGATGCCGCTCCGATCGATGTCAAGGATGAAGACGTTGAGAGGATGGTCAATCTGGTCAAGTCTTCGGAAAAGACCGTGACCGGCACACGATTGCTCGAAGACTTCTACGAGATCACGGCGGCGAACCGAACCTTCCCCGACGACCTCTCGAACCTGATGGAGGCTCTGACCACGCGCAGCGACATCTGGTGGGTCGGTGGCGACCGCTTCCGCAAACCCAACTCGGCCCCGGACTTCGTGTTCAGCGTGCCCGAGGTCTTCCAGTTCGCGCCGAGCAGCGTGATGGATGAAGAGGGCGAACCAGTGGACGTCGAACTCGACGACGACGGTCTGAGCAGCACGCTCCGCAAGCTTCTGGTTCACCCGTTGGCGACCGACGTGCTGGACGAGGAGATTCTGCCGCAGCCCAAGACCATGCCGCCGCAAATCCGGCTGGTCCTGAAGTCGTTGCACCGCGAACTCGGCACGTTCCCCATGTGCCAGATTCCGACCGGTTGGCTCGACGCCAAACCCAGCGTTCAGGAACTCATTCTTGTGGACGGCAACGGGCGGGAACTGCAGGTTTGGGCCAACCACGAGGCGCGGCTGCTGTTCGGTTTCATTGACTGGTGGTACGAGCAGGCGACCGAGAGCGGTGCCGTGTTTACGCTCACCAAGACGGGCAAGCCCAACGTGCTCGAGTTCGAGTGGCTCGATCAGCCGGACCCCGTGCTTTACATGACCTCCCAGCGCATGGAAGAACTGCGCGAACTGCAGGCCAACGCCGAGGGCAAGAGCACGCTCGCCTTGCTCATCGAAGTCATGGCGCACTGGCCGAAGGGCGCGGACTTCTTCGCGATCCTCGCGCACCTCAACGTCGTCCGCCGGACCTCGCGCCGCATGGTGGCCTCGCTGCTCAGCAGCTACCAGTGCTTCCACCAGCGCTCGGGCTCCCCGCTCTGGCACTTCGACCCCAAGAAGGTCGAGCTCGGCTTCGACAAGACCAAGAAGCGGTTCGTCCGCAAGTAACATCGGGTACATTCTCTCCCCAGAACAAACGCTATGGCGAATCTGAAATCCAGCAAGAAAGATCTGAAGCGCAGCGAAAAGGCGCGCCTCCGCAACCAGAGCACCAAGAGCGCGCTCAAGACGTTCGTGAAGAAGGCCCGCTCGGCCGATGCCGACACGTCGCCCGACGCCGTCGCTGCGGCCGTCAAGGCGCTTGACAAGGCCGTTCAGCGGGGGATCATCCACAAGAACCAGGCGGCGCGGCGCAAGTCCCGGTTGATGAAGGCCGTCAACGCCAAGGGTTCCTAACCGAGCCCTCACGGGTGATCGGCATCGGAGTCCCACCGTGACTGAAGCCGAACTGCGACGACGAGTCGAGACGGCTGAAACGGACGCCGTTGAGTTCACCTCCACCACTCGCGATCGCGACAAGTTCTGCGAGACAGTCTGCGCTTTTGCCAACGACCTGGCCAATCGGGGGAAGCCAGGTCTCTTGGTTATCGGCGTCGATAACGACGGCATGCCCTGCGGCATCAAGCTGGATGACGCCTTCATGGCAGGCCTAGGGGCCATCCGGAGCGACGGCAACATCCTGCCATTGCCCTCCATCTCCATCCAGAAGGTTGAAACGTCTGCTGGCGATGTCGCGGTAGTCGAAGTGCAGCCCTCGCAACAACCCCCGGTCAGGTATCGGGGCCGGGTCTACGTACGGATCGGACCACGGAGAGGCATCGCGACCGAACAAGAAGAGCGGGCGCTGTCCGAGAGACGGGTCTCGCGCTCTCTCACGTTCGATGCTCAAACCTGTCACGAGGCCGCCCTCTCCGACTTGAATCTGGGGTTGTTCCTCAACGATTATCGCGTGGTTGCCTTGGCCCCGGAAATCATCGAGGAGAACCACCGAGACGTTAAGGAACAACTTGCGTCGCTTCGATTCTTCGATTTGCAGGCGGACCGTCCCACCCATGCGGGCGTCCTTCTGTTCGCCAAGGACCCCACCTACTTCTTGCCGGGCGCATACGTGCAGTTCCTACGCGTCAATGGTTCCAGCTTGGCCGACGAGGTGGTCAACGAGCGGCTCATGAAGGGCGACCTGATCTCTCTCTTGCGGAACTTGGACGCCATCATCGACGCCCATAGGCTTCAGTACCCGATCCCCCTCACGACGTTGCGAGAACGCATCGTCGAGTCGTTCCCCGCTGTGGCGGTTCGCGAACTGACGCTCAACGCGATCATGCACCGCGACTATCAGTCAACCGCGCCGTTGCGAGTGACCTGGTACAACGACCGCATCGAAATCCAGAGCCCTGGCGGGCTCTACGGCGAGGCTTCGCCCGAGAACTTTCCACGACAGACGAGTTACCGCAACCCCGTGGTCGCCGAAGCGTTGCGCAATCTCGGGTATGTCAACCGCTACGGCCGTGGCGTCATCCGGTCGCAGGAGGCCCTTCGGGAGAACGGAAGTCCTCCGGCCGAGTTCGAGTTCGATCGAGGCTTTTTTCTGGCTGTTCTTCGCAAGCATCCGGACTCGCCCACCCTTTCAGGTCGAGCCTGAATCCCCACTCCCAACACTTGTCGGGGTCCTCTTCCAGGATGCGGTCGCCGACGCGTTCGGCTCCGTACCGCTCGTAGACCCGGTGCGCTTCTAGCAAGCGCTTGTCGCTCCAGATTTCCATCTGGCTGCGCCCCACTTCCCTAGCGGTCCCGATGACCCGGGTGAGCAACGCGCGCCCAACGCCTTGGCTCCGCCACTCGGGCAAGACATACCAGCGCTCCAGCGAACAATCCGAAGCGGCCACGCGGAGCTTCCCTTCCACTTCCGCTACGGACCCCGGTTCACCCGGCAGAGGCTCGAACAACTCCAGTGCCCCGGTGCCGACGATCCCGCACGAGGCCTCGGCCACCCAGAACCGGTGCCCCGCATCCAGATAGTGCGCTGAGAGGTCGTAAAGGTCGGCGCAGTAGCCATCCTCTTCCCACGCAAAGCCGAACTCGTCGTAGACCGTGCGGATGACGGCGACAACGCCGGACTCGTCGCCCGACCGCGCTTCCCTGACCTCGAATGACACGGAGGGAATTGTGGCACAGCTAGACAAACGTATGCTATCATGGCTCGACAGGAAACGCCATGGCAGCACGATCCATCTGGAACGGAGTCATCAGCTTCGGGCTCGTCACCATCCCGGTGAAGCTCTTCACCGCCACTCGCTCGCACGACATCAGCTTGAACCAGCTGCACAAGGAGACCAACAGCCGGATCAAGTACAAGAAGTGGTCCCCGGTGGCCGACCGAGAGGTGACCGACGACGAGATCGTCAAGGCGTACGAGTACGCCAAGAACCAGTACGTCGTGCTCGACGAAGCCGACTTGGAGGAGTTGCCCGTGCCCTCGAAGCGAACGGTCGAGGTGTCTACGTTCGTCAAAGCCGAGCAGATCGACCCGATCTACTACGACAAGGCGTACTATCTGGAGCCCGAGGAGGTCGGCGCCAAGCCGTATGCCCTGCTGAAGAAGGTCCTTGAGGACAAGCAAGTGGTCGCCCTTGGCAAGATCACGCTCCGTCAGAAGGAGGTGCTCTGCTCGATCCGGTCGAATGGACGGCTGTTGCTGTTGGAGATGCTCCACTATCCCGACGAAGTGGCCGTGCCCGCCGAGGCCGACTATTCCAAGGTCGAGGTGAGCGAGCTGGAAGCCACGATGGCCGAGAAGCTCGTGGACCTTCTGCAAGGCGAATTCGAACCCAGCCAGTACAAGGACGCCTATCGCGAGGCGCTGATGGAGCGGATCCAAGCCAAGCTGGCCGGCCAGCAAGTGGTCACCGCCGAGGTCGCCGAGCAGCCCGCGACGGTCATCAACCTGATGGACGCGCTCAAGCAGAGCATTGAAGCCGCCAAGCAAAAGGCCGAATCGGCCTAGGCCCACGGGCCCAAGCCCTCGATCCGGGTAAACCTGCGCCATGACGACACTGGCGTTGTTGGCTCTTGGCGTGATGCATGGTCCCGTGCTGGAGGCGGTTCCGCCCGCGAGGCTGGAGAGGCTTTCGAAGGGGGCGAACGTCTGCCGCTGGTTCCGGTACCCGGCCAACGACAACGTCGGGCACTACATGGCCTATATCACCGACCCCGAAATGAAGGCCATGCGGGCGATGGGGTTGCGGCACGTGCGCCTCACGCTTCATCCCCAGCACATCTTCGACACGCGCACGGGCGACATCGTGGAGTCCAAGTGGATGCACATCATGAACGCGGTGGACCGGTTCATCGCCCATGACTTGGCCGTTTTGTTCGACATCCACAACGAGGATCAGGCGGCCATCCAGACCAAAGCGTGGCAGGACAACTTCGTGAAGTTCTGGGACACGGCCAGCAAGCGACTCGCGGCGAAGAACCCCGAGATGCTCTTTCTGGAGTTCGTGAACGAGCCCGTGTTCGACAACCGCGAGGCCGAGTGGTTCGCGCTCCAGGAGCGGTTGCACGCCGTGATCCGCAAGAATGCCCCGAACCATACGCTCATGGGCACTGGACCCAACTGGGGCGGCATCGACGGCTTGCGCAAGTTGACGCCGCTCAAGGACGGCAACGTGGTCTATTCGTTCCACTGCTACGAGCCGTTCCCCTTCACGCACCAGGGCGCAACGTGGTCGAGCGAGAACGTCAAGCCTCTGCGCAACGTGCCGTACCCGTCATCGCCGGAGGCGGTCGCGCCGCTGTTGGCCGGCCTGCCACAGGATGCGCGCGAGACCCTGGCGTGGTATGGCGAGGAGCGCTGGGGCCGCAAGAAGCTGTCGGAGCGTTTCGGCCAGGCGATCGAGTGGGGCAAGAAGCACGGGGTGCCGCTCTACTGCGGCGAGTTCGGCGTCTTCCCGCCCTACGCTCCCGAGGCGTCTCGCGCGGCTTGGTTCAAGGATTTCGGCGAGATTCTGGCCGAGAACAAGGTGGGCTGGGCCGTTTGGGGCTGGGACGAGGGCTTTGGCCTGAACCGGCAGATGAAGGACGGGAAGCCGGTCTGGGACGCCGTGGTGGCTCGGTCGTTGGGTCTGAAGGCTCCGTAAACGCTCGCTGAGCAATCGCCTAACGGGCACGACGGAGCGTGCCCCTCGGGAGTCCTACCCAAACCTGCCGGAGATATAGTCCTCGGTCTCCTTCATCTGAGGCACGAGGAAGATGTTCTGCGTGGTGTTGAACTCCACCAGCCGCCCCAGCATGAAGAACCCGGTGAAGTCGCTCGCCCGCTGCGCTTGCTGCATGTTGTGCGTCACGATGACGATCGTGAAGTCCCGCCGCAACTCGAGCATCAAGTCCTCGACACGCTGCGTCGCGATGGGGTCGAGGGCCGAGCAGGGCTCGTCCATCAAGATCACCTTGGGGTTGACCGCGATGGTCCGTGCGATGCAAAGGCGTTGCTGCTGGCCGCCCGAGAGGCTCATGCCGTTGTCGCGGAGCTTGTCCTTGACCTCGTTCCACAGGTACGCCTTCTCCAGGCACTTCTGAACGATGGCGTCCATCTCGTCCTTCCTGCGGACGCCGAGCACGTGCTTTGGCCCGTACGCGACGTTTTCGTAGATGGTCATCGGGAACGGGTTCGGCTTCTGGAAGACCATGCCCACGGTCTGCCGCAGTTCGACCGGGTCCACGCCTGGGGCGTAGATGTTCTGTCCGTCGAGGAGCACCTCGCCTTCGAGCCGCGTGCCGTCGATCAGGTCGTTCATCCGGTTCAGGCACCGGAGGAACGTGGACTTGCCGCACCCCGAGGGACCGATCAGCGCCGTGATCCGGTTGGCCGGGATGTTCAGGTTGACGTCCCTGAGCGCCTGCGACTTGCCGTAAAAGAACGACAGCCCGCGTGCCGAGATTTTCGGCGGCAGGCCCGCGAGCTCCGTTTCGGGTTCGAGCAACGAGTTCACGCTGAAGCTCCTAAGCTACCCGACTTTACCGATCCTTGACGGGGACTACACCGAGGCGAGGAACGCCGCCGAAGCCAACAGCGCCGTCTGTTCGCCCTCGGTCGTGCCGTTGAAGAACGCGTCCTCGAGTTCGATGCCGATGCCGCCCGCGTAGCCGCTCTCGACCAAGGCCGCCATCACTGCGGGCCAGTGCACATGGCCGTGGCCCGGAATGCAGTACCGCCAGTGCATGCCCCCGAAGCCGACCGGCTTGCCGAACGTCGGCGGCTGTTCCGACCCGTACTCGTACAGCCCATCCATCAGCAATTCGGTGTCCTTGCCGTGCACGTGCGCCACGCGGCCGGCGAACTCCTTGAGGAAGCGCACAGGGTCGATGCCCATCCGAAGCAGGTGCGACGGGTCGTAGTTGAGGCCCATCGCGGGAGACGGCACCTCGCGGAACAAAGCACGGACGCCTTCCGGCGTGCAAGCGAGCGCGCCCGGTCCGGGCCAACCTTCGATCGCCACCCGTCCACCGCATTGCTCCAGGCTCGGACACAGGGCGGCGAAACCCTCGACGGCATAGCCAAAGTTCTCGGCTCGGCTGCGCGAGGGGTCCTTGGGCAAGACGACCACGAAGAAGTTCTTGATGCCTTGCGCGGCGCACCGTTGGCAGTACTCGGCGTTCTTGGCCACGGCTTCGGCTCGTTCGCCGGCGTCGTGCGAGAACAGGGCGTTCCAATCGAGCAGATCGGCCGACCCGATGCCCAAGCCAGCCGAAGCGACGGTCGGAGCGGACGTGTCCGCATCGCCGCCCAAATCGATCAGGGCGAAACCGTTCGAAGACGCCCAAGCCGCCAGACCGCTCAAATCCTTCTGCCAATCCGACCATCCTCGGCGAAAGCCGATGGGAAAACCACCCGTCCGTGTGCGAAACATCGGGGCCATGCTACCGCTTCGGCGCTCTGATTCGCTGGTACATTGGACGAGCCCTTGGACCGCAGCGCCTTCGCCTCGGGATTCCTCTGGACTTTGCTTTCGACCGTGGTGTCGCGGGCGCTTTTGCCCGTGTTCGGCATCCTCATCGCGCGGGTGCTGGGCCCGGAGACGTTCGGCCTCTATTCCGTCCTGCTCACGCTCATCGCGGTGTTCGATGTGTTTCGCGACGCGGGGCTCGCCTTGACTTACGTCGCCGACGAGAAGTTGGACGATGCACGGCGCGGCGCCTATGCGACCGTGGCGATCCTCACCGGCGGGGCGATGGCTGGCGCCATGGCTCTGGCCGAACCTTGGCTGAGAGTCTGGTTCAAGTTCCAGGCCGAACCGTGGGCGATTCCCGTGGCGGCTGCCGTCCTCTTGGCGAACGCCTTCACTTCGGTGCCTACGGCCGCACTCTTGAAGGCGGGCCGATTCCGCGAGACGAGCCTTAGCGAGATCGTGCCTTCGGCCATCTCCTATGTTGTTGCGTTTGCGCTGGTTTGGGCCGGGTGGGGGTTCGAGGCGCTGTTGGTGCAGTTGGCCCTGCGGACCGTGCTGTTTGTGGCGATGACCAACCGCTACGCACCGATGCCCAAGCCCGGCTGGGATTGGCACCTGGTCGGGGACGTGTTCCGCAAGTCGAACGCCCTGTTGTTCTCGAACATCCTGTGGACGCTGTACAACCTGGCCGACCAGATCCTGATCGGACGGTTCCTGACGCAAGCCGCCGCCGGATTCAACGGCGTGGCGAGGAACTTGGCGCTCCGTCCTGTCGAGTTTGTGACCATCCCGCTCAACCGCACGATGTATGTGGCCGTGAGCGGAGAACCCGGCGACCGTTCGCGGGCCGCGAAATACCTGTGGAGCAGCGTCTCCGTGGCCGTTTTGTTTGCCCTGCCGCTGTATGTGGGCATGGCGCTCTTCGCCCAGCCGATCATCCTGTTCCTCTATGGGGGGGCGTTCGCAGGGGCGATCCCGGCGCTTCAAATCGTGTGTGGGTTCTATGCCACGCGGGCCGTGGGGATGCTCGCGGCGTCGGCCTTGACCGCAATCGGGCGCGCGTCCCTTACCGTCTATGGTTGGGTGGCCGCCTATGGGGTCGCCGGTGTCGGCCTCTACGCGAACTGGTCGTCGCTGGACCTGTTGACCGTCGTAAGCTGGCTCGCCTGGGGCGGCTTGGCGATCTACGGCCCGATGGTCGCCGCCGCGCTGTTCCTCATCCCACCCGGTTCCAGCGAACGCGGGAAACTGATCGGCGCGGTGTGCGCCACCTTGGCAAGCGGTGCGGTCATGGGGGCTTGCTCGCTCCTGCCCATCCCTCTCGGAGCGGCCCTGGGGGTAGCGGCCGTCGCCGGACCGGCCATTCACTTGGCCGTTGCGGGGCTCTTGCGGCAGCGGCACCCACTCGCCTACTTCTCGAAGGATGGCGTGCGGCGACTGTGGCGCGACCTGTGACGGGTAAAAACCCGACATGCACCGATGGACGATCCTCGCGTTGCTTGCCTTGGGTTTGGGATGCCGTCCTGCCAGCGAGCCTCCGGCTGCTGAGAAACCGGTCAGCGAACCGGCCGCTCAGAGCGGTTCACCTGCGGGCGGTTCTGGCTCGGGCGTTCAGGTTCATTCGCCCGGCTTGGGTGGCGTCGCTCCGGTCACGGGCACCGAGAACCTGCAGGGTGGAGGTTCGGCAGTGGGACAGACGCTGAAAGATCGGGCGCGGGGGCTGAGCCAATCGCCGCCGCCAACGCCCGATGTCGAAGGTGACTAGGACCTATTCGGTGGCCGGCGCTTCGCTGACGAAGACCGTCACCGTAAGGTGAACGTCCACGTCGCGGTGCAGGTCAACCAAGACCTGGTGGTCGCCCAGCCGCTTGATCGGCTCGACGAGTGCCACCTTGCGGCGATCCACGTCGTGACCGAGTTGGGCCTTGATGGCCTCGGCAACGTCGCTCGCCGTCACGGCGCCGAAGAGGCGGCCGCCGTCGGCGCCGACCTTGGCGGCGATGCGCACGGACTTGCCTTCCAGTTCGGCCTTGAGCGCGTCTGCAGAGGACTTCTGCTCGGCGACCTTGGCTTGGACTCGGGCCTGTCGGCGCTCGAGCGCTTGAACCTGCGCCTTGGTCGCCACGATGGCCAGTCGGCGCGGGAAGAGGTAGTTGCGCGCGAAGCCATCGGCCACGGTGACCACCTGACCCTCTTTGCCGACCTTCGGCACCGTCTGATTCAAAATCACTTTCATTGTTCGTGCTTCCTAGCGACGCACGCCGATGCCCAGCGTCACCGCATTGTCGTTGAAGATCCGGTTGACGCCGAGCCAGCCCACGTATTCGCGTCCAAACTCGTGACGCAGACGCAGATCGAGGCGCGGGTTGTTGATGTCGAACAAATCCCCGCGCAACGAGGTCGTCGGCGCGAGCGGATAGTCTACCCCGATTCCCGGTTTGCTGGCAAAGATTCCATACCGCCATTCGCCCCACGTCGCGTCTTTTCCGATCTGCAGGTTGAGTTTGTTGGACTCGAACGCGTCGAAGATGCCCGCATGGATGTTCACATCGCGGACCGGCACCTTCACGCTGAAGTCGGTCCGCCAGTAGTTGGGGTGAGTCTCGCGGGCGAGGTCCATCTGGTACTGCGGCTCGATCTTGACCCCCGAGGGCACCTTCTCGAAGAAGTCTTGAATCTTCTTGACGACGAGTTTGGCCTCCTCGGCGATGGCGTTGGCGTTGTCGGCGAGTTCGATGGCCTTCTGGCTGAGCACGACGCCGTTCGCCGTCATCTCCTCGGCGTTGGCCGCGGCGCGCGTTCCAGTCTGGGTGATCGTCTCGACGTTCGCCATGGTGCGGCGGAGCGGCTCGCGCAGTTCGGGGTCGTTCACGAACGCGTCCAAGCTCAAAATGAGGTCCTCGGCCTTCTTGCCCGTGGCGTTGAGTTGGGCGAGCATGGCGCTGGCCTGATCCTGCCACTTGGGGTCGGCGAGGAGCTGCGTGAGCATCTGCGTGCCTCGGTTGATCTCGGCCATTGCACTGTTCGCCGAGGCCATAGCGGTCTTGATGGAGCCTCGATTCTCGGTCACAAGCCCGTCGAAGTTGGCCGCAAGCTTCTCGAAACGCGCGAGCGTGGCCGTGGATGTCGCCAGCAGCTCCTCGATCTGCCCCTTCAGCGCCTTGTCTTCCATCAGCCCCCGAGCCGCTGCAAGCGTCATGTTCAGCTCTTTCAGGGTTTCGTCGGCACCGGGCAGGAGGTTGTCGAGGGCCTTGCCCTTCTTGCCTTGGATCGTATCGCCGGCGGCAAGGAAGGCGGTGGCGCCTTGGGGCGCGACGATCTGAACCGGGTTCTCGCCAAAGCCGATGAGGGACGTCGCGATCAGGGCTTCGCTACCCGCCGGAATCCGAATCCCTGGCTCGATGGCGAGGTGCAGCCGCGCCTGATTGGGTCCGACCAGTTCCACTCGCTCGACTTGCCCGATCTTGACGCCGGCCATCTGAACGGCCGTTCCCGCGACCACGCCGCCGGCATCGGCGAACACGGCGTAGTAAGCGAGCGGCTTGGGCCCGAGCGGGTTTCGGCCCAGCGCCACGAACGCGCCCATGAGCAACGCCAAGAACACGACGACGAACGTCCCGACGCGGATGGCATTCGACATACGACCATTGTACGGCAGGGACGTATGGGTTCCGCCTTTGGCACTTGCCGATCAAGTCATCGAACGGTCCAAGCTCGCGACCTCACACCGAATTGGAATCGTTGTCGGATCAGGATGCTTCTTGCGCGAGCGCGCGGATGCTCGCCTGCTGCGCCAACTTGCCAGCCAAGTCGCGGAAGCACTGGGAAGGCGCGCGGAAGGGGTCGGCCACCAGCGGCGGCACACCGTCGTCCGAGGCTTGACTGATACCCGGGTCCAGCGGAATCGAACCCAGGAAGGGCACGTCGAACCGCGCGGCCAAATCCTCGCCCGAAAGTCCCGCGAAGATGCGCGAGACGGTCTGGCACGAGGGGCATACGAATTCGGCCATGTTCTCGATCACGCCGATGATCGGCGCGTTCAGGCGGCGGAACAACTGCACCGACTTCCCTGCGATGTTCGCGGCCACATGGTGGGGCGTGGCGACGATGACGACCCCGGTCAGGGGGACCAACTGCGCCAGCGACATCGGCGCGTCGCCCGTTCCGGGGGGCAGGTCCACGATCAGGTAGTCCAGTTCGCCCCAATCCACGTCGGTCAGCAACTGCTTCACCGTGCCCGCCACCATGGGGCCCCGCCACAGCACGGCCTGGCCTTCTTCCAACAGGAAACCCAGCGACATCAGGTGGATGCCGTAGCGGTAGATGGGCACGATCTTCTCGCCGCGCGTCATCGGGCGCTCGTTCTGCGCACCCATCATCAGCGGGATGCTCGGGCCGTAGACGTCGGCATCCAGAAGGCCGACCTTGGCCCCGGCCTGTGCCAAGGCGATGGCCAGGTTGCAGCTGACCGTGCTCTTGCCCACGCCTCCCTTGCCCGAAGCGATGGCGATGACGTGTTGGACCCCTGCCAGCGAAACGTCCGGCTTGGATTCGCCTCCGCGCACGCGTGCCGTCATCTCGACCTCGACCCGTTCGACCCCGGGCAGCGCGCCCACGACGACCTCGCATTGGGTCTTCAGCAGGTCCTTCACGGGGCAGGCGGGCGTGGTCAGCTCGACCTGGAACGAGACCTCGCCGCCCGCGATGCGGATGTCTTTGACGAATCCCAGGGTGACGATGTCGCGGTGCAGGTCGGGGTCTTGCACGGCGCGAAGGGCGTCGAGGACGGCGTCGGCGTCGAGGATGGCCACGAGTCCGAAGGTACCAGAAGCTGAGTCGCATGCCGGGTCTGACGGGCCAGTCAAGGCCCTCGGTGGCTCAGAAACTTCGCGAAAATTTTCACGGATATCTGGATATGTTTATCCGAGTTTGTGTATCATTCGAGCATGCTCTCGTTGACCATGGAGTATGCCCTTCGGGCGGCTGCGCATCTGGCAGAGCGACCAGGCGAGGCACAGTCCGTGAAGCAAATCGCCGAGGCCACTCAGGTGCCAGCGGACTACCTCGCCAAGGTGATGCGCGACCTCACCCGCGCCGGGATTGTCGCATCCAAGCCCGGACGCACGGGCGGCTATGCCCTCAATCCCGTCGCGCTCGACCGCTCGCTCTGGGAGATCGCCAGCGCTGTCGAAACAATCCGTATGACCGAGGGCTGTCCGCTCGGCAATCCGTGCCACCGAGTCAAGCTGTGTCCGATGCACCGAGCGCTGCGGGACGCCGAGCGGGCGTTTCGCTCTTGTATGACGTCTGCGACGTTAAGGAGCCTCAAGGCGAGCCACGCGCGCGACGCCCGCTTGGCCGCAAAGGGGGCTGTACGATGAGCAAAGTCACCCGCCGAGATTTCTTGATCGCCGCTGGAGCAGCCGCAGGAACTGGTCTGGTTGGCGAATTCGCCTTTTCCTGGCTTCGGGCCAACAAACGCATCGAGAACCCGATCGCGTTCTATCCCCACCGCGGGTGGGAGGATTACTATCGGGACCAATACGCCTACGACCGACGGTTTAGTTGGGTGTGTTCTCCGAACTGCACGCACGCATGCCGCATGATCGGGGTCGAGCGGAACGGAGTGGTAACGCGCATCGAGCCAGCCTACGACGTCTCACGTTATGCCGACCTCGATGGCAATACTGCTTCGGCTCACTGGCATCCGCGAGGGTGCAATAAGGGCTACACTATCCACAGGCGCGTCTACGGTCCCTACCGGCTGAAGTACCCGATGGTCCGCCGAGGCTGGAAGAATTGGGCAGACGATGGGTTCCCTTACCTGACCGCCGAACTTCGCGATAAGTACGGATTCACGTCTCGAGGCAAAGACACCTTCATCAAGCTCGAGTGGGAAGAGGCGTTCCGTCTGGCGGCCGCTGGCTTCAGCGCCATAGCAGCACACTACAGCGGTGACGAAGGGTACGCCAAACTCGCCTCGGAGGGATATCCCGAGCCCATGTTGAAGGCCATGCACCGAGCTGGCACCAGAACGATCAAATGCCGTGGAGGCATGGGGGTGCTTGGCTTCATCGGCAAGTACGGACTGTACCGCTTCAGCAATATGATGGCCCTCCTAGACCACCACGTTCGAGGCGTTGACGAGAAGGAGGCTTTGGGAGGCCGCAAATGGTCCAACTACACCTGGCACGGCGACCAGTCACCAGGCTTCCCGTTCGTTCACGGACTCCAGTCTTCAGACTGCGACATGAACGACCTGCGCAACAGCAAGTTGCACATTCAGGTCGGCAAGAATCTGGTCGAGAACAAGATGACGGAGTCGCACTTCTTCATCGAACTGATCGAGCGCGGAGGAACCATCGTTGCCATCACGCCTGAATATGGCCCTGTGGCCACGAAGGCAACATATTGGCTACCCGTTCGGCCCGGAGCCACCGATACCGCGTTGTTCCTGGGAATCTCCAAGATACTTATCGACGAGCAGAAGTACGACGAAGCGTTTCTGCTCCGGCATACCGACTTCCCGCTGTTGATCCGAGAGGACAACCTGAGACGCCTACGCGCCGCCGACGTGTTTCCAAACTACAAGCCAGGCCTGCAACCCGATGGACCAAGCATCTCGGAGCAGCACTTGGAACCGGACCAGTACGAGCGTTTGGGCGACTTCGTCGTGTTCAACACCAAGGCGAACAGCCTTGCCCCGATTACACGCGACGACATCGGCGACCGGGTCGAGCAACAAGGTTTGAACCCGGCGCTCGACTGGAGAGGCACGGTGACGCTCGTTGACGGCAAACAGGTAGAAGTCCGGACCCTGTTCCATCAGTACAAGGTTCATTTAACGGACTACGATCTCGATACCGTTCACGAGATCTGCGGCGCGCCGAAGGAATCCATCCTCAGACTGGCACGAGATATCGGTAACCCGGACAACTGGCCGGTCGGCATCCATGTGGGCGAAGGAATCAACCACTGGTTCCACGCCACCGAAGCAAACCGGGCTATCTATCTCCCAATGCTCCTTACAGGCAATGTGGGCAAGCCAGGTGCGGGCGTTTACGCGTGGTCTGGCAACTACAAAGCAGCGGTGTTCCAAGCGCATCCCTCGTGCGGCCCCGGCTTCTACGGCTGGATCGCCGAAGATCCGTTCCACGCCAACCTCGATCCCAACGCCGATCCTAAGGATCTGATGATAAACAAGTGCGCCAAGGATGAGGAACCCGCCTATTGGAATCGTGGCGACCGACCGTTGATTGTGGATACGCCCTCGAAAGGCGAAATCAACTTCACAGGCAACACCCATATGCCCACCCCCACCAAGGCGCTCTACTTCACCAACGTGAACCTCTTCAACAACGCCAAGTGGGTGTATGACTCGATCAAGAACACCAACCCGAAGATCGACATGATCATCGCCCAAGACATCGAAATGACGGCATCGTGCGAGTATGCCGACATCGTGTTTGCGGCGAACTCGTGGCTGGAATTCGAGACTCTCGAAGTCACCTCGTCTTGTCAAAACCCGTTTTTGCAGGTCTGGAAGGGGGGTATCCCGCCCGTATTCAACACCAAGGACGACGCGGCCATCATCGGTGGAGTTGCCAAGGCCCTAGGCGAACAGTGGAGCGACGAGCGTTTCCCGAACTATTGGAAGTTCGCGCTCGAAGGCAACACTGGAGTCTACATCGATCGGCTTCTCAAAGGCTCACTGACGACTCAAGGAATGAACATCAAGGATCTGATGGACGGAAAGTATGGTGAACCGGGCGCGGCAATGCTCATGTACCGCACCTATCCGCGCATCCCGTTCTACGAGCAGATCCACGAGAACAAACCGTTCTTCACCGATACTGGTAGACTCAACGCGTATGCAGACATTCCCGAGGCCATCGCATGTGGTGAAAACTTCATCGTTCACCGAGAAGGTCCCGAGGCAACCCCGTACCTGCCTAACGTGATCGTTTCCTCGAACCCATGGGTGAGGCCGGAAAACTACGGTGTGACTCCAGAGTTGCTTCAAAGCGGCATCCAGGACGCCGACCTGAGAACGATCGCCAATAACCGCATGCCCTGGAGCCAAGTCAAGCAAACCCGCAACCCACTTTGGGCAGCAGGTTACAAGTTCTTCTGCCTGACTCCGAAGACGCGACACCGAGTTCACTCGCAATGGAGTGTGACGGATTGGAACTTGCTGTGGGACAGCAACTTCTCCGACAGCCGGCGCATTGACAAGCGCAACCCGGGTGTTGCCGAGCATCAAGTCAACATCAACCCTGAAGCCGCAAAGGACATGGGGCTCAAAGACGGTGACTACGTCTACGTCGATGCGAACCCTGCCGACCGTCCTTACCGGGGCCACAAGCCGGACGACCCCTTCTACAAGATCGCCCGACTAATGCTCCGTGTTAAGTACAATCCTGCATATCCTTACGATGTCGTAATGATCAAACACGGAGCATTCATGAGCACGGAGAAATCGGTGCTCGCCCACGAAACGAACCCTGACGGCAGGGCACAGTCCGCCGACACCGGTTACCAATCCAACTTCCGCTACGGGTCACACCAGAGCCTCACACGAGACTGGTCGATGCCCATGCACCAGACGGACACTCTCTTCCATAAGGCAAAGTCCGAAATGCACTTCATGTTCGGCGGCGAAGCGGACAATCACGCGCTGAACACCGTACCCAAGGAAACGCTTGTTCGAATTGTGAAGGCCGAAGATGGTGGCATCAAGCCCGGAACGGCTTGGTCACTCGGCGAAAAGGGCTTCTCTCCGCGAAGCGAGTCCGACTTCATGAAACGGTACCTCCTTGGCGAATCCACCACGGTCAAAGGAGACAACACCTGATGTTACTCAAACAGTTCGAACAAGACGATCCCTACTCGCTTATGGGGCATGGGTTTCCCATGCCCGAGGGCTATGACGGTGCTGGCGAGATGGCTCGTTGCTTCGTCGAGGAGTACGCCATGATGGGTTTCAGTCGAAACCGCATTCTGCGACTGTTCCGTAGCCCGGTTTATCAGGGACCCCACGGCGTATACCAACTGCGGGGAGAGGCATACGTCCTCGGACTGATCGAGGAGTTCTTTGGACCAGAGGAGCAAGATTCTAATGCCTAAAGTCTACAACTGGCAAATCGGTCGCGATATGGAGTATCGCTACAAGGAGGCCCATCCCAAGCGTCAACTTGTCGCCGTGTTCAATACCAATCGGTGTATCGCTTGCCAGACCTGCACGATGGCCTGCAAGTCCACTTGGACGTTCAATCAGGGCCAGGAGCACATGTGGTGGAACAACGTTGAGACGAAACCTTATGGCGGATATCCGCATAACTGGGACGTTAAGACATTGAAAATGATGGACGAAGCCACCGATGTAGATCAAAAGTGGGATGGTTCCAAGACTAGCGAGGAAGCCCCGTATGGCGTCTTCGACGGAAAGACGATCTTTGAGTTGGCTCCGTGGGGACGATACGCTCTCGGATACGAACCTACGCCAGAAGAGTGGCAGGTGCCCAACATCTACGAAGACACGCCGAACGCTGAAAAGGGTGTACAGGGGCGCGGATTCGATGGTGGCAATCTCTTGGAGCACCAATCGTGGTTCTTCTATCTCGCGCGAATCTGTAACCACTGCACGTATCCAGCATGTGTGGCGGCTTGCCCACGTCAAGCACCCTACAAGCGGGAGGAGGACGGGATCGTTCTCATCGATCAGGAGCGTTGTTGGGGCTACCGGATGTGTGTCCAGGCTTGTCCCTACAAGAAGGCCATGTACCGGCCAGATACGCGAACGTCTGAGAAGTGCATCGCATGCTTCCCTCGCGTCGAGGGAAAGGATCCGCATTCGGAAGGTGTCCCCATGGAGTCGCGTTGTATGGCGGTCTGTATCGGAAAGATCCGCATGCAGGGTCTCGTGGATATTGCTGACAATGGGGACTGGGAGAACAATCCGAAACACCCTCTCTACCAACTCGTAAAGGTGGAGCAAGTGGCTTTGCCTCTTTATCCTCAGTTCGGCACCCAGCCCAATATCTACTACATTCCACCTCGTTGGGTCCCGCGTCCATATCTGCGTCAAATGTTTGGCCCGGGTGTGGATCAGGCGATCGAAAGGTACACTAACCCCAGCCGCAACTTGCTGGCGATTCTTCAGTTGTTCCGGTCCGCTGAGAAGATGTTCTTCCGGTACGAAGTCATCGAAGGACCCAAGATTCGAGACATTGTCGTCAATGGAGAGAAGCGAGCCATTTTCGACGACGAAGTGGTCGGATACGATGAGAAGGACCGGGAAATCGCACGTTTGCGAGTCCACGAAGCGCTTCTCGTGCGCGACGCAACGAGGTCGAATTCGATATGAGCAGACCACGCTGGGCATCCGCCGGAAGGGTTGCCCTCCGAGCATGCGCCATGCGGCTGGTGTCGTGTGCTCTGGGCTACCCGGATGCTAAGCGGATCGAGGCGCTGGACGCGTGTCTTCGGGCGCTCGACCGGCACGACGCGCTGCCCGTGAGATTGCGGGAAGCGGTCGGCAGGATGAGCGTTGTTCGACAAACGTTGTCCAACGAGGCGATGGAACTGCGGTATGTTTCAGTAGTCGGGCACGTCAGTCGGGCGGACTGCAACCCGTGTGAGGTGGCCTACCGCTCAAAGCACATTTTCCAAGCCGCGCAACAGCTTGCCGATATTCAGGGTTGCTATCAGACCTATGGACTCGACATTGGGCACGAGCGTCCAGACCACATCGCGGTCGAATGGGAGTTCATGGCGTTCTTGGCCTACCGTGAGGCCGCTGAATTGGCCCATGGCCAGATCGAAGGCGCTGAATCGATGCGCCGCGCGCAAGCCATGTTCCTGAGGGATCATCCCGGCGCATGGTGTCGGTCGTTCGCCGCCATGATTCGCCGCCGAACAAGAGATGCGTGGTTTGTGGCGATCGCAGACCTGCTTGATGCCCTGCTCATATGCGAAGGGAGACGTCTTAAGGTGCCGATCATGCCTGCGAAGGCTCAGGCGCCCAAGCACGTCGACCCTAAAAAGGCGAGCCCCCTCGCCCAAGTCGCTCGCCCCCAAAGGACGGTATTCCATGCTTGAACGAACCCATTGGACCGCGACGGCCCTCGTATGCGCTGCCGCAGTACTGGCCGCTTTTCGGCCTGAGGCACCCAGCGCAATGGCCGACCGACCGCTTGTCGCCCCCGTGGCAACCGCGCCACAGGGCCCTTGGTCGGAGCAGTGGGATAAGGTCGCGCCGACACGAATCGCCATCTCTGGGTCTGCAACAGGACTACCCAGAGCGGTCGACGTTCGAGCAGCAGTCGATTCGGACCAATTGGTACTGATGTTCGAGTGGCCTGATCCCAGCGAAGACCTAAGCTTCGAAGGTGCCTACTACTCCTCAGCTGTGTTCGGCAACGAGGCCGTGGTTCAGGAGACGAAGCTGCTTCGCGACAGTCTGTCGCTCCAACTGTCGCTTGGAACGGCGAGGATCGGTACCGTTGAGTGGCGCTCGAAGTGGCAATTCGACGTGGATCGAAAACCGATTGCCAAAGCCCGAGAGGAGTTTGGGACACCCGTCGCGGACTACTACGAACTTAGTGGCGATGGAGCGTACGGTGCGCGATACTTCAGGAACACCAACGCGATCGGCGAGGAAACATCGGCTTGCCGGTGGACCATTCAGCGTGCCGAATCGGTCTATGACACCGGCGTCTTCGAGCCTCTTGATGGAGGCGGACGCTGGAAAGGAGATCGCTGGCGAGTCCAGATGCGACTGCCGCTCGACAAGTTTCAGGGTGCGAAGGCCGTGACTGCAAGAGTCGCCATCGCCGATGGTGGACTTGCCGAAACCGAGCAACATCCGGCGCGATCCCTGCCAATCGTCCTCGCTTTGCCCACAGTCCAGGAGGCCCCAACCACTCCATGAACCGTCGCTTTGCTCTGCTGTTGCTTCTATTCGCCTTGGTCGCCTCGAGGATTGGAGCGTGTCTGCCGGTTCCGAGCCCTGTCGCCGGATGGCTCACCTTCTTGGCCCAGATAGTCGGTGTCGCGTTGCTGGCATGGGTTGCCTTGGGGGCTTACGGAGCCTCCGTGCCCCTGCGATGGTCGGCAGGTTTCGGGGCCTTCGCCGTTCTCGTCGGCTTGCTGGTGCCACCGCTTGCATGGTCGCCTTGGGTTCTGGGGGTCGTTGGAACAGCGTTTGTGAGTGTCGGATGCGTGATTCCCTTTTGGCGTCAGATGCCCCTGCGCGAACAGAACGCGATTGCGGGGCTGGCCATTTGGGGTGGTGCCGCAGCGACCGAAGCTGCCTTGCGAGGTGTTGTTGAACTCGGGGAGTGGCAGATTCTGCAGGCCGCCGTCGAGGGCTTCGGAGCCTACGCGATTCTGGCCGCGATGGTCGGGTTCGCCTCCCTACCCGGACGTATCTCGGGGTGGGCGATGGCCGCATCGGTCATAGGCACGGCACTTTGGACAGTCTGCCGCATCGCGGCGCCCGTCGAGTTTGGTTTTTTGGCGTATTCCATCGGACTACGGCCCATGCCCTGGCTCTGGGTCGAAACACTGATCGTATTCACGGCCTTGATCGCCTTCGCTGGGGCTTTCGCATCGGGAAGAGCCCGAGGGGCCGCGCTCCTGGCCTCGGTACTTGGTATTGCCGCTGGAAACCTTGTTGCGGGCCTTGCCGGGGCGACATTCCTGGTCATGAGCTATGCGGCCCGCGAACGGTCACTGCTCGCCGATTGGGAAGTCGGGTTCGCGGAGCAAGCGGCGAGGCCCAAGGGCATCGGCTGAGATGGTGTGGAGCTTTTGTCAAGTCCCAGCGGGCTCGTTTTGTCAAGGCCAGCCTCGTTTGAGGACTGCGGCGAGCCGGATCAGCAAGCGGCGCATGACCGCCACCAACGCTTTCTGGTGGGCTCGAGTTCGCGCACGCGTGCCGACATCTCGACCTCGGCCCGTTCGACACCGGGCAGTGCGCCCACGACGACCTCGCATTGGGGCTTCAGCAGGTCCTTCACGGGGCAGACGGGCGTGGTCAGCTCGACCTGGAACGAGACCTCGCCGCCCGCGATGCGGATGTCCTTGACGAACCCCAATGTGACGATGTCGCGGTGCAGGTCAGGGTCTTGCACGGCGCGAAGGGCTTCGAGGACGGCGTCGGCGTCGAGGTTGGGCACGGGTCAAAAGGTACCTTCTCGGCTGGCTCGGCGTGGGGCCCAGCATCGCCACTGGCCGGGCTAGCGAGAGATCTGCCTTCGCCGGGTAGACGGCCTGTGCTAGGATGGGATTGTCTGGCACAGCAGACGATACGGAGAAACATGGACAACGAAGCTGGTGTCGCGCTGGCGATTGCCCTGGGCGGGACTGAGGAGTCCACCAGAGCTGAGGCGCCCGTTGCGTCGCCAAGTCGAAGGCTTGAGCGATCAAAGAGTTGTGCTCGCCCAGCGAGTCGGCGAGCGGGACATCATAGGCCACCAGGTAGGGCAGGGTCGAGGAACTTTTCCACGAAGCCGCCCGCCGCCTATGCCGCAGCCTTGATGCGCATGCAAGACCCCCGAGGAACGGAGTGCGTGCGGTTTATCAAACAGCACTGGGTGATGGAAACCGACAAACCCAAGAACTTCGAACTTGTTTGGTTGACGTTGGCCGAGAAGTCCCTCAAGGAGCCGTTTCCAAGATGATTCGGGGCTCGACTTTCGCGTTTGCAGGACTGCTGGTACCACTGGTGGCATTTGGGTGCGGCGGCAGCGGAAAGCTCAGCTCGGGTGGTCCCCATCCGGGTCTTGCGGTCCACCGGTGGGCCGACCCGGTCCGCGGTTCGGTTCAGGGCGTTTCTGAGGACGGCCAGGTGATAACGTCCGTCACCGGGGGAGGGGGTGCGCTTTTTGTTCGAGGCACCGACGTAACTGTCCTTCTTGCGCCACCTCCATGGACATCATTGAGTGCAACCGGATTATCGTCGGATGGGATGCATTGGGTTGGCGGCATATCTAGATGGACGGGCACCGACTATCCGTCTATGGTCGCGCATTACTCGCCAGATTCCGGCCTAACCACGCCCGAGGCTCCCGACGTCTACGCGTCGTTGATGTGGTCCTTCGAAGACGACGGCACCATCTACGGCCGTTATCGGCGCGCACCGGGCGGCGAGTGGCGTCCCTTCCGGTGGAAGTCCCCAGCGCCGCTCGAGCCGATTGAACAACTGCCGCAAGTGCCCGAGTTCGTCCCGCCCCAACTCACCGAAGAGCAGGCCAACATTTTCGCCCCCTACCGCAGCCGCAACCACAAGTGGTCCGGCGGACACGTGGTCTGGAAGGACGCGGCGCGGCCCGTCTCTCCCGTCATCGTAAACGCGGCGGGCAAGCAGAAGCTGCTCGACGGCGTGGGAACCGTCTCGTACGTGGACGATATGGGTCGGGTCGCCGTCTTCCGCGAAACCCGAGGCACGGACGATTGGGGACCGTGGCACCTTTGGATCGAGGGCGACAAACCCAGGGTCCTCGCCGAACTGCTCGTCGAACTCGGGCTCACCGAGGCCGCCGAACAAGAACCCGAGCCGCAGCGGCTCACCGGAAACGGACGACACCTCGTCATCCAGTACCGAGACCAGCGGCTCGCGCGGCTCGACATCCGCTGGCCGTGACGACCACGCGGCTCGTCGTGCCCAAGGGCCCCCTTGCCTTCCGCAGCCCGGTGGGGTATAGTCTGTGTTCGCCGCCCTTGCGGGCGGAGGTTCAGTCATGGCAAAGGTCTGTCAAGTCAGCGGAAAGAAAGGCAACAACGCGAAGCACATCCGGCACCGGCACTCCGGCGCCTGGAAGTTCCGCGCGCCCAAGAAGAACCGCATGCAGCACCCGAACCTGCAGACCGTCCATGTTCAGACCGAGAGCGGCAAGGTCAAGCTCGTGGTCGCCACGTCGGTGATGAAGAGCACCAAGTACGCCGAAGTGGTCTGCGGCCTGAAGCCCATGCCCAAGGCTTGGCGCAAGAAAGCCAAGTACTGAGCGCCGCTCACACCCCGATTTCAATGCGCACGCGCCTGCCTGTGGCCGCGCTTTCCTGCGCCCCGAACACCATCGCCAGGCTCTTGATGTTGTCGCCGCATTCCCCGTTCGGGGTGGAGCCGGCGTCCAACGCGTGCAGGAATTCGGCCAGGGACCCTTCGATGCCGAACGCCACGTCCTCCACGTCGGCCTGGACGTTCTCCGTGATGCTGTGGAAGCCGCCCGGCGCGACCACGTGCTCGGCGCGCGGCGGGCGCGACCCGTCCCACACCGCCGTACCCTTGGGGCCGACCGCGCGCCAATCGCTCTCCCACGACGTGTGGCAGCCCTCGGCGCACCAACTGCCCCGGTAGGTGTAGCGCAGACCGCCACCCATCTCGAACAGGGCCACGGTGCAGGCCTTGCCCGCATACCAACTCCACGACGGGTTGAACTCCTCGCAGTAGACGGCCACGGCGTCTCGATCGGTGAGATAGCGGGCCGCATCGAACGTGTGGATGGCCATGTCGAGCAGCAGCGGACTGTCCATCTCGTCGCGGAAGCCCCCGAAGTGCGCGCCGATGTAGAAGTCGGAGTTCAGTATCTCGGGCGCCCCGGCGGAGTCGGCGATCAAGCGCTTGTAGGCTTGCAGTTGGCCATGGTAGCGGCGGCTTTGGCTGACCATGTACAGCTTGCCTGCTTTCCGAGACGCCGCCACCATCCGCCGCGCCTCGTCCATGCTCGAGGCCATGGGCTTCTCGCCCAGCACCGGCAGACCGGCTTCCAGCGCTTGGACGGTGGTCGCGCAGTGGGCCTCGGGGGGCGTCACGTCCACCACGAAGTGCGCCCCCGCTTCGGCGATGGCGCGGCCCAAGTCGTCGGTCAACAGCGCCGAGACGCCTTCTTCTTCCGCAGCCTTTTGCGCGGTTTCGAGGGACGTATCCACCCAAGCGGCGATTTCGACCGAAGGATGCTTGAGCAGGTTGCGGGCCCAGGCTCGGCCCATGCCTCCGGCCCCGACGAGGATCGCGCGACGCTTCATCGGCTCCGTTTTACCCTTCGCGCTACAATGGGTCTTCGCAATGAGGCGTCCCGACAGCGGTGGTGGCTGGCAAGCGATTCGCTACTCTCTGGTGAAAGCCCGGGAAGTGGGGCCTTTGCGCCTGTGGCGGGCCATGACGGCCAAGAACGCGTGCAAGACGTGTGCGCTCGGCATGGGTGGCCAGATGGGCGGGATGCGCAACGAGGCCGGCCACTTCCCCGAGGTCTGCAAGAAGTCGCTGCAGGCTATGGTGGCGGACATGCGGGGCCGCATCGAGCCCGAGTTCTTCAGCCGCTACACCGTCGCCCAACTGCAAACGCTCAGCCCGCGCGAGCTTGAACACCTGGGACGGCTGACGACGCCGTTGGTGCTCGAACCCGGCGACGACCACTACCGGCCCTGTTCGTGGGACGAAGCGTTCGACCGCATCGCCGCCGACTTGCGCGCGACCGATCCGCGGCGGGCGTTCTTCTACTCCAGCGGACGCTCCAGCAACGAGGCCGGGTTCCTGATGCAGTTGATGGCCCGCGTCTATGGGACCAACCACGTCAACAACTGCTCGTACTACTGCCATCAGGCGAGCGGAGCAGGGCTGGCCGATTCGATCGGGTCGGGCACGGCCACGGTTTCGCTCGAAGACGTCGAGTCGTGTGACCTGCTGTTCCTGATCGGCGGGAATCCAGCCTCGAACCACCCGCGTCTCATGGCCGCTCTGGCTCGGCTGCGCGAGCGCGGGGGCCAAATCGTGGTGGTGAACCCCGTTCGCGAACTGGGTTTGGAGCGGTTCCGCGTGCCTTCCAACGTCAAGAGCATGTTGGTGGGCTCGGAGATCGCGTCGCTCTATGTGCAGCCCCGCATCGGCGGCGACATCGCGTTCCTCGTGGGCGTCGCCAAGCACCTCGTCGAGCGGGGTTCGGTGGAGGACGCGTTTCTCAACGACCATACCGAGGGCTGGGACGCGCTGAAGGCGTTCGTCGCGGGCTCGTCCTGGGACGAGTGCGTTCAGGGGTCGGGGGTTCCTGAAGCGCTCATCCGGCGGGCCGCCGACGTGTACGCCGCATCGTCCAAGGCCATCTTCGCCTGGACGATGGGCATCACGCACCACCTGCACGGCACCGACAACGTCCAATGGATCGCCAATCTCGCCTTGATGCGCGGGATGGTCGGCAAGCCGGGCGCGGGGCTCTTGCCCATCCGGGGGCACAGCAACGTGCAGGGCCTCGGAACGGTCGGCGTCTCGCCCGTGCTCGCCAAGTCTGCGGTGGAAGGGTTGACCGCGCTCGGAGTCCGCGTGCCCGACTTCGCGGGATACGACACGATGTCGGGTCTGGAGGCGGCCCATCGGGGCGAGGTGGACTTCGCGTTCTGTCTCGGCGGCAACCTGTATGGCGCCAGCCCCGACGCGGGATCCGTGCGCGAGGCGTTGGCCCGCATCCGCACGGTGGCTTACCTCACGACCACCCTGAACACCGGCCACGCCCACGGACTCGGTTGTTCCACGCTGGTGCTGCCCGTGCTGGCTCGGGACGAGGAGCCGCAAGCGACGACCCAAGAGAGCATGTTCAGCTACGTCCGCGTGAGCGACGGCGGGCCGGCGCGTTTCGAAGGCCCCAGGGCCGAATCGGACGTCATCGCGGAGGTGGCGCACCGCGCACTCGGCGGCGAACCGCTCGATTGGATCGCGCTCAAGGACCACGACGCGATTCGGGCGCTGCTCGCCCGGCTGTTGCCCAAGATTCGCGACGTGGCCGAGGTCGGGCAGACCAAGCGCGAGTTCCAGATCCCGGGTCGCGTGCTGCGCGAACCACACTTCAACACGCCGTCGGGGCGCGCTCGGCTGAGGCCGCATCCCCTCCCGCCCGTGCCCGTGCTCGGGGACAGCGAGTTGATCCTGATGACCGTCCGCTCCGAGGGTCAGTTCAACACCGTGGTCTACGAGGAAAAGGACTGGTCTGCTCCCCAAAAATGAAGACGTCGCAAGATGAGTCTCCCCCGTCCTTT